>Ga0302267_10002199_pt1 | contig 23820 bp, 21 predicted proteins | sample III_Bog_E1_3_FD_194555 | JGI IMG/M metagenome (GOLD analysis project Ga0302267, IMG submission 194555) | Peat permafrost microbial communities from Stordalen Mire near Abisko, Sweden - III_Bog_E1_3 | ecosystem: Environmental > Terrestrial > Soil > Wetlands > Peat | place: Sweden: Abisko...
AGGGAGCAGCTCAGATGGGGAATCGAGTCGCCGGGCGCACCATCCTGATTACGGGTGCAGCATCCGGAATCGGCGCCGCAATTGCCCGGGGCTGCGCGGCCCAGGGTGCGAATGTCGTTCTCGCCGATCTCAACCTCGACGCTGCACAGACGGTGGCGCGCGAGATCGAGGAAGCCGGCGGCTCAGCGATCGCAGTCAGGGCCGACGTCGTGGATCGGGCGACCATAGCGGCGGCGGTCGCCGCCGCCGTGGAGCGCTTCGGCAGGCTCGATGTCTACTTCAACAATGCCGGCATGAATTCGCCCATGAAATTCATCGACATCACCGAGGCCAACTTCTCTCGGGTCATGAACGTCAATGCGCTCGGCGTGCTGATCGGCACGCAGGAGGCCGCCCGGCAATACCTGTCCCAGGGCGCGGGCGCCGACGGGGCCATCGCCGGCAAGATCATCAACACCGCCTCGATCGCCGGTCGCACCGGATTTCCCAATTTTGCCCCGTACAGCGCGGCGAAGTCCGCCGTCATCTCACTGACCCAGTCCGCCGCGCGGTCGTTCGCCGCCGATGGAATTACAGTCAACGCCTTCGCTCCCGGTGTCGTCGCGACCCCTCTCTGGACCCAGCTCGATAAAGACCTGGCCAGCATCGGCGCTGCGGACGCTGGCTTCGACTCGATGGCATCGGACATCCTGCTCGGCCGGCCAGCGCAGCCGGAGGACATTGTTCCCACCGCACTTTTTCTCGCTTCCACAGATTCGGACTACATCACCGGCCAGGTGATCGCCATCGAAGGCGGAATGATCCTCGTCTGATCACCGCCCCATTTGCACCACAGAAAGGCTTCGCCAATGAGTACAGGTACCGCAACATTCGGCACGAACGCGGTCGACTGGGAAGAACGAATCCAGTTCGAGCGACTGCGGGAAGAACGCCTCGCCCGGCTCAAGGCTGAGCTGGTGAAGTCCGACCTCGGCGCGGTTCTCGCCTTCGATTTCTCCAACATCCGCTACATGTCGGCGACCCATATCGGCACCTGGGCCATGGATAAGCTCATTCGCTTCTCGCTTCTGACCCGCAACTCCGATCCCATCGTCTGGGACTTCGGTTCGGCGGCCAAGCACCACCAGCTCTACAACCCCTGGCTGTCGACCACGACCGCCGAGATGGATGCTGATCCGCACGCCGCGCACCACGACGCTCCGCGGCCACGGATCGAGTCCGGCGCTCGCGCGGGCATCTCCACGTTGCGCGGCGCCTTCAACCCGGATGCGGGGATCGCCGAGGAGGTCGCCCGCAAGATCAAACGCGAACTCGAAAAATTCGGACTCGCGAATGAGCCGCTCGGAGTCGACGTCATCGAACTCCCGATCCTCTTCGCGCTACAGGCTGCCGGGATCAGCGTCGTCGACGGCCAACAGGTGTTCCTGAACGCACGCAAGGTCAAGACCGTCGACGAGATCTCGTTGCTCACCCAGGCGGCCTCGATGGTCGACGCGGCCTACGACCAGCTGTACGAATTCCTGCGTCCTGGCGTGCGGGAGAACGAGGCCGTCGGGCTTGTGTCCAAGGTGCTCTACGACCTCGGGTCGGAATATGTCGAGGGCGTCAACGCAATTTCGGGGGAGCGCTGCTCACCGCATCCTCATGTCTACTCCGACCGCATCATCAGGCCCGGAGACCCGGCGTTCTTCGACATCCTGCACAGCTACAACGGCTATCGCACCTGCTACTACCGCACGTTCGCTGTCGGCTCCGCGAGCACGGCCCAGAACGACGCCTACAAGCGTGCACGCGAATACATGGACCGCGCGATTGCTCTTGTGCGCCCCGGCGCAACCACCGCGGACATCGTTAAAGTCTGGCCAAAGGCCGAGGAGTTCGGCTTCCCGGATGAGGAGGCCGCCTTCGCCCTGCAGTACGGGCACGGTGTCGGGCTGTCGATCTGGGAAAAGCCGATCTTCTCGCGACTGGTCTCACTGGAGCACCCCGAGACGCTCGTCGAGGGCATGTTTTTCGCGCTGGAGACCTACTGGCCATCGGCAGACGGGATCGGTGCCGCGCGCATCGAAGAAGAGATCGTCGTGACAGCGACCGGCTGTGAGGTTGTGACCAAGTTCCCGGCCGAAGACCTTCTCGTTGCCGGCCAGCGCTACTTCAGCGTCAACGGCCCGTTGCCAGTCATTCGCAGTTCGCAGTCGAACCTCAACACGACCTGGGGGCGGGGCGAAGAGTAGGGTGACCGCACCCACTGCACCGACGAGGATCGAAGCGACAAGGATTTCCCGATGAAAGCTGCCGTCTACTACGGTGACCACGACGTGCGAATCGAGCAGGTCGCGGATGCAACTCCTGCCTCCGGCGAGGTGCTGCTGCGGGTGCTGCGTACCGGGATCTGCGGAACGGATGCGACCGAGTGGAAGGCCGGTCCGCTCTTGTTTCCCGTCACCAAACCGCACCCGGTGACCGGCCACATCGGCCCGATGATCTTCGGGCACGAGTTCATCGGCGAGCTTGTCGAGGCAGCCCCGGGCGGACGGTTTGCGGTCGGCGACGTCGTCGCATCCGGTGCCGGTGTTTCGTGTGGTCACTGCGATCGCTGCCTCGAGGGTCGCACGAACCTCTGTCGCACTTATTACACGCTGGGGCTCAACACGAGCGGCGGAATGGCTGAGCTGGTTTCCGCTCCGGAGAGCATCCTCACGCCCGTGCCCGCCGGGCTCTCGCTCGACTACGCCGGGCTTGCCCAGCCGCTCGCGGTCGGGCTGCATGCCGCGCGTCGATCCGGGGTCACTGACGGCGACCGCGTTGTGCTCATCGGCGCGGGCGCTATCGGCTCGTTCGTGCTCACCGGAATCCGCTACCTGGCGACTGTCGACCTCACCGTGATCGACTTCGCCGGAAGCCGCCTGGACCGCGCCGCGCGCCTGGGCGCAACACGCATCATCGAGGCCGGCGATACGGCGCGGGACCAGCTCATCGAGGCGATCGGCCCCGGCGGAGCGGATGTCGTCATCGAGGCGAGCGGGGCACCGGGCCAGCTGAACAACGCGATCTCGATGGTTCGAAACGGTGGCACGATCCTGCAGGTGGGTCTTCCGTCCCGCCAGCAGGAGGTCGACATCCATTCGCTCGTCATGCGCGAGATCTCGGTGCGCACCACGCTCGCCCACGTCTGTGGCGAAGACCTCGCTCCAGCCCTCGAAATCCTCGGCAGCACGACCCTCGGCGAGGAGCTTCTCGACTCGGTGCGGCCGCTGTCTGACATCGCCGAGCAACTGGAGCGGCTCGCCACCGGCCAGCTCGAGGGCAAGGTTTTGTTCGATCCATCCCTGAAGGAGAACTGAAATGAAGGCAGCGGTCTTTCACACCGCCCATGACATCCGCGTGGAGAATGTCGCGTCGCCAGACGAGGGCGACCTCGGCCCGGACGACGTGCTGCTCAGCCCATACTGGTGCGGAATCTGCGGCACCGACCTGCATGAGTACGCGATGGGGCCGATCGTGACCCCGGCCACGCCGCATCCGCTCAACGGCTCGACGCTTCCCCAGATACTCGGCCACGAGTTCTCGGCCGAGGTCGTCGCGGTCGGCCGGGGAGTGGAGCACATCACGGCCGGCCAGCGCGTCTCGGTCATGCCCCTGTTGTTCGACAACACCTGCTATTACTGCCGGCGTGGGCTGAATCACCTCTGCGTATCCATGGCGTGTATCGGGCTCAGCTTCACCTGGGGCGGTATTGCCGAGCTGGCCATTGTTCCCGCGGCCAATTGCAGCGTGCTGCCCGACTCGGTCACCGACCTCCAGGGCGCGCTGGTGGAGCCCGCGGCGGTTGCGGCATATGGTGTGGACACCGCGCAGGTGCGCCCGGGCGACACCGTCCTGATCACCGGCGCGGGACCGATCGGTGCGCTCGCATCGCTCTACGCGAACTCGCTGGGGGCGCGCGTGATCGTCTCGGAGGTCAACACCACCAGGGCCGCGCTAGTCAAAGGCTTCGACATTGGCGAGGTCGTCGACCCGTCCAAGATCGATGTCGCCGCCTGGGTCAAAGACCAGACGGACGGAATCGGCGCGGATGCCGTGATCGAATGTTCGGGCAACGAGCGTGCGCTTCAAACCGCCATCGCAGCCGTGCGGTCGTCCGGTCACATCGCGCAGACCGGCCTGCACACGAAGGCTGCCTCGATCCTGCCGATGGCACTGTCGGAGCACGACATCACGCTGGCCGGTACCTGGTGCTACCCGGTCACCGACTTCCCCCGGATCATCAGCCTCATTGCGAGCGGTCGTTACCCGGTCGAGAAGGTCGTGAGCGCGCAGATCGCCATGGAGGACATCGTCGAGAAGGGGTTCGAGACGCTGCTCTCGCCAACCGGTGACCAGGTGAAAGTTCTCGTCAACGCTCGCTAGCGGGCTGACCGGTCGCGCCGCATCCCTCGAGGCGGCCGCATTTCCGTCGTTTCACACCTCTCCGTATATATAAGGAACGAAAAACAATGAAGGCACTGCAATATGCCGCCCAGGACCAGGCCGTCGTCGCCGAACTGGAAATTCCTGCGATCGCCGAGGATGAGGTGCTGGTCGCCGCGCGCTCGGTCGGAGTGTGCCATTCAGACATCGACCTGCTCGAGGGGCGCTACATCATCCCATTCCACTACCCGCTCATCCCGGGCCACGAATGGTCGGGTGAGGTGGTCAAGGTCGGTAGCAAAGTCACGGAATTTGCACCGGGCGACCGGGTCGTCGGTGAGTGCGTCATCGGCGCGGATCACTTCGGCTTCTCGATCAGCGGGGCTGCGGCCGAGTTCTTCGTCGCCAAGCCGTCGTGGTTGCACCGGCTTCCCGACGAACTCTCGTACACAATGGGTGCCCTCGTCGAGCCGTTCAGCGTGGCGTACTATGCCCTCGTTCGGGCCGGTGGGGTGGATGCCAGCGACACCATGGTGATCCTGGGCGCAGGTCCGGTCGGACTCGCCGTCACGGCCGCCGCAGCCGCCATGGGGGCAACGACCGTCGTGGTCGAACCGTCGGCCGATCGCCGGGCTGCTGCATCCTCGCTGGGTGCAGCGCATACGGTCGATCCGGCAGAGGTCGACGCGTTGCTCGAGACGATCACCGGTGGTCGCGGGGCCGACCTGGTGGTCGAGGTCAGTGGGCGGCCGGATGTGATGGCCCGCGCGCTCGAGCTCGTCGCGTTCCAGGGACGCATCGCCTACATCGGAATCGATGTCGGCCGCGAGGCATCCGCGAAGCTGGGGCTTATCCAGTCCAAGGAGTTGCGCATTACTGGCTCGATCGGGTCGCCGGGAGTCTGGCCGCAGACGCTCCGCTTTCTTGCGGGCAGCAAGCTCGACCTGACGCCGCTCGTGACCGGGCACTTCAGCGTCGATGAGGCACTTGACGCTCTCGAGGCCGCGCACAACCCGGCGACGACCATCAAGGCCCACATCGAGTTCGACGCGACACTTCCCGCCTGATCGGGTCGGCCGCCCCGGCTACGGCAGGATGCGTGCCTCGCGGTACTTCTCCACATAGTGGAAGAAGCTGTCGCGGGTGTCGCGTGAGTTCAGGAATCCCGCCTTGCGCGACTTGTTCATGTCGGTCAGCACCTCCATATCGCGGCCGAGGTCCGCGTCGCTGTGCCACCAGGATGCGACCCGGCTGATGTCGGGTTCGCGCAGGTCGTACTTTGCCGCAATCGACGCCCAGACGTCAGCACTGTCGACCATGGCCGCCTCGAGCGTGCGCGGCGAGCCCTCGAAACCCTCCCACTCGAGACCGAAGTATGCGGCGACCTGAGGCCACAGCCAGCGCCAGCGGAAGACGTCGCCGTTGGCCGTGTTGAAGGCCTCGTTCGCCCCCGCCTCGTGGGTGCCGGCCCAGATCATCTGTTCTGCCAGGAGATCGGCGTCGGTGACATCCGTCACACTGTTCCACTGGGTTGCGGAGCCCGGGAAAATGAAGGGCGTACCCAGTTCCTTACAAATGGTGGCGTAGGCCGAGAGCGTGAGCACCATATTCATGGCGTTGCCGGTTGCGAACCCGAACACCGTATGCGAGCGGTGAACGCTCCACGTGAATGAATCGCGCTCGGCGGCCGCGAACAGCTCGTCCTCCTGGGCGTAGTAGAAGTTCGGCGTCGACTGCCGCGGCTCCTCTTCGTGGAACGGCGTGTCTGCCATGACCCCTTGCGCGTAGGCCTCAAACGGGCCGAGATAATGCTTGAGGCCGGTCATGAGCGCAACGTGTTTCACCGACTTCTGCGGGCTGAGAGCCGCGAGGAGGTTGCGAACTGCGGCGCCATTCACCGCGATGTTCTCCGCCTCCGTGGCCTGGCGAGACCAGGCCGTAATGATGACCAGGTCGGGCGCGACGCCGAGGAGTGCCGTTGCCAACCCTTCCGGATCGGCGAGATCTGCCCGAACGGTCGTCACGCCGGGGATGCTGCCACCGCTGCGGGAGAGGCCGAACGTCTCCCATCCGGCGGCAGCCAGATGCTGGCTGGTGGTCTGGCCGACGATGCCGGTTGCACCGACCACGAGGGCCCGACCGGGTTGGTGAATGGTTGCCACGATGACTGGTCCTTCGAACGGGGGTAATTAGAGGGCGGAGAGGGCCGGACGGGTCGCGAGGTACTCCGCGATTCCCCGGGTGCGGTCGTCGGCATTGAAGTAGGCGACCTCGACGAGCTCGACCGTAATCCCGTCGGGGTCGCGGAAGTAGACCCAGCGCCAGCCCGCGAGTACCCCCTCATCCACGGTGTTCACCTCGGAGAGGAACTCGACGCCCTTTGCCACAAGGTCCGCCCTGGTCTGGGCGGCATCATCGACCCGAAGGGCCACATGCATCGCGCCGACGCGGTTTTGGGGTTCGGGGGTGCTGTCGCTCGGGGTATTGCCGTACTCGACAAGTTCGACGATATCGTTGCCGGCCACGAGACAGACCTGGCGAAGGGTTCCGCCGGGTACTCCCACGCCCTGTTCCAGCTCGGGGCCCGCAAACCAGGGGCTGGGCTCATTCTGGAATTCGAGGCCGAGTAGGTCGTGATAGAAGTAAATCGACCGGTCGAGATTCTTCACGATGATGCCTGTGTGATGGACACCGGTAATGGACATTGCACACCCCTTTGTATGGTCTTTCCGAGTGCGACAGGCTGCTCTCCTGTTGGCTCGTGATAACTGTACTGTTCTCTGACAGTTAACGCTACGGCCTGCCGAAATCGCGGCCCTCGCAAGTCGTTCGGGACAAATCCCGCGCAGAATCGGACGTTCTGTGTATATTTGACCAACATCCGGAGCAGCTCTACCGCAAGTGTGCAGTGACGCTAACCTACGACAAGCGCTGTTCACTGTCCTGGCAGAGTCGGCCCCATTCATCTCAGAACAGAACACCGGAAACCACATGGATAATCTGGGCGAGCGACTCAAGGACGTCAGGCTTAAGGCTGGGCTGACCCTGCGTGAGCTCGCGCGCCAGGCGAATGTGTCCCCGTCGTTCATTTCCCAGATCGAGAACGGCAAGTCCCAACCGTCCGTCTCGACGCTGTACTCGTTTTCGCGGCTGCTGGGCGTCACAGTCGACGAGCTGTTCGACGTTCGCGGCACCGACGATCCCGTGACGACGGGAGCCGAGCCAGACGACGAGTGGCACGGAACGGGACGAATGAATCCCAACAATGCCTGGCAGCCATCCGAGTACTCGAACCGGGTGTCCGTCGTTCATCCCTCGCACCGGCCGCACCTCACGATGGCTGACGGAGTCGTGTGGGAGCGTCTCGCCGCGACCCCTGAGCACGCGGTCAACTTCATGAAGATCGTGTACGCGCCCGGCGCGACTTCGACTGCCGGGGGAGACCTGGCGACGCACGACAGCTACGAGTACGGCTATGTGCTGGCCGGGGAGCTCGAAGTCACGATCGGCGAAGAGGTATTCCTGCTGCACGAGGGTGAGTCCCTGGGCTTTGACTCGTCCATTCCGCACGTGCTGCGCAATCCGGGCCCCGGCACGTTCGAGGGCCTCTGGTTCGTGCACGGTCGCACGCACTGATTTCTGCTTGACCCGGGCCAGAGCAATCGACCGCGCTTGACAGTCGGGTTACTCAGCCCTAGCGTGGATGTTCACGGATACTGAACAGTGTTAAGAGCCGCTGTCGGTGACCGAAGCATTATTCACAACGGCGTGGCCGACGATGTCGGCGGACTGGGCGAACCATGGACCTCGGCAACAACCTCGGCCACCTCTCGTATTCGACACTCGTGCACGCCGGGGACACCTGGGCCGAGATGCGATCCAGCCTCGAGACGTTTGTGCCGCAGGTAAAGGCGCGCGTCTCGCCGGATTCTCCCTTCGGTGTCTCGCTGCGGATCTCAGCTGAGTCAGTGAAGACGCTGGTGGATAGTCCGAAGGAGCGCGAAGACCTGAAGAGTTTTCTCGCTGCAAACGACCTCTACGTCTATACCGTCAACGCCTTCCCCTATGGCCCGTTCAAGGGCGGCACCGTGATGGAGCGCGTGTACGAGCCAGACTGGACGACCGATGCACGGGTTGAGTACACCAACTCGGTCGCCGACATCCTCGCGGACATCACGCCGGCCAGCATCAGCCCGAGCATCCAAACCGCGCCGCTCGCCTTCAAGCCCAAGGTCACCGACGCGGCATACGTCGACCTCTTCACGACCAACCTGTTCCGGGTCGTCGCGCACCTCATCGAACTCGAGGCGCGCACGGGGCACCGGGTCAAGCTGGCCCTCGAGCCGGAGCCCGCGTGCTACCTCGAGACCACGGACGAAACCGTGACCTACTTCACCGAGCGGGTGTTCTCCCCGGCGGGCGTCGCGGAACTGGCCCGGCTCGCCCGGATTCCGCGCTCCGAGGCCGAAGGCCTTCTTCGCCGCCACCTCGGAGTCGTGTTCGACATCGGCCACCAGTCGGTGGGCTTCGAAAACATCCCGGAGTCACTGGGCAAACTCATCGACGCCGGCATCCCGATCTTCAAGCTGCAGGAGGCCGCAGCTCTCTGGGTAAAGAACCTGACGCTCGACCTCGTTCCCCAATTGCGTGTCTTCACGGACACCATTTACCTCAGCCAGACCACGCTGCGCCGCGAGGGCGAGGTGAAGCAATTCCTCAACCTGGGCGAGGCCCTGGACGACTTCGAGAAGGACCCGCGCCCCGCTGAGATTCGGACGCACTTCCACGTTCCCGTCTTTCTCGAAGAGCTTGGCCCGTTTGTCACCACGCGCTTCGGAGTCGAGGATGCGCTCCGGATGCATCGCGAGAGCCCGATTTCCGATCACCTGGAGATCGAGACCTATACCTGGGACGTGCTGCCCGAGCACCTGAAAACGGGCGACATCGTCGACTACGTGACCCGCGAGCTCGAGTTCGTGCGGGACCAGCTGGTGAAGTAGAGGACCGGGAGCACTACTCCTGCGCGAAGATCTCGGGGTGGTTCAATAACTCGAGTCTCGTGCGCCGAATGTGCCCGCCCAGCACACGTTCCGCATCCACCGAGTCGCCTCGTCGGAGGGCGCCCACCAGGAGCTGGTGCTCGTAGTGCACCGCGCGGTTGCCTTCGACGCCTGCCAGCATGGTGAAGGCACGGCGATAGTGCTGGGTGGAGTTCCAGAGCCGCTGCACGGTCGGGCCCAGGATGGTCGTGTGTGCGCCGCTGTAGGAGAGCAGGTGGAACTCGCGATCGAGGTGCAGGAAGGTCTCGAGATCCGCGCCTGACTGCATTTCATCGGCAAGCGAGCCGAGGCGCGCGAGAGTGTGCTCAGTGAGTCCTGGCAGGCTGTAGCTCAGCAGCAGCGGCTCGATGCGCTCCCGCAACTGGTACATCTCCTGGCATTCGTCGAGGCTGAGGTGGGACACCCATGCCCCGGTGTTGGCGACAAGTGTCACCAGGCCATCCGATTCGAGGATGCGCAGCGCTTCGCGCACCGGCAGTCGCGAGGCCCCGAACTCCTCGGCGACATCTTCCTGCCTGATCCGTGTTCCAGGGGCATAGGCGCCGCTCAGGATCGCATCCCTCAGCGAAGCAGCAATGCGCTGCCCGGTGTCGCCGTCGCGACTGGCGACCGTGGTCATCGGGCTCCCGTCTTGTGTCGCTGGGGTTATTCGGCGGGATGCGCCGGATGCCACAGTTTAACGGGCGCGTCGGCCTCGTAGGCCTTGCCCTGCGGGTAGCTCACGAGTTCGAACTGCATCCCCCAGGGGCTTCGAAAGTACACCCACCGCTGGCCCGTGCTGTAGCTCGAGCTCACGGTCGGCTCACCCATCGGCTCGACTCCCTTGGACCGCAGGTAGGCGACCGCGGCATCCAGGTCGTCGACATAGAACGCGAGGTGATGGCCACCGATGTCACTGTTGCGCGGCTGGGGAGAGGCGCCCTCCGCGGGCTCGTACTGGAAGATCTCGAAGTTCGGGCCGAACTTGCAGCGGTAGAACCGCAACTCTCTCATCACCGTTCTCGGATGCACGCCCAGGTGTTCGAGCATCCAGTCGTCACCCTCCTCCTCATGCACGAACGGGCCGAGGGTGTAGACGTACTCGCAGCCGATCACGTTTACAAAGAAGTCGTGCGCCTGGTCGAGATCGGGCACAGTGAACCCGATGTGGTCGGTGCCGCGCAGTCCGGGAAGACCCGTCGTCATTCGATACTCCTTTGTTCGAACCGGTGGCGGGGACCGCCAGATTGGATACAAAGATACGGTAAATGCGCGGACTGCGCGATAAATACCCCTTAAAGCCATTGGTATTGGATTCAATCCGGGATAACATACTGCTCACGTGTAGTCAGCTCCCGCTGGCGTGCAAGACCAATGGAGACCGTGCAGATGCCAAAGAGACGACGCCTCGAGCCCGGTTCGCCCTGGGTGGAGCTGTCCACCACGGCGGCCGACTGGAAAGCCGCAGGACCGCAACTGCTCGGAACCATCCTGAGCGAGCTTCACCTCATCCGCGCGTTCGAGGAGACAGTCCTCGAACTGGCCGGCGAGGGACTCGTGCACGGGCCCGCCCATTCGAGCATCGGCCAGGAGGGCGGAGCCGTCGGTTCCATCGTGGGGCTGAGCTCGACGGATGCGATCAACGGCTCCCACCGAGGCCACCACCAGTTCCTGGCGAAGGCGCTCGGGCATGTTTCGGGCGGCACGATCGATCCGGCCAACCTGGTCTCGCCGCAGATCCAGACCGTACTTCAGCGCACGCTCGCCGAAATCCTCGGCCTGGCGCAGGGATACTGCCGGGGTCGCGGCGGCTCGATGCACCTCCAGTGGTTCGAAGCCGGAGCACTCGGTACCAACGCCATCGTGGGCGGCGGCGTACCGCTGGCCGCGGGCAACTCATGGTCCCAGAAACACGCAGGCACGAGCGATGTCACCGTGTCGTACTTTGGCGACGGCGCCACCAACATCGGGTCGGTGCTCGAAACCATGAACCTGGCATCCGCATGGAAACTGCCGCTGGCGTTCTTCATCGAAAACAACCTCTACGCCGTGTCCACCAACGTCTTCGAGGCGACCGGTGAACCGCGGCTCTCAGCGCGGGCGCTTGGGTTCAACATCCCGGCCTGGCGGGTTGATGGAATGGACCCGCTCGCCGTCCACCTGGCCATGAAAGAGGCAGAGAAGGTCATGCGGAACGGTGGCGGCCCGTCCGTCATCGAGGTCGAGGTCTATCGCTACTTCCACCAGAACGGCCCGTACCCGGGCAGTGCGTTCGGCTATCGCACCAAGGAGGAAGAGGCCCAGTGGCGAGCGCGGGACCCGCTCGACCGGGTAGCGCGCGAGATGATCGCGCTGGGCCAGGTCGATGAGGCCGGAGTCAAAGCGGTTCGGGAGCGTGCCCAGTCCGCAATGGCCGAGGCCGTCGCTCAACTCATCGAGGCCGACCCGCAAAACCCGGGAAAGCGCCGAATCAAGCCCGATCTGTGGCCGAACATCGACTTCGTGAACGTCGGCGTGCGCGGCGACGCCAGCGAACTCACCGCGGTGCGCACCCTCGAGCCGTCAACGTTCGACGGCGAGACCGAGCAGGTCAAGTTCGTCGAGGCCGTCGCCTCGGTGATGGATCGCCGGATGACCGAAGACGAACGCATCATCGTCCTGGGCGAAGACGTGCACAAACTCAACGGCGGAACGAACGGTGCCACGAAGGGCCTTGCGAAAAAATTCGATGGCACGAACCGGGTGCTGGGCACGCCGATCAGCGAGAACGCGTTCGCGGGTCTCGGCGGGGGGATGGCCCTCGACGGTCGCTATCGGCCCGTCGTCGAGTTCATGTACCCGGACTTCCTCTGGGTCGCCGCCGACCAGGTGTTCAACCAGATCGGTAAGGCACGTCACATGTTCGGCGGCGACAACCCCGTACCGCTCGTACTGCGAACCAAGGTCGCGATGGGCTCGGGGTACGGCTCGCAGCACCTCATGGACCCGGCTGGTATCTTCGCGACCAGCGCCGGCTGGCGAATCGTCGCGCCATCCTGTGCCGCCGACTACATCGGACTCATGAATTCCGCGCTCACCCTGCAGGACCCGGTACTGGTGATCGAGCACGTCGACCTCTACCAGGACCTGAACGACGTGCCCGCCGGCGACCTCGACTACTTCATTCCGCTCGGCAAAGCGGCCCTGCGCCGGGAGGGCACCGATCTCACCGTCATCAGCTACCTGTCCATGGTCAAGCATTCGCTTGAAGCGATCGAGCAGGTTGGCGCGAGCGCCGACCTCGTCGACCTGCGCTGGCTCGACCGGGCATCCATCGACTGGGACACCATCGGCGAATCGGTCAGGAAGACCAACAACGTGCTCATCGTCGAGCAGGGCGCTCGCGGAACCTCCTACGGCGGATGGCTTGCGGATGAGATCCACCGCCGCTACTTCGACTGGCTGGACCAGCCGGTGCAGCGTGTCACCGGCGGCGAGGCCAGCCCGAGTATCTCCCGTGTGCTCGAGCGCGCAGCCATCGCACGTACCGAAGAGGTAGTCGCTGGACTCGAACTCGTGCTCGCTTCCCGCGGAGGCTCGCGCTGACATGGCGACCATCCTGAGAATGCCTGAGGTGCTCGCGAACGCGACAGAGGCCGTCGTCTCGGCGTGGACGGTGACCGAGGGCTCAGAGTTCGCCGTCGGCGACACCCTCGCCGAGGTCGAAACGGAGAAGGCGCTGGTCGACCTGCCAGCGGAGCAGGACGGCATCCTCGGGCGCATCCTCGCGCAGCCCGGCCAGAGCACCGAAGTCGGGGCTCCGATTGCGGTGCTCATCTCGAGGGGCGAAACGGCCGCGGATATCGACGCCGCACTGGGCGCGATCGCCGCCGGCGACCCGCAGAAGGTGTCCGTGCCGGAGCCTGAGGTAGTCGCGCAGCCAGGCCCTGCACCAACGGCACCGGTCACGGCACAGCAGGATCCGACGCCCCCTCAAACCACCGGGCACGGAGCTCGCGTGTTCGTGAGCCCAATCGCGCGTGTGCGCGCCCGCGAAAACGGAATCGACCTCGCCACGTTGGCCGGCACAGGTCCCGGCGGTCGAATCGTGCGGGTGGATGTCGAGGCAGCAATCTCGGCGGCCCCGACAGGCGCGGCGGGCGCTACGACGGCGTCGAATGCTGTCCGGCCGGATGCCGGAATTTCAGCTTCCGGCGCATCCGCACCCGGCAGTGGTGCCGGCTACACGGCCATCCCGCACACCGGCATGCGCAAGGCCATCGCGCGGCGACTGACCGAGAGTAAGGCTACGGTTCCGCATTTCTACCTGACCACCGACTGCAGGGTCGATGAGCTGCTCGCACTGCGTGCCAAAGCCAATGAGACTTCGCCGGTCAAGATTTCGGTCAACGACTTCGTGATCAAGGCGGTGGCTGCCGCGTTCGCGGACGTTCCCGCCGCCAACGTCACCTGGACCGACACTCACCTGAGGCTGTGGGATTCGGTCGACATCTCTGTGGCGGTCGCAACCGACGGTGGCCTGCTGACCCCCGTCGTTCGAGGAGTGGAGAAGCTCACGCTGAGCCAGATTTCGGGGACGGTGGCAGAACTCGCCGGGCGAGCCCGCGCGGGCCGCCTGCGCCAGGACGAACTAGAGGGGGGCAGCTTCTCCGTGACCAATCTCGGGATGTACGGCACGACGGAGTTCTCGGCGATCCTGAATCCGCCGCAGTCGGGCATCCTCGCGATCGGAGCGGCGACGCCGCAGCCGGTCGTCGTTGACGGACAGGTAGTCGTTGCCACTGTCATGCGGTGCACGCTGTCTGTCGATCATCGAGCCGTGGATGGGGCGCTGGCCGCGCAGTGGCTCGCCGCATTCACCCGCAGGATCGAGAATCCGATCTCGATCCTCGTCTAAGGCCGAGGGGCGGCGTCGCCTAGTGGTGGAGGCGCCGTCCCTCGTTTAGTCATTCGACCTCAGACCTGACCTCCCGCCCGCCCCCACTCCCGTTGTGCAGGCCTTTTGCGTCGGCGGGCCTATCTGGCCAATGGTTTTGGGAGGAAGGGGCCCGAACGCCTGCACAACGTGACTACGGCGGGCGATCCGTAGGATTGCGGGATGAACGACACCGCACTCTTTGTCGCCGTTTTCCTCGCGTGTGTTGTTGAAGCAGTCGAAGCGACGACCATCGTGGTCGCAGCCGGCGCAACCCGCAGCTGGCGCTCCGCCCTCACCGGCGTGGTGGCCGGAGTGCTGGTGCTCGCGGTGGCCGTGGCCATCGTCGGCCCCGCGATCACCCTTCTCCCCATCGGGGTGCTTCGACTTGTGGTCGGAGGGCTGTTGCTGGTGTTCGGGTTGCAGTGGATGCGCAAAGCTGTGCTTCGCGCCAGCGGCTACAAGCCACTGCACGACGAAACCCTGATCTATCAGAGGCAGGTCGAAGCCGCGAAGTCGGCGGCTCCGCCGCAGTCGAGGTTCGGGGTCTCGGACTGGTACTCCTTCACCCTGTCGTTCAAGGGCGTCGTGCTCGAGGGGCTCGAGGTCGTCTTCATCGTGCTCACGTTCGGCACCAACCAGCACAACATCCCCTTGGCCGCGCTCGCTGCTGCGGCGGCCATCGTGCTGGTCGTCATCCTCGGCGCGGCTGTCAAGGGGCCGCTCGCTCGAGTCCCGGAGAACACGCTCAAGTTCGTGGTCGGCATCATGTTGACGAGCTTCGGAGTCTTCTGGGGGGCCGAGGGCGCCGGCGCCCGGTGGCCCGGCTCCGACCTCTCACTCCTCGTCATCGTTCCGTCGATCGCGGCGTTCGCGCTCCTCATCGTGCTGGTCATGCGCGCCCGCCGCCGCGTGACTAACGCCGATGCGCCGGCTCCTGCCGCTGTGGTTTCCTCATCGGCTCATGAGCAACCGGCCGTGGCGGCCACGCCCGTCACATCCAGTGCACTGCGCCGGCCCTCCCCGGCGGTCGCCCGCTTAAGGGCCTTCGGCCTGTTCTGGTACGACTTCATCATCGGGGATGACTGGCAGATCGCGGCCGGAGTCGCGCTCGGGCTGGCGGGGACATTCGCTCTCAGCCTGGTGTCGCCATTCGGCTGGGTCGTCGGTCCAGTGGCTGTGGCGTTGTTGTTACCGTGGGGGATCCACCGCGCCTTGCGATGAACGACCCATACGGCCGTCGCTACTCCTGCTCGATCGCCGGCTCCCAGAGTTGGATCGGATTGCCTTCCGGGTCCGCCAGCGAGGCGAAGCGACCCATCGAATACGTCGTTGGATCCAGCGTTACCTCGATCCCTGCCGTCCGCAACTGGTCGACCATTCCATCCAGGTCCGAAACGCGAAAGTTAATGGCCCACGTGCGGTCGGGTCGGCCGAACTGGTCCACCGCTCCGGGCATCGACGTGAAGGCCGTCTCTCCCGCCTCCTGCCGCCAGGACTGCCCGCCCTCCGAAGTCGGCACCGGATCGATTCCCAGCATGTCCCGATACCAGGCCGTGAGCGCATCCGAATCGTCGGCGCGAAAGAAGAACCCTCCGATACCAGTCACCTTGTGCATGTTTGATGATCACACCGGTGGAAGCGGCCGCACAACCCGTGCACGAGTCCATCTGTCCGTCCGGAATCTGATTCACTGAAAGGGTGGATACCCCGCCGCTCGACCCTCGTCGGTGGCGTGCTCTCTTCGTTTTGCTCCTCGGCCAGTTTTGCGCCCTGCTCGATGTGAGTGTCACCAACGTCGCCTTGCCGTCGATTGGGCGGGCGACGGGCGCGGGGCCGTCCGAGCTTCAGTGGATCGTCAGCGGCTACATCCTCGCGTTCGCACTGATGCCTGTCATCGCGGGTCGGCTGGGGGATACGCGCGGGCGGCGACGGATGTTCTTCATCGGGGTGATCGGGTTCATCATTTCGAGCGCGGCCGTGGGCCTGTCACCGGTGCCGATCGTGATGATCGCTGCCCGGGTGGTGCAGGGCCTCTTCGGCGGACTGCTCGGCCCTCAGGTCTCGGGGTACATCCAGAATGCGTTCCCGAAGACGGAGCGCGGCCGTGCGTTTGGTGCCCTCGGAGCGACGCTGGGCATTGGAACCGCGCTCGGACCGGTGATCGCGGGACTCCTGATCGGTTTGGGGGGTCCCCAGTTCGGCTGGCGTCTCGTGTTCTTCATCAACGTGCCCATCGGGCTTGTCGCCGTCATCCTGGCGAAACTCTGGGTCGCCGAACTGAAACCGGTGGCAACTCCGAAGTCGGTGCACCTGGATGTCGGCGGTGCAGTGCTGCTCGGGTCCACCCTGCTGTGCATCCTGTTTCCCATCGTCGAGGTCAACGAGTTTCACAGCGGTTGGCTCTTTGGGCTGCTCGTGCCGGGTGCGGTGCTGCTCTGGGCGTTCCTGCGTCGCGAATCCCGGCTGACCCGCGACAGCGGTTCTCCGCTGCTCAACCTGTCACTGTTCCGGGTCCCTACCTTCACGACGGGCGTGTTCTTCGCGGTCGTGTTCTTTTGCAGCAACACCGGCATCCCGCTGCTGCTGTCGCTGTACTACCAGGACGGCCTGGGCTTCACGGCGCTCGAATCGGGGCTCGGAGTCTCTGCTTTTGCGCTGGGCTCGGTTCTCGGCGCGACCGTTGCCGGCAGGCTCGTCTCGCGTGTGGGCCGTCCCCTGGTGGTCGGAGCGGTAAGCCTCTTCTTCCTTGCGACCCTCTCGATCAGCCTCGTCGTGCACCTGAGCGCCGGGATTACAACGCCGGTGGAGGTCATTCTCCGGCTCGCGCTGCCAGTTTTCGTGCTCGGCGTTGCCGGCGGATCGATCGTGACGCCGAACCAGACTCTCACCTTGATGGATGTCGATCCGCGCAACGGTGGAACGGCCGGCGGGGTGCTGCAGACCGCGCAACGGGTCGGTTCGGCGACGGGGCAGACCGTGCTGGGCACCCTCTTCTTCGCCACCGTCGCGGGGATTGCCGTATCCACGCGGGAGGGAACGCCCGCCCCCGACCCGGCGCACTTTGCCAGCGGCCTCGACGTGGGGCTGGTCGGCTCGCTGGTGTTCTCCGGTGCGGCGCTCGCGCTCGGCATCGTGGACCTGCGCCGCAAGCGACGGGCGCGCGAAACCCAGCAGGCCTCGGTTACCCTCTGACCTCGCACTGCGACTGTTCGTTACCTCGGGCTGCGGTGGTTTGTTTCCCCGGTGGCTGTCATCGAGGGCGCACCGGTGATGAACGGGCGCACGGCGTGGGGATTAGCGGCCGGACAGCTCGTCGTCACGCCACTCCGCGGGGGAGACCAGGCCGTCGACTATCTGCTGCTCGCGTTCGCGCAGCTCGACCCGTCGGATTTTGCCGGAGATCGTCTTGGGCAGCTCCATGAATTCGATCCGCCGGATCCTCTGGAACGGGGCCAGGCGTTCCCTCGCGAACGCGAGGATCTCGATCGCGGTCTCGCCACTCGGCTCGAAGCCCGCCGCGAGCACGACGTACGCCTTCGGCACGGCGAGCCTGACGGCATCCGGGGCAGGCACGATCGCTGCCTCGACCACCGCCGGATGCTCGATGAGCACGCTCTCCAGTTCGAACGGGCTGATCTTGTAGTCGGATGCTTTGAAGACATCGTCGGTGCGCCCGATGTAGGTGATGTAGCCGGCAGCGTCCTGGGTGGCGACATCTCCGGTGTGATAAAAACCACCGGCCATTGCCTCGGCATTGCGCTCGGCGGCTCCGACATACCCGGTCATGAGGTTGAGCGGATGTTTTGACAGGTCCACGCAGATCTCGCCCTCGCTGGCGAGGAGGCCGGTCAACGGGTCCACGAGCACGATCGGGCAGCCTGGCAGGGGGCGTCCCATCGAGCCGTCCCTCACCGGGGAGCCGGGAGTGTTGGCGACGACCGCCGTCATCTCGGTCTGGCCGTACCCGTCGCGAATCGTGAGGCCCCAGTGATCCCGAACCTGGCTGATCACCTCGGGGTTGAGGGGCTCACCGGCGGAGATGGCCTCGCGAAGTGAACCGGGGCCGCCGGACAGGTCGGCCTGGATCAGCATTCGCCACACGGTCGGTGGCGCACAGAACGACGTAACCCGCTCTCGACGGATCTGGTCGAGGAGCGACGAAGCGTCGAAGCGGCTGTAGTTGTAGACGAAGATCGTGGCCTCGGCGATCCACGGAGCGAAGAAGCAGCTCCAGGCGTGCTTGGCCCACCCCGGCGAGCTGATCGCGAGGTGAATGTCGCCGGGACGCAGTCCCAGCCAATACATGGTGGTCAGGTGCCCCACGGGGTAGGAGACATGGCTGTGCTCGACCAGCTTGGGACGCGTGGTCGTGCCCGAGGTGAAGTAGAGCAGCAGGGGGTCGCCGGGTGCCGTGCCCGGATGCGCAGGTCGGCCGCCCGAACCGGCGAACGCATCCTGGTAGTCGAGCCAGGATGCGCCTACGGACTCGCCCCCCGCACCAACGAGGATGCGAGTGTAGGTGTCGGGCAGCCCCTCGAACTTCGCTGCGGCCACCGCTGCGACGATTACGTGGCGAGCGTGGCTGCGTTCGAGCCTGTCCAGGAGGTCGGATCCTCCGACCGCGGTCGTGGTCGGCACAATGACGGCGCCGAGCTTCATGATGGCGAGCATCGATTCCCACAGCTCGACCTGGTTACCGAGCATGAGCAGCACGGCGTCGCCTTTGCGGACGCCCGCTTCGGCCAGCCACACGGCGAGCTGGTCGGACCGGGCCGACATTTCGTCGAAGGTGCGGGTCGTGCGGGTGCCGTCTTCTTCGACGATGACGAGCGCTTCACGAGAGTTGCCCCGGGCGATGTCGTCAAACCAGTCGACCGCCCAATTGAAGGTGGTGCCGACGTCGGGCCAGCGGAATGCTTCGACGGCTCCGGCGTAGTCATCGCGGAGCCTGACGAGTTGGTCGCGAGCGGCACGGTATTCGGTCGTCACCTCGCGGGTGCCAACAGTGGTTTCAGTGGACATCGTTGTTCGCTTTCCATGCTCTGCGGTAAGCATCCTACGTCCGCAGCCTTCGCGTTGCCGGGCTGCTCACGACCCGGCTGTCAGGCCTTCCTTGCGTTGACCGCGTCGATCAGCTGTGGAACAACGGTGAACAGGTCTCCGACCACTCCGAAGTCGGCGATGTCGAAGATCGGTGCGCTCGCATCCTTGTTGATGGCGATGATCGTCTTTGCGCTCTGCATTCCCGCCCGATGCTGGATCGCACCCGAGATCCCAAGGGCGATGTAAACGTTGGGGGAGACCGTGACACCGGTCTGGCCGACCTGCATGTTGTGCTCCACATAGCCTGCGTCGACCGCGGCGCGGGATGCCCCGACGGCGCCCCCGAACGCGTCGGCGAGTTCCTCGACGAGCACGAATTTTTCTTTCGAGCCGAGGCCTCGGCCGCCGGAGACGACGATGTCTGCCGATTGGAGTTCTGGTCGCGCCGATACGGCGGACTTCTCATGCCTCGCGGTCACGGTCGCGGCGGGTGCCCCATCGTTCGACACGTCGAGGGGGACAAGCGTGCCGGCGGCCGCAGGCGCGGATCCGGCAACGGAGTTCGGCCGCAGCGAGATGATCGGGATGCCTTTCCCTGCCGTCGACTGCACGGTGAATGCGCCGCCGAAGGCCTGTTGGGTCACGGCTCCCGAGTCGGCGATGCCGACAACGTCGCTCTGGTAGGCGCCCCCGATCCGCACGGCAAGGCGAGCGCCCGCCTCGCGGCTATCGAGCGTGCTCCCAACGATCACGGCCGCGACATCGCCGGAGGCGGTGACGGCGGCAGCGAGTGCGGCGACGAGCGGGGTCACGAGTCTCGAGGCGTCGCCAGGAACGCTGGCGACATAGACCGTGTTGGCGCCGAGCGAGCCGAGCTGCGAGGCGATTTCCGCACCGTCGCCGTCGGTCACCACAACGGCCGAGGGGGTGCCGAGTGCGGCGGCGGCGGCGAGCAATTCTGCCGCGCCGCGGGCGAGGGCGCCGCCCGACTGCTCAACCAGTACGAGTGTGTTTGACATGCTTTGTCCTTCTAGATCAGTTTCGCCGCGGCGAGGAAGTCGGCAATTTGGGTTCCCGCTGTTCCGTCATCCTTGATGACGGTGCCGCCAGCTCGCGGCGGGCGAGGGGTGACGGCCTCGACGACCGACCACGAGTTCGAGCCGCCCGTTTCTGCTGCGTCGAGGCCGAGGCCTGCGATGCCGATCGTCTCGACGGGTTTTTTCTTGGCGGCCATGATGCTCTTGAAGTTGGGGTAGCGCGCCTCGGCGATCTGTTCCGTCACCGACACGAGGGCGGGAAGCGGAGCGCTCACGTCCACGTGCCCGTCTTCGGTCATGCGCTCGCCACTCACGGTTCCTCCGCTGACTTCGAGTGTGCGCAGGAAGGTGAGTTGCGCGATGCCCAGGCGTTCCGCGAGCATTGCCGGCACGGCCGCGGTGCGACCGTCGGTCGACTCGTTCCCGGTGATGACAAGGTCGAATCCGCGAGGCGCGAGCGCTGTTGCGAGTGCCGCGGAGGTCTGCGACGCGTCCGACCCGGCGAGCCCGTCGTCGGTGATGTGGATGCCGCTGTCGGCACCCATCGCGAGTGATTTGCGGATGGCGTCGAGGGATCCGGACGGCCCCATGGTCACGGCGGTGACCTCGGAGCCGGGGTTTGCCTCCTTGACGAGAAGGGCGGCCTCGACCGCTTTCTCGTTGATCTCGTCGATCACCAGTTCGCCGGATCGATCGACCCGTTTTGTCGTTGGGTCGATCTTTCGATCGCCCCACGTGTCGGGGACCTCTTTCACGAGTACCGCGATCTTCATCCGTTTCTCCATTTTCCAGTCGCACCAAGGGTTCCAAACATTCGTAAGCCTATGGTCCAATAATTTACTAGTATTTACTTGGATGTCCTAGTAAATTAGGGTTAATTGCTGGGAAGTCCTGGTAGTTGAGGGCCAGTAGTCCCCGAGAATGTGGTTCCGGCGCCAGACAGACGCGCCAGAGAGAAGCGATCACGTGTACGCAGTCACGGAAGACCAGCGCTCCATCGTTCAGATGGTCAGGCAGTTCGCCACCGAGTCGCTCGCACCTCATGCTGCAGAGTGGGATGAGACTCACCACTTTCCCGTGGACGTGCTGCGGCAGGTCGGCGAACTGGGTATGGGCGGTATCTACGTCAAGGAAGACTTCGGCGGCTCAGGGCTCAGCCGGGCCGATTCGGTGCTGATCTTCGAGGAGCTCGCCAAGGGCGACACCACGATCGCAGCCTATATTTCGATCCACAACATGGTCGCGTGGATGATCGACACCTACGGAAACGACCTGCAGCGAGCCGAATGGATTCCCCAGCTGGCGACCATGGAGGCCCTCGGCAGCTACTGCCTCACCGAGCCCGGCGTGGGTTCGGATGCGGCGGCCCTGTCCACCCGCGCCGTTCGCGACGGCGACGACTACGTTCTGAACGGCGTCAAGCAGTTCATTTCGGGCGCCGGAACCTCAGCAGTCTACGTGGTCATGGCGCGCACGGCCGACACCGGCAGCCACGGTATCAGCGCCTTCCTGGTTCCCGCGGGCATCCCGGGCCTCTCGTTTGGACCGCTCGAGAAAAAGATGGGCTGGAATGCGCAGCCGACCCGCCAGGTGATCTTCGAGGATGTGCGCATTCCCGTCGCAAACCTGCTGTCCGCCGAGGGCGCCGGGTTCGGAATCGCCATGACCGGGCTCAACGGTGGCCGCGTCAATATCGGTGCCTGCTCGCTGGGGGGCGCCCAGTTCGCACTCGACCAGACGGTCCGCTACCTCACCGACCGTGTTGCGTTCGGCAAGCCGCTCATCGAGAATCCGGCGTTGCTCTTCCAGCTTGCCGACATGGATACCCAGCTCGAGTCGGCCAGGACCCTGCTGCGCCGGGCTGCCGAGGCGATGGACAGCAAAGCGGCCGACCTGGTGCGCCTGTGCGCGATGGCCAAGCTTGTGGCGACGGACGCGGGCTTCGCTGTGGCGAACGCCGCACTGCAGCTTCATGGCGGGTATGGCTACCTGTCCGAATACGGGATAGAACGGATCGTGCGCGATCTGCGTGTGCACCAGATCCTTGAAGGCACGAACGAGATCATGCGACTCATCATTGGCCGATCACTGGCAGGGGCACCTTCATGACGAATGGCGACGACGAAGCCCAGTCCCCGCCCGAGATCCTGTTCTCCCGCGATGGACGGCTCGGCCTGGTGCTCCTCAATCGCCCCAGGGCCATCAACTCGCTCACGTTCGGCATGGTCACGGCGCTGTCCGAGCAGCTTGACGCGTGGCGAGATGATTCCGACGTGAAGACTGTGCTGATCCACGGTGCCGGCGATCGCGGCCTGTGCGCCGGCGGCGACATCGTCTCGCTCTACCGGGCGATCCGCGAGAACGTGCAGGATGCGGCAACCTTCTGGGCTCACGAGTACGCCCTCAATCTTGCGATCGCCGAATACCCGAAGCCGTACGTCGCGATCATGGACGGCGTCGTGCTCGGTGGCGGAGTGGGGGTCTCCGCTCACGGGTCGGTGCGGGTGGTCACCGAGCGCACGAAGGTCGGTATGCCCGAGGTGGGTATCGGATTCGTGCCCGATGTCGGCGGAACCTACCTTCTCTCCCGTGCGCCGGGAGAGCTGGGCACCCACGCCGGGCTCACCGGGGGAAGCTTCTCGGGCGCGGATGCGATTGAGCTGGGACTCGCCGACCATTACCTCGAAAGCGACCGGCTCGACGAGTTCGCGGAGGCGCTCGCGGAGATGTCAGTTTCGGATGCTCTGCTGCGCTTCGCCACGGATGCCCCCGACTCCGAGCTCGCCGCGTCGCGGCCGTGGATCGACGAATGCTACGCGTCCGGCGACGCGCTCGAGATCCTTGACCGGCTCGATGCCTCTCCCGCTGAGGGTGCGCGGTTGGCCGCGGACACGATCCGATCGAAGTCGCCGAGGGCGGTCGCGGCAACCCTGGAGTCCATCCGGCGTGCCCGGGCGACGTCGACCCTCGCAGAGGTCCTCGACACCGAGTTTCGGGTTTCCGTTCACTTCGCGGCCGGAAACGAGATGGCCGAGGGCATCCGCGCGCAGGTCATCGACAAAGACCGCGCCCCGCGCTGGTCGCCCCCGACGCTGGCCGAGGTGACTCGCCAGGACGTCGAGGCATATTTTGCGCCACTGGGCGCAGGGGAACTCGGGTTGTCGGCGTCGACATCCGTCAGACACTAGGGCTGGAGCAGGTCATGAGCACTCGCATTGCATTTATCGGACTCGGCAACATGGGTGGTCCAATGGCGGCCAACCTGGTGAAGGCGGGATACGAGGTTGTGGGTTTCGACTTCGTCCCCGCGGCACTCGACCACGCGCGCGAGCACGGGGTGATCGTCGCGGAAAGCGGCGCGGCAGCAGTTGAC
>Ga0302267_10002225_pt1 | contig 23721 bp, 16 predicted proteins | sample III_Bog_E1_3_FD_194555 | JGI IMG/M metagenome (GOLD analysis project Ga0302267, IMG submission 194555) | Peat permafrost microbial communities from Stordalen Mire near Abisko, Sweden - III_Bog_E1_3 | ecosystem: Environmental > Terrestrial > Soil > Wetlands > Peat | place: Sweden: Abisko...
CGACCAGTATGCAGTGCTCTTCCCCTCCTTCACCGCCCTGGTGTCGGCGATCGAGCAGACCGACGCCACCCTCGCCGGCCCGCTCCAGCTCGTCATCGGGCATGGCGAGGACAGCCTCACCACCACCCGCTACCAGCAGCAGCTCGGCCTGGAGCTCAGCGAATTGTCCAAGCGCTTCGGCGCCGAGGTCATCGATCAGGTCGCCCTGACGGGTTCCGATCCCTTCCTGCGCGCCGGCGCGGATGTCGCGCTGGTGATCCACGCCAAGCAGCCCGCCCTGCTGGCCGGCTACCTGGCCCTGCGCCAGCAGGCCCTGGTGGGCGCCGGCGCGGTGGCGAGCGATGGCGCCGCCGGGGGGCTGGGCTGGCATGCGGTGGTCAGCGCCGACCGCCTGCGCTCCTGCTACGTGCTCAACGATGGCGACGTCACCGTGATCAGCAATTCGCCCGTCCAGCTCAACGCCTATGCCGCCGTGCGCGCAGGCACCGCGCCGGCGCTGGCGAAGGCGCCTGAGTTCACCTTCTTCCGCCGCCGCTATGCCCACGATGCCAACGAGCTGGCGTTGGCGGTCATCAGCGATGACACCATCCGGCACTGGTGCTCCGCGAGATGGCGCATCGGCGATTCCCGCCGCGTACGAGCGGCCGCGGCGCTGGCCGCGCTGCAGGCGGAATGGATCGCTGCCGGATGCGGGCCGACCTGGACGCCGAGCCCGGCCCCCACCGATCTCGGCCGCATCACCATCGCCCAGGACGGCGTCCATTCGTCACTCTACGGCTCGCTCGCCTTCATGACCCCGATCGCCGAGCTCGCTCTGGACCAGGTGACCAGTGCCGAAGCGGACGCCTACAAGCGCTTCCTTGATCGCTACCAGCGCTCCTGGCGGGATTACCTCGATCCCATCGCCGTCCAGCTCTCCAGCGGTCCGCAGGGCCGGCTCGCCATCGATCTCAGCGTCCTGCCCCTGATCGTCTCGAGCGAGTATGGCCAGGTGGTCCGCCTCACCGGCAACGCCAGCCTGGCGCGCGGCGCCGCAGATGCGCATGCCGCCCTGCTGCAGGGCGCCATCGCCCTCGATCACCAGGGCGGCGTGCTGGCCGACATCGAGCACGAGATGGCCGGCATGCTGCAGGGCGTCGCATCGCCGCTGGGATGGGTCGGAGCCGCCGCCTCGGTGTATGCCGACCCCGATCCCTACTGGGCCGATCTGATGGCCCAGTCCGATGGCCAGCATGAGACCATGCAGTGGGTGCAGGCCAATCTCGCCCGCCTGCCGATCGGCATCACCATCGCCGTGCGGGATCCTCTGCGCCTGGCCGGCTTCCTCAGCGGCCTGAAGGTGATGGCCGCCCAGGCTGCGCCCGGTCTTTTGAGCTGGGACACGCGCACCTATAAAGACATCCCCTACGTGGTGGTCTCGCCCACCGCCCAGGGGAGGCAGGAGATCCCCGCCGACCTCTTCTACCTGCCGGCCGCCGAGGGGCTGACCATCACCCTCAGCGAAGCGCTGATGCAGCATGCCATCGACCGCCTGGTCGCGCGGCGGTCGGCGGTCGCCGCCGGCGCTCCGGATACCTCGCGGCCATGGCTGGGCGACAAGGTCGCCGCCCTGATCCAGCCGGCGTTCCTCTCCCAGCTCAGCGAACTGCTCGGCCGCGGCGGCAGCGACGGCGTGAGCACCTGGATGTACGCCCGGGCCTGGAACGACATCGCCATCCTCAACGAGTGGCACCGCCTGTTCCCGGCCGAGGACCCGGTCGTGGTCCACCAGCGGCTATGGGGGACCCGGCTGGTATGCCCCTTCGGCGGCACCTACCGCTGGAATCCCGAGCATCTTTCCATGGAGCCGACCGCGGTCGACCTCACCGCCGATCTCGGCGCGGGGATCGTCCCGGCCGCCTTCGCCGCCATCCCGGCATTGGCGGCCGGCATCAGCTTCGAGGAGCTGCCGGCGATCCGGCCGGGCGATCCGGCGACCGCTCCCATCTCCGCGCTGCCCCATGACGAACGTCCCTCCTTCGCCCTGCGCGCACGCATCCAGATCGAAGCCGCCGTACCTGCGAGCGCAGCGGCCGCGGCGCATGCCCTCCCGGCGCCCAGCGCCCAGCCGGGAGCGCTGATCCCCTAGATATGCTCCGGACCATCCGACCATCCTGGCCGAAGGTCGAGCTGACCGCCGTTGTCCCTGGTAGAGCATCCGATCCGAACCACAAGTCCCTGTGCCATCTGCCGGTTGCGCACCCGTACATGGTCGTGCTGCGCTGCCCCCTGCGGACCGCACGCTCACCACCTGCCGCCATCCGCACGCCGGCCAGGACGGTTTGGCCGCCCCGGCCGGCCGCCGGGTCAGGCCACCACCGTACGACGTGGGATGGATACACCTACCCAACCAGAATCACCGCCATACACCACATGCTCCTTACGAGCCCTATCGCCATGACACAACCGGTCCTCCATGCCTCGCCGGCACTCCCGACCACCCTCGCCGGCGTGCGTGCGCTCGCCCATGTCGATCCGCGCGTCGCCGCGCGGCCGATCAAGCTCGAGCTGCGCGGCAACCTGATCGACGCCCTGTCCACCGGGCGCAGCGGCGAGCAGCTCTTCCCCGGCCTGGTCGGCTATGGCGAGACCGTCATCCCCCAGGTGGTCAATGCCATCCTCGCCGGCCATGACCTGCTGCTCCTCGGCCTGCGCGGACAGGCGAAGACGCGCCTGGCCCGCGCCCTGGTGCAGTTCCTCGACGACCAGGTACCGGCCCTGGCGGGCGACCCACTGCGCTCGCACCCCCTCGCGCCGGTGGGCGCGGTCGCCGAGGATCTGGTCGCCCGCCAGGGCGAGAGTGCGCGCGTCATCTGGCTCAGCCGCCACGACCGCTACGGCGAGAAGCTCGCAACCCCCGATGTCTCCGTCGCCGACCTGATCGGCGACATCGATCCGATCCGCGCCAGCCGCGAAGGCTATGACCTCGGCGACCTGCGCGCGGTCACCTTCGGCATCGTCCCGCGCACCAATCGCGGCATCTTCTGCATCAATGAATTGCCCGATCTGGCGCCGCGCATCCAGGTCGCGCTGTTCAACATCCTCGAGGAGCAGGACGTGCAGGTACGCGGCATCCCGTTGCGGCTGCCCCTGGACCTGATGCTGGTCTTCACCGCCAACCCCGAGGACTACACCTCGCGCGGCCAGATCATCACCCCGCTCAAGGACCGCATCGGCGCGCAGGTACTCACCCACTATCCCAAGAACCGCGATGACGGCGTGCGCATCATGGAGCAGGAATCGGACCTCGAGCCCGCCGGCTCCTGCACCCCGATCATCCCCGCGCTGTTCCCGATGATCATCGAGGAGGCGGCGCGCGCCGCACGTACGAGCGAGTTCGTCGATTCCAAGAGCGGCGTGAGCGCGCGCCTGACCATCGCGGCGCTCGAGGCGCTGCACGCCAACATCCTGCAGCGCGGCCTGCTGCTGCGCGAGAACCGCCCGCATGCGCGCATGATCGACCTGCCGTCGGTGCTGGCCGCGATGACCGGCAAGATCGAGCTCGCCTACGAAGGCGAGCAGGAGGGGCCGCTGAAGGTCGGCTGGCATGTGCTCGGCGAGGCGGTCAAGGCGCTGTGGCAGGAGCGCCTGCCGCCGGTGATCCTGGAGGAGGATGCCCGCAGCGGCAAGCGCGACGAACGCGACGACGGCCCGTGGAAGGACATCCTCGCCTGGTTCGCCAAGGGCAACCGCCTGGTGCTCTCCGACCGCTCGTCGACCAAGGAGCACGAGGCCGCGCTCAGCGCCGTCCCGAGCCTGGCGCGCATCACCGACGAGCTGCTGGCCCCGCCGCGCGACGAGCGCGCGCTGTGGCAGGAATTCGTCATCGAAGGCCTGTTCCTGGGCGGTGCGCTGGCACGCGAGGATAGCGCGCGCGGCATGGTCTACAGCGATCTGCTCGCGCACATGATGACCCGCGAGGACAAGAAGCGGAGGCGGACATGAGCGCGTCCGCTCAGCCAGCGGGCGCCCCCCTGCTGGCCGACACCGTCAAAGCCCTGGTCGCCACCCGCGATGAGACCATCGCTGCGCTCGCCAGCCCCGCCGCCACCCTCGAGCGCACCTACCGGCCGGCCGGCTGGACCATGCGCCAGGTGCTGCTCCACCTGGTCGATTGCGAGGGGGTGATGCTCGATCGCCTGCGCCGGCTGGCCGCCGATGACAAGCCGCTGCTGTGGGCCTTCGACGAGAACCGCTGGGCCGCCGTGCTCGCAGCGCCAGGGCGCGACCTGCGCGTCGCATCCATGCTCTTCGCCGTCACCCGCTCGGCGATCATCGAGCTGGCCACCCTGCTGCCGGCCGGGCTGATGTCGCGTGCGGGCATCCATGCCGAGGCCGGCCGCCGCACCGTCGGCGAGCAGCTGGCGATGGTGCACCAGCACAACGCCCACCACCTCGCCCAGGTGCGCGCCTGCATCGCCGGCACCCGGTGGCAGCCGGAGGGGTGACGATGGAATACGGCTACCAGCAGTACGACTGGCGCGAACGCGCCAACCGCCTGGCGCGCGAAAGCCGCATGGACGAGCTGTTCCGTGAGCTGATGCTGGCGGTCAACGGCGACGTCGAGCAGGCGCTCGACTACATCGAGGAGCTGAATCAGAAGTTCCGCCAGAATTTCGGCTTCGACCGCCATGAATTCGAGAAGCGGCTGCGCGAGCAGAAGCTGATCGCCGGCGCGCCTGGCAAGCGCTCGCTCACCGCGCGCGGCGAGCGGGCGCTGCGCTCGGGCTGCCTGGAAGCGGTGTTCGGCAAGCTCAAGGCCGGCCCGCGCGGCGAGCACATCATCAACCGCCATGGCAGCCAGGGCGAACCCAATGATGTCATGCGCCCCTGGCAGCCGGGCGACGAATCCTATGACATCCAGTACCGCGAAAGCCTGCTCGGCGCACTGCGCAACGGCCGCGAGCAGCTCGAGCACGGCGATCTGATCGTCCAGGAACGCGACCAGTCGACCTCCGCCGCCACCGTCATGCTCATCGACGTCTCGCACTCGATGACGCTCTACGGCGAGGACCGCATCACCCCCGCCAAGCGGGTGGCGATGGCGTTCGCGGAGCTGCAGAGCCGCCGCCATCCGCGTGACAGCCTCAACATCCTGCTCTTCGGCGACGATGTGCAGGAGGTGACGGTCAAGGAGCTGCCCTACATCAGCAACGGGCCCTTCCATACCAACACCTGCGAAGCCCTGCGCCGCGCCGCCGAGATCCTCTCGAAGAAGCATCAGAACAACAAGCGGGTGGTGATGATCACCGATGGCAAGCCGACCGCGCTGTTCGCCAGCCCGGCCGGTTCGTCCGGGCGCAGGCAGCTGACCATCAACTCCTCCTATGGGCTGGATCCCGAGATCGTCACCGCCACCCTGCGGCAGGGAGCACGCTATCCCCGCCTCAAGATCGAGCTGAGCATCTTCATGGTCGCCAGCGACCCCTATCTCGAGCGCTTCGTCACGCGCCTGGTCGAAGTCAGCAAGGGCCGGGCATTCCGGGCCACGCTCTCCGATCTCGGCGACCAGGTCCTGACACGCATCTTCGGCAGCAGCCGCTGACGGACACCGCCATGACCCATGACACGCTCACCCATGCCGCCGTGCGCCTGATCCTGCTCTCCGACTGGGATCCCATCGGCGTTTCCGGCATCCTCGCCGCCGAGAACGAGTACGACGCTCATGTCGATGAGGTCGTGCGCATCGCCAAGCAGGCGAGCGAGAAGCAGCTGGCCCAGCACCTCCACGACATCGAGACCAAGCAGATGGGCCTGGCCGGCGACATGCTGCGCTGCCTGACGACCGCCAAGCGCATCCATGGACTGCGCCATCACAGCAAGCCGCGCACCTCCTGACGCGCGACCGGCCTGGCCTTCATCGTCCGTTCACCGGGCCTTCATCGCCCGCGCGGCGCGGCCGCCTCCAACCCCGCACGCTCATGCGCGCAGCCGCTGCACATGCGGTCGCTCCGCTCCTGTCGCAGGAATGGCTTAGGACCGCGGTGGTGGCGCCGACCGCAGGGTGCCTTGCCCAGCCCGGCAGTTCCCGGCCAGCCACATGCTTCCGTCGCGCGCTGTTCAGTGTTCTCGCAGAGCACCACGAAGGCTCGCGAAATATTCAACGATCGGTCCTAAGAGTGGCGGCACATCCACCCCTCAAGGACCTTCACCCATGCGCATCCATGTCGCCGCGATGTCCGCCCTGGTGGCCGGCTTCGCCACTTCGGCCACCGTGCTCTCGCTGGCTTCCTGCGGCAGCAGCAGCAGCAGCAGTAATTCCGAGCCGCCGGCCCCGGCATTCAACATCAACTCCATCAACCATGTGGTGGTGATCTACCAGGAGAACTGGTCCTTCGATGCGCTCTACGGCCAGTTCCCCGGCGCCAATGGCACCAAGTTCAACACCGCAGTGACGCAGACCTCGACGCTGGGGGCGACCTACGCCGCCATCCCCCATCCGGTCAACGAGAATGACGGACTGGATGCCGCGCTGTTCTCCAACTGGCCAGCGGCCCAGCCGGTCGCGACCTTCAACCTGGTGGGTGCGCCCTTCGACCTGACGCCCGATTTCGTCACCACCAGCTCGATCACCGGCGACCTCGTCCATCGCTTCTACATCGAGCAATGGCAGATCCACAGCGGTGCGAACGACCAGTTCATCGCTTGGAGCGACAATCCCGGCCTGACGCTCAGCGGCTACGACGCCACCACCCTGCCCGAGGGCAAGCTGGCGGCGCAGTACACGCTGTGCGACAACTGCTTCCATTCCGCCTTCGGCGGCTCCTTCCTCAACCACCAGTACCTGATCTCCGCCCAGGCGCCGCTGTATGGGACGATCGCCAACGGCAATGCCCCGATCTCCGCCAGCGTGCTGTCCGGCTATCCCGCCTTCATCTCCACCAGCGGCGTGACGCTGGGTACTCCGGGCATCTCGCCCACCCAGGCGACCCTCATAGCGAACGCCGCCACACCGCTGACCCAGGAAGGCAACGACTGGCCCGGAGCGATCGCCAACACCAACCCCCTGGACAATAACAACACCGTCTACGGCGTCAGCCCGATCCAGGACGGCCAGCTGCTGAGCGCCGTCGATGCCGCGAACCCGCAGCTGGGCAACGGCAACTACTACTGCATCAACACCATGTACCCGGCCAACTGGCCGTTCCCCACCACGGTGAGCGGCGGCGTGGTGGTCCCGAGCGGCAAGTTCGTGCCGCTGCAGACCCATTCCACCATCGGCGATCTGCTCACCGCCAATGGCCAGAGCTGGAAATGGTACAGCCAGGGCTGGAACGATGCGGTGTCCGGCAATCCCGATCCCGACTTCCAGTTCCACCACCAGCCCTTCAACTACTTCGCCCAGTACGCCCCGGGCACTCCCGGGCGCACCCACCTGGCCGATCTCACCGATCTCGACAACGACCTCGCCACCAACACCCTGCCGGCGGTGTCCTTCGTCAAGTTCGTCGGCGAGAACAACGAGCACCCCGGCTATTCCAACATCATCACCGGCATGAATGCGGTGGCCGACCTGGTGCAGAAGATCCAGAACTCGCCCGCCTGGGCCAGCACGGTCATCTTCATCACCTATGACGAGCATGGCGGACGCTGGGACCACGTGGCCCCGCCGACCATCGACGCCTGGGGCCCGGGCCTGCGCGTGCCGATGGTGGTCATCTCGCCCTACGCCAAGCAATCCTATGTCGATCACACCCAGTACGAGACGGTGTCGATCCTCAGCTTCATCGAGAAGCGCTGGACTCTCGGCCCCATCCCCGGCGCCACCCGCGATGCCACCGCCAATCCGTTCACCAACGCCTTCATGGGCACGCCGGTGGGCATCGACTGAGCACTTTGGTGCTCTGGCATGGCCGTGGCCCCGAAGCACGGCACTGAGCGGATGCCTCCGGGATGACGCACCGGCGAGCGGTGCTAGCAGTGATAACGTGGAGTTCACGATCGACCTGGGCGCTCACCGCCCAGGTCGATCGCGTTGTGCCGCACGGCCCATCTGGCCGTGGAGCAGCAAGGGCCACCGCCGATGCACCCGCACCTGTGCGGTGGCTGCGCCGCAGCACATGACGATCCCAGAGCGGCACTGATCGGCCTGGCGAGTCGGGCACGCGTAGCGTGCTGGACGGCTAGCGCGCGGGTACTGCGGCTGACCGTATCAACGGCGGCAGCGCGGCCTCGAATTCCTCGTCGGTCAGCGCGCGCAGGAAGGCCACCAGGTCATCGATGTCCTGGCCCTGGAAGGCGGGAGCGTCGCCGGGATGGCGGCCGAAGGGCTTGGAGACGTTGATGTACTGCTGGTCGGCGGCCGGCGAATCATTGAAGCGCACGCCATGCGGATACCAGCGCCCGGGGTCGGTGTCGCGGGTGGCATAGAAGGCGACCACGTCCTCGAGGCGCGTGAAGCAGCCGTTGTGCATGAAGGCCTCCTTGACCGCCACGTTGCGCAGCGTCGGCGTCCTGAATGCGCCATTGAAGGACGGATCTCCCCGTGGAGCGCGGCGCTTCGGCCCGCCCAGGCCGAGATCGAAGAAGGCCGGATCGGCATTGGCTGGGATGGCCGGGTTGCGCGGCAAGCCCAGGGTCTCGTAGCCGAAATCGGTGAATTGGGCCACCGCATTGACGATCTGCGGCCGGGCGAGATGGCAGACCATGCAGTTGCCCTTGGCCGGATCGAAGAACACGCTCATGCCCCGCGATTCCGCCGCGCTCAGGACCAGGCGGCCGGCGCGGTAGCGATCGAAGCGCGACGAGAAGGGGTGGAAGGTGGCAGTGCTCTCGAAGGCCTTGAGCGCGGCGCCGACCGCCAGGAAGGCGCGGTTGGTGCCGCGGCTGAAGATGTCGTCGCCGAAGGCCGCCTTGAAGCCGGGCGCGTAGGCCGCCTTGATCTTGGCCACCACCGTGGCGCGATCGCCGTTGTTCATCTCCAGGGGCGCGAGCAGCGGACCCTCCGCCTGCTGGTCGAGGACGCTGACGCGGCCGTCGAGGAACTGCCCGCCCTTGGGCTCGAGCACCTCCTCCTCCGCGTCGATGTTGAATGGCGGGATGAAGCTGGCGTAGGTCAGGCTGGGCGTATTGCGCAGGCCATAGGTCCCGGGCCGGCTGCCGAGTGGCACGCCGATGGTCGAGCCATGATTGCCCGAGAACGCCCGGCGCGGGTCATGGCAGCTGGCGCAGCTGGTGCCCCGCGGCTCGGACAGGTTGGTGTCGAAGAACAGGAGCTTGCCGAGCTGTTCGCGCTCACGGCGGATGGTGTCCCGCTCCGGCGCTCCCGGCTGGGCCGGCCTGCCCGGCAGCCCGGCGCCCGCTGCGGGTGCTCCGGCGCCGATGGTGGCCAGGCTGGCCAGGATGAGGAAGGACAGCGCAACGACGATGGCAGCATAGCGCATGGCGGTGGTCCTGCGCCGACGGCTGCGGGGGTTTCCGCGGTACCGCCGTGCGCAGATCAGGATCGCCCAGGCGATGGGGAACCCGTCAGCATCCGGTGAAGATCATGCGAATGCCTGTGAGCCTCCTCACCCCCGTCCTCTGACCGCCGCTCCGCCGTCTTCAGGCAGGCGCGGCGTGCCGGGTCACTTGGCGGGGGCGTCCGCCGGCTTGGGCGCGGGGGCATCGGGCTTGGCCGCGGCTGCACGTTCCGCTTCGGCCTTGGCGGCTTCGGCTTTCGCCGCTTCGGCCTTGGCGGTCTGCTCGGCGAGCTGCTTCTGCAGATCGGCGGTCTTCTCGTCCGCGGCCTTGCGCGCCTTGACCTCGTCTTCCTGCGCCTTGCGCGCCTGCTCCGCCTCGGCCTGGGCCTTCTTGGCTTCCTGCTCGGCCCGGGTCAGCTTCTCATTGGTGGCCTGGAGCTTGTCATTGGTGGACTGGAGCTCGGCCTGGGCCTTGACCAGCTTCTCCTGGATATCCATCAGCATCTTGCCGAGCAGCCCGCCGCCGCCGACCAGCACCACCAGGATGAGCGCGAGCATGATGATCAGCACGGGTGAGGTCTTCGGGGCGCGTTCGGCCATGACGGGTTCTCGAGCGGGGGGCGCCGCTGCGGCTCCTGGGTTCTGCTTGCCCGTGCGGTCGCTGCCCGCGCTGCCTAAGGCGGCCGGGGTCGCTGCCGCCGCCGCCGGCTTGGCCGGGGCGGGCTTGGCCGGGATGCTGGGCTTGGGGCCGCTCGACGGCTTTGCGGGCGGGGCATCGTCGTCGCGGCTGGCAGGCTCGGCGGCAGGCGGCGGGGTCTGGCTGTTGCGCCGCACCACTTTGCCGGTGCGCGAGCTCGCCGGCACCGCGGGAGGAGCCGGCGCATCGAAGCTCAGCTCGTCGCCAGGGGCCGTCCCCGGGACCACCACAGGTGCGGCGGCAACGGCGGCCGAAGGCGTGGTCGGGATGCTCCTGGCAGCCGTGCGGGCGGTCTGCGGAGCGGGGGCCGCGGCCGCCGCCGGCGGGGCGATGACCGGATTGCCGCGCGCCGGTGTGGCCACCGTCAGGCTGCCATTGCCGCCCGCCGACGCGGGATCGGCGATGACGGGCGAACCGAATTCCGGGGTGTTGCTCGGGGCCGCGCGCGCGCGGTTGCCAGATGGCGTGGCGCCGGGACCGGCCACCGCTGGGTGTGCCGGGGCCGGGGCCGGGGGTGCTGTGGCGGCAGGGGCGGCTGGAGCCGCCGGTGCGGGCACCGCAGTCTGCACCACCGAGAGGATCTGGGTGTTTCCGCTCGCCACCGTGCTCGCTGGGCCGCTGCGCAGCACCATCTGCACGACATTGCAGCCGGGGCAGTGGATGGTCTCGCCAGCGTAGGTCGAGGGAATGCGCGCCTTGAAGCCGCACGCCGTGCAGGTGAAGCGGACCTTGTCGCCGGCGGTGGTGAGCGCGGCGGCGAAGGCGCTGACCGGGTCCTTGGCTGCCGCCGCCGGAGGTGAACCTCCGGCGGAGAGGGCATTTGATCGCCATCCCCGACATGCTCTTGCCCAGCTGGGTCTTGAAACCGCAGGAGCTGCAGGTGAACGGCACCTGCTCCTCGCCAGGGGCGCGCGGGGTGCGCTCGACCGGCTCGGAGGTCTTGATGCGGCTGATCGAGACCGTATCGCCGGTCGCCGGCGCGTCGTTGTCCTCGCGTGAGGCGATCTGCACGGTCTCGCACTTCGGACAGGTGACCGCCAGGCCCATGTACTGGTCGGGGATGCGTGCGCGGTAGCCGCAGGAGATGCAGATGAAGCGCGGGTCCGAGGGCGGTGCCGCCTCGCTGGGCGCTTCCGCGGGGGCCGTCCCCGAGCTGTCGAGCACCACCTGGGGCGCATGGCAGCCCGGACAGCGGATGGCCTTGCCGAGGTAATGCTTGGCCAGCTGGGCCTCGAAGCTGCACTGACCGCAGGTGAACAGGATGTTTCCCGCGCGCACCATGGTCTTGCTGGTCTTGCCCTTGGTCGTGGCCGACGACGCCATGCGGGAGATCTGCACCGTCCGTCCGGTGGAGGTGGCGCCCTCCTCGGGGTTGGCGATCTGCGCCGCATCGCAGCTCGGGCAGCGCACCGCCATGCCGACGTACTGCGCCGGGATGCGCGCGCGATAGCTGCACGCCGAACAGACAAACAACACCTTGTCGCTCGCGCCCGGCGCCGGCGCCGGCGACTCGGCGGCGCCCGCCGCCACCGCGGGCGCGGCGGGTGCGCTCGGAACAGCGGCGGCCACCGCCACCGGCAGGGCCGCGGCACGCGCCACGGCAGGGAGTGGGTGGATGTGCTTGCAGGCGGGGCAGCTGACCGAGGTGCCGGCGTGGATCGCCGGGTAGCGGGCCAGGCGTCCGCACGCGGGGCAGTTCAAGTCGATGAGATCGGGCGCGTCCATGGTGGAGCGAGTATGAACCCTCCGAACGGTTTGTCAGCGACGAGTCGTGGCACTCCGGACGTGCTGCATCGCTCACACCCGGAGGGCCGGTCGCCGTCCCGGCTGGCGCCGGGGTCTATATAGCCCGGTCGCCGGCGCCCGGCACGGGTCAGCCGCCAGCGCCGGCGGCGCGGCGCGGCTTCGCCTCGGCCGCCTCGCCCATCTGATCCGCGCCGATGGTGCCCACCAGGCTGTCGATGTAGGCGGGAGAGCGCACCACCTCGAGCTGGCGCTGGGCCTCGGCCAGCCGGCCAGCCAGGTCCATACGCCGGGACTCGTCCGCGTGGCTGGGGCGGGCGATGAAGGCCTGCACGTAGGCGCAATGCCGCTCGAACAGCCGGATATCGCGCCGCTGCTTGACCAGCAGGCGGCTGCGGTACCACTCGCTGCCCAGCAGATGGCTGCGGGTGAACAGCGCGCGGAAGGCCGGGTCGGCGGCCTTGCGGCCCTCCCAGCTGCCGGTCGCCATCAGCGTCAGCAGCGCCGCCAGCGGCGGGCATGCCTCCTGGATGCTGCCGTCATCGAAGTAGGTGGCGGCCACCCGCCGCTGCGCCTCGACGATGGCGTCGACACCATCGGCGAAGGCCGCCGGGTCCTGGCTCTCCGGCCGCAGGATGGCCTCGTTGAACACCGCCGCCGGGGCGTCGAAGATCTTGCCGAAGTAGGTATGGACGAATTTGGCGGTGATGCGGTAGCCCAGGCGGCTGGCCAGCACCGGGCGGCCTGGCAGCGAGTAGTCAGTGAGCGGCTCGAGGTGGCCCTCGCGGATCAGCATCGCCGGATCGCGGTCGGCGACCGGCAGCCGGCACCAGATCTCCGGGATCAGCAGGCTGATGTCATGGTCGACCTGGACATGCGGGCCGATATGGCCGGCTGCCGAGGTGAAGCCGTCATGGCCGGTGAGGATCCACGAGACCAGGGCGTTGTTGAGGTCGGCGGTGGCGCGCACGGCGTTGAACGGCCCCTTGGTCAAGGCGCCCTCCGAACCCGCACCGGTGGTCGAGGGCGACTTGCCGGTCAGGCTGCAGACGAAATCCATGAACAGCTCGGGTAGCTCCTGGTAATGGATCGGATTGTAGACCGCCAGCATGCGCACCGCCCCCTCGGGGGGGTTGTTGCGCCGACCGGGCAGCACCGCATTGACCGGCAGGTGCAGGGCCTGGTGCGGGGCGATCCGCCGGTAGAGCCTGGTGCCGATCTCGCCGAGATAGCGGTCGCGGTGGTTGACCAGATCGGGGCGCACCTGCAGGTAGCGCGGATTCTTGCTCGGCTTGCCGCCGACCAGACGGGGGTGCGCGGATGAGACCACATAGCCCGCATCGCTGGCGGCGGCGGCCAGCAGGCGCTGGCGCATCGGCGGGGTGAAGAGCTCGAAGCCCATCGCGTCCTCGACCAGCGCGCGCGCCTGGCGGCCGGTGAGCGGCTGGTAGTTGGTGCAGAACAGCCCGGGAGCGGCCATGTCTGCTTCCGCCTGCTTGTCGTAGCCGCGATGGATCGCCTCATCCGGCCGCTGGAACAGCCGGTACTCGCAGTTCTGCGCCAGCTTGACGCTGTCCTGCCGGTAATCCTCGTTCAGGCCGTTCAGGCGCGCGCTCGGCACCACGATCGAGGCGCTGATGTCGTCCTCCATCTGGACCTTGAGCGCGCCGATGAAGTCCTGCCTCAGCTTGAAGGTCCGCCACGAGCCGTCGGTGGCGAGGCCGACGCGCAGGTAGCTGCCCACCAGCTTGCGGTCGCCATACTTGAGCTCATGCCCCGGGGCGCCGTTGACGATGTCGACACTGAAGCGGCTGCGCCAGTCATCGCCCCAGCTCGGCTGGTGGAAGCGCTTGATGATGAACACCAGCGCACGGATGTGGCTGGGGATCGATGCCAGCCAGGCATTGTAGGCGTCGGTGAACTCGCCCGGGGACGGGGTGAGCAGCTTGACCACCGAGCCGAGCGAGCGCCGCGGGCTGAGCAGCGGACGGCTGGCACGCGAGCTGTAGTCGTGCGCCAGCTGGGGAAGCATGCGAGCGGAATAGTCGCGGCTGAAGATCGCCGCGACCTGGTCGAGATCCTTCTCGACCTCGTTGATGAAGATCGGGCCGTAGATCACCGCATCGGTGAGCGACTTGGAGATCTCCGACTTGCCGCCGCCCGAGACCGTGCACGGCTTGTGGCAGTAGGTGCCTTCCGCCACCGTGCCCACCAGCCGCCAGGTCGGCGCGCCGGGGTGCTTCTCGAGGTGGACCTTGTAGCCTGCCGGATGGACGTAGGTGAAGCCCGGGCGCAGGGTGATGGTCTGGGCCAGGCCTGCATGCGTCCAGCGCACCGTCTGGCGATGCAGATCGATGCGCACATCCTCCGGCACGTAGAGCACATCCGGGTAGCTGCGGTCGATGCCGTGGCCCTGCGGCTGGATATCCATCAGCGCGCCGAAGCGCTCGCGCACCTCGGCGAAGGTGTGGCCGCGCGCTTGGACCACCGTGTTGTCGCCATGGAACTCGTCGCCCAGGGTGTAGCTGGCGAAGGCGATCGCGCCCCCGGCATGCTCCTCCTCGGCCAGGCCGAAGAGGTTGGCGGAGAAGCTGATCTGGGTCTTGACCTCCTTCTTGCAGTAGCCGAAGTAGTTGTCGGCCAGCACCGTCACCATCACCCCGGCATGGGTGCGGCAGGTGACCTTGAAGGCGTTGCCGCCATTGTAGCGCTCATCCGGCTGCTTCCAGCACATGCCGTCGCGGCGCTGGCGGGGAGTGGCATCCTCGAAGCGCGGCAGGCCGAGCTCCTGCTTGGTGAGGGTGACCAGATGGGGGGCGAGGATCACCATGCCGCTGTGCCCGGTCCAGTGCTCGACGTCCAGCCCGGCATCGTGCTCGGGCAGCTCGGGGTCGCCGGCATTGCCGAACACCGATTCGACGAAGTCCAGGTTGGCGACCAGCGCCCCTGGCGCGAAGAAGCGGATCTCCATGGTCTTCTCGGGGATGACGCCGGCGACCGCCGGGCAGACCAGCGGGCGCAGCAGGAGCGAGGCGAAGAGCTCGATCGGCTCCGCCCAGCCGGCCGAGAACGGCAGGCGCAGGAATTCGCGCGGTGGGCGCAGGGCATGGGCGAGCAGATTGCCGAACACCTGCCTGGGCACGCTCAGCTTGTCATCGGGCACCGGCAGGCCGCCTTCGGCGATGTGGAATACCCCTTGGGTGGTGCGGCGATCGCTCTGGGGGTTGTGCAGCACCCCCTGGTTGATGCGGTACGACGACAGGATCGGCGACTCCAGGCAGTCAGCGTCGATCGGCAGCGACAGCTCGCGCGCCAGGCCATGGCGATCGAGCACCAGGGTGCGGTTGGGCAGGGTCGCCGGGGCGATGAGCCGCTCGCCCTGCAGGTAGCCGTCGATGAAGACCTGGATGCGGGCATCGGCCGGGCACAGGTGGCCGCTGAGCAGGCGGCTCTGCTCGCGGTGGTTGGCGAGCAGGTCCTCGGCCATCGACAGCAGGTCCCGTTCAGGCTCCTGCGCCGGGACCTGCGCGCCAAGGGCGGCGAGCTTGAGGCGGATGTAGCCGATCAGCTGGGCCCGGTTGCCGGTCAGGTTGCGGCCGCCGTGATCGAGGCCAAGGGTGCGGGTGGTATCCATATGCTGGTCGCCTGGTGATCTGGTCCACTACAGCGCGCTGATGGACGAAGGGAAGCGAGCAAAAGGCAGCACCGGCCAGCAGTGGCGGGCTGGGCGGGCGTGGCGGACAAGGGTCCCTGCCGCGCTCAGCGCGGGCGACCCGTCGGAGCCGGGCCCATGGCCAGTCGCTCAATCAAGGGATCGGCGATGCCGGCCTCGCGGAAGCCGCGGGAGCGCAGTTCGCAGGCGGGACAGGTGCCGCATGGCGGCACCGAGCCGTTGTAGCAGGTGTGGCTATGGGCCAGCAGGTCCATGCGCCCGAGGTCGCGCATCATATGAACGGTTTCGGCCTTGGTCAGGTACATCAGCGGGGTGTGGATGGTGAAGGGCGCCTCCATGCCGCGGCGCAGGGCCTCCTGCAGCGCCACCATGGTGTCCATGCGGCAGTCGGGATAGCCGCTGTAGTCGGTCTGGCAGATGCCGGTGACGATCTCGGTGATGCCGCGCTGGTAGGCGCAGGCGGCGGCCAGGGTGATGAAGATCAGGTTGCGTCCGGGGACGAAGGTGTTCGGCAGCTGGCTGTCGGCTCGCACCGTGGCCGACACCGCCTCGGTTCCGGTCAGGGCATTGCCGCCCAAGGCGGTGAAGCTGTTGCAGGGGATCACCGATTGGCTCACCCCGGCCATGGTGGAGATGGTGGCGGCGGCATCGAGCTCGATCTTGTGCCGCTGGCCGTAATCGAAAGTCACCGCATGGATGCGCTGATAGCGCCGCAGGGCCCAGGCCAGGCAGGTGGCGCTGTCCTGCCCGCCGGACAGGAGGACCACCGCTGCATCCAGAGTCTGCTGCATGGATGCACTCTGGTGGACGGCGCGCGTCCGGCAAGACGGGCGGAGCGAACACCGCTCAGGCGGTCGGGACCACCAGCAGTGGGGTCTCCCCCGCGGCATCCACCAGATCTAGGGGTGGCATGCCGCAACGCTCGGACAGGCGTTGGTTGATGCGCATCGCCATGGCCACCGCTTCGGCGAGGTACTCGTCGCCATCGCCGGTCCGCACCTCGGTGGCGGGGCCTGGGGCCTGGTCGATGGCGGACATGGCACTCTCCAGCAGTGGTTGATGGATATCATGCGCGCGCGAAATCGGTTTGGATGATGCCACGATGAAGTATCGGTGAACAGCTTCCGAACTTGTGCAGCAGGTGCCTCCGGTGAAGGTGCCGTGATGTCCATCGCCGTGGTGAGCGCCGGTTTCCGCCTCGTCGCCCCCTACCAGCCGATGGGCGACCAGCCGCCTGCCATCGCCGACCTGGTGCGCGCGGTGCGCGCCGGACTGCGGGCCGCCACCCTCCTGGGGGTCACCGGAAGCGGCAAGACCTTCACCATCGCCAACCTCATCAACCAGGTGCAGCGGCCGACGCTGGTGCTCAGCCACAACAAGACCCTCGCGGCCCAGCTGTACAGCGAATTCCAGGGCTTCTTCCCCGACAATGCGGTCGAGTACTTCGTCAGCTACTACGACTACTACCAGCCCGAGGCCTATGTGCCGGGCAAGGACCTCTACATCGAGAAGGAATCCTCGCTCAACGAGGAGATCGACAAGCTGCGCCTGTCGGCCACCCGCAGCCTGCTGTCGCGGCGCGATGTCATCATCGTCGCCTCGGTCTCCTCGATCTACGGACTGGGTTCGCCCCATGCCTACCAGGATCTCACTGTGAGCGTCCAGGTCGGCGCCGCCCTGGCACGCGATGATCTCCTGCGCGAACTGGTCACCATCCAATACACCCGCGGAGATCTCGACTTCCAGCGCGGTAGGTTCCGCGTGCGCGGTGATGTGGTCGAGCTGTGGCCGGCCTACGAGGACACTGCCATCCGCCTCAGCTTCTTCGGCGATGAACTCGAGGAGATCGCCACCATCAGCACCCTCACCGGCGAGATCATCAACCGCCATCAGCGGCTGAACATCTATCCGGCCAAGCACTTCGTCGTCGAGGAGCAGGGCCTGGAGCAGGCGGTGGCCTCGATCGAGGCCGAGCTGGAGGTCCGCCACCGCGACTTGATGAACCAGGGTGCGCTGGTCGAGGCGCAGCGGCTGCTCAGCCGCACACGCTATGATATCGAGATGCTGCGCGAGGTCGGGCACTGCAATGGCATCGAGAACTACTCCCGCCACCTGACCGGGCGCAAGGCCGGCGAGCGCCCCTACTGCCTCTACGACTTCTTCCCGCCGGACTTCCTGTGCGTGATCGACGAGAGCCACGTCACCATCCCGCAGATCCGCGGCATGTATGCAGGCGACCGCAGCCGCAAGGAGACCCTGGTCGAGCATGGCTTCCGCCTGCCCTCGGCGCTCGACAACCGCCCGCTGCGCTTCGATGAATGGGAGCATCTGGTCCGCCTCGACGCGGGCACTGGCCGAGGCGCACCCGCTGCGGTGGTGCCCCCCCTGGCAGGCGCAGCGGCGGAAGGCGCGCTCGGCGAACCGCAGGTGATCTTCGTCTCGGCCACCCCGGGCCCCTACGAGCTCAGCCATGAAGAGCTGCGCACCGAGCAGCTCATCCGCCCCACTGGCATCGTCGATCCGCCGATCTCGGTGCGTCCCACCACCGGCCAGGTCGAGGACCTCATCCGCGAGGTCACGGCGCGCTGCACCCGAGGCGAGCGCACCCTGGTGACCACGCTGACCAAACGGCTGGCGGAGGATCTCAGCGACTACCTCAGCGAGGCAGGCGTGCGCACCACCTACCTGCACAGCGACATCGACGCCATCGAGCGCGTGCAGATCCTCCAGGCGCTGCGCACGGGCGAGAGCCAGTGCCTGGTGGGGGTGAACCTGCTGCGCGAGGGACTCGATCTCCCGGAGGTCTCCCTGGTGGTGATCTTCGATGCCGACAAGCAGGGATTCCTGCGCAGCGAAGGCAGCCTGATCCAGACCATCGGCCGCGCGGCTCGGCACATCGACGGCCAGGTGATCCTCTACGCCGAAGGCACCTCGCCGGCGATGGCGGCGGCCATCCGCGAAACCGATCGGCGGCGCGAGCATCAGCTCGCCTACAACCTCACGCACGGCATCACCCCCACCGGCGCGGTGCGGCAGCAGACGCCGCACGCCTTCGCCGATCAGATCGCCGCGCGCAAGGCGAGCGGCGGATTGCCCATCGGCAGCGGCGGCGAGGTGCTCGGGCAGACGGACATCCCCGAGCTCACCCGGCTGATGATCGACGCTGCCGAGGCGCTGCGCTTCGAGGAGGCGGCGCGCCTGCGCGACACCATCAAGCTCATCGAGGCGCAGGGCAGCGCCGAACGCGGCGGCACCACATCATCCCCCGCCGGCCGGGGTGGGCGGCGGCGGCGCAGGCGCTAGCGCGAGCGCCTGGCCCAGGCGCTCATGGCGGTGGCAGATCGGAGAGGCGGCGCTGGTACGCACGGTTGCCCTCGGCCTTGGCGCTCACGCTCAGGCGCGCGCTGATCGCCGCATGGTAGAGCTCCAGGATCGCCGGACCGACCACCTGGATGTCGAAGCGCTGGCTGGCATGGGCCGCGGCGTTGACGATCAGGCTGCGGCGCAGCTCGGCGTCGCGTGCAAGGCGGCCGATCGCCCCGGCCAGCGCTCCGGCATCGCCGGGCGGCACCAGCAACCCGGTCTGGCCGTCGCGGATCATCTCCGGCAGCCCGCCGACCGCGCTGGCCACCACCGGCCGGCCGCAGGCCATGGCGATGATCGCCGGACCTGCCGACGCATCGCTGTCGACCGGCAGGGCGAACAGATCGCAGTGCGCCATGATCCCGTTCGGCTCGCCGGCCATCATCACCGTGCACCACGACTCGCCATGTAGGCGCGCCACCGCCTCGCCCACCGCCTCCAGGCCATCGGCGGGACCCTGCCAGGCGATCAGCGCGCCGACCGGGACCTCATCGAGGCGCAGGCGCGCGACCGCATCGAGCAGGCGCTCGCAGGCCGCGAGATCCTGCGACATCGCCCCGACCGTCAACGTGCCATCGCCGCCACGCGGTCCGCAGCGGGCAGAGGACACCGCATCCACGGCGAACGGCAGGACGCAGACCAGATCGCGATCGAAGCGCAGGCGACCGACGAAATGCGCCCGGTGCACCTCGCTGGGCACCAGCACCCAGGCCACCGACGGGTCACGCAGCCCGCGTGCCTGCTCGGCGCTCAGGAGCGTATCCACGCTGACCACCACCGGCAGGCCGAGCTGGCGTGCGATGGCACGTGCCGCCGGCATCGCGGTCGCGCCATGCAGGTGGATGAGATCGGGGTTCCAGGCTGCCGCCTGGGTGAGCAGGTCCTTCTTGCCCCCCAGCCACCAGGCCGGGGCCTTGGCGCGGTAGCGGATGATATCGACACCGGGGCAGTCCCCGGTGCCGCCCGCCGCCAGGGCGGTGCGATGCCCCTGGGTGCGCAGCCAGCTCATGGTCGTCAGCACATCCCCGCACCGCGCCACCGCGACCGAGGTGGCGAGGTGCACAATCTGCAGTCCGATCATGGCCGGTCCCGGTCGAACCGGCGGCCGAGGGGCTGGTCCTCCCCGGCTGCGGGCTCGGCTCCCAGTTCCAGGCCGGCGACGGCATAGCCACCCGCGATCCAGGTTCCGAAATCGCGGTCACGGCAACGCGCCGAGCAGAAGGGGAAACTGGATGGACGCCGCTCGCCATCCATCGGTACCGGTCGAGAGCAGGTGGGGCAGCTGAATACTGCGGTCATATGCCTATGATCCCCATCACCATAGCCAGGTCCAGGGCTGTACCGCGCATCCTGCCTACGCCGCAAGTCCTGTTGCGTTGTCGAGTTGTGACGGTCCATGTGGACCGGTGCCAGCCTCGGGGAGGGCTGCGTAGGGCTCCCGGCTCGGGCCTTGGCAAGCGACTACGGGTGGAATGATGGACGCATGTACCTGGCCCAGCGGATCTTGGTGGGAATCGCCCTGCTGGTGTGCCTGGGCCGGGTACAGGCCAGCGAGCTGCAGGACCGGCTTGACACGCTGCTCAGCCAACTGCCGGCGGGGTCACGCGCCGGGGTCGTCCTCCAGGACACCACCGATCACCACCTGCTCTATCATGCCGGAGCCGACCAGCCGCTGAGCCTGGCATCGACCACCAAGCTGCTGGTCGCCACCGCTGCCCTGCTGCAGCTGGGGGTGGACTACCAGTTCAGCACCCGCCTGATCGGCCTGGGAGCGATCCAGGACGGCGTGCTCCCCGGGCTCGGGGTGATCGGCGGCGGCAGCCCTTGCCTGGACGAGCACTTCGCCACCGGTGGCGACCCCGAGCATGTATTCAGCGAGTGGGCTGCGCTCCTGCGCCAGCACGGAGTGACCAGCATCGCCGGCGATGTGGTGATCGACAATCACCTGTTCAGCGGACCGATCCGCCCGGCGACCTATCCCGCCGATGCCGAGAACCAGCAGCGCTGGTTCTCCGCTCCCGCCAGCGCCTTCGCCTGGAATGACAACTGCATCGAGGTGCGCCTCGAACCTACCTCGCTCGGCAAGCCGGCGCAGGTCGATGTGCGTCCGCGCTCTGGCCGCATCGCGATCGTCAACCAGAGCCGCAGCGGAGCCAGCACCAGGCCGATCCTCAGCCGCGATCTGTTCAGCAACACCATCACTGCCGCCGGAACCTGCAGCAGGACCACCGCCTGGTTCCCGCTCGCGATCCAGGCCGACCCCGACCTGCTCAACGGCGATCAGCTCAAGGCCTCGCTGATCGAAGCCGGCATCCCGGTCAGCGGCACGGTGCGCCTGGGGGCGGTAGATGCCGCCGCCGGACACCTGCTGATCGATTCCCGCCAGGACCTGGTGCCAGCGGTGACGCTGATGAACCAGCACAGCCAGAACTTCTATGGCGAGCAGCTGCTGCGCCTGGTGGCGGTCGCGCGCGGGGCGGAGGGTTCGATCGATGCCGGCAGGCAGGCAGTGCTCCAGGTGCTCAGCGATAAGCTCGGCGATGGTTTCGCCGGCATCACCCTGCTGGACGGCTGCGGGCTGAGCTATGGCAACCAGGCCTCGGCGGCGACCATGGCCCACCTCCTCGATGCGATCCAGGGCACCCCGCTGCACGAGGTCTTCATCGACTCGCTCAAGGAGCATCCCACCAGCGGCGTGCGCGGCCGCGTCAAGACCGGCACCCTGGCCATCGCCTGCTGCCTGGTCGGCTACCTCGATCCGCCGGGCCGCCCCCGCTACGCCTTCGCCATCCTGCTCAACAAGGGGGATGCGCCGGCCTTCGATTGGGCACCCCACCTGCGCGACCAGCTCTACGAGGCGATGGCCGAGGGCGTACGCTGACGGCACGGGTGTGCGCTCTCGCCAGGGGTTGCCCAGGACGTGCCTCCGGCGCTCAGCGCGCGAAGCCGATCTCGTCGAGGTAGATGTCGGTGTTGAGCGGGATCTTGGCGCTGGTGAGGATGTCGATCTCCCAGGCCTTCTTCACATCGAACTCGGTGCCGGCGGCCATCTCGTCGAGCGGTATGGCGACCTCGTGCCAGGCGCCATCGGTGACGGTGGGCATGCGCGGCACCAGGTCGATCTCCTTGGTCCCCTTCTTGCTCGACGAGCAGTTCAAGGCGATGCGCAGCGATTCCGGCTTGGCCATGCCCTCGACGCGGATCGCCAGCAGCAGGGTCTTCATGCCGCTCAGGTCGGTGCCGCCGTCGCCGGGGTACCACGACAGCCAGTTCCAGCCGAAGGAGGCGCCGTTGGAGCCCTCGCCGTGCAGGTGCAGGGCCGCCTTGCCCTGGCGGACCACGGTATTGGTGATCGCGGGTGCCAAGGTGGGGCCATCCTTCGGCCAATTCCAGCCCGCGCCCTTCGCCACCTCGTCGCCATTCCAGACCATCAGGTCGCGCACTGGCACCACCTCGGCGACCTGGCCGAGGTCGGTGGGCAGGTCGAGCCGCATCATCACCGGCGTGCCGCTGCCCTCGGGCGAGCGCCAGGCGATCAACCCACGGTGCTTGGCATCGTAGACCAGGCCGGTGGGGGCGAATGGCAGCACCGGTCCGAGCGGCTGCCAGATCTTGCCGCCGTTGCTCGAGATCTGCACCTGACGATCGCCTACCGCCGCCAGCCAGCCCTTCTCGAGCTCGCACGGGCAGGCATGGATCGGACCCTCGAGCGTGGTCCAGGTCTTGCCCTGGTCGACGCTGCTGAGGATGCCGTCATCCAGGCCATACGGCCACAGCAGCTGGCCGGTGCTCATCCGCAGCGGCTGTGCCTGCGCGCCTTCCTTGCTGACGGTGATGACGGTGGTGCCGCCATCCTCGCTGCGCAGCAGCGCCGAGACCCGCTCCTTGCCCTTGGCCTTCACCAGGCCGGGGCAGTCGCTGGCGAGCAGCAGGGTCTTGGCGTCCAGCGCCACGAGCGCGGTCAGCGGCATCAGCTGATCCGGCAGTTTGCATGGGACGCGGGCGAAGATCTTGCCGCCATTGACCGACCGCTGCACGCCCTGGGCCTTGTCGTAGAGGGTGAAGAACAGGGTCTTGCGCTTGGGGTCGCTGAGATCCACCGCGACGCAGCCGATGTCGTCGCGGCCGGTGAGCTTGGTGATCGTCGTGCCGCCGTCGACGGTGGCGAAGAGCCCGCCGCCGCTGCCGCGGCTGTTGAACCAGAAGGCCTTCGGCTGGGCGGGATCGCAGATCAGCTGCGAGATGTGCCCCGCCATGCCCGGCTGATCCTTGCCCAGCTGGGTCCACTTCATCCCGGCATTGACGCTCGACCACAGCCCCTGGTCGGGCACGGCGATGATGATCGCCTCGCTATCCGGGGTGACCACCATGAGCCAGAGGCCATGGCGGGCCAGGCTGAGCTGGTCGGTGAGATCGGTCCACGCCAGGGCCTTGGCTGACGCGGCGGCCGCGGCCGCGGGAGTCGTCGGTGGCGATGCCGGGTCCTCGGCGGCGAGCGGCGGAAGGCCGCCCAGGATGCCGGCCAGCAGCCAGTGCAGGGCGCGCTCGCCCCGCCAGAGCACCATCCGCCTCGTCGGTGCCGTGCGCATCGTCTTCTTCATCGCCCACCTCCGGTTCGCACGTGGACAGCCTCGCGGCCATGGTGGACGGCCCGGCGTGGGGGGAAGTATCCAGCTGCCGTCCACCGTTGGACTGTGCGACGCAGAAGCGCACCCAGCGGCAGCGCTTCAGTCGAACCACTCGTCATGGGGATCGAAGGCCGGCACCGGGATGTTGACGATCGTCAGCGTGCCGATCGCCCGATG
>Ga0302267_10002231_pt1 | contig 23679 bp, 17 predicted proteins | sample III_Bog_E1_3_FD_194555 | JGI IMG/M metagenome (GOLD analysis project Ga0302267, IMG submission 194555) | Peat permafrost microbial communities from Stordalen Mire near Abisko, Sweden - III_Bog_E1_3 | ecosystem: Environmental > Terrestrial > Soil > Wetlands > Peat | place: Sweden: Abisko...
CGAAGAAGCCTTCAACGAGGGAGGAATCTTCGTGGCTTTGGCGGAAGTCACTCGGACCCGAGCGTCCAGATTCAGCCTGCCTGCGAACTGAATCAGTTTTGTAATACTGATCCTCGAGATCTTGCCCCGGAGCAGATTACTCACATCCGGCTGGTGGGCCTTGAGCGTGGTCACGAGGTACGCCTGGGTGAACCCATGCTGCTGAATATGCCGCAGCAGCGCTTGCCAAATCTCCGCCTTAATCTTCATCTCCAGCGTTTCCGCAGGCGAAAAGCCCAAGTCATCGAAGATGTCGCCTTTGGTGATGTGTCCCGGCTTATTGCTTGCGCTTTTCACGTTTCCGCACCTCCAGAATCCTTTGTTTTACTTGCGACAACCGGGCCGCGGCCGTGTGCAGATCCTTGCGCTCTGTCTTGGCCGTGTTCTTTTCAAAGCAGTCCAGAACGTAGATTGTGTCTTCGATGCGGGCTAAGTACACCATCCGATACCAGGTCTTTTCATCGGCATCTTTCAGCTCAAAGACCCCCGCGCCGATCGACTGCATGGGCCTGACTTGCAGCTTGGCGAGCCGTCCGTTCTGCATCTCACGTAAGGAGTTGCCAAAGTCCCATTGGATCGGCTTGGGCCACGACTTCAGCACCTTCCATGAATCACCCTCCCAGGAGATGGAAGCCATGCGGTTTATTTCGGTCGTTGGCACAAATTCCACTATATAGTATTCGTACTATAAACGCAGAGGGATTGGATCAAACAAGGGCGGTGCGAGCGGCTACTATCCCACCCTTCGCAAAGAGCGCGAAGGATGGGGCACCCGAACGTTTGGGGTTAGAGAAGGGTGGGAGCCCGCCCGTCGCGATAGTGGCCGAAGTGAGCAGGACGCGGGGCATCTATTTAGTCACAGAACATGGATACGCATCTATCAGTGCCTTTGCGAGTCCGGCGTAGTTCTCTTCATCCAAAGATGCCGGATGTTTTTGCATGTACGCAACATAGACACTCACCAGCGTTCCTACGCTCGGATTCTCCTTGAAGCAGATGGGAAAGCCCCCAAAAATCATTCCTTTTGTGAAGCCGTCAACGTATCCCTGACAGTAGTTAGTATCAGCAAGTTCTTGAATACGGTCGCTGACACTAAGATGTCGTGACACCCCATCCATCCCCCGAATGGTAGCCTGACAAGTTCGATAGAGGAAAGTTCCCGACTGTAACTCAGGTTTTCCGGCTGCTTGAGGAAGCAGAGAGATGGCAAGCGAGAGGACGTGAGTGAGCATGAACGTTCAATCCTTTTTGGATCTTGGTTGCACCGGGTTTAGCGAGAGAAGTTGTTTCAGCGTGACCTGAGCTGTTCTGCCGTCCGAAAGGTCAGCCACAAGCATATTCCCCTCCAAAATATCAACGTGCGTAATTCGAAGTTGTTTGGACATTACTATCTCTCCTTGTGTCGTATCGTGGCAGCCCGACACTTGACCACTACCCTTGAATTCGGGCCGTCACTTCGAGTGAAAGTGATTGTGGGTGTTGATTGTGATATTGGGTGGTGGTGGTGGAGATTTTCGCCCGTGAATCAGGGCCACGGCAATCCCGCCAACGACCGGCAATGCCGCTTTGATAATCGGCAACCAAGAATGCAAATCGGGCATGAAAAAACCTCCCATCCATATCAAAGTGGCCGAACCGGGGGGCAAACCATTGCCCTACCGGTAAAGCAGACTTGAATACGTTTGGAAGGAAACGTAGCGACCCAGCGCCACAACCTATCCCAAACTAACTATTGGAATACGACTACGACATCGCATACAGACTAACATACGTCTGGTAGACTTCCGTGGGCGTTGTTCGTGAGTGAGTGAGTTGAAACACGAACCCCCTTCGGGATTTTGGCGGTGAGTAAAAAGCCGATGAGCGATATAATGCGCGAATGTCCAAGACAACAGCTACTTGCTGCCTAATTTCAGCACACGTCGGTACAAACCTCGCGCGTTTTCCCACACCTATCAAGTGCGCCCACTGCAACGAACAATACTCTATTGAGTATTCCCCCGCCGAGGCTGCCGGTATACCGAACTACGAGCGAAAAGTCCGTGACGCGGCACAAATCAAGATCAACACTGACCATCCTCCGCTCTCAGTGATAGAGCAACGCAGTCACACCACGTGCATACAGATTGAAAGGATTTGAGACTGAGACACTGCCAATGCACTTTTCAGACACTACCGCATCTCCGGCCCTCTTCCACTTTCGGCGGTTTTGTTGGATAATGAAGTAGGTTGTGCGTGGCCTGACCGCACTTCTTTCCGCAAGAAAATTCAGGATGGGCAGCAGGGGCCTAAAGCCCTGTGTCGCGGCGTGTCAGGTGGGCGGGTTCGCAATCTCGCCATACGGACAAGCTGCTTGCCAGCCGTAGTGGCTGGCCACGATAGGAGTATCAAACAATGCGCGAAATCATCACCCTCCAATGCCCCACCTGCAAGAACCGGAACTACTCCACCACGAAGAACAAGAAGACGACCACGGGCCGGCTTGAGTTCTCAAAGTTCTGCAATACCTGCCGCAAGCACACGGCGCACAAAGAGACGAAGTAAGGCCGCCCTTGGCTTCAGCGGTCGGCAACGAGCATGAAGCCGACAGTTCCTGGGGGAGTAAGCTCAACGGTTAAACTGTCGGTCTCCAAAACCGAACTTCTCGGTTCGAATCCGAGCTCCCCCGCCAGTTTCCGCTCCTGTCCCCTCACCCGGCGAAGGCCGAGCTGGCAGGAACGCAAGACACACGAGATTCCGGCAACACAGAAGACTAGAGGCAGCAGCATGGCAAAGACGATTGCAGTAGAAGACCAACAAGCTACCGGGATGGACAAGCTGAAGTCGCGGCCCCGCGAACTGATGGACTTTCTGAAGGAAGTGCGGGCGGAGATGCGCAAGGTGATTACGCCCACGCGCGCCGAGGTCCAGTCCACCACCACCATCGTTGTCGTCACGGTGTTCCTGTTTGCCGGCTACTTCTTTCTGGTGGACTACGTCGTGGGCCAGGGTGTGACGCAGTTGATTCACCACCTGACCCAGAAATAGGGCTGGCAGCGGAGCCCTGGCAACGCAGCAGAGACCGACTTAACAGAAGCACCAAGAAGGCACACTCACCATGGCGGTAGACGAGCAGATTCCGGAAGCGCAGGACCCCGGCGGCGAACAGCCCACCGAGCAGCTTGCCCCGCCGGTCAACGAGAATTTCAAGTGGTACATCATCCACGCCTACTCGGGCTTTGAGCGCAAGGTGCGCGAGTCGCTGGAGAGCCGTATTTCGGCGTTCGGCCTGCAGAACCGCATCGGCCGCATCATGATCCCCACCGAGCCGGTGACCGAGCTGCGCAATGGCAAGAAGTACACCATCGAGCGCGTCTTCCTGCCCGGCTATGTGCTGGTGGAGATGGAACTCGACAACGACCTGTGGCACGTCATCAAGAACACGCCGCGCGTCACCGGCTTTCTGGGCACAGGCGACAGCCCGGTCGCGCTCTCTGAGGCGGAGGTGAGCTCGATCCTGTTCCGCTCCGAGTCCGCCAAGGACAAGCCTTCAATGAAGGTGAAGTTCGAGAAGGGCGAGCAGGTCCGCATCAACGAGGGCCCCTTCGCCAACTTCAACGGAACGGTGGACGACGTGAACGAAGACCGCCAGACGCTGAAGGTGATGGTCTCGATCTTTGGGCGCTCGACTCCAGTGGAGATCGAGTTCGCGAAGGTCGACAAGATGGAAGAGTAGCTTCCATCGCCGGCCTGCTTCGCCAGGCAAGAATTCTGTACGACAAAATCGGCCGTAGCCATGTGCTGGCGGCCAGAAGAAGACAAGAGGATTTACCCCATGGCACCGAAGAAGATCACTGGATACGTCAAGCTGCAAATCACCGGCGGAAAGGCCACGCCCGCACCGCCCGTCGGTCCGGCACTCGGCCAGGCGCAGGTCAACATCATGGAGTTCTGCAAGCAGTTCAACGCACGCACCTCCACGCCTGAGATGACCGGCATGACCATCCCGGTCGTCATCACGGTCTACGCCGACCGCAGCTTCAGCTTCATCACCAAGACCCCCCCGGCGGCCGTGTTGCTGATGAAGGCCGCTGGCATCGAGAAGGGCTCCGGCACTCCCAACAAGGAGAAGAAGGGCAAGGTCACCGAGAAGCAGATCATGCAGATCGCGGCCCAGAAGATGCCTGACCTGAACTCCATCACCGTCGAGAAGGCCGCCAACAGCATTCGCGGCACCGCACGCTCGATGGGCATCGAAGTCGTAGCCTAGGCAAGTTTCGACTGAACCGAGGGCGCGGGGGCGAATGCGACCCTGCGCTTTTCTGTTTCCAAAAATAGGTTTCGCACGCCGCGTTCCACTCGAAGAAGGAGGAGCCCGCGTCTATGAGGTCTGTCCAACCGCAGCAATGGCTCATCCGCCGGCGCGCCGTCCGGCTCGTCCTCTCGCTCGCGCTGATGCTTACGGCGCCGCGTCTGCCGGCCCAGACTGCTCCGCCAGCGCCGGATGCTTCCGCACAGAATCCCGCCGTCCTTGCCGGCTCGGTCGCAGGCACCATCACGGACACCGACGCGGCCGCCATTGCCGGAGCGCGGGTCACGCTGGAGGACGCTGCCTCCAAAGAGATGCGCAGCATCGTGTCCGACGGGCTGGGAGGCTTTCTCTTCTCCTCCATTCCGCCCGGCAGCTACATCGTAGGAGTGCGCGCCGCGGGATTCTCTCCGTGGAAGATCAGCAACGTGGTGGTCGTCCATGAGGGCGAAGATGTGACCATTCCGGCCGTCGAGCTGGGTGTCGAAGCTATCAGCACCACGGTGAACGCGATTACGATGGAGGATCTGGCCGAGCAGCAGATCACCGTGGAAGAGCATCAGCGGATTCTGGGTGTCCTCCCCAATTTTTTTGTCAGCTACGTGTCGGATGCCGCCCCGCTCACGCGCAAGCAGAAGTTCAAACTCGCAGTTGTCGTGTCCAGAGACCCCATCACTTTTTTTACCACCGGAGTTACCGCCGGGATCGAGCAATGGCAGGGCGACTTCGCTGGCTACGGCCAGGAGTTCTCCGGCTACGCGAAGCGCTATGGCGCAACCTATGGAGACAGGTTGAGCGCCACGTTTCTAGGCGCTGCGCTGCTGCCGTCGCTCCTGCACCAGGACCCGCGCTACTTCTATCGCGGCCACGGGCACATTGTGGTGCGCGCGCTCTACGCCATCTCCACGGTGGCGGTCTGCAAAGGCGACAATGGCCACTGGCAACCCAATTACTCGAATGTGCTGGGAAACCTGGGTTCAGCGGGCATCTCCACCCTGTACTACCCCAGCAGCGACCAGCACAGTTTTCAGGTGACCGTCGACAATACCCTGCTGGGCGTGGCGACAGGCGCTGTCGGCACCCTGTTTCAGGAGTTCCTGCTACGTCACGTCACGCACGGTGTTCCGCCCAGGGCTCCGTAGCCCTGAGCTTCTGCTGCCGGCTCAGCGCATCTCCGTGATCTTCTCCGTCTGCTTGGACATGGTCGCGGTTCGATCGAGCTTGTCCCAGTTGAACGGCTTGCCATCGATGGCGCGCTTGAGTGTTTTGAAGAGAACTACGGAGAATACCTGGCGATAGGTGAAGCGCTGTATCCAGATATGGAACAGAAGCCACGCATCGCCTTTGCTGGCTGGATGCTTGCGTTCGAGGGTGAACGCGAGCGCAGAGGCTGTGAAGTCGATCGCCAGGAACGCGAAGAAGAATACGAGCAGCTTGATGAAGCTGGCCGATGAGGCCGTCTCCGGATGGAAATGCCTGTCGTAGATAAAGTTGAATACGCTGGCAACAAACATCAGGTCAATGAATGGCGAGACCAGCGGCAGCAGGATCTGGAAGATCAGCGTATTCGGCAGCGCGAACAGGCCCATGGCACGGCGCTTCCTAATGGCGCCGCGATGTTTGAAGAGAGCTTGCAGGATGCCGAACGACCAGCGGAAGCGCTGCCGCATCAGCCCGTCCATGTTCTCCGGAGCCTCCGTGAAGGCCAGCGCGCGGTCCTCGTAGATGACCTGGTAGCCCTGCTCCAGCAGGTTCATGGTCAGGTCGGCGTCCTCCGCCACTGTGTTGGTATGGTAGCCGCCGCCGCGCTTTACCGCCGCGGTACGCCACGCGCCAATGGCTCCAGGGACCACCATCACCACATCGAACAGGTCCAGTGCACGGCGCTCAAAGTTCTGGCTGGTAATGTATTCAAGCGCCTGCCAGCGGGTCCACAGGTTCACGCGGTTGCCTACCTTGGCGTTACCCGCGACGGCGCCCACCTTGGGATCGGCAAAGTGTGGAACCAGATTGGCGATGGCATCGTGGGCAATCACTCCGTCTGCGTCGATGCCGATGTAGATCTCCTCTGTGGTCCGGGCCAGCGCAAAGTTCAGCGCATCGGCCTTGCCGCCATTGGGTTTGGTCAGCACGGTCAGCCGGCCGTTCGCAATGTCGGCGGGGTAGGCGTCCGTCGCTGCGCGAGCGGTATTGTCCTTGGACCCGTCATCGATCACGATGACGCGAATGTTCTTGTAGGTCGACATCATCACCGAGCGGATGGTGCGGACGATCACTTTCTCTTCGTTGTACGCGGGAATCAGCACCGCAACCCTGGGCATATAGTCCGGCCCTGCAAAGTTCGGGCGTTTGCGCAAGCGGTCGATGACGGCGAATATCCCAATGATGATCAGCCGCGCGCTCATGAGAACGTCGCCCACAAAGAAGACCACGATCACCGAGTGGTTGAAGAACGCCCACACAGCGAACGCCAGGTAGTCGATGCGAGCCTGCCACACCTGGTCATGCTTCAGCGGAGGCATGACGTCCGCGCGCGTCTTGCCCATCAAACGCGACACCGGAACAATCGTGTATCCGCGGGCGCGCAGCGTGGTAATCAGTACTGGAAGCGCATCGACCGTCGCCTGGCGGTTTCCGCCGCCGTCGTGCATCAGGATGATGGACCCGCGCATCCAGGAGCGGGTCTGCATGTCGGTCATCTGCTGGAACACGCTGTCGGTAATCTCCTGCGGAGTCTTGCGCGGGCGCACCTCCCAATCGTCGGTGTCGATCTTATCCCCGATAATCACATAGCCAAGGTCCTGAATCCGCTCCGCAGGCGCTGCCTGGTCGTTGGTATCCGGCTCCTGGTCAATGGAGTAGGGAGGCCGGAAGTAGAGGGGCTGAACCCCCAACTCGGCCGCAAACAGCCGCTCCGTCAGGTTCAATTCCAGGTCGACATCGGAATTCGATATTTCGCTGATGTCCGGGTGCGTAAATGTGTGGTTGCCAATCTCGTGGCCTTCGCGATAGACCCGCTGCAGCAGCCCGATATTGTTCTGCGCCTCCCCGCCAATCATGAAGAATGCCGCAGTGACGTTGTACTTCTTCAGCACATCCAGGATCTTCGGCGTCCAGGTCGGATCGGGACCGTCATCGAAGGTAATGGCCACTTCCTTCGGCTGATACCCCGTCTGCTCCACCGTGTACGAGAGCGGGTAGGAGGTCATGGTCTCCGCAGTGATGGAGCGATATGCCAGTGGGACCGAGTCGTCGTCGTCCATCGTCACCACGCGATGCCCGGACTGCATCTTGCGCGTCACGCGCAGGATGTCTCCTTCGCCCTCCGTGTTCACGTCATATCCCGGCGTAACTTCCGCCAGGTCCTTCACCGGGTCGGCGTGGCGCGGTGTGTCCCAGATATTCCACAGCGAGTTGTCCTCCTGGCCCAGGCGCCACAGCGCAAACGTCTGGATGCCCATCATGCGCGCCGCGCGCATCTGGTTCAGCACCGTGGTCGCATCCAGGAACCACACCTGGTGGCGCACGTGCGCATCGTCGTCATCGTAGGCAAAGTGCACGTTGAGCGAGTCGGAGTCGAGTTCAATCTCCGCATCCGCTTCTGTCGCCGTCTGCCACGCCATCTGCGTCGATAGCTCCTGCGGCGAGCCCAGCACCTTTGGCTCCGGCACCGCTGCCCCTCGATGCTTCGGCTTTGCCGGCATGGAGGTGGTCCAATCGTACCCATAGCTTCCCACATCGCAGATCAACTTCTCCTTGGGCACGACCTTCAGCGCGTTCTTCAGGTTGGTGACGAACCAGTCCTGCGCCGCGATGGGTCCCGGCCCGGAATCCATGTGGTGCTGGTCATAGTTCATCATCAACAGGCCGTCGGAGTGGTCGGCCATATACTTCAGATCGTATTCGGCATCGGCCACGGGAGCGTTGACAAAGAGCTTCAGATGACGTGCCTGAAAATCCTGGTACAGCGATGCAAGCAGTGCCATGTAGCTCTGCTGCGCCTCCACGGGAATCACCTCAAAGTCCAGCGAGATCCCGCGGTAGCTTGGATTCGCATCCATAAACTGTTCGATCTGCTTCACAAAATAGCCGCGCGCCGTGGGGCTCGCCAGAAAGTCACCAATTGTCGAACTGTAGATGCCCTGGACAGGATCGTAGTTGCTCACCTGCGGAAACACCTCCGCGGGCGTGGTATCGCCAGCGGCCGCCGCAATCGTCTTGGCGACCCGGTTCTCATGGTCCACGCCGTGGACGCCGGTTGCATCCACTACGGCGAACGGGCGATTGTCCTGGCTATACGATGTCAGCTTCCCATCGGGGGACATCACATGGAGCCACTCCGGAAACAGCAGATCGATCTGGCGAATATGCTGCTTCAGGGAGGAGTAGCTCGCCGGATCGTCCTCCACGTAGTACGCCGCCCGCAGGCCTTCGCCGGAGTTCAGGGTGACATCCGACGGCTTCAGATCGGTCTTGCGATGCGCGGAACGAATCGGCTTGGCGCCTCCCCGTGCCGGGGTTGCCTCCGTCTGCAATGGGCTGAAGTGGCGCGGCGGCGTCGCCACCAGCAGTTCGGGCAGCGGGGTCATCTCGACCAGGCCAATGATAAAAACGACACCAACCAACACGCCCACCACGGCAACAATGTCGAAGATGCGGCGCAGCCGCTTCCAGCGTTTGCGTTGTGGGTCGAAGAATACCTGCTTGGTCATGTTTGCCTAAATGCCGTTCCCTGTCGTTGGATGCTGGAGGGCATTCCGGCTGTGGTTGCACCTGATCCTGGCGTCGGCGCAGGTTCCTTCAGCACGCTCCACGCCCGGTGCAGGTTTGGCGTCTCCGGAAAGCTGCCCCTGCGCCATCGTATGCACCCCTTGAAACATAGTCAACGCGCCGCCGGAATGCTGCAGCCCTTCCAGTATGATGCTGCTAGATGAAGCGGGAAAGACTTCGGTTCTGCGTACTCGCAGGTGCGGCCCTGGCAGCCGGATTGCTGCTGCGCCTATGGTTCGTCACCCACCTGGCAGTCGTCGCCGGGGACAGCTTGATCTACGGCGGCATCGCTAAGAACTGGCTCCTGCACGGCGTCTATGGCTACAACCTCAGCGCCGCCGCCAGCGGGCCAATCCAGGTGCTCCCCACCACCATTCGTCTGCCCGGCTACCCCCTGTTCCTCGCCCTCTGCTTCCGCCTCTTCGGCATGGAGCACTACCACGCAGTCATGTACGTCCAGGTTGCAGTCGACCTGCTGACCTGCTGGCTGGCCAGCACCCTGGCTGGACGCCTTTTCGGCAAACGCGCCGCTCTCGTCGTCCTGTGGATGGCCGCCCTGTGCCCCTTCACCGCAAACTATGTCGCCATCCCGCTGACGGAGACGCTGGTGCTCGCCTCCATCGCGACCACGCTGTACGGATTCGCGCGCTGGCAGGATGCGGGCCTGGGATTCAACCGCTGGCTCTGGCTGGTGGCTGCCGCGCTGGCCGCGTCCATCCTGCTGCGGCCGGAACAGGGGCTGTTCGCAGCGGCAGTGGTGCCCCCCATGCTGTGGACGTCGATCCGGGCGAGCGGCAGGAGCGGCCACACGCTGCTGGCGGCATTGCCGGCGCTGGCCGTCGCGCTGTGTGCTTTATTTCCTTTGGTGCCGTGGACGGTGCGCAACTGGCGAACCTTCCACATCGTCCAGCCGCTGGTGCCCAAGTATGCTAACGATCCCGGTGAGCTATCTCCCATCGGCTTTGGCCGCTGGTACCGTACCTGGGCCTTCGAGTTCGCCTCCAATGAGGGTGTCTACTGGCCCTACTACGGCGACACCATCCAGTTCGACGACCTGCCCAACCGCGCCTTCCGCCTCGGGACCGACGCCGACTCCGACAGCCTGCACACCCGCACCAGAGCGCTGATTCGCGACTACAACGCCAACCCTATTGGCACGCCACAGATCGACGCGCGCTTTGGCGCACTCGCCGCCGAGCGCATCCACGCTCACCCAGTCCTCTATTACATCGGCCTCCCGATCGCACGCCTTCTGGATATGACCCTTCGCCCGCGCACGGAGATGATGGATATCCCCGCAGAATGGTGGCGCTGGCACGACGACCCGAAGGACTTCGCCTTCGCCGCCACCTATGCCGCGCTCAACCTCGCCTACATTGCAGCGGGGAGCGCCGGCTTCGTCGCCTGGCGGCGGTGCAGGTGGCTCTCCGTCAGCCGGCAGCGCTACGGGGCGCTTGCCTTTGCCATGGCGGCCAGCCTGCTGCTGCGCGCCATCCTGCTGCTGACGCTGGACAACTCCGAGCCGCGCTATACCTTGGAGTTCTTCCCCGTGCTCTTGGTGTGGGCGGGCGCATTTTTTGCTTCGACGCCGCAGCCAGCGACAGCCGAGGAGCGCGGCGGGAGATAATCAAGAGATGCCTTTCCGCTCCGGATTCGTCTCCATCGTCGGCCGTCCCAACGCCGGCAAATCTACGCTGCTGAATGCCCTGCTGGGCCAGAAGCTCGCCATTGTGACCCACAAGCCGCAGACCACGCGGACGCGCATCCACGGTGTGCTGGAACTGCCGCTCAAGAAGAAGGCCAAGGGTGAGCCCGGCCATCCCGCGGCGCAGGTGGTGCTGGTGGATACGCCCGGCGTGCACAAGCCGGAGACGCAACTCGACCGCCGCATGATGCAGGAAGTGCAGGATGCGCTGGAATCGCGGGACGCAGTGCTATTCCTCGTCGACGTGACCCACCGCCTGGCCAGGCCAGCCGATAAGGACACAAAGTCTCCGGACGCAGCCAAGACCTCCGGCTCAAAGATCACGGGCCGCATGGCCATGAGCGCTGCGGAGGATGATTTCGCACTCTCGCTGGTGAAGCGGCTGGACTGCCCTGTCATCCTGGTGCTGAACAAGATCGACACCGTGCGCAAGGAAGAGCTGCTGCCGCTGATTGCGCACTGGAGCGCGCAGCATACGTTTGCCGACGTCGTGCCCATCTCCGCGCGCAAGAAGGAAGGCCTCGCGCTGCTGCTGGAGAAGATTGTCGCCCTGCTGCCCGAGGGCCAACGCTACTTCCCGCGCGACCAGGTGACCGACCAGCCGGAACGTTTCCTGGTGGCGGAGCTCATCCGCGAGAAGATTCTGATGCTGACCGGCGAAGAGGTGCCCTACGCAACGGCCGTGGTCATCGAGAAGTTCGAAGAGCCCGCCTCCACGAAGAAGATGAAGGACGGGCGCCTCCCAGTCACAAAGATTGCCGCAGCCATCTACTGCGAACGCACTGGCCAGAAGGCGATCCTGATCGGCAAACAGGGAGCGATGCTGAAGCAGATCGGCACCGCCGCGCGCAAGGATATCGAAGGCCTGCTAGGAACGCGCGTCTTCCTGGAACTCTTCGTCAAGGTCCAGGAAGAGTGGCGATCCAACCGCGGGTTTGTGGAAGAACTGGACTGGCGACGCCAGTTGGAACAACTCGCCGCCAAACAGCAAGGCGAAAAACCGTAGCTCCGGCCCAGCTATCTTTCCTCCGCTGCCGTGGGCAAGAGGAGCAACCGATTGGGATCGATCACAATCCATGCCAGCGAGCCGATGACAACCAGCGATGCGGCGACCACGAAAGCCACGTTCCATCCATAGTGCGCCGCGATCCAGGGGGTGAGCGAGGCCGTACATGCTCCGCCGATCTGCCCGCCCATATTCATCATTCCGGAGACGATGCCCGTGTACTCGCCTGCGATGTCGGCGGAGACCGCCCAGAAGTTGCTCTGTGCAAGATACAGGACGCCCACCGCCGCGGCCAGTACCAGCGCCGCGGTTTGCGAGTTATGCGCGCGGGAACCCAGCAGCAGCAGCAGCGCAGTCAGCGCCAGCGCGATACCAGGGAGAAGGCACCGGCCCATGCGCAAGCCAAAGCGAGCGGCAATCCAGTCGCTGACAACGCCGCCCAGCAGGCAGCCCACCGTCATGGCGATGAACGGAAACATCGAGTAGATTGCACTGGTTTTCAGGTTCAATCCCCGCACCTGTGCCATGTAGATGTAAATCCACGCGAAGAACATCCATGCGACATAAGCAAACGAAAAATAGCTGACTGTCAGCGCAAAGATATTCTTGCTGCGAAAGATTTTCGCCCATGGAATTGCATGTTTGCCATACTGAGCAGGGTCATCTGCATTTGCGGCAGCGCTTGACACACGCCGCTCACTGATGATGAGCGCGCGCTCGGCAGCGCCCACCGATGCATGCTGCTCAGGGGTGTCGCGGGCCGCGAGATACCAGACGAGTCCGGCCGCTGCGCCCATGCATGCGGTGAATCCGAAGGACGCTCGCCATCCATGGTGCAGAACGATGGTAGTCACCAGCGGAAAACTCACCACAGAGCCTATGCCCACGCCGGCGAAGATAATGGAATTCGCCTTGCCGCGCTCGCGCACTGGAAACCACCTCTCGACGAACTGGCTCGCCGCCGGATACATCGTGGCTTCTCCCGCGCCAAGGGCGAAGCGCACCAGAATGAAGACGAGCAGCGCGTTCCCGATCCCTCGAGGAATAAGCGCAATCAGGGCCAGGAAGAACGCCCACCACGCACCCAGCCAAGCCAGTGTGCGACGCGGGCCAAGCCGTCTCGCGAGCAGGCCCGCCGGAATCTGAAATCCGGCATAGCCGATGAGAAATGCGCTCGCGATCCAGCCCAGCTGGATCTTGCTGATCGCGAACTCCTTGCAAATCTCGATGCCGGCGATCGAAACATTGGTGCGGTCCAGATACGCGACAGCGCTTAGCACGCCCAGCCACAGTACCAGCACATAGCGGATCGGCAGCGCCGTCCCGCGGTTTGTAGCTGTACTTATTTCGATCTCCCGCACATTCACTCCATCTTCCTATTGGACCGTTCCATAAGGCGACGAGCCCCGGACATGCACATCCCATACGCGGGCAAAATGCGACGTCCCGGCGGGCCCGGTGACGGTAAGAATCACCGTGTAGAGCCCTTCTTTGCCCGGCCTGTCCTTGTACTGGTGCGTCGGATTCTGCTCGGTGGATGTTGTCCCGTCGCCGAAGTTCCAGCTCCAGCTTGTAATCTCTCCCTGCGACTCGTCCCGGAACAGTACGACCCTCCGCTCCGCATCCGCCACCTTGAAGGACCAGTGCGCATCCAGCGGCTTGCGGAACTGCGGCTCGAGTGGCATCAGGCGGAAGCCCACCAGGTTCGAGGCATTTCCAAAGAACGTCTGCTTGTGCGACAGATTCCAGAATTTGCGCTGGTTCGACGTTGGACCGTTGTAGTCGATCGCGGCCCACGACAGGCCGATCAGCTTATTCTCGGTCAACACGCTCTCCACCGCGCGTTCCGGCCCTTCGCAGCCCGCATAATCGAACGGAGTGATGTAGAACTCCAGGGTGTACTTGCCGGACTGCCCGGGTTTGAAGTCATAGCTCTGCGCATGGTTGGCATAGGGAAGGTCCTTTGTGTACTGTGCGCATCCCCAGTCCATGGCCCAGTCCTTGTTCTCCGCCGGCGTAAAGATGTGGTAGTTCTGCGCCTGTGCGCCCTGCTGCGCATAGTACGCATCGGAGCTGCTGATGCGCGGATCGAGCGCGGACATTTGCCCCACTGCCTCCGGAGTCCATACATCGCGATGGTACATGTCGATCAGCGGGCCGCCGGAGAGATCCCCATCCACCACCACCTCGAAGATATCGTTGTGCAGGTCGGGCCGCGAGAAATCCCAGTAGCCTTTGTACGCCTGGTACAGAAAGTACAGCCGGTTCAAACCCTTCACCCAGCCGACCTTCACCTTCACGTCCATCTCTTTCGGGTCGCGATTGGTACCGTGGCCTCCGGGCGCTTCCGTATCCTCCAACTGATCCATCCCAATGGCATAGCTGTCCGGCACCATCGCCCAGTCATCCGCATTGCCGTCGATGCGCGGAATCATGTTGGGCGGGAACTGGAAGATCTTGAACGTGACCTCCGGCCTCTCCAGCGCGCTGGCCGGAAAGAACACCAGAAGAAGGCAGCACAGGGCCAGTCGGTATCGAGACATCGGGCACTTCCTCATCTTCGCACCGCCGCTGCGGGCGCTACCGATCGATTCGCTTGGTAATCTTGTCCAGGGCATCACGGTCGATCGGATACCCGAGCCCCGGCTCCGTCGGCGCCAGCACGTAACCCTCTTCGTTCACGCGAAATTTGTCCTTGTACTCCGGGCGGTCGGCATACTCCGCCGGAAACGGCATCTCGAACCACCAGGAGTTGGGCAACGCCAACTCCACGTGGAAGTGCAGCGCCATGTCCGGCACGTTGCCCCAGTTGTGCGGCGTGCACTCCAGCCCGTGCGCATCCGCCAGCAGTCCCACGCGCATGGCTCCGGAGATTCCGCCCACGTTGTCCGCGATCAGGCGCACCACATCCAGCGCGTCTTTCTTGATGTAGTCCGCAAAGTCCGCGATGGAGTAGATGAACTCGCCAACGTGGATCGGCAGATTCAGCGCCGCACACAGTTGGATCAACCCCTCCTGATCTGTGGTGCGGATGGGGTCCTCGAACCACGCATAGTTCAGCTCGTCCAGCAGCCGCCCTACGGTCATGGCTTCCTCGCGGTTGTAGCGCTGGACGGGGTCGTGCATCAGCACAAACTCGTCGCCCACCGCTTTGCGCACCTCGCGGATCTCTTCCATGTGTCCAATGTAGGTGGGGATGGCCGGCCCGGTGGCATGCTGGCCGCCGCCGGGATGGATCTTGTACGCGCGGAAGCCCTGCGCCTTCGCCTTCAGCACGTCGGGCACGTAATCCTCCACAGTCGGCAGATGCTGGGAGCTGGCATAGGCCATCAGGCGGTCCTTCGTCGGCATGCCGCCGGCGAGAATCTTGTAGATCGGGCGGTTGACGGCCTTGCCCAGAATGTCCCACAGGCACACATCGGCGGCCGCGGTATAGTAGTTCGGCCAGGTCCCCCCGCCGCGCGTGGACAGTCCCGAGCCGGTGAGCTGCGGCCCTTCAAACGCCGAGTGGCTGCCAGGATTGGCCGCCGCCGCGCCGAATCCCGGCGCCACAAATGCTCCGCCACCGCCGCCGCGCCGCGCCGGAGCCCCATCGTATCCGCCGGGCCCCTTCATGCCGCTGGTCGAGGTCAGGGTAGGCAGCAGGTCCATGATGTTCTTGCCCACCAGCGCCGTCTTGGCCCACGCCAGCCATCCTGGAGTCGCGTTGCGGTCGCCGATCGTGTAGTTCCCCTCAATGCCGCCGTTGGTGACGACGGAAAGCAGCTCGCCCGTCTCCGGACTGTTCAGCTTGTGCAGCTGGCTGATGTCCGTTACGTAGACCTTGACCTCCTTGATGGTCAGGTCGGGCAGGTCCGCTGGCTTGACCCCGACGGATTGCGCTGCGGCGGCAATGGGATTGGCAACCGCCGACAGACCGGCTGCGGCGAATCCAGCGGAAGCTCCAAGAAAGTTGCGACGCGATACATTTGGTTTCATTCGAGTTTCTCCTTGCCCATCCTGCTCCAACGGCATTACGGATTCTTCTGTTTGCCGGCACCTGCAACCGGCGATGACGCCAACGCCTCCGGCAATGCGAACGACAGCACATTGCTGCCGGATGCGATCGCAACGTATTGCCTGCCGCCCACCATGTAGCTCATAGGCGAGGCCTTGATCGGATGATTCGTCTCAAAGTGCCAGAGGTACTTGCCGGTCGCGGCGTCGACCGCGGCAAACCCTCCGCTGCTCTCGCCAAAGAAGACCAGACCGCCTGCGGTCGACAATACGCCCGCGTAGTTCGACTGCACCGGGCCGGGCAGGTCGATCTGCCACGCTGCCTTCCCGGTCTCAATATTGAACGCCCGCAGGATCTTCTTCGCCGGGTCGGCCGGATTGTAATACCTGCCGTACCCACCGTCCTCCGCCTTGCGGTACGTCGTGCAGTCCTCCACCGTCATCACGTAGAACAGCCGGGTGGAGGGGTTGTACGCCGTGGAGTACCAGTTGGTTGCGCCGCGCACGGCCGGGCAGGTCACCACGCCCTTATCGTCCGTCTCGTTGGCCGGCAGCAGCATTGGCGTCCACGTAGCGGGGTCGATTCCGCTGGCCCAGGTCAGCTTGTCCACCATCTTTGTGGCCAGCAATGGCTTGCCGCTGGTCCGGTCCAGCACGTACAGGAAGCCGTTGCGGTTGGCATGCAACAGCAGCTTGCGGTCCTGCCCCTTCCACTTCGCATTCACCAGCACAATCGGCTGGTTGGCGTCCCAGTCGTGTAGATCGTGCGGCGTGAACTGGTAATACCAAAGCAGCTTGCCGGTCTTCGTATCGATGGCCAGATCGCTGTTCGTGTACAGATTACTGCCGGCCCGCTCATCGCCATCCGTGTCCGGATGCGGATTGCCCACGGGCCAGTAAATCACGCTGCCATCCGCCTCCGCGCTGCCCGTTGTCCAGGTGGCGCCGCCGCCCAGCGCCAGCGCCGATCCTTTCCACGTATCCGCCACCGGCCCGGTATCTCCCGGCTTCGGAATCGTCATCAGCTTCCACGCGAGTTCGCCGGTCGTCGCCTTGTACGCCGCAACAAAGCCGCGAATGCCATTGTCGCCGCCGCTTACTCCGGTCACCACCAGATCGCCGACAACGAGCGGAGCAGCCGTCCCCCCGAATTGTCCTTCCGCGCCCTCCGGCGTAGCTACATCCCACAGCAGTCCACCGGTCACGCGGTTCAGCGCAATCAAGTGCGCATCGTCGGTCAGGTAAAAGATGCGATCGCCCAGCGCAGCCACGCCGCGATTGACACCAATGGCAGCGTCGCCGGAGATCGTCGATCCAGCAGACTTGGGCCGCTCGTAGCGCCATATCTCGCGCCCGGTCCGCGCGCTCAGCGCAAACACCTGGTTGTTCCCGGTCACGTACATCACACCATCCAGCACCACCGGCGTCGTCTCCAGCCCGTTGAAGTTGATGGTGTACGTCCACTGCATCTGCAACTTCGCCACGTTGGCTCTATCGATAAGTTGCAGTGGGCTGTTGCGGTTGCCGTCGAGCGTGCCGTTGTAGTTGGGCCAATTCCCCTTCGCCGGATGCAGCACCGCATCCACATCCGCCGGATCGACTGCAGGCACATCCGCCTGGATCGCCCCCACGCCAGTGCCGTTCAGTGTGCTCAGAAACGCAAGCACGTCGGCCTGCTGCTCCGCCGTCCCCTGGAACGCGGGCATCGCCGGGGTCTTGTCCGGCACGATCGCGCGGTACTCGCTGTCGACCAGCGGATGCAGCTTGCCATCGCTGGATTGCACCACCACATCGTGACTGCCCAAGGCACGCGCAAAGCCGGCCAATTTGGTGCCATTCTTCATCGTGACGATCACGGAATCGTACCCGGCCGGCACACGCGCACCCGGGTTGGTCAACGCTGCCGTCATCTGCGGCAACGACAAGCGCCTCGCCACCGCGGACAAATCCGGCCCCACCGATCCGCCGCGCCCACGCACCGTGTGGCACGCAAAACATATTCCGGTTCCGAAGAACACCTGCTCGCCCGCTTTGGGGTCGCCCGGAACCGAAGCGGTCGAGATCGTCGTATTGAGTGACCGGATGTACCGGACCAGCAATTCAGCATCCGTCTGCGCCAATGGAAAGCCCGGCATCTTGCCCTTGCCCTTGGTGATGATCGTCGCCACATCGCTATCCGGCATCGCCCGCAGCAGCGGCGAGTTCGCCAGCGTCGGCGCGCGATCCGTTCCCCTGGCGTCCGATCCATGGCACAGGCTACAGGTGCGGTTGTAGATCGCCGGAGCCTCCTGCATCTGCGCGCAGGCCGGACTGACTCCCACACTCAGCAATATCGCGGCAAGGACCGTGCCGGCGGTTGCAGCGGACAGTCGCCAGGTATGCGGCTCGATCTTCGAGATCATGGAACCAGCTCCAGAAGTTATGCGGTCGGCGCGCTTGCCAGGGTCCCAGCCTCTAGCCGCGCAAATAAGGTTTCAGGTACGTCGTCAGCGCGTCGCGCACGTTCTTCTTGTCGGCGTCGGTCAACGGTCCGCTGCGGACTGCGCCGCCTCCGCCGCCCGCACCACCCGCACCGCCGCTACCCATGCCCGGCATCGGCCGCGACTTGGTTGTTTCCTTGAATATCCCGCGCGCCACCATCAGATACGAATCCGCGCCGTTGATCGTCGAGAAGGCCTGGATGCGCCCAAACATGTCGTACGACTCGCGAAGCTTGCCCGCCTTATACAACTCCCACGCCTGCTGGAAGACGTCCGCCATCCCGACTACGGGGCAGAATCCGGTAAACCCGAGCCTCATCTCATCCATCATCTGGCGGACGCCCTTGCCGGCAAACACCGCCAGCTTGCCGCCCGTCTTCTCGCGCAGTTCGGTCACGCGGGCCAGCGGATCGCCCGCCTCGTCCTTCACCACCTTCACCGTGGGAATCGACCGGAACATGTCCACTACCAGGTCCACCGGCATGTCCCCAATCGTCTGGATAAACAGCGGCAGGTCGGTCGCGCCGCCAATGGCCGTGTAATACTCCTTGATCGCGGCGTTATCGCCATCCGGAGGCAGCGAACAGATCGCGTCCGCACCATTCTTCGCGGCGTGCTTGGCATACGCTACGGCGCCCGCCAGGTCTTTGCCCTGCGTCTGCACTCCAATCACAATCGCGGTCTTGCCGCCCTTGCCCGCCGCAATCATGGACTCGGCCCCCGCAAACCGCTCCTCCGTACTCAAGGTTGACCAGCCGCTGGCAATCTGCGGCCAGATGATGCCCGGCACGCCGCCACGATTGCAGAACGCAACCTCCGCGTTCAGGCAATCCAGATCGAGCTTGTTGTCTTGCGTAAACGGACTGGATGCAATGGGAAATAGCCCGTCCAGCGGCTTCATTGCACCGCCCTTCAAACTCGCGGCCAGGCTGAACTTTGAGAGCGCGCCAGCAGCGGCCACCGACCCCAGCGTCTTGAGCGCAGTTCTCCGGTCCATTGTGGGCATTTGGAATGACATAAGATTTCCCTCGAGTGAGTCGCGTACTCTTGATACACGTCGCTCCGTTCAACTGTCAAACAGTTCCCGTATCGACAGCGCTGCGGCTGCGGGCGCTCCCGGCTACCTCGCCGCTAGGTCACCGGCGACGGATTGAACAGCGCCAGCTCGTTGTGCAGCCCCCAATGGTCCGCCCAGGTCTGCTTGCGGCCGCTGCCCACATCCAGCACCATCTGGAAGATCTGCATCCCCACCTGCTCAATGGTCGCATCGCCCGTTGCAATGCTCCCGGCGTCCACGTCGATCAGATCCTTCCAGCGCCTGCTCAGTGAAGTCCGCGACGCAACCTTGATCACCGGCACCATCGCCAGCCCATACGGCGTCCCACGCCCGGTAGTGAAGATGTGCATGTTCATCGCCGCGGCCAGTTGCAGCGTCCCGCAAACGAAGTCGCTCGCCGGAGTCGCCGCGAAGATCAGCCCCTTCGCGGTCACGCGTTCCCCCGGGCCGTAGACGCCCGCAATCGCCGCCGTCCCCGCCTTCGCAATCGAACCCAACGCCTTCTCCACAATGTTGGTCAGGCCGCCGCGCTTGTTGCCCGGGCTCGGGTTCGCGCTGCGGTCCACGCCGCCGCGTTCCAGATATGCGTCGTACCAGGCCATCTCGCGGATCAACGCGCGCGCCACGTTCTCATCCGCCGCGCGCGCTGTCAGCAGATGAATGGCGTCGCGCACTTCGGTCACCTCAGAAAACATCACCGTCGCTCCCGCGCGCACCAGCAGGTCCGACGCATAGCCCACCGCGGGATTCGCCGTCACTCCGGAGAAGGCGTCGCTACCGCCGCATTGCAGGCCCACCACCAGGTCGCTCGCCGGTCGCGTCACCCGACGCCGCGCGTTCAGTTGCGCCAGCCGCTGTTCCGCAAGCTGCATAATGCTGGCCACAATATCGCCGAAGCTCTCGTGCTGCTCATCCTGCATGCGCACAATGTATGGGCCGGACCCGAGAATCGGCAACGTCGTCGACGGCATCAGCCGCACCGGCTGCAGCTTCTCGCAGCCCAGGCTCACCACCATAGGCGCGCCGCCCAGGTTGGGATTCAGGCTCAGGTTGCGCAGCGTGCGGATGGGAATCTCCGCATCTGGCGCATCAATCGCAACGCCGCAGCCGTAGTTGTGCGTCAGCGCAATCACATCGTCCACGTTGGGATAGCGCGGCAACAGCTCTGCCTTGATGCGCCGCACAGCAAAGTCCACCGTGGCCGCCACACACTGCACCGTCGTCGCAATGCCCAGAATATTCTTGGTGCCGACGGTGCCGCCGTCGTTCAGGAAGCCCTCAAACGTGTAGCCCTCCAGCGGCGGCATCCGCAGCGGCACGGCCGTCGCCAGCGGCAGGCTCTCCAGCGAAGGCATCAGCGGCAAGCGCATGCGGTCCTCGTGCACCCAACTCCCGCGCGCAATGTCGCATTCTGCATAGCCGATGACCGACCCGTAGCGCAGGATCGGCTCTCCCGCCGCAATGTCCACCAGCGCGACCTTGTGCGCCTCCGGCACGTCCTCCAGCAGCGTCAATCCCGAATCGAACTGCGTGCCCGCACGCAGGCCGCCCTCATTCACCAGGATCGCCACCGTGTCCTGCGGGTGGACCTGCACATACAGGGGACGCGTCTTCACTTCGCTCGTCATGCAAATTACCTCGTACGGATGCTGCCCGGTACTGCGCTACGCCTGCTGCAACTTGCCTTCCACCAATCGCCATAGGTGCAGCGGGTTGGCATCTTGTAATGCTTCCGGTAACAATTCCGCTGGAAAATCCTGATAGCACACCGGCCGCAGAAATCGCTCGATGGACATGGCCCCCACAGATGTCGCACGGCTGTCCGACGTCGCCGGCGAAGGCCCGCCGTGCACCATCGCATACGCCACCTCAACGCCGGTTGGAAATCCGTTCACCAGCACCCGGCCTGCCTTGCGCTCCAGCAGCGGCACCAGGGTGCGCGCCAGCTCCGTGTCCGATTCCGCAAGATGCAGCGTCGCCGTCAGTTGGCCGTTGATGTACTTCGCAGTCGCGACCAGCTCGCCCGTGCTGCCGCATTCAATCAGCATGGCCGCCGGCCCAAAGACTTCCTCCAGCAACGCCGGTGTCGCCAGAAAATGTTGCGCTGTCGTGGTGAAGACCATCGGCTGGCCTGCATTGGCTCCGCCCTGCGCACTGCCGCTCGACACCGCCCGCACTCCGCTGTCTTTGCCCCACTCCGCCGCTCCCTGGCAATAGGCGCGATGAATGCCGGAGTTGAGCATTGTGGTCGACGCCTTGGCCTCCACACTCGCCTGCACCGTCGCGCGAAAGCGATCGAAGTCCGTCCCCGCAACCCCCATCACGATGCCCGGCTTGGTGCAGAATTGCCCCGTCCCCAGCGTGACCGAATCGACCAGTCCCTGCGCTATCTTCTCCGCCCGCTCCGCCAGCGCGCCCGGCAACAGAAATACCGGATTGATGCTGCTCATCTCCGCATACACCGGGATCGGGACTTCACGCGCGGCAGCCAGCGCAACCAGATGCCGCCCCACTTTTCGCGACCCCGTAAACCCAACCGCCTGGATCGCCGGATGCTTGACCAACTCTTCGCCCACCGATGCCCCGCTGCCTACCAGTAGCGAGAACACACCCTCCGGCAGGCCGCACTCCGCCACCGCCTGCTGCACCACGCGGCCTACCAGCTCCGACGTACCCAGGTGCGACGAGTGCGACTTCGCCACCACCGGGCAGCCTGCCGCCAGCGCCGCCGCCGTGTCTCCACCCGCAACGGAAAACGCGAGCGGGAAATTGCTGGCGCCGAACACAGCCACCGGGCCAACACCAATCTTCTGCAAGCGCAGATCCGCACGCGGCATCGGCTTGCGTTCCGGCATGGCACGGTCCACCACGGCGTTCAGCCAGCGGCCCTCGCGCGCCAGCGATGCAAACAGCCGCAGCTGCCCCACCGTGCGCCCGCGTTCGCCTTCTACGCGACCGCGCGGCAGGCCCGACTCCGCCATCACCCGCTCCACCAGCGCATCGCCTACGTCCAGAATTCCCTGCGCAATCGTCTCCAGAAACTGAGCCCGCTTCTCCAGACTCACCGCGCGGTAGGGATTGAAAGCGGCCTCCGCCAGGCTGCACGCCGCATCCACATCCTGTGCCGTGCCCCCGCCAAACGCCGGCTCCAACTCCGCGCCCGTCGCGGGATTCACCGCGTGCAACGTGCCCTCAGTCCCTCGCACCGCGCGTCCGCCAATCAGCATCTCACCGGTCAACTTCATTGCACCACTCCTTATTCCCAACCAAATCTTTGGCGCATCCTCTACGCACACAGGCACGGCCGCTTGGGGTGGAACTTCCAACCGGGCACCAGGTACTGCATCGCCATTGCGTCGTCCCGCGCTCCAAGTCCCATCGTAGTGTAGAGCGCGTGGGCGCGCTCGATCTCCTCCATATCCGGCACGATCCCCAACCCCGGCCCGGCGGGCACCGCGATCTTGCCATCGACGATCTGTAGCGGCTCCTTCGTCAGCCGCTGCCCGTCCTGCCATATCCAATGCGTGTCGATCGCGGTGGTTCTGCCCGGTGCCGCCGCGGCCACATGCGTAACCATGGCCAGCGAGATGTCGAAGTGGTTGTTCGAGTGCGACCCCCAGGTCAGTCCGCGCTCGCGGCAGAACTGCGCCACGTCCACCGCCCCCTCCATCGTCCAGAAGTGCGGATCAGCCAGCGGAATGTCGACCGCATTCAGTTGCGCTGCGTGCCTCAACTCGCGCCAGTCTGTCGCAACCATATTCGTCGCCGTAGGCATGCCGGTTGCCTGGCGAAACTCCGCCATGATCTCGCGGCCGGAGAATCCCTGCTCCGCGCCGCACGGATCCTCCGCATACGCCAGCACACGCTGCTTCCCTTCGCACAGCCGAATCGCATCCTCCAGCGGCCACGCACCATTCGGGTCCAGCGTAATCCGCGCACCAGGAAAGCGCTCTGCCAGCGCGGCAACCGTCTCCATCTCCTGCGCTCCAGCCAGCACACCGCCCTTCAGCTTGAAGTTGTGGAACCCGTAGCGCGCGTGCGCGGCCTCGGCCAGCCGCAACACGGCCTCGGTGGTCAGCGCCTCTTGGTCGCGCAGTCGCAGCCATGCATCGTCTGCATCGGGTTCACTGCGGTACAGCAAGCCAGTCTTCTTCTGATCGCCCACGAAGAACAGATACCCCAGCACGTCCACACTCGTCCGCTGCTGCCCTTCGCCCAGCAACGCCGCTACTGGCAGCTCAAGGAACTGCCCCAGCAGGTCGAGCAGCGCCGACTCCAGCGCAGTAACAGCGTGGATGGTAATTCGCAGATCGAAGGTCTGCACCCCGCGCCCGTCGC
>Ga0302267_10002232_pt1 | contig 23679 bp, 17 predicted proteins | sample III_Bog_E1_3_FD_194555 | JGI IMG/M metagenome (GOLD analysis project Ga0302267, IMG submission 194555) | Peat permafrost microbial communities from Stordalen Mire near Abisko, Sweden - III_Bog_E1_3 | ecosystem: Environmental > Terrestrial > Soil > Wetlands > Peat | place: Sweden: Abisko...
ATCCTCTGCAGATATGGTCGCCGGCGGAGATCGGCTCGACGGCCCGGACGGCGATGAGCGGCACCGGCGCAAGGTTTCTTTATAACGCTTATGCCCGCCTACCGGAGGGCATGACGCAGGCGCAGTTCGCAGCAGCGTTGAACCGCGCGCAGCCAGTGATCTCCAAACAAGTCCCCAAGGACGATGAAGATTGGCCCACGCACGTCAAGATCAACGGCTACCAGGATTCGCTGAATACCGGAGCGCGCAAGCCGTTGTTCCTGCTCGCCGGCGTTGTCTTTGGCATCTGGGCTCTTGCCTGCCTCAACGTCACCAGCCTCATGCTGGCCCGCGCGGTGTCGCGTGTGCGCGAGCAGGCAGTGCGCTCCGCGTTGGGCGCCAGCCGCATGCGCTTGCTGCAGCAGTCCGTCGTGGAAAGCCTGCTTTTGAGCGGCATTGGTGCGATGGCGGGTATGCTGGTCGGCCAATCCGTTATCAAACTGCTCTGGCATCAGGTCAACCGGAACCTGCCCCTCACCACCTCCATCCATGTTGATTGGCGTGTAATGGTCGCACTCGCCGCGCTTACGATCGTCACCGCCTGCATCACCGGCATCATTCCGGCGCTGCGTGCCTCGCGGCGCAATGTGCAGGAGTCGATCCGTGGTGTGAACAGCACCGCTTCAGCAGCCCAGAACCGGACGCGTGAAGTGCTGGTGGTTGCGCAGCTCGCTCTTACGCTTGTTTTTCTTGTCGCAGCCGGACTATTTCTGCGCACCATTCAGGCCCTGCGCCAGGCGCCACTCGGTTTCTCCCAGCAAAATGTGCTCACCGGCGGTGTCATCCTGAATGGCTCCTCGAACGAGGAACCCGATGACCCGCATGTGCAGACCAATATCGTCCGGACATCATATCTTCCTCTGTTGGAACGCCTGCGTGCGATTCCGGGCGTGCAGGTGGCCGCGCTCAGTTCTGTGCTTCCTCTGCGGAGCGAGATGAGCGTCAGCATTTGTTCAGGACTGGATCATGAAGATCAAGGAGCGAAGAGAGCCTGCGCGCAAGGCCGCCTTGCTTCCGCCGGCCTGACCGATGCGCTCGGAATCCCCATTCTGCGAGGCCGGTTCTTTACCGAGGAAGACGGGGCTGGCGCGCCGATTACGGTTGTGGTCAATGAGGCCTTCGCCAAACAGTTCTCACCGGACAAGGATCCAATCGGCCGTATTTATTCGATGGGCAAGAAGGGGCCATTTGCAAACGCGCACATCGTCGGTGTTATCGGCGACACCAGGCAGAGCACGGTCGTCGATCCAACCAAGCCGGAGGTTTACTTCTGTCTCGCGCAGATGGAGCCTGGAACACCGCTCTACGGTATCGCGATCGCCTTCATGCAGGTAGCCATCCGCGCCCAGATTCCCGCCGATTCCCTGCGCGCGCAGTTCGACAAGGTGCTGCACCAGGTAGCTCCCGACGCCACCACCACCGAAGTGAAAACCATCCACGAAGCCGTCGAAGATTCCTTCGGCAGCCAGAAACTTATCAGCTATCTTCTTGAAGCGTTCGCTGCAACCGCGCTCATGATTGCCTCTGTGGGCCTTTATGGTCTGCTGTCGTTTACCGTGGCCCAGCGCACGCGCGAAATCGGAGTACGCATTGCGCTTGGCGCCCCGCAGGCCAACATCCTTTCGCTCGTGCTTCGGCGTGCATTGCTGCTGGTCGCTATCGGACTAGCTGCCGGAAGCTTGCTGGCCTGGTTTGCCGTGCGAGTCACCAGCGGCTATATCTATGGAGTCGACGCCCACGACACGCTCACATTTGCAGCGGTCGTTGCTGTCCTTGGCTCTGCCTCTTTCCTGGCTTCATGGCTGCCGGCGCGCCGCGCTGCAGCCGTGGACCCAACCATAGCTTTGAGATCGGAGTAACACCATGATCGAACTGAAAAGCATCGAACGCAGTTACAAAACCGGCCACACCGAAACCTGGGTGCTGCGCCGCGTCGGGCTCACCATCAAAGAGGGCGAGTTTGTCACTGTAATGGGACCATCCGGGGCAGGGAAGTCGTCGCTGCTGAATGTCCTCGCATTGCTCGACGATGGCTGGCTCGGCGAATACTGGTTTGGCGATACGCCCGCGCACAAGCTCAATCGCAAGCAGCGCGCCGACCTCGCCCGCCAGCGCATCGGCATGGTCTTCCAGAGTTATCACTTACTCGACGATCTTACCGTCGCCGAGAATATCGACTTACCGCTGAGTTACAAGAACCTGCCCGCCAAAGAACGGCAAGCCATGGTTGCGGACATTCTGGACCGGTTTCAGATCGTGGCCAAGAAGGACCTGTTTCCTTCGCAGCTTTCCGGCGGCCAGCAGCAGCTTGTCGGCATTGCCCGCGCCGTGGTTCATGCCCCCGCGCTGCTGTTGGCCGACGAGCCCACCGGCAACCTGCACTCCACGCAGGCCCGCGAAATTATGGAACTCTTCTGCCAGCTCAACAGCCAGGGCACAACCATTGTGCAGGTAACTCACTCTGAAGAAAACGCGCGCTACGGCAAGCGCATCCTTGAGCTGCGCGATGGCTGGCTTACGCGCGATGAAGCTGTTGAGCCAAGGACCATGGAGGTTGGCGCAAAGTGAATCAGGTCAAGTCCATTTCGGCTCGCGGCACCAAGGCCGCAGTTTCCATTCTTTTGCTGCAGGCGAACCTTGCGTTGGCCACGCTACCGGCCGCCGCACAACAGCAGCAGTCCGCGGCTCCGTCCATGCAGACTGTGCCCGAGGCTCCCGCGCCCACGACGAATTCCACAACAGCAGCACCTCCTTCGCTGGCGCAACAGGCCCAGCAGGCACAGCAGCAGGCGTTCGCCCCGCAGGTACCGTTTCACGTGGCAATGCCCCGTTCCCGCAACCCGCTTGCGCCTTACATTCCCAGCACCGCGCCTGATTTGAACATGAGCAACTCACCGCGTCTGGAGAGCATTATCCGCGATGGAAAGATCTATCTTTCCCTGAACGATGCAATCGCGGTGGCCATTGAGAACAACCTCGACCTCGCCTATTTCCGCTACAACTTCCCCATCGCTCAAACCGATATCCTGCGCACCAAATCGGGCGCCCAGGCCAACGGCGTCAACACTGCGATCGTCCAGTCCACCCAGGGCGGCTTTGCTTCCAGTGGCGGCGGAGGGGGCGGGTCCGGATCCGGATTCTCCGCCGGCAACGGCGGTATTGTTACCTCGACGCTCGGCGCTGGTACACAGGTTTCATCCTTCGATCCCTACCTTACCTTCCAGGGCTCTGTTGATCACACCACCCAACAGGAGGCCAACCAGTTCCTCAACGGTGTGCCGGTTCTGAAAACCAACACGATCCAGGTTAATTCTTCCTACTCCCAATCATTCCCCATCGGAACCGGCGTCCAGGTCACCTATGTGGGCGAGCGTCAAGCCAGCAACGGCCCATACCAGGCCATCAATCCGGAACTCTATGCCAGGTTTCAGGCCATCATCCAACAGCCCATTCTGGCCGGTTTTGGCATCGCTACAAACGAGCGCTTCATCCGTATCGCCAAGCGCAATGCCCAAATCACCGACCTTGCCTTCAAAGCACAGGTCATCGCCACCGTGACCCAGGTGGAGAATATCTACTGGGACCTTGTCAATGCCTACGAGGCCGAGCAAATCAGCGAGCGCTCTCTCGGCTTCGCTAACAAGAATCTCTCCGACGATCAGAAGCAGCTTGAGCTCCAGGCCATCCCCGCGATGCAGGTGATGACGGATCAGTCGGCCGTGGCTACCGCCGAAGGCACCCTCACGGTGGCGCGCGCCAGCCTTCGACTGAACGAACTGCTGATGAAGAACGCGCTCACCAAGGTCGATGATCCGATCATCGACGAGATGCCGGTGATCCCGCTCGACCTGCACGGAGAGCCCGACCCGAATGCCGACAAACCCATCGATGCTCTCATCGCCACGGCCGAGAAGAAGCGGCCCGAGGTTGCCATCTACAAGATGCAGGCCGAAGTGCAGAAGCAATCCCTGAAGGACATCAACAGCGAGCTTTTGCCGACTCTCAACATGTATGGCCTCTACGCCGGCGCCGGCACCGCCGGCCCCAAGAACCCCAATTGCGACCTATCTGCGCAGGAGTGCTCCACCAATCTGCCCACGGGCTTTGGCAGCATGTTCGAGAACACATTCAATTACTCGTCGCCGGAATACCAGGTCGGCATGACGCTGAACATCAACCTGCGCAACCGCCAGGCCAAGGCCGATCAATTCCGCGCGGTGCTGCAGTACCGCCAGAGCCAGATCTCCTCTGAGCAGCAGCAGAAGACCATTCTCTTCGACGTTCGCAACTCGAAGTTTGCCCTGGAGCAGGCTCAGGCCCAGGTTGATTCTGCCCAGAAGGCGCGCGACCTTGCCCAGCGAACCTTCGACATTGTGAAACAGGAACAGGTGCTCGGCGCCAAATCCGGCCTGGATACGTTGAACGCGGAAAGCGCGCTTGCCTTGGCCGATGAGGCTTTGGACACTGCACAAACCAACTACGAAAAGAAGAAAGTTGATATCGACCGCGCCACCGGCGAGACGCTGGAGCGGACAGGGGTATCGATCGACGACGCAAAGGCGGGGGTGGTATCGCGTGTGCCATAGAATCGCAACAGCACAGATGGAAGCCCCGAGCGCCGCTGTCCCAGAGCTGAACCCGGCACTGACCCCAGAACTGAACGCAGAACTGAACATGAACATGAGCGCAGGACAATCTTCAATATGACCGACTCTCGCAAGCAGGAGACTATCCGTGTACTGGTGGCCGACGACCAGCCATCCATTCTTGAAGCCGTTGAGTTGCTTCTGACTCCGCATGGTATCGCGGTCGACTGTGTGCGCTCGCCGCGTTTGTTGCTCGAAATGCTGGGCCAGAACGACTACGACGTCCTGCTGATTGACCTGAACTACACGCGCGACACCACGTCCGGCCAGGAGGGTCTGGATCTGCTGGCGCGCATCCAGGAATTCGATGCGCGCCTGCCCGTCATCGTGATGACGGCGTGGGGCAACATCGACCTTGCCGTCGAGTCCATCAAGCGCGGCGCACGCGACTTTGTGCAAAAACCGTGGGAGAACGAGCGGCTCCTTTCGCTCATCCGGGTTCATGCGGAACTCCATTCCGCACTGCGCCGCGCTCGCCACCTGGAACTTGAGAACCGCTTGCTGCGCGCCGAAGGGATGCCTGAATTCATTGCCGGCGCTCCGTCCATGCAGCCGGTACTCGAACTCATTGCGCAAGTTGGCCCGTCCGATGCCAATGTGCTCATAACCGGCGAACATGGCACCGGCAAGGAGATCGTGGCCAAGCTGCTCCACGCAGCCTCGCCTCGCTCCCGCATGGCAATGGTCGCTGTCAACGCCGGAGGACTCCCCGAGGGCACCTTCGAGAGCGAAATCTTCGGCCACGTGAAAGGCGCATTCACTGACGCGCGCACCGATCGTATCGGCCGATTCGAACTGGCCAACGGCGGCACGCTTTTCCTGGACGAGATTGCCAACGTCCCGATTCGCCAGCAGGCCAAGCTACTTCGTGTTCTTGAGACAGGCGAACTGGAGCGCGTGGGCTCGTCGCAAACCCGCCGCGTCGATGTGCGCATTCTCTCCGCCACCAACGCGCTGTTGCATGAAGAAGCCAAGGCCGGCAGCTTCCGCGAAGATCTCCTCTTCCGCATTAACACCGTGGAGATTCATCTGCCTGCGCTGCGCGAGCGCCGCGAAGATATTCCACTGCTGGCGGCGCACTTCCTTGGCCGCAATCGTACCCGCTATCGCAAACAGGTCAGCAATTTCTCTCCAGCCGCAATGCGCCACATGCTTCAGTATCCGTGGCCCGGCAATGTGCGCGAGCTTGAACATACTGTGGAGCGCGCGGTGCTGCTGTGCCGCGGCGAGGAAGTGGAGCCGGGCAATCTCATCATTTCCGGCACGCGCTCTTCTCCCGAGTCTTTTGAGAACATGAGCATCGATGAAGTGGAAGCCCTGCTCATCAAGAAGGTGATGCGCCGCTGTGACGGCAACATTTCGCAGGCCGCCGAGTCGCTCGGGCTCAGCCGCGCCGCTCTCTATCGCCGCATCGAAAAATATGGACTCTAAGAAGCTCGTCCGCAGGCGCCGGCGCTCGGCCGTCCGCCGGGCGTGGCTTTACTGCCTTTTGCTGGCGCTGCCCGCGCTCCTGTTCGCAGCCATCTTTCTTTACCAGCGCGACTTCTCCCTGGCTCCGTCGCTGCTGATTCTCGGCTGTCTTTCCATCTACCTTGCGCTGGTGGCCGCCGCCCTGATAGAGGGGATGGTACGCCCCTTGCAGACGCTCTCCAACGTCGTCTCGTCGCTGCGCGAGGGGGACTACTCGTTTCGCGCCCGCGGAGCCGCATCCCGCGACGCAATCGGCGAACTGGCCGCCGAGGTGAACGCGCTTGCCGATCTGCTGCAGAAGCAACGCGTGCGCTCGCTTGAGGCTACAGCCCTGTTGAGCCGCATTCTCGAGGTGATGCACGCGCCCCTGTTTGCCTTCGACCGCGAAAACCTGCTGCAACTGGTAAACAACGCCGGATTGCGGCTGCTGGGGTTGCCCCACGCCCGCTGCTTCGGCCGCACGGCGCGCGAACTCGATCTCGAAGATCTGCTCAAGGCTCCGGATCAGTCCGTCCATTCCTTCGGATCCCGCTCCACCCGCTGGCTGCTGCGCAAAGCGGTCTTTCGCCAGGATGGCGCGCCGCATACCCTTCTGCTGCTGGCAGACGTAAGCCTGCCGCTGCAGGAAGAGGAGCAGGCCGCGTGGAAGCGCCTGATTCGCGTCCTCGGGCATGAGTTGTCGAATTCTCTGGCTCCCATCAAGTCGATTGCCGGAAGCCTGCTGGCGCGGGTCGGCCATATGGGAAAAATGGAGCCCGAAAACGATGCGACCCTGCGCGATTTTCGACGTGGCCTGGGCGTCATCGAGAGCCGCGCCGACTCGCTTCACCGCTTCGTCCAGTCGTACCGCTTGCTTGCCCAGTTGCCTCCGCCGCACCTCAAGCCAGTCGCCATCGCCCTCCTGTTGGAGCGGGTTGTCCACCTTGAGCAACGCCTTCCCGTTCAGCTTGATCCGGGACCGCCGGTTACGCTTCTGGCCGATCCAGACCAGTTGGAGCAGATGCTGATCAACCTGGTTGCGAACGCAGTCGACGCCTCGCTCAGCAACGGATCGCATCCGGTTCGTGCCGCATGGCAACTCGCCGAATCGAACCTGGTGGTCACTATCGAAGACCGGGGCATGGGCATTGCCAATACGGAAAACTTGTTTGTCCCGTTCTATACCACCAAGCCCGCGGGCAGCGGTGTGGGCCTGGCGCTGGCACAGCAGATCGCGCGCGCGCATGGCGGCGAGATTCAGCTGCTCAATAGGGAAGATGGCGAGGGCGCCCGGGCGACTGTCCGCCTGCCCTTGGTGCAGAGTTGACGCACTCAGCCGATTGAGGAAAGAGCCGCGAGATCGGGCTGGCTACTTCGGCGTTAACCCGCCCAGCCCCCGGGCTTCAATCTCGGTAGCCATCACACAGTTCCGCCCGCCCTTCTTGGCCCGGTAAAGGGCTGCGTCGGCGGCTTGAATCATGGACTCGTGGTCGGCGGGGAAGCCGGATGCCACGCCGAAGCTTGCCGTGACCTGCATGGCGAGTTCTCCGTCCACGATGCGCGCCGCCTGAACCGCCATGCGCAACTGTTCTGCCCGGAGCCGTGCGCCGACGAAACTGGAACCGGGCAGAATGACCAACAATTCCTCGCCGCCGTAACGGCCTACCCAGTCGTAGTTGCGCACCGCGCGCTGGAAGATGTTGCTGACTTCCCTGAGCACCATGTCGCCAGCCGGGTGGCCGAAGGTGTCATTCACGGTCTTGAAGTGATCCAGATCCACCAGGATCACCGTCAGCGGGGTGTGATCGCGCTGCGACCGATCGACCTCCTGGCGCAGCCGCTCCATGATGATGCGGTGATTCCAAAGCCCCGTGAGGTCGTCCCGTTCCGCGTACTGGCGCATCTTCTCCTGGGTGCGCAGCAGTTCGGCTTTCTCATGTTCCAGGTCCACGGTACGCGCCCTGACAGCTTTTTCGAGTTGGCGCTTCTGGCTCACCAGGTGCTGGATGCGTGCCCGCCAAATCAGCACCACGCAGACGCCCGCAAACAAGGACAGGCCGAGGCGGAGGACGATACTTTGCCACCAGCGCGGCGTAATGCGAAATGCGATCGAAGAGACCGGGCTGATGAGTTCCCCGGAGTCATCCACCGTTGCGACTTCAAACCGGTATGTGCCGGGATCCAGGCGTGCATAGCGAATGGTTCGCTCCGGCGTATCCACCCACTCCGATTCAAGCCCCGCCAGCCGGTAGCGGAAGTGAACATGGCGTGTCTCGCGGAAGCTGAGAGAAGCAATGAAAACGGTAAGCGGCGCTGTGTTCCACTCAACCTTGTCTCCGTTGGCGATCCTGGTATCTCCGAAGGCAATCTGCGAGATGACCGGAGCCTGTGGCGCTCCTGTGAATGCGTCCATCGGGCTCAAAAAATGAGCCAGCCCTCCTGAAGTGCCAATCCACAGGCTTGCGTCCGGATCTTCGGCCAGAGCATAGGCGTCCAGGTCGTTCCAGATGAGGCCATCGTCCTGGGTAAAGCTGCGCCAGCGGTTGCCGTCGTACGCTGTCAGGCCGGCGTCTTGGCCAACCCAAAGCCAGCCGCGGTGGTCTATCAACAGCGAAATCACATCGTCTGACAGAAGATGCGCGCGGGGTACGTGTTCCGACTCCACAATGCGATCTCCCACGACGCGCAGCCGCATCAGGCCCGCAAATGCACCGGTTGCCCAGAGGTTTCCGTTGCGGTCCGCTGCCACATGAAACGGATTGACATCGGAGAGTCCTGCGTCGATGTGGTGCCAGACCTTTCCGTCCAGGCGGAAGAGGCCCTGATCCGAGGCAGCCCACAACCGATTCTGATTGTCGAGGCTAAGGTCGGTAAAGCGCTTCCGTGGGTCGGCGATTGCTTTGTCTTCCACCAGTCGCGGCGTCCGGTCTGCCGCATTGGCATCCACCAAGTACAGTCCGGCGCCGGTGGCCACCCAGATAGGTCCGCCCTCGCTCAGAATCCGGTACACCTCCGGCACCTTCCACTGTGTGCCCGCAAGCGTCTTTGGGTCGATTCTTGCCAGGCTCCCGGTCGCGGTGCCCATCCAGATCGCGCCGTCCGCGCTCTCCGCCAGGGACATTGCGCGTGCCGTCTGGATGCCTGCTCCGTGCCACACCGTGGCAGTCTGTTCTCCTGCGGCAATCGAATCGAGGCCCGACTCAGTGCCCACCCATAGCCGGCCCGTCCGGTCGCGGAGCGTGGACCAGACAATGTCGTCGCTCAGCCCGTCTGCTACCGTGTATCCCTCCCAGTGGTCCTGGCCCACCCAGCGTTTCAGGCCATGGCCCACCTCGCCCATCCAGATGGAGCCTTCCCTATCTACGAACAGGGCCGAAATGTCATTGCGGGAGAGACCGTTGGCCGTGGTAATCATGCGCCAGCGGCCACCTTGCCAGATGCCTAGAGAGGGACCCTGGGAACCTGCGATCCGTCCCCTCGTGTCTTCCACCAGCGCCGCATAGGGCACGTAGCTGGTGTTGCCGGGAAGGTCGTGCAGGTCGAATCGGTTCTCAGAGGAAACAAGTTCGCCCACATGCGCGGCGCTACGCATCCACAGGTGGCCGTTGTGCGCCAGCAGCAGGTGGTGCCAGGGACCGTCGGGAAGATGGAGTGTGGCGGCAAGGTGCGTGGTTTTTCCGCCCGCCAGCCGGCACAGATCCAGGTCGCAGCCGTACCAAAGCACTCCTCCGTGGCCGGTGTGTCCGGGTCCACGGGCAGGCTCCGCTTCGTACTGCACGCTCCAAATCGCCTTGCCCTCCAGGTGCATCGGCTGCGCGGCCCATCGTTCCGGTTCCACATGACGCAGCAGGAAGGCGCCGCCCCGGTCTGACGCGATCACCTCATTGCCGGAAACGGCAGTGAAGACTGTTCCGATCCTGAGTGAGAACTGGTTGATTGGCGCCGGCGCGCTTACAGCGGCGAAACTGCCGTTCGGAAGGCGAAAATAGATGCTGCTGGTGGTGCCCACCCAAAGGGTTCCATCCATCCCCAGAAACAGGCTCTGAATCGCGTGCTCGACGAGCCCTTCGCTTGCGCCAAATTGCTGGAACCGGCTTCCGTCGTACCGGTATAGCCCGTTCTCAGTTCCTACCCAAAGATAGCCGGATCGGTCCTGGGTGATGCAATTCACGTTCAGGTTCCCCAGCCCATCGATGGCATTGCTGAAACTGAATTGTTGCGAGACGCACCGGGGCACACCCAGACCAAGTACGGCAATGCCGCACATCAAAACTCTGAGGATGTCTTTTAGCTTCCGCGCCCCAGCTTGCACAGCCTGACCTTCCAATCGGAGTGAGTCTTACTATATACCCGGCTGGCATGGCTGAAACACGTCTTATACGCCTTCGGAACTGGTTCTCACACGGAAGTGTTAACAGGCCCTAAGTACTAAAGTAGTAGATCGCGATTTCCGAAGGGGGAAAGAGGGTTTCCCGGAGGGAGCAGGGGGTTTTAACCCCCTGAAAACGGGCGCCAATAGCCAGGCCTTCAGGCCCGGACCGGGATCGCTTACTCATCTACAACTGCAGTTTAAGGATCCTCTGAATAAGTCCAGTTTTTGAAAGCGCACGGCGGGGTGCCCCCTGGGCCCCGTGCCGCCTATGCTCGCAAGATGAAGGAGGAATTTGGTCCCTGAGGGACTTTCGGACCCACCTTCAACCATCCCTAGTCGCAGATAAGCGCGGCTTCGGGAAAGCCTTCCGGCGCGTCGTCAAACCCCGCATCCAGGTTCTGGGCCATCCCGGAAGGGGCGCCACCAGTCTGGCCTGCGAAGAACGTTTCCACCTGTCCCAGCACTTCCGTTCCGGTCTTTGCGTGGTAAATAGCCGCGCGCAGCCGCGCTCCGCCGGGCACGCCATGTGTGAACCAGGTGGCAAACTGCTTCATTTTCCCCGACGTCTCGCCCATCCGTTCGCTCCGCGGCAGCTCCTTGGTTGCCTCCTGCTCGGTAAGCAGCATCTGGAAATACGCGCGAATCATGCGGTAGCGGTCTTCCACCGTCGGCTGCTCGTAAGTCCCCGTCGTCGTGTACTGGGCAATCTGGCGGAAGATCCATGGGTTTGCCGGAGCCGCGCGTCCAATCATCACCGCGTCGCAGCCGGTCAGCGCCACCATGGCCGCGGCGTCTTCCGGAGTGCGAATGTCGCCATTACCGATCACCGGAATGCCCACCGCCTGCTTGACGGCGGCAATCCACTCCCACTGCGCCTGCCCGCTGTAACCCTGCTCCCGCGTGCGCGCGTGCAGCGCAATCGCGTTCAACCCCTCGGCCTCCGCCATCCGCGCCAGTTCGACGCAGACAATCTGTTTCTCGTTCCAGCCCATGCGGAACTTTACGGTGAAGGGAATTGTGACCGCCTTGCGCACGGCGCGAAAGATCTCGCCGATCTTGGGCAGGTCGCGCAACAGTCCCGAGCCGCCGTTGCAGCCAACCACGCGCTTGGCCGGGCATCCCAGGTTCAGGTCGACGGTGTCGAAGCCCGTCTCCTCCACAATGCGCGCAGCATCGGCAAGCGTCTCCGCATTGGACCCGAACAACTGCGCACCAATCGGATGCTCGTCGTCATAGAAAGTCAGGTAGCGGCGTCGCTTCGATTCCCGCATCCGCGAAAGCCCATCCGCCGAAGTGAACTCGGTCATCAGCAGCCCGCAGCCTGACTGCGCATTGGTGACCGTCGATTCAATAGTCGACTCCGGATCTCCCGGCTCGGACGACTGATCACTGACCACTGCCGGGGTCCTCAGCGACAGGTCTACCGTCGATGCGGTGGCTGACAACTGATCACTCGTGAACAAACTAGCGTGACGAATAAACCGCCGGAAAACAGTATCCGTAACTCCAGCCATAGGCGCCAAAACCGTAGCCGGAGTGACCAGGACCGTGCCAATGCGCACCTCCGCCGGTACCCGGGCTTCCGCGGGCATCTGGTGCTCAATGGGGTTGTCCCAATCCTTCTTCACGGTAAAGCCCTTGCCGGCCATCGGTTAATTTCTCCCCATCAACTCGGTAACTCAGCTACTTCATACACAAACGGCTTGCCACGCGATTCCGGGTCCCAGCCCGCCGCCATAGCCTCCCGAATGTGGCCGGCAACCTTGGGCGCGGATATGGGCAGCCGCAGAGTCTGCACGGGCCCGTCCTCGCCGTCCGACTGCTTGCGTACCGCCGGATACTCCAGGTAAAGCTCGCGCCGCACCGGCCCAACCACCCGAACATGAATCGCCATCCCGGTCGGATTTTGATCCGCGCTCCAATTCTGTTCGCGGTGCAGCTCCCAGGCCATCGAAAAGCCGTCGATCGTCACCGCGGATTGGATTGAGCGCTTGGTGTTTCGCGTACCCATCGTGTCTTTCCTGCATTCTAAGAACTCAGAACTCAGAACTCAGAACTGCGAACTAAGAACTAAGAACTAAGAACTGTCTCTAACGCAACGAGGCCCCCGCCGCGGCGGAGGCCCCAATCGTGCTTTCGGCTGATCCGGAGCTTGTTACTTTGCCGGTGTGACCGCGTCGGCCTTCGCGTACTTGCGACGGAACCGCTCTACGCGGCCCGCTGTGTCCACCAACCGCTGCTTGCCAGTGAAGAACGGGTGGCAAGCCGAGCAGATTTCCACGTGAATGTCGCCCTTGTGGGTCGAACGAGTCTCAAAATTGTTTCCGCACGCGCACAGAACCCGCACCGCGCCATAGCTGGGATGAATCTTTTCCTTGGGCATCTACGAAACCTTTCCTGCAATCATTCTATTGTATGGTGATTTCGATGCTTTAGCAATCCGCGCCGCCTCACCCAACTCACACACTCCTCCGACGCCCCAAAACCTTTGTTTTAACTCAAACGGCCATCCCCACCTGGGTGCGTATAAAGGGGAGCTCGGCACAAGCCGAAGTTTTGAAAGGGCACGACTTCAGTCGTGCCGATAAAGGCCAACAAAACCATGGGCTTTAGCCCCTGAGGGATGAGTTCTTGCGCGCCTGGCGGCTAGTGCCATGGCTGTTGAATCCGCCACGCACTCAGATCTCCTTCGCGGAACTCCAGCCCCCTTCAACTCGCCGGTTTAGCCGGAGCAGGCGCTGCGACCGGCGGCGTCGCCGCAGGCGTCTTCTTCCTGGGCTTCCGTGCCGGTGCGGGCGCGGGGCAGGGTTTCGCCGGCGGTGGCGGCGCAGCAGCGGCTGCGGCCCTTGCCGCAGTCAGCGTCTGCACAGTCTTCCGTAATCCGCTCGTCTCAAGCTCCTGCGCCGTTGCAATCTCCTGCAAACGGTCGTCCAGCGTTTTGCGCGCGTTTCCCAGGCCGCTCAGGGCCTGCTCAAGCGGGGTAACCTGGTCGGCCGGCGCGGAGATGCGCGCCGCTTCCACCACGCTCAGCAGCACGTCATACAGCGCCTCCGTGTTGCGCGTCACCGGAAGCACCTTGCTCAGCGTCCCCGGGTTCGCATCCGCCGCCTGCAACAGCGGCGGCAGCGTCCCTTTCAAATCGTGTTGGATGGCCGTGATGTGGCCGCCTGTTTCATCGCGCACTGTGCCGCGCTTCCACTTCTCCAGGTTCACGGCGGTCACAGTCTGCAGCACCGTATCCAGCGAAGGCTGCAAAAGTGCCGAGGGAGCAGACGCCGGAGCCGCGACTGGAGCAGCTGCCGAAGCGGGCGTCGATTGCGCGGAGCCAACGAGGCCGAATGAAAGACTCAACCCCGCGATGAAAACGACATGGGAAACCTGCATTGGCTCTTTCCTCTCATTCTTTTAGCGTCTTAAATGAGATGCGGATTTGCCTCATCGCGTCGAGATTCGCCATGGCTCGATTATCTATATGGGCGGCGAAGCAGCGATCCCTGGCCGATGTTCACAGACGACTGATCACTGAAAACTGACAACTAGTTCTTCAGCGCCTTTTCAATCCCCGCCTCCACCAGCGGCGCCATAACGGCGTAGCCGGCCGCCAGCGGATGCACCCCGTCGTGGCTCAGAGCAGCCGGCAGCCCGTCGCGCTCGTCCTTCATTGCGGAGTGGTAATCCACGTAAACATGGCCCTTTTCCGCCGCGTAGCTCTTCATCCAGGCATTCAGCGCCAAAACCTTGGGCGCGGGATTCATGCCGGGGCTCCAGGGGAAATCGAATGCCGGCATCACCGAACACAGCACCACGCGAATATGATCCGCCGCCGCAAGTTCCGCCATGGAAGCAAGATTGCCCTCAATCTCCTCCAGTGTCTCCGGCCCGGTGTTTCCCGCAATGTCATTGATGCCGGCCAGAATCACCACCGCCTTCGGCTTCAGGTCAATCACATCCTGCCGGAAGCGCACCAGCATTTGCGGCGTGGTCTGCCCGCTGATGCCCCTGTTGATATAAGGCTTGCCGGGGAAATATCCATTCGGACCCTCGATTCTCCATCCCTGGGTGATGGAGTCACCCATGAAAACCACGCGGTTTTCTCCCGGCGCAGGCGCGCTCAACGCTGAATCAGAGTTCTTGAACCTCGCCAGCCACGCCCAATCCATCTTTGGATTGTATTGAGTGGCCGAGGGCGGCGCCACGGGCGCAGGAACCGGAGCGGTCAGCCCGGGTGCCGCATTTTGAGGCGGAGCAGTCTGCGTTGGCGCGGGCGCCTTTGTCTCCGGCACACTCGCCGGCTCCTGGGCCGTCACCTGTGTCGTAGAAACCAGCGCAGCCAATGCCACGACAGTCAAGAATGCCGAACGCTTTACGTTTTCAATCACTTGCAATCCTCCTCAGCCCAACCCATGGCCGCCAAAACCGGATACAAACAACTCTAAGAGCTACGAACTAAGAACTAAGAACTACGAACTAAGAACTGTGAACTGCCCACTGATTCTAGGCAATCGCGCCCCGCTTTGGCGAACTCCCTTTTCCACAATCGGCCACCGGCGATACACCGGCGCATCCAAGCGTCCGTTGCGCTACCCTTGAATCCAGATGACTGTTTGCTCAATTTGCGATGGGGTGGGGCTGGTGCGGGTGATGTCGGCCTCCGGCTTATGGGTTTCGCGGGCCTGCGAGTGCCAGGAGATGCTGCGCGAGGAACGGCGGCTGGCAGCCGCGCACATCCCCGAGCGCTATCGGCATTACACACTCGATGGTTATGAAACCGCCTTCCGTGGCGCCGACGCTTCCCTGGGCCGTGCTCACCTCACTTCCCGCCGCTTCGTTGAGGCCTATCCGGTTGACACCGCGGGCAAGGGCTTGCTTTTTACCGGTTCCATCGGCGTGGGCAAAACCCACCTCGCCGTCGGGGTTCTCCGCCGTCTTGTCCAGGAGCGCGGCGTTCGGGGACTATTCTGCGATTATCGCGAGCTCTTGAAAAATATCCAGAACAGCTATAACCCGCAGGTGAACACCACCGAGCTTGAGTTGCTGAAGCCCGTCTTTGCGGCCGAGGTGCTGGTGATCGACGACCTGGGAGCGCAAAAGCCCAATGAGTGGGTCTGGGACACGGTCGCACTCATTCTCAACACCCGCTACAACGACAGGCAGACCACCATTGTCACAACCAACTATGCGGACCTTGCGGCAGGCAACGGCGCCAAAACCGATGCCGAGCGCTCCGCCCGCGAACCCACCCTCGGCGACCGGATCGGCGACCGTATGCGCTCGCGGCTGGCCGAAATGTGCGTTCGCGTGGAAATGACCGGCGAAGACTTCCGCCAGACGGTCAAGAAAGCCCGCTTCGGCTGATCCCACAGGGGTTGGTTGAACCAGGCACAGAAGCTCCGTGTCCGTCATCGCGCCGGAGTACCCTGGGTCGGGTTCGGGCTTTTTTCTGGCCGGAGCGCACAATCCTCAACAATCCCGTTCATCGGCAACTCGACGGCCCCACGACATTTGACGAATTGGTTACTTCCAGACCTCGTCGGTAACTACAACGCGGACCACAAGGGCTATAGTTGCATCAGGGTATCCATCCTAGAATGGCAATTATGCAGCCGATGCTTCAATTCATGAAAATGGACCCTCTTTCCGGTCCCATTCAAAGGCCTCAGACCCTGGTTGGGATGGATGTGCGCCCGGCCATTGTCGAGGACCTGGCGCTAAAAATTCTTTATCTTTCCGGCTCCCTTTCCGTTCTCGAACTTGCAGAGAAAACCCGGCTCAGCTTTGAAGTTGCAAACGAGCTTTTCTTTAAAATGCGCGCGGAGCAGTTCTGCCAGGTCACCGGCATGGCCGGCAATATTCCGCATATCGCCATCACCTCCCATGGCCGGGCGCGAGCAATGGAGCTGCTCTCGCACAGCCATTACGCGGGCGTGGCCCCGGTATCGCTTGAGAGCTACGTAAAGCAGGCTCGCAACCAGGGTGTGCAAAACGTCGCAGTGCGCCCCTCCGATATGGAGCGCGCCTTTAGTCATCTTGTGCTCGATGAGAAGACACTTCAGCAACTGGGCACAGCCCTCAATTCCGGCTCGGCAATCTTCCTCTACGGTCCTCCGGGAACGGGGAAAACCACCATCGCGACGGCGTTGTCGCGGGTTCTTGCCGAAGACGCTGTGTGGTTGCCGTATGCCGTAGAGGTAGATGGACAAGTGATTACCGTCTACGACCCAGCCATCCACAAGCGCGCCCCGGAGCTGGAGCCTAAGGAACGCGACGAGCGCTGGGTCCTTTGCCATCGCCCAGCCGTGCTGGTGGGCGGCGAACTTACGGTAGACATGCTCGACCTCCAGTTCAATCCCATCACCAAATTCTATGTTGGCCCGGTTCAAATGAAGGCCAACAACGGCGTTCTGATCATCGACGATTTTGGAAGGCAGCGCCTCCGTCCGGAGGAACTGCTGAACCGCTGGGTGGTTCCCCTCGATCGCAGAATCGACTTCCTCACGCTCGCTGGCGGCAAGAAAATTGAGATTCCCTTTGAAATGCTGGTGGTGTTCGCGTCGAACATCGATCCAGCCGGCCTGGTGGACGCGGCCTTCCTGCGGAGAATCCAGACCAAGATCAAGGTCGGCGCGGTCAACGACGAGCAGTTTTGCGAAATCTTCCGCCGCTACGCCAGGGACAATGGTGTGGGAACCGAACCCGGCATTTGCAACGACCTTATCCACTTCATTCGCACATCGCTCAACCAGGAGCTGCGCTCCTGCTATCCACGCGATATTGTGAACCAGGTTTGCTGGGCAGCCCGCTATGAAGGCGTAAAGCCATATATGGATCGTCCAGCGCTGATGCGAGCGGTCGAAGCCTATTTCCTTCCCAAGCAGTGAGGTTTTGAAGCGAGGCGTGAACGGATTCGTACGCTTCAGGCCGTACTTTGCAGCACCGCTGCTCCGGCCATAAGCTTTGCTCCCTAATGCGATAGCATCCAAAGTGTGGCTGGGCTCGACACTCCGATCATGTATGTCCGCGGCGTGGGGCCGAAAGTGGCGGAGTTGCTCGTCCCCAAAGGCATAGTCACTGCTGAGGACCTGCTCTACCACCTCCCCTTCCGCTATGAAGACCGCCAAAACCCGCGCAGCCTGGATGAACTGAAGCCCGGCGAGATGGCCAGCGTCATCGCCGAGGTGCGCGGCTCCCTCCTGTTGCAGACCCGCAAGGCGCCCATCTTCGAGCTCACCCTCGGACAGGGCCGCCACGCCATGAAGTGCATGTGGTTCAACGGCACCTACCTGAACGGAAAGTTCCTGGCCGGGCAATCCGTAGCCGTGTTTGGCAAGGTCGAGCCCTCCCGGTCGTCCAGCAACTTCAAAATGATCCAGCCTCAATTCGAGATCCTTCCGGACTCGACCGACGACGCCGAGACCCAAATGCTCGAGGTCGGCCGCATCACGCCCGTCTACGAATCACTGGGCGGCAGCCGCCTCGCCTCGCGCTGGCAGCGCAAAGTCATCTTCCGTCTCCTCGACGGCCTTCGCGGAGCAGTGCCGGAATCTCTACCAAAAGAAATGCTGGCGCGCCTTGGACTCCGGGACCGCGAAACCGCTCTGCGCGAGGTCCATTTCCCTCCGGAAGGCACCCGGATGCTGGATTTGCAGGCATCGGCAACCAACGCTCACCGCCGGCTGATTTTCGAGGAACTCTTCTTCCTCGAGCTGGGCCTCGAGCTAAAGCGTCGGCGCATGAGGGAGCGGGCGGGCATCGGCTTCGCCGCCACCGGCAAGGTCCGCGAGGCAATTCGAGAAGTCCTTCCCTTTCACCCCACTGCGGCGCAAAAGCGTGCCCTGGGCGAAATTGTGGGCGATATGCGCAACCCCAGCCCCATGCGCCGGCTCCTCCAGGGGGATGTAGGCTCGGGCAAAACCATCGTCGCGTTGCAGGCCATGCTCGTGGCTATGGAAAATGGCTATCAGGCTGCCCTCATGGCACCCACCGAGATTCTCGCCACGCAGCATTTTCTGGCCGCCCGCAAGCTGCTGGAGCGCTCCTCCCGCAACTATCGCATCGTTCTCCTCACCGGCTCACTCGACGAAGAGCGCAAGCGCCATACGCGCGGCCTCATCAATCGAGGCGAGGCGCAGTTGATCATCGGAACGCATGCGCTCATCGAGGAAAAAGTGGAGTTCGACAAGCTGGGACTGGTGGTTGTCGACGAGCAGCACCGCTTCGGAGTCATGCAGCGATTCAAGCTGATGAAGAAGCCGAACCAGGCCGAACCGGACGTGCTGGTAATGACTGCGACCCCCATTCCGCGAACCCTGGCGCTCACCCTCTACGGCGATCTCGACGTAAGCATCCTCGATGAGTTGCCCCCAGGAAGAACCCCGATTGTCACCCGCCGCGTTCCCGGCGAGCGCGCCGCCGAGGTGTGGGACTTCGTCAGAAAGCAGATCGCCCAGGGCCGCCAGGCCTACATCGTCTATCCCGTCATTGAAGGGAAAAACAGCGACCAGCCCGAGCTCGATTTCAGCCACGACGATCCCCAGCCCGCTCCAGAACCGGCCGCCCCGGTGCGCAAGTCGGTGCGGAAGGGCAAAACCGCGGAATTGTTTCCGAAAACTGCAGATAACGTCCCCGCAGGCGCGAAGACCGAGCTCAAATCCGCCGTGGAAATGTATGAGAAACTGCGCGCCGGAGCCCTTTCCGGCCTGCGCGTCGGCCTGCTCCACGGGCGCCTGGACGCGGATTCAAAAGAGATCATCATGCGCCGTTTCCAGCGCGGAGAGATTGATGTGCTCATCGCCACCACGGTCATCGAGGTGGGCGTCGACGTGCCGAACTCGACAGTGATGGTGGTGGAGCACGCGGAGCGGTTCGGTCTGGCGCAATTGCATCAACTCCGGGGCCGCGTCGGCCGCGGCGGCGCCAAAAGCTATTGCATTCTCATCACCGGCGAGCGAGTTTCTCCTGCCGGCGAGGAGCGGCTCAACGCGATGGTCCGCACCCAGGATGGGTTTGAGCTGGCCGAGCTTGATCTGACTTTGCGCGGTCCGGGAGAGTTTTTCGGAACCCGGCAGGCCGGATTGCCCGATTTTCGCGTTGCCAACCTGATTCGCGACCGCGCCTTGCTGGAACTGGCAAAGCGCGAGGCTGCGCAGTTCGCCAACGCGGGTAGCGGCGCCAATGCAGCGAAAACAGAAGGGACAGAAACGCCGAAACCAGAAGGGACAGAAGCCGAGCGCGCCCGTGTCTGGGCCCGGCTCAAAGAAGCCTGGCAGCGCCGCTACGGCCTGGTCGAGGCCGGTTGACCCGGGGGGAGCAGAGGGTTTTAACCGCCTGAAAACAAGCCCCATTTGCCAGGCCTTCAGGCCCGGCTGGCCTAAAGCAATTGCAACTGCCCGCCCTACGGTTCCGTCAGCTTCGACAACGCCGGGATGTGTGCCATTTCCACCGGAAACGTCTGCACCTCAAGGTCGATACTGGCAATCTCCGAGCCGCAATCCACCTGGTTGCTGCGCGTGCACTGGCAAAGCTCGGTAAAACGCAAATGGCCATTCTGGCTCAGCTCCAGCCCGGCGGCGACCAGCAGCGTGTAGATTTCCACACAGACCTGCCGCTCGAACTCGAAAAGGATGCTGACCGTCCCCGTGTCGTTTGCACCGCGGCCAAGAACCCAGCCCCCACACCCGAGAATCCCTCCCGTCAAGGCCTGCACCAGGTGGCTGGGATCCTCCGTCGAAACAGCTTTCATCTGCAACGCCCAGGGAACGCTCATCGTTTGCCCAGTGTGTTTGTCCGGCATCTTCCGCCTCACAGCAGGGTTATCGGACAACTACCGCAGGCATTGATGGCTGTTGCGGAGTCGCACGAACCTTGACCGTGTTTGGAACATCCCCGCTCAATGCGCGTCGGCCGTCCTCTTCGCTGGTAATTGGAGGGCATCTCTGGGCTGCTTGCAAGGCGGAATCCAAAGCGGGCGTTCACGGCAAAGTTCATGTAGTTTGTTAGATGGAATGATTATCGGTTCGGGAATCGATCTGGCGGAGATTGGGCGCATCCAGCAGTCGGTGGAACGCTATGGGGAACGATTCCTCAACCGGATTTATACCCCTGCGGAACAGGCCTATTGCCTCCGCAAGCGCAACGCGGCTGAAAGCTTCGCGGCGCGTTTCGCCGCCAAGGAAGCAGCCGCAAAGGCCCTCGGAACGGGTATCAGCTTCGGCGTAAGCTGGTTGGAGATCGAGGTGGTCCGCGAGCGCAGCGGACGGCCCAATGTCCAATTTCACGGGCGGGCCGCGGAGATTGCCCGGCGCCTTGGCGTCGCGCATGCAGCTCTTTCCATCACCCACACCTCCAGCCTTGCCATGGCCAGCGTGGTCCTCGAAGACGGGCGCTAAAGCGTTTCCAAGGTTGGTGTCCCCCCTTCGATGGAGCCGCCACCGGAAGGCGGACCAAGGAATCTCTGCACGACTTGCTCTGTAACAGTCGTCCACCGGCTTCGCCGAACCGCGATGGATGAAACCGTAGCGCCGATCTCCTGATCGGCTGTCGTGCGGGCGTCCTCGCCCGCGCTCTTCAGGACCGTCCAAGAGTGTTTCTTGTTGGGGCACGACCGGGGTACCCTCTGGGGCGCGTGCCGATAAGGCCAACAAAATGAATGGGCTTTAGCCCCTTGCAACAATCTCATGGCGGCATCGCTCCATTTCTACAAAGCCTCACTAAAACAGCTTGACGCTCTCCTCGAACCACAGTAAACCCAGCGGTTTCTGCTATCCTCAAGGCGTCGCCACTCGCGATTCTCAAGTTTTTTTGAGTGGTCGCCCTATCCGTATCCGGTTGCGCATTTCAGAGGTAGACCTCCGAACGGTCCTGGTGAAATGGCCAGGGACGAGACGCTTTAAAGCTTCATTCTCAACAAGGGAGTCCCGTGCCGAGCCGCAAAGAGATTCAGTGGTCGCAATTGAGAGTGGGAGCGCTGGTCCTGGTCGCCCTGGCCGTGCTCATCGGTCTCATTTTCCTCATGGCAGGCGCCACCGGCGGGCTATTCGCCCAAAAGCTCCTGCTGCGTGCCTACTTTGTGAATGCCGCCGGACTCAAAGACGGCGCCCCGGTCACCTTGGAAGGCGTCACCATCGGAAGCGTGATTCACGTTCGGGTGGAGCCCTCGCACAACCCCGCGCCGGTCGAAGTCGTGATGCGCGTGGCGTATGAATTCCGGGAAAATCTTCATACCGATTCGACTGCCTCCATCAGCCAGGCCGGCGTTCTCGGAGACAGCTTTATCGATATCAGCTCAAGGCGTGCCAGTGGGCCTCCTCCCTCCAATAATGCTGAATTGAAAACGGCAAACGTGGCCAGCATTCAGGATGTGATCGGAAGCAGCCAGGTGTCGATTCAGCAGATCAATGAGCTGATGAAGAAACTGCAAATTCTGATCGATACGCTCAATAGCACAAAGGGCACGGCGGGCGAACTGATCAACGACCCAGCGTTGTACAAGAAAATTGATGCGATTGCCGGCAATCTGCAGGTCCTCACCGGCGCAATGGCCGGCGGTAAAGGCTCCCTGGGCAAGCTGCTGACCGACGACACCCTCTACACGCGCGCCAGTGCAGCCGTGGACAAGCTGGACAAGATCACAACCGAACTGAATGAAGGCAAAGGCAGTGCGGGCAAGTTCCTGAAAGATGAGTCGCTCTACAACAACCTGAACGCAGTTCTTAAGAACACGAAGGAACTTACCGACCAGATCAACGCAGGCAAAGGCGCACTGGGCATGATTGCGAAGGATCCGGCTTTTGCAAAGAAGCTGGACGATACCGTGGAGAAGCTTGACTCAATCCTGAAGGGCGTGGATGAAGGCAAAGGCTCGCTGGGCCAGTTTGTTCAGAACCGCTCCTTCTACGACCGCGCCGACCAGACCCTCGACGAAACGCAGAAGTTGGTCAAGAGCATCCGCGAAGACCCCAAGAAATACCTCGTCATCCACATGAAGGTGTTTTGAGCGAACTACGCCCTCAACATCAAGGGTGCCCCATTCCGACTATGCCCCATTCATCGCGCAGTTCCATCGCGCGATGAGTGGGAGGGAACAAACCTCAGTGCGAGCCTCCCGCCAGCGTCCGCCCCACCGCAAATGGCGCCTCATGGAACTTCCCAGCGAATGCCTCCGTATCATCACCAGCTCCGGAGGCTCTCGTGTTCCCAAAAATTCCCCTTAGTGTGGCCGTTCTCTGTCTGCTCACCGGCGCCCTCGCCGTCTCGATGTTCCTCCGCTCGCCCAAAGCCGCATTAGCCGCGGACTCCGATGCCCCGGCCTACACCACGAATGGAGCGTTGTTGGTGCCTGCCAATTATCGCGATTGGACCTACCTGACCACCGGCATCGACATGAGCTACACGCCGAAGGCCCCCGGAATGCAGGACCATTCCACGTTCGACAACTTATTCGTTAACCCGGCTGCCTACCGGAGCTTTCTTGATACGGGAACCTGGCCCGACAAGACTGTCATGGTCCTCGAAGCAAGAGATGCCCGCAGCAAGGGCTCCATCAACCAGAGCGGCCACTTTCAAGCTGGAGGTGTGATGGACCTTGAGTTTCATGTGAAGGACGAAGCGCGTTTCCCAGGCAAATGGGCCTTCTTCTCAGGCGATCCCGCCACTGGCAACGGCAGGCTGATCCCCCAGACAGCGGATTGCTACACCTGCCACGCTGCCCACGCCGCCGTCGACACAACCTTTGTCCAGTTTTATCCAACACTCTTGCCCATCGCGCAAAAGAAAGGCACTCTGAGCGCGGAATTTCTGAAGGATGAAGCCGCAACCGCTGTCAGCAAATAGATACTTGCTGAGCCGTCGGCCAGGTGGGAAGAAACAAAACTCATGCGAGCCTCCCGCGAGCGTCTGCCCCACCGCAGGTGGTCCGGAACATCTTCCAGAACTCCATGAGCCCCTTTAGCCGCACAATCTGAAAATAATCGTTGGCCACAAGATAGAAAACCACCGAACCGGCCCACACCACGTGCAGCGCATCGCCCCCAAGTTCGTCGCTGAATGGCAGCGGCGCGGCTGAAAACACCATGGCCAGCACCACCAGCGCAAGCCGCACAATGCCCATCACCAGGTTGATCTCCACCAGCTTGCCGGTGAAGGGGCTTCCCAGCCTGAAACTCTCCAGCAGCGCCG
>Ga0302267_10002235_pt1 | contig 23662 bp, 14 predicted proteins | sample III_Bog_E1_3_FD_194555 | JGI IMG/M metagenome (GOLD analysis project Ga0302267, IMG submission 194555) | Peat permafrost microbial communities from Stordalen Mire near Abisko, Sweden - III_Bog_E1_3 | ecosystem: Environmental > Terrestrial > Soil > Wetlands > Peat | place: Sweden: Abisko...
TGGCCATTGCCATCTCGCCCGGATGGAGCGAGACGGGTGGTCCGTGGGTGCCGGCTTCACAAGGCATCAAGAAGATGGTGTGGTCGTCGACGCGCATTGAAGGCGGCAAGCCGTTCACTGGTGTGCTCGCGCATCCGCCCACCGTCGATGGCACATTTCAGAATTTCCAGGTGGCCGGGCGCAAGGGCTCCGATGGACGCGTGGTTACGCCGCCGGAGTTTTATGCAGACACGGCGGTCATCGCCTACCGCATTCCAGCCGGCGACAAGACGCAGGCCGAGCTCGCGCCCAAGGTGACAACCAGCAAGGGCGAGGCCAATGTGGCTGCGCTGAGCGACGGCGACGTGAACACCGTGGCGCTGGCTCTGGACGCGGCCGAGGCAGGCAAAAACTCCTGGGTGCTGTTCGATTACGGCAAGCCGCAGACGATTCAGGCCATTACGCTGGCCACGCTCGACGATCTCTTTAGCGTCTTTGGACACGACTATCGCGGCACGCTGCCGGAGGTGGAGTGGAGCGAAGATGGGACCCACTTCACCCGCGTGGCCACGATGCGGCCCAGCAGCGTGATCGAGCGCACCACTGCATTTGACGCGGCCACGGCGCGCTACTGGCGCGTGGTGTTTTCGCTGCCGGAGGGCAAGACGGATGTGCCCACCGAGCACATCACCGAGTTGGTGCTGGCGAGTGGCGCACGTGTCAATGAGTTTGAAAAGCGCGCAGGCTTTGCCAACGAGCCGAACTTCTACACCATCCCCGATCCAGCGCTCAAGCCGGAGCAGGTGGTTGCGAAGCAGGACGTGATTGACCTGACCGCGAAGATGCAGGCCGACGGCAGGCTTGACTGGACGCCTCCAGCAGGTACGTGGAGGGTGCTGCGCATCGGCTACTCGCTTACCGGGCATGAGAACGGCCCTGCGCCGGCTGAGGCCACCGGGCTCGAGGTGGACAAGCTCAACCGCGCGTTCGTAACAAACTACATGGAAGGCTACCTGAAGATGTATGCCGAGACCGTGGGCGCTGACAAGATGGGCGCTGCCGGCATCTCGCATCTGCTGACGGACAGCATTGAAGTGGGTCCGCAGAACTGGACCGACAAGATGCTGGACGAGTTCAAGACGCGGCGCGGCTACGATGCGCGGCCCTGGCTGCCAGCCATGACCGGCGTGGTGATCGGCAGCCCGGCCGAGACCGACCGCTTTCTGTGGGACTTCCGCCGCACCGTCAGCGAGTTGATGGCCGAGAACCACTACGGCACTATCGCCGATGTGCTGCACGCGCACGGCATGAAGTACTACGGCGAGGCGCTCGAATTGCATCGGCCCTCGCTCGGCGATGACATGGAGATGCGCAGCAAGACGGACATTCCCATGGGCGCAATGTGGACCTGGACGGCGAACTCCGCGCCGCAAACCTCTTATAGCGCCGACCTGCGCGGTGCGGCATCGGTGGCGCACATCTACGGGCAGAACCTGGTGGGTGCTGAGTCGATGACGTCGCGCGGACCGGCCTGGGGATGGTCGCCGAACTCGGTGAAGAAGGTTGCCGATCTCGAGTTTGCGCTGGGTGTGAACCGCTTTGAGATTCACGAGTCCAGCCACCAGCCGGTGGCCGATATGGCGCCGGGCATGACGCTTGGACCGTACGGGCTGTGGTTCAATCGCAACGACACGTGGGCCGAGCAGGCCGGACCGTGGGTCAGCTACCTGGCGCGCTGCTCGTATCTATTGCAGCAGGGCAGGTTCGCGGCAGACGTGGCCTACTTCTACGGCGAAGAAGGTCCACTGACGGCGGTGTACGGATGGAGTGCGCCGGAAGATCTGCCCCAGGGTTACGCCTTCGACTACGTGAATGCCAGCGTGCTGCGGCACAAGCTCACTGTGCAGGACGGTAGGCTGGTATCGCCGGGTGGGTCGAGCTATCGCATTCTCTATCTCGGCGGTCACAGCCAGCGCATCACGCTGCCGGTACTCAAGCAGTTGCTGGCGCTGGTGGAGCAGGGTGCGGTGGTGGTGGGCAAGCGGCCCGTGGATTCGCCGAGCCTGTCAGACGATCAGCGCCAGGTGCAAGCGATTGCGGATCGGCTATGGGGCAAGGGAACCGTCAAGTCCGGTACCGTGCGCTCCGTCGGCAAGGGCAAGGTGATGGTGGGCATGGGCATCAACGAGGCCATGAAGACCCTGGGCGCGGTGGAGGACTTCGTCGCCAGCAAGCCCGATGCTGAGCTGATGTTCGTGCATCGCAAGCTGGACGACGGCGAGCTCTACTTTGTGGACAACCGCAAGCCGCGCGCTGAGAATCTTGAGCTGACCTTCCGTGTGGCCGGCAAGACGCCGGAGCTGTGGGATGCGGCTACCGGTGAGACGCGCGCCGTGAGCTACAAAACCGAAGGCGGACGCACCACCGTCCCGCTCACGCTCGACCCCGATGGCACTATGTTCGTTGTCTTCCGCAAGGCGGCCGCGGCCAACTCGGCTGTGGTGAGCGCGCCGGAACTGAAGCCGGTGGCGGAGTTGCACCAGGCACTGAACGCGGGCTGGACGCTGAGCTTTGAGCCGGGCCGTGGCGCGCCGGAGAAGATCGCGCTCGATCACCTGAACTCGTGGAGCGCGGACGCGCGCGATGGCGTAAAGTACTTCTCGGGCACGGCAACCTACACACGCACCATCGAGGTGGGTGCTGAGCTGCTGAAGCCAGGCGCGCACCTGTGGCTGGATTTGGGCGATGTGGCCGAGCTGGCCGAGGTTGCGGTGAACGGCAAGTACCTGGGCGTCGCGTGGAAGACGCCGTATCGCATCGAGGTGACCGGCGCACTGAAGCCGGGCGCGAACCAGATCACCATTGCCGTGACCGACCTGTGGGTGAACCGGCTCATCGGCGACCAGCAGAGCTATGCGGTGCGCAAGTACACGTTCACCGACATTGCTCCCTACCGTGCCGACACGCCGTTGGTGAAGGCTGGTCTGCTGGGACCTGTGGAGCTGGTGACGGCCGCGGACGAGTAGCGCGCAGCCGTCGCTGCCGTGGTTAGTGCCGCCATGTAGACTGCTTGTAAACCGGAGCGCGGGGTAGAGCCCGTGCTTCGGCCCAGGCCGCATGGCCGGGTCCACGGAAAGTGCGTATGGATATTCAGCAGGTTGCAAAGCGAGCCAATGTCTCAACGGCCACCGTATCGCGGGTGCTGAACGGATTCCCCGGCGTTCGCGAAAAGACGGTGGAGCGGGTACGGCGCGCCATTGCCGAGATGAACTACGTTCCCAACCCGAACGCGCGCAGCCTTCGCGTGGGCAAGACGCGGCTGTTCGGGCTCATCGTCTCCGACGTGAACAACCCGTTCTTTCCAGAGCTGATTGATGCCTTTGAGGCGCTGGCCTCTGCGCAGGGCATCGAGGTGATCTTTACCCACACCAACTACGATCCGGCGCGGCTGAAGAGCTGCATCCGGCGCATGGTGGAGCGCAGTGTGGACGCGATTGCGGTGATGACTTCGGAGGTGGAAGAGGCGTCGCTGGGGCAGGCCGTGCGCGCCGGGGTTCCCGTGGTGCTAATGAACCAGCGCAAACTGGCTGGCCGCTATCCGAACATTCCGGTCGAGTATGCCACCGGCTTTCGCGAGGCGCTGGTGCACCTGCTGGCGCTCGGGCATCGGGACATCGGTTTTATCTCCGGTCCGACGAGCCTGAACTCGGCGCAGGGCCGCAAAGATGCGTTCAAGTCCGCACTCAGGGCACATGGTTTGACGGTACGCAGTGAGTGGATAGCCGCCGGTAACATGCGCGTGGATGGCGGGCGGACGGCAATGGAGCATCTGCTTGCTGCCAATCCGCGTCCTACCGCCGTGCTCGCCTCCAACGACCTGATGGCCGTGGGCGCGCTGCAAGCCGCGCACGAGGCGCACATCCGCGTGCCGAAGGAGTTGTCGATCATCGGCTTTGACGACTTGCCGATCACCGAGATGGTGACGCCGGCGCTGAGCACCATTCGGCATCCACGCCGTGAAGTGGCGGCGCGCGCTTTCGATTGTCTGTCAAAGGCAGTAAAGGGCGAGTTGGTCGAGATGACCGAGGTTCTGCATCCGCACCTGGTGATACGCGCCTCCACGGCGCCGCCTCCAGGGAGCAGGCGGAAGGTATAACGCAGCCTCTTCGGCTGCAGTTGTGCTACGCGCCACAATTTGCTAGTATTCGATTACATTATGGCGTTCGCATCCCATCGCCGGTTCTGTTGTTGCCTGTCGGCAATCTTCGACGGGCGCGTTCTGTAGTTCCCCAAAGCCAAACACAATCTGTTTGAGTTGAGGCGCCCAAAGTAGGACAGTGGGCGCGTACGTGCTCGCAGTCCGTGAGACCAATAGGCCACCGATGGGAGCGATGCGATGAAATTACAGCAAACGGATCGGGTTTCAACGAGCGTCTTCGCGGTTCTGGCGAGGGGAGCCGGGGGAGGGCGTGCGGGCAGCCGCAATTATCCTGCTGTAACAGCTGACTGGGAAAAAGCTCTTGACAACGCTTTCAGGTGGGGCTTAACCTTCCTGTCGCGATGTAAACCATTACATTTTGCCGGCTGAATTGCGATTTTACAGGCCGGTGGGTGGCAAGAAACAGGTTCAGTCAGGTCTGAAACTGCAATCGATTTCATCTTCCTGGCGATGAACAAAGCAAGAGGCTGGGCTGGGAAAATGAAAGCAATCTTCCAGCCTGGGCGCGGCGAGGGCACGAGACGGCCGTAAGAGCCGTTCCGGCATTCGCTCGAATCAACGGTGGCGGACAGATTCGATCCCGTCACACACGACCGGCAATTCCGCGGACGCTCGAAATGCGTCGCAAATTTCATGGGAGGATCCGAATGAAGATTAGAATGCGTGTATTTGCCGCCTTCATAGCTCTGGCTCTGCTGTTCACCGCAGGCGCCGGACTGAAGGCGCAGAGCGTGAACTCCTCAGTGCAAGGGGCCGTGCTGGACTCATCGGGCGCCAAGGTTCCTGGTGCAGAGGTCAAATTGAGCAACGTGAGCACGGGCGTGACGCAGCGGACGCAGACCGACGAGCAGGGCAACTACTCGTTTCCAGCTCTGCAGCCCGGTCTGTATTCGCTGGAAGTGGCGCGGCAGGGATTTGCCACTTATAAGCTGACACAGTTCAACCTTACAGTAGGCCAACATGCCACGGACAACGTGACGCTGACTGTGGCCGCAACGGCGCAGACGGTCACCGTGGAGGCCAACGGCCTGGCCAACCAGCTAGAGACCGAATCGAACGACCTGGGCAGCGTCATCGGCCCGCACAGCGTTTCGCAGTTGCCGCTGAACGGCCGCAACTTCCTGCAGCTTGGCTTGCTGTCGGGCGCAACGCAATCAACCGCCGGCGCTGCGAACGCCTCTGTCAGCCAGACCGGCCACTCCGGTATGTCCATCAACATCGGTGGCCATGAGCCGGACTTCACCATGTATCTGGTCAACGGCATCCAGACCATCGGTTCGCGCGCCGGCAATACGGCGTTGAACGTCTCGGTCTCGGCCATCGATCAGTTTGAGGTCCATTACGGCTTCTTCATGCCCGACATGGGTCCCAACGCGGGCATCGTGGATGTTGTGACCAAGGGCGGAACCAACAAGTTTCACGGTGAAGCCTACGAGTTTGTGCGCACCAATCAGATGGAGGCGCGCGGCTACTTTGACATTACCTCGGCCGGTGTTCCGATCCCTCCGGGCAACTATCACCAGAATCAGTTTGGCGCCTCGGTAGGCGGCCCGATTTTGCGCAACAAGCTGTTTTTCTTCGGCAACTACGAGGGCTACAGGCAGTACAAAACTTCGTATTCCACAGCTCTAACCCCGACCGCTGCCATGTTCTCCGGCGACTTTTCAGGTTTCGCGAATCCGATCTACGATCCCACAACCTACAACGCCACAACCGGGCAGCGGACGCAGTTTGCCGGGAATGTGATCCCGTCTAACCGCATCAGCGCTGCCTCCAAGGGCCTGTTGGCGTTCTATCTGTCGGGCGCCACCGGTACTGAGAACACGACCAGCCCCAACCTGGGCGGCAACGTTGCAAACTCGGTGCTTTCTGACCAGACAACCAGCCGTATCGACTACACGCCCAGGGAGAACCATCAGTTCTTTGCCGAGGGCAACTGGCTGAACTCGCCGGTCACCTCGCCTGGCCTGTTCCCGTCGCAGGGCACGGCATACCCGCTGGACACCGAACTGGTGTCGCTGGGCTGGACATGGACGCTGAGCCCGACAAAGGTGAATTCTCTGCGCGTTGGTATGTTGCGTGACTCGGTTTATGATCAGGGCCGCTCGGTTCCCGGAATTCAGAATAAGCTGAACATTACGGGCACATCCGATCCTGACGGCGTACCGGGTATCAGTATCGCCAGCTATGCGGGTTTTGGCACCTCAACCGGACTGCTGGGCGACATCGACAACGTGTATCAGATTCACGACTCCTTCAACTGGATGCACGGCAACCACCAGATGAAGTTTGGCGAAGAACTGGCTTACACGCGTACGGAGCAGTCCAGCGCTAACGCCAATGCGCGCGGCGTGTTCAACTTCAACGACGTGTTCACAGCGCAGACCTTACTCAACGCCAACGGCACCGTTTCGCAGGTGGGCAAAACAGGCAACGCATTTGCTGACTTCCTGCTGGGCGATCTGGTTTCCGCGCAGTCGATTGGTATGCCCAAGGTGCATTACCGCTGGACTACTTTCGAGCCGTATGCGCAGGACACTTGGAAGCTGCGCCACGACCTGACGGCCAACCTGGGTTTTGCCTATTATGTGGCGACGGCTCCCAATCCCTCCGACGGAACCAACCACGACCTGATTCACGGCTTCGACTTTACCAATGGAGTTGAGACCTTCGCCAAGCTGGGCACGGCCAATCCGCAGGTGTGGAACCTGAAGCTGACCAACTTCATGCCTCGCATTGGCCTCACGTGGCAGCCGGAGTTTGCCAATCATTATGTGGTGCGCGGCGGCTGGGGCATGTATTACACCACGCAGATGGATATCACGGCGCAGTACTCGGTGGTGTCGCAGTACATCACGACCAATAGCTCGGTGAGTAACGCTACTAACTCGCCTGCGCTGCCGACTTATGTGCTGGGCGTGAACGCCATGCCCGCTTTTGCGGTGGGCGGCATCAGCTCAACGCAGGTTTCGTCCATCACCGGCGCCATTCAGTATCTGGCGGCCAACATGAAGCCGCCAGAGATTTCGCAGTGGAACATGGATGTGCAGCGCAGCCTCGGCAAGGCCTACACGGTTGATGTGGCCTATGTCGGCAGCCAGTCCCATCATTTGCAGAAGAACTGGGACCCGTGGGATGGATCTTCGCCGGGCGTGCAGACTTACAACCTGGCTCAGAATCCGTTCTATCCGAAGTACTCCTACATGCAGGAAGTGAACTCCATCGGCAACGGGAATTACAACGCCATGGTGGTGAAGTTTGTCCGTCAGTTCACGCAAGGCATTCAATTGATGGCAAACTACACCTGGTCGAAAGGCATGTCAGACGCCACTGAAGGCAGCAACGGCACGCTGAACCAGGACAAGAGTTGCTTCCGTTGCGACTGGGGCATGACGACTTCGAACATCCCGCAGTCGATTGTGATCAGCGCCGTGGCTGAGCTTCCTTTGGGGCGCGGCAAGAAATTCGGCGGCAACATGAACCGGGTTCTCGATACGGCCATCGGCGGCTGGAATGTGGATGCCATTACAACAATGCAGAAGGGCAACCCGTTCTGGGTGTCGGCGCCGAACAACACCAACTGGTCGCCGGCCAATACCAAGGCCGACCGCTATTGCAATGGCCGCAACGAACTTGCCAACAAGAACATCCGCACCAACGGCCATTATTTCCTCAACACCGGAACGGTTTCGAGCGTCAACTCTACCTGCTTTGTGAACCCGGCTACCGATGCGCATAACACCAGCGGATCGACCTGGTACTACGGCAACTCGGGCTTCGACATCCTCACTGGGCCCGGCATCAACAACTGGGATATGGGCCTGCACAAGACCATCCCGATTTACGACTCGATCAAGTTCGTCATTCGTGGAGAGTTCTTCAATGCGTGGAACCATGCGCAGTTCTCGAACCCGAATACCGGCGTAACGGCGGGGAACTTCGGCACCATCACCAGCGTGCAGCACGATCCACGCGAGATCCAGATTGGCGGAACACTGTCATTCTGAGTGCGCAGAACTAATCGGCGCCGCAGCCAGTCTGTACGATGGCTGCGGTATTTTTTCGCCGGGTGATTCTGTAGGATTCTGAGTGCAGGTTTTGTGGCCTGAATCCAGGCAAGGAGCCAGGGAATGAACTCACGCAGGGAATTCTTGGAGATGGGATTGTGTGCGGGGGCAGGCGCGCTGCTTCCGCTCGAAGCCGAACGCACTCTAAGTGCTGAAACCGTGGCCGGGCACAAGCGGCCCAACATCGTGTTCATCCTGGCTGACGACATGGGATTCTCTGACATCGGCTGTTACGGGTCGGAGATCGAGACGCCGCATCTGGACGAGCTGGCGCGTGGCGGGCTGCGCTTCAACGACTTTCATAACAGCCCGCGCTGCTGTCCGTCGCGGGCCTCTCTGCTCACCGGCATGTACTCTCACCAGGCCGGCATGGGCATGATGACCAACGATCATGGCACCTATCCCTACGCAGCTTACGACGGCGACCTAAGCAGTCGCTGCGTAACCGTGGCCGAGGCGCTCAAGGCCGGCGGTTACACCACGCTGATGACCGGCAAGTGGCACCTGACACCGCTGGGCCCCAGGCAGGATAAGCATAACTGGCCGCTGCAGCGAGGCTTTGACCGTTACTACGGCATTTTGCAGGGAGCGGCCAGTTACTTCGATCCAGACTCGCTCACGCTTGATAACGATCCGATCGAAGTATCAAAGGATGACAAGAATTTCTATCTCACCGACGCCATCGGCGACTATTCGGTTAAGTTCATTGGCGAGGCAGCCAAGCAGGACAAGCCTTTCTTTCTCTATGCGGCGTTCAACGCCGGCCATTGGCCTTTGATGGCGCGCGAAGACAAGATCGCGAAGTACAAGGGCAAGTACGCGGGCGGGTGGGATGCGCTGCGCAAGTCACGGCACGCCAAACAGCTCGCCATGGGGCTGGTGAAGGAAGAGTGGGGCCTGACGCCGCGCGATCCGCGCGTGCCGGCCTGGGAGGCGGCCTCGTTTCACGACTGGGAGCAGCGGCGCATGGAGGTGTATGCGGCGCAGATCGACTCGCTCGACGAGAACGTGGGCAAGATCGTGCGCAGGCTCAAGGAACTTGGCATATTCGACAACACGCTCATCTGCTTCATGAGCGACAACGGTGGCAACTTTGAAGAGTTTGCGCGCATGGCGCCGGGTGCGCATCACATGCCATCTGCCCCACACGCTACGCGCTATGGCGAACTGCTGACGGTGGGCAACGATCCAGAGTTGTTGCCAGGCGGGCCAACCGTGTATGCCAGCTACGGCATTCCCTGGGGCAATGCGAGTAACACACCGTTCCGCCTCTACAAGCACTTCGCGCATGAGGGCGGCATCGCCACGCCCTTCGTGATGCACTGGCCTCAGGGCTTGAAGACGAAGGGAATTACTCACGCCATCGGTCACGAAATTGACGTGATGCCAACTTGCCTGGAGATTGCAGGTATGGCTTGTCCATCAACCAGTAAGGCAGGAACTACGGTGGCTCCTCTGGAGGGCAAGAGTCTGTTGCCGGTGATGCAGGGCCACGAACTCGGCGAGCGATCGCTGTTCTGGGAGCACGAGGGCAACTGCGCGGTGCGTGAGGGCAAGTGGAAGCTGGTGTCGCAGTTCCCTGACGCGTGGGAGCTTTACGACATGGAGCGCGACCGGACTGAGACGCACAACCTTGCCGAGGAGCATCCCGAGCAGGTGAAAAAGATGGCCGCTGACTACGCCGCTTGGGCCCAGCGCGTGGGTGCGCGCACCTGGCCCATGCCCGAAACTCCGCGCGGACCGGAGCACGATGGATTGATGATTGTGCCCGAGTATCTGCGCAAGGATAGGCCGTGAGATAAGTGGCTAAGTGCTGGGTTGTTAAGTGCTGGGTGCTAAGTTCGATGGCGAAGGAGAGTCTTCACAAAATGCAGACTTCGGGGAGAGATGAAATGAAGATGTGTTGGATTGCGCGTGGCGGGCTGCTGGCAGCTTGTGCCGCGCTTTGGGTTGCCTATGCGGCCGCGCAGATCGTGCCTGCCAAACCGATGCCTGCCACAGTAACAGTCAAGGTGGGCGACAAAGGATTGCACACCATTCCCGCAGCGATCTTTGGCAGCTTTCTGGAGCCAATCGGCAACTCCATCAACGGCGGCATCGGAGCGGAGTTGCTCACCAACGGAAGCCTGGAAGCGGGACTGTGGAACCACACCAATCTCGAAGACCTGTTTCGCGAGCAGCCGGAACTGATTGACTCTGTCAACGAGACGGGCATTCCGCTGCCCTGGCAGGCGGTGGATCACGCGGCCGGCAACCGCTATGAACTGCACGTGGGCCAGGCTGCCAACAGCTGGCAGTCGCTGGAGATTCTGGGAACGTCGGCGGGTGAAGCCGGCATCCTGCAGAAGGTCTATCTGCCGGTGCAGAGGGTGCTGGATTACAAGGCATCGCTCTACGCAAAGTACATTGCCGGGCCCGCCGGGTTGCGCATCACGTTACGCAGCAGGGAAACGGGCAAGGTGCTCGCCGATGCGCATGTGGATGCCGCTGCGGCCGAGTGGACCAAATACACGGTCGAGTTGAAGCTTGCGCCAGGCGCGGTGCGGCGGCTGGAAGCGGTGAACTTCGCTGTATCTGTGGAAGGCCTTGGGCAGGCCGAGGTTGACGAGATGTCGCTCATGCCCGCCGATGCAATCGGAATTCTGGACCCCGACGAACTGGCGCTGGCCAAGGCGATGAACCTGACCGAGCTGCGGCTGGGCGGCAACTTCAGCTCCTACTACCACTGGAAAGACGGCGTGGGACCGCTCGACAAGCGGCTCGTGATGGAGAACATCGCCTGGGGAATTCCCGAGTACAACAAGTTTGGCACCGACGAATTCCTGGCCATGTGCCAGCAGATCGGCGCCGTGCCGCAGTTTGACCTGAACATGGGCAGCGGCACGCCGGAAGAAGCAGTGGAATGGATCAAGTACATTCAGGCGCACTACAAAGGCCGTGTCATCTACGAGCTTGGCAACGAGCTCTACGGCCGCTGGCAGGTGGGTTGGAAGACAGCCGACGAGATCGGTCCGCGCACCCTTGAGTTCAGCAAGGCAGTACGCGCCGCCGCGCCCGATGCCGAGATTATCGCCACCGGACTGGGACCCATGGGCGGCGAAAAATGGAACGACGGACAGCTGAAGAATCCGGCGGGAACTTTTGACCTGCTCTCGCTTCACTTCATCCTTGGGACCAATCACGACGCGCTCGCGAATCCCACGCCAGACTTTATGGCGGCGGCTGCCTATGCACTGCCGTACGCCGTGGGGCCGCACTTTGACCATGTGCAGCAGCAGATTGACGATCATGGGCTGCATGGCAAGGTGCATCAGGCGGTCACAGAGTGGCTGTTCAACAGCAAGGGCTTTGGCGAGCGGAACTTTACCACGGAGAGCCCCAGTTGGATGAACGAAGGCGGCGCGGTGATGGCAGCCGGCTTCCTGAACACAGTGCTGCGCCACGCAGATCAGGTCTCGCTGACTGACATGACCGGCATCATGGAGTTCGCCGGCATCTGGAAGCGGCACGAGCAGGTGTTCGCGGTGCCGGCCTACTACGCCTTCCGCATGTACGCGCCGGTAAAGGGCGATACGGTGTTGCCAGTCACCACAGACTCGGGCACGTACGACGTGGCCGGCGGCGTGCGACCGCTCGACAACGAGAAGGGCATTCCGTACATCGACGTGGTGGCCACGCGCTCGGCCGATGGCGCAACGCTCACGCTGCTCTGCGTCAACCGCAGCCTCTCGCTCGACCAGCCGGTGAGCTTTGATCTGGGTGCGCTCAAAGTTGTGGGCGCAGCGCAGGCTGAGCAGATCAGCGCTGCCAGTCGCTATGAGATCAACGACGAAGTGGAGCCGGTGCACGTGGTTCCGCGGCCCATTGCGGTTGCGGCCAACGGTCCGCTCAACCTTACGCTGCCCCATGAAAGCGTGACCGCGTTGCGCGTTAAGGTAAAGTAGCTTCGGCCAACCAGCAGAACAAACCCGCGGCACGCGAAGGCAGACTCCAGCTTTCGTGGGCCGTGTGGCGCAGGCGACAGCGCGCAGCGTGGTAGGGTGATCGATGAAAGTTGTCAGCCCAGGCTGGTGCTCTGTCGCCAACCACGCAGGCAGTTAAGGAGAAAGCAGCAGCGCGATGGAGCGAGCCATTCAGCAGGGTGAAAACTGGGTGTGGCGGCGTGGCGTGGCTGCTGCGGTGTGCTCGCTGGGCGGGTTCACCTTCGGCTACGATCTGGGCGCGCTGTCAGGCGCGACGCGTGGCCTGGCTCACGAGTACACGCTGACGCCTGGTCTGTTCGGGCTCACGGTTTCAGTCTCGCTGTGGGGCGCGGTGTGCGCTTCGCCGCTGGCCGGGCGGCTGGCAGACAGGCTGGGCCGACGCAGGCTTCTGGTGCTTTGCGCGCTTGCTTACGGCCTGGTGGCGGTTCTGCTGGCGCTGCCATGGCACTGGCCATGGGCGATGGTGCTGGGGCTGCGTCTGGCCTCGGGCGCGGCGCTGGCGGGCTTTGTGGTGGTGTGCCCACTCTATCTGGCTGAGATTGCGCCGCGTGCCCGCCGTGGCCGGTTCGTGGGCCTGTTTCAGCTCATGACAGGCATGGGAGTGGTGGCCGCCTTCGCTGCCAGTGCCGCTCTGGCAGGGCGCGTTGCTCTGGTTGCCGAGTGGAAGTGGTGCTTCGGGCTGGGAGCGCTGGCGCCCGCACTGCTGCTGGCGTTTGTCCACTGGGCGCCGGAGGAGCCGCATTGGCTGTTGCGGCATGGGCGGAGGGTTCAAGCGGATGCCTCAGCGCTTTGCCTCGGCCTCGGGGCAGAGGAGTGGCCGCCAGCGGAAATGCACGCTAGCCAGGCTGCTGCGCCGAGTGAGCAGCTCTTTCAGCGCAAGTACGCGCGAGCCCTGGTACTCGCCACATTGACGGCGGTCTTCAACCAGCTATGCGGCGTTACCATTCTCCGCGTCTATCTGCTGGATCTGCTGTCGAGCACCGGGATGTCCTCTCAGCTGAGCCACAATCTGGGACTTCTGGTAGCTGCCTTGAACGTGCTGGCGCTGGTGGGCGGGCTGGCGCTGGTTGACCGCGTGGGACGAAAGCCGTTGCTGGCTGCGGGCTCGGCAGCCATGGCCGCCTGTCTGCTCTTGCTTGCCCTGGCGCTGCGGGTGCATCCGCATGAGGCCTTCTACGTAGCGATTTTGGTGGCGTACAACACGGCCTTTGCCGCGTCTCAGGGAGCCGTGGGCTGGGTTTACATCTCTGAGGTCTTTCCGTATCCGGTGCGCGGCCAGGGGCAGGGATTTGCGGCTTGGGTGCACTGGGTGGTGAACGCTGCTCTCATCTGGATGTACCCGGTGCTCGAGGCCTGGGTTCCGCGCTCGAGTTTTCTCTTGTTTGCGGCTGCCACGGCGGTACAAGCCATGGTGGTGCTGGCCTGGTTTCCAGAGACAAAGGGAAGACGGCTGGGAGAGATTGGCTGAGGATGTTACTGAGTAACCAACGAGAAGAATTGTGAAGTTACTTTAGGTCTGACATGCCTGAAACGTATCTAGTTAATAAGAATTGCGGATGCCGGGTGAATGCAAGTTTTTTGGCCCGTACTTAGTTGTTGAGATCCACCAGGCCCGCGGGCAGAGTCATTTCCACGCGTTTGTTGGCAATGTCGATCGAGCGCAAATAGTTTTTGGCAAAGGGAACTAGTATCTCGCCATGCGCGCTGCCGACTACCAGCAGAGCCACAGGTCCAGCGGCGCGGTCAACGTCCTCGATGGGGCCAAGGCAAACAGGAACAGGGCCTGCGAGATCGAAGAGTTCGCAGCCGACCAGGTCGCCGATATAGGTCTCATCTTCGCCGAGAGGTGCACGCTCTGCCTGCGGAATGGCCACAATCAGGCCACAAAGCAGCTCGGCGGCGTTGATGGAGTCTACGCCGGCAAAATGCAACACAACGCCGCCTTTGTGGAGCCAGTGATGAACCAGCTCGATCGCGCGTGGTGCAATTGAATTGTCTGGGATGGGGGAATTCGGCAGCAGCCAGAGTGCGTGGCGCTCGCCAAATTTTTCCGGAAAATCCGTTAAGATCTCCGCTAAGATCTCGCCTTTGCGTCCTTGTGGACGGCGTAAGCGAGCCAACCAGGCCCAGGAATCAGCGAATTCCGGCATCGTATTGCTCGGCACGTCGTGCGCGCCGGAAGGATTCGCCATGCTACTGTTCGTCACCTTCTTCAAGAATGTCGAGCGTATAACGGTGATGCAGCTTCATGCTGACAGCACCAAGGATGGTGCGCACCGAGCGCGCCGTCCGGCCCTGTTTGCCAATCACCTTGCCCACATCCTGTGGAGCGACCCGGAGCTTGAGGACGGTGTTTTCGTCCTTGCCTACCGATTCAACCTCTACTGCGGACGGATCATCCACCAAAGCCCGTGCGATTTCGCGTACGAGCTCATCGACTGCGAACATACCGTTTTGGGTCATTTGCTTGCCCCTGACCAACTGCAACATTGAATTGGCGATGCAACCTGATGGCGAATACTAGCAGAAAGAAAATGCGCCGTCAGTAACTGTGTGCGGGCACAATAGTACCCGCACGCATCCGGGGAACAATAAAAGGAATCAGGCCGCGACGGGCGTCGGGGCGGAATTTTTGGCAAGAATCTTTCCAACGATCGTAGAAACCTGCGCTCCGACGCCGCGCCAGTAGGCGATGCGTTCGTGCTTCAGTTCGACCGAAGCCGGATTGGTCCGGGGGTTGTAGGTGCCGACCACCTCGATCGAGCGGCCGTTGCGGGCGCGGTCCTTTTCGATGACCACGATGCGATAGTAGGGCTGCTTGCGGGCGCCGAAGCGCGCCAAACGAATCATTACCACGGCGTTTGAATTCCTTTCGAATACCAGTGCTTTGTTGCGTTCTTCCGGGGGTCCTTGCGCATTGTCGCGCAGGCCGGCAAGCCATGAGCCGCCAAGAACAGGGCCAGACACCAGTGCCCAGCCTCTTGTCCTAGCGGCGTGTAGCTGCCCGCAGGGACGCCGTTACGCTCAAGACACAACAACTAAGTATCGCCGAAATGCCCGTTTGGAGCAAGTTTGCCGCTGCCGATTGCACCAGAGCAGCTCTTGGGACCAGTCCCGGAACTGCCCTCAACTGGTGTCTGAAGTGGGACATAACCCTATCCATCGGTAACTAATACACAAAAGCGGGAGCGAACCCAGCCGCAAAGACTGTTAAAGTAGCAACAATCATGTTTCATACAGTTTTCATCCTGCTACCACGGCTGCTTGCGCTATGAGGCGCGAATACGCCAAATGGCACTCTGGACGCCTGGGCCGGGAGATGGAGCTGTTAATCTTTGGCGAGGGCGGCATGCCCGTGCTCGTGTTTCCCACCTCGGGCGGGCGCTTCTTCGAGTTTGAAGATCGTGGCATGATTGCCGCTATCGAGGACAAGATCCACAACGGAGTAGTGCAGCTCTACTGCGTTGATTCTGTGGATCGCGAGAGCTGGTACTGCCCTGAGGCGCCCGGCCGTCAGCGGATCATCCGCCACATGGCTTACGAGCAGTATGTAATGGACGAGGTGCTGCCGCTGGTGCGCCACCGCAACAGCGACTGGCGCCTGCTGGCTTTGGGTTGCAGCTTTGGCGGCTATCACGCAGTCAACATCGCGCTCCGCCACCCGGAAGAGTTCACCGGCTTCGTCTCACTGTCGGGCATCTTCGACCTGTCGCATTTTCTGGGCGGCTACTACGACACCGACTGCTACCTGAACCTGCCCACGCACTACCTGCCCAACCTCACCGATGCGCGCTATCTTGAGAAGTACCGCCGCAGCCGCTATGTGCTGGCTACCGGCTGGGACGACCAATGCCTGAGTGAGAGCCAAAGGCTGGATCAGGTGCTGAAAGTAGCGGGTATCCCGCACCAGTTCAAGGTGTGGAACGGGCTGAAGACCCATGACTGGCCTACTTGGCAGCGGATGGCGCAGGAATACCTCTAATAATCCGGCCCTCAAATAGAAGCACCGTGCCCCATCCATTTCGCAGGCTTTATCGCGAAATGGGTGGGAAGCCTGCACAGCATTTAAGAGTTGGATCAATAAACTCCAGCGCCATCCTCGAAGGTGCGAACGGAAGACCGGCCGAAGACCACTTCCATTCCTGCTATTTGTGCTTCTTGGCGATCTTTGCAGCAGCCTGCACCTTGCGGGCATCGTCGCCGACATGACGGTGGTTGTGATGTGCGAGGGCCTTGGCGATCTGCTCGGGCATGAGCCTGGTTGGGTTGTCGTTATGCAATATGTCGCTTGATAGGGCGGATTGAGGGGTTGTTGTCTGAACGGATTCCATTGATTCCTCCTTGGAAAGGCAGGAGGACCATTCTGCGATGTCGTTGAAGCCACAGACTGGATTCTGCCGCTCCGGATAGCAGATTGGCGGCTCAGACATCGGGGCCCCAGAGTGGGGACGCGGCGGAGGGTCGTCGGGTAGCGCAGCCACCCGGAAAGAGACAACCTTCGTGCGACTGCCTCTTCTGCAAGCATAGTCCTATTGCGCGCGGAGGGTGGAATGGCAACTCCAGCGCGCACTGAGAGCAGAAGAATGCTGCCCCCGAGTGAAGCAGCGGGGGCGGCGTGACATGAAAGCAGGGAGTGTGCGGAGCGGCCACTGGTCCGATAACTAAATACTGTCAGGTGTCCCATCCTTTTCCGCGTTTTTTGCGGAATTTGCGGAAAAGGGTGGGAGGAAGGTGTCACTGTCTTATCGCCGAATCACTAGCCCATGATTGCTGCCAGATCGGCCTCCACCGTGGTGATTGGCATCAGGTTGAAGTTGTCGCTGAGCAGTTTGAGAACCGCAGGTGACAGGAATGCCGGCAGCGTTGGCCCGATGCGGATATTCTTGATGCCGAGCCAGAGCAGCGTGAGCAGGATGGAAACCGCCTTCTGCTCATACCAACTCAAGACCAGCGACAGGGGCAAGTCGTTTACGCCGCACTCGAAGGCCGCAGCCAGAGCTTGCGCGATCTTGAGCGCTGAGTAAGCGTCGTTGCACTGGCCCAAATCGAGCAGCCGCGGCAGACCGCCCAACGTACCGAACTCATCCTTGTTGAAACGGTATTTGCCGCAGGCCAGCGTCAGGATGATGCAGTCCTGGGGAACCTTGTGCGCCAGTTCGGTGTAGTAGTTGCGGCCGGAGCGCGCGCCGTCGCAGCCGCCGATCAGGAAGAAGCGGCGCAGCGCGCCACTCTTGACCGCATCGATGATCGTGCCAGCGTGGCCCAGCACGGCGGCATGGCCAAAGCCCACGGTGATGGTCTTCTCCGCGCCGTCTTCCTCAAAGCCAGTAGCAGACAAAGCAGCAGCGATCACCGGTGCAAAGTCAGTGCCGTCGATGTGGCGCACACCCGGCCACTCCACTGCGCCTGCTGTGAAGATGCGGCCCTTGTAGCTTTCCTTCGGCTGCTGAATGCAATTCGATGTCATTAGGATTGCGCCCGGGAAGGCGGCAAACTCCGCAGCCTGATCCTGCCATGCACCGCCGTAGTTGCCGGCCAGATGTGAGAAGGCCTTCAGCTTAGGGTAGCCGTGCGCGGGCAGCATCTCGCCGTGGGTGTAGATGTTGATGCCCAGGCCCTGGGTCTGGACCAGCATCTGGTAAAGATCGTGCAGGTCGTGACCGCTGACCAGAATCGCCTTGCCCTTGACGGGATGAATGCGGACTTCGGCAGGCGTGGGCGCGCCAAAGGTCTCGGTGTGCGCGGTGTCGAGCTGTTCGAGTACTGCGTAGTTCAGCTCGCCCACCCCAAGCGCCAGACCAAGCAACTCCTCGGCCGTGTGCTGTTCGGTCAGCGCGTTCAGAATCTCATAGACTTTGGCGTACGACGCGGGAGCGGCTGAACCCAACATCATGGCGTGATAGGCGTATGCAGCCACGCCCTTCAAACCATAGATCACCAGCTCTTCTAGGTTTTTCTTTTCCTTTTGGTCGGCATCAATGGTATTGCCCACGAGGTAGACGAGCGGGATCAGCTGATCGCGGCCCTGTTTGAGCAGCGCGAGCCGCTCCTGGGCGGGCTCGAAGGTGGCAGGTCCGGAGAGCGCTTCGGCGGCGACGCCAGCCTTGGCGGCTGCATTCAGGTAGAGCTTGCGAGCCTGGTTGCGCACCGCGACGGCCTTCGAGACGAGTTCGGCGACGCTGTCCTCGTCGAAGTTCACGTTGGTGAGAGTGGCGAAGATGGCCTCGATCACGAAAGCGTCGATCTCGGGGTCGGATGCGCCCAGCTTGCCGGCGCGATGCGCGTACTGGCTCACGCCCTTCAGCGCGTAAATCAACAGATCCTGAAGCGTAGCGGTGTTTTCATCCTTGCCGCAGACACCGATGGTCTGGCAGCCTTGGCCTTGCGAAGTCTGTTCACATTGATAGCAAAACATTGAGCAGTGTTCCTTCCGTGATGGGCGATCTGAAGGAAGAGTAGAGCGGTCCGAACGGAAGGGAAGCGACTTAAGTCACAGGTAGGTGCTGGGGAAACTAGGAGCTTCAGACCTGGAGTCATGTAACGAGACGGCAGAAACAGCAAAGCCCGCCGCTTGGAGTGAAAGCGGCGGGCTCAATCATGCAGCGGTTAGACGGTTTGCTGCGCAGCAGCGTCCCACACTTCGCTGATCAAGTAGTCATGGATGGAGGCAGCAGCCTTGCGGCCTGCGCCCATGGCCAGGATCACCGTTGCGCCGCCGGTCACAATGTCACCGCCGGCAAAGACGCCGCGCTTGCTGGTGCGCATAGTCGCTTCGTCGGCGACGATGTAATTCCAGCGGTTGGTTTTCAGGTCCGGAGTGGTGCTCTGGATGAGCGGATTGGCCGTGGTGCCGACACCGATGATGACGACGTTGGCGGGCAGAATGGTCTCAGAACCCTCGACCGCCACGGGACGGCGGCGTCCGCTAGCGTCGGGCTCGCCCAACTCCATGCGCACGCACTTCGCGCCGGTTAGCCAACCCTTTTCGTCGCCGATGAACTCGACAGGGTTAGTGAGCATACGGAACTCGATGCCTTCTTCCTTGGCGTGATGCACCTCTTCCAGGCGTGCGGGCATCTCTGCTTCAGAGCGGCGATAGACGAGCGTGGCCGTCTTTGCGCCTAAGCGGCGTGCTGTGCGCACAGCATCCATCGCAGTGTTGCCACCGCCGACGACGATCACGTCCTTGCCACGGCAGTCGTAGACCGGCTCGTCGTACTCGTCGGAGTTGTAGGCGCGCATCAGGTTGATGCGGGTCAGGAACTCGTTGGCGGAGTAGACGCCGTTGAAGTGCTCGCCGGGAATGCCGAGGAACTGTGGCAAACCTGCGCCCGTGGCGACAAACACCGCGTCGTAGCCCTCCACGCGCATCAGCTCGTCGAGCGTAACGCTTTTGCCGACGACAACGTTGGTCTCGAACTCCACGCCCATGCGGGCAAGGTTCTCGATCTCCTGACGCACGATGGTCTTGGGCAGGCGGAACTCCGGAATGCCGTAAACCAGCACGCCGCCCAGCTCATGCAGTGCCTCAAACACGCGTACGCGGTGGCCCTTCTGGATGAGGTCGCCTGCGGCTGAAAGTCCCGCCGGTCCGCTGCCGACGATGGCCACGCTCTTGCCGGTCTTGGGCGCGATCTTCGGCAGCCCTGACTTGCCGCTGGTGCGCTCGTAGTCGGCGATGAAGCGCTCCAGATTGCCGATGGCCACCGGCTGGCCCTTCTTGCCCAGCACGCAGCCGCCCTCGCACTGGTTCTCCTGCGGGCAAACGCGTCCGGTGATGGCTGGCAGCGCGTTGTCTTCGCGCATCTTCGCGGCTGCGCCTAGATAATCTTCGGCGGCAATCAGCTCGACGACTTCCTTGATTTTTACGCCGACGGGACACTGTTGCACACAGCCCGGCTTGCCGCAGCTGATGCAGCGGAAGGCCTCAGTATGCGCAGTGTCGGCGTCAAGGCCGAGGTTCACTTCTTCAAAGTTGCGGCAGCGTATAGCCGGATCGCGCGCCGGCATCTCGGTGCGCAGAATCTTCATGCGTTCTTTGAGGGGAAGTGGATTCTTGTCAGACATAGTGCTTCTCCTCGACGGCGATGACGGCGATTTTCTTTGCCTCGTGCTCGGTGGCTTCCAACTCCAAGCGCAACTTCTCGATGTCGGCCTCTTTCTGCGCCAACTCTGCACGCAACTGGGCCAGTTCCTCGGCCTTGTGCGCCTTGAACTGTTCGAGTGACTTGCACTCCTTGTCGCGATACATGGCGTTGCGCTGCATCAGCACTTCAAAATTCACCTTGGAGGCATCGAACTCGGGTCCATCGACGCAGGCAAAGCGGCTCTCGTTGCCCAGCAGCACGCGGCAGCCGCCGCACATGCCCGTACCGTCCACCATGATGGAGTTGAGGCTGACCATGGTCTTGATGCCGAGCGGCGCTGTTAGCCTAGCCACGGCGCGCATCATGGGCACTGGGCCCACGGCGAGCACAAAGTCGATCTTGCGGCCAGATTCAAGCAACTCGGTGAGCTTCTTGGTCACCAGGCCCTGTTCGCCGTAGGTGCCGTCGTCGGTCATGATGTAGGTCTCGGTGGAGGCGGCGCGCACCTCCTCCTCGAAGACCACCATTTCTTTGCTGCGCGCGCCCTCGATAAAGACCACCTGATTGCCGGCGTCCTTCAGAGCGTTCGAAGTGGGCAGCGCCATTGCCGTGCCCACACTGCCGGCGAGGATGGCGGCGGTGCCAAAGTTGGTGATCTCCGACGGATGACCCAACGGCCCAACCATGTCGAGGATCGAGTCGCCTGCTTCCAGCTCGCAGAGAAGGGAAGTCGTCTTGCCCACCGCCTGGACGACGATGGTGACGGTGCCGGCTGCCGGGTCAGAGCATTTGATGGTGAGCGGAATGCGCTCGCCCTTTTCATGAAGGCGAAGAATGATGAACTGGCCGGGGCGCTGTTTGCGCGCAATACGCGGCGCCTCAATCACGAACTGCTTGATGTTGAGGCCAACCGAACGGGCTTCGACGATTCGGTACATGAAGTCAGGTCTCCGATGGGAACCGAGCTGTGGCGACCCCTCAGTCTGGGCCGATGGGATCAAGAAAGCCCCGCGACTCCCGCGCCTGGCGGGAGAACCGTGGAACCGGTCCGATCAGGCTGGACAAACTGAAGAGGCGCAGAACAAAGCACCAAACTGCCACCGCGCAGGCAGGGGAAAAACCGTGCAGGAGCCGAATCAGTCGACGCGGCAGACTCCTGTTGCAACCTACCCAATCATTATTCAGGATTCGCAGGGCCTGCTGTGTGATTTGTATCACGAATAGCGGGGGCTCCTCATTCGGTACGCAGGTAACGCATTGAAGCGAAATGTCTTAATAGGTAGAACGTGGAATCAACGGCTTACACGGCGATGCCAGAAAAGTTGATTACCGAAGCTGTAGAGCGATGACCCAAAGGATGAATTGATGCGTCCGAGCCTATTTCAGAAGATGAAAGTTGCCCGGCAATGTGTTGAGGCTCATCCTGAGGGAAAACGGGAACGAGCTAGAACAAGCGGAACAGTTTATCCACGCGTGCCGGACGGGGAGTGGGCCAGGGACGTGACAGTTCAAGTGAATTTGCCGATCAGTCGCCAGGAGGAGAGCGCCAGCAAGTTGGGAGCGCTGCTGGGGCCGCTGACTGTGCTGGCGCTGCAGAAGAAGACCTGGTCGCCGCTGACGCTGGCCGGGGTTCTGTGGCGGGCAGCCACCAACATCGGCCGCCATCGCGGCGTGCTCCGGCTGCGGCGCAATCCCATCTACGCAGAGCATATCGAGCGTGACCCGCGCTTTCTGTTCAAATACCTCACTCACGACTATCTTTCGCGCAGCATGAGTGTGGCTGAGCGGGCCTCCTGCTTTGTGCATCACTACCGGCGCTTTTATGCTGAACTTCCAGACGGCATGTTGCGCAGGATCTTGACCGGCGAGCTGCAACTGATGGAGATGTGCGAGCAAGGGCACCGCTTTGCCATCACCCTGGGCTTGTCAGAGCCATGGGACAAAGAAGGCGAACTATCGCTCAATCTGCGTGTGGATGGTCAACTGGCGTATGTGCTTTCGTTTTCGATCGTGCCGGGAAAGGCAGTGGGCGTACATGCCCCTGAGGTGCTGTTGATTGCTCGCCTGCAGGGTGAGCGCGGCGCCTACGGAATCATTGCCAATGCCACCAAAGCCATGCGCTCGGTGGCGCCCGCCGCCTTGCTGCTCTCTGCTCTGGAAGGGCTGGGCGTGGCGCTGGGCATTGAGGCCGTGGCCAGCGTACGTGGCATCAACCAGACCTCGTATCGAGAAGAGTTCGACCACAATTTCCGCTCCGCCTATGATGACTTCTTTAGCGCTCTCGGCGTGGAGTTGAACCCGGCGGGCTACTTCACAACCTCGATCCCAATGCCAGAGAAGCCCATGGAAGAGATCAAGCGCGGTCACAAACTGCGCACGCGGGAGAAGCGGGAGTTCAAGCGCCGGGTAGCTGCTGAAGTTTGCCAGCTGATGCGCGTCTGCCGCCGAGGCCGCGTGCTGGAGTTTCCACCGCACACCCGTCCAGCGGAGCCGGAGATGTCTCGGAGAAGAGTCTTCGGCGATTAGCCGCAAAGCGATCAAATGCAGTATTCATGCGCCTCTCAGCACTTCCGTGGCAAACCCCTGGCTGAGCCTGAAACAGCCAGTTTGACGAAACCGCCCGGATCAGCGAAAATCGTTTTGTTGTTCTTTTCAAGGTGTGGGCCTGTGGCGCAGCTGGGAGCGCGCTTCCATGGCATGGAAGAGGTCATCGGTTCGATCCCGATCAGGTCCACCAATAAACCCCTTACAAATCAATAGCTTACGGAGATAGAAAAACCTCCTTCCCAGAGCGTTTGGTGTCATTTGGTGTCAAATTTTCAAACACCTTCACGGACACAGCGCCGCGCTTGAGTACCTTCCCTCCAAAAGCCACCGCATCCGGTAACGGCTTCACCGTCTTCCGGTGATTTTTATCCGACGACTTTCTCAACTCCCTATTGATGGAGTTGACCGTCGCCTGCACGCTCTCGGGAATCTCCTGCATGTAGACATCTGTCGTCGTCGCCGCCCGTGAGTGACGCATCACGCCCTGCACGTCTTTGACGGTGCCCTTCTTCTGAGCCAGAGTCGCAATCGTGCGCCGGATGACCTGAAACGTCAGCTTCGGCAGTTTTAGATCGCGGGCCAGCTTGTGAAGCACCCGCTTCCGAAAGTTGTCAGTGTCGAGGAACCCTCCAACTTCGTTGGCGAAGATGAAGTCATCCGGAGACAGATGCGGCAACTTCGTCTTGTCTTTCGACGCGGCCTCTCTAGCCCGTTCCTCACACTCCAACCGCCATGCCTCCAGATCGTCCGCGAGCTTCCGCGGAATGTGGATGACCGTGA
>Ga0302267_10002242_pt1 | contig 23635 bp, 21 predicted proteins | sample III_Bog_E1_3_FD_194555 | JGI IMG/M metagenome (GOLD analysis project Ga0302267, IMG submission 194555) | Peat permafrost microbial communities from Stordalen Mire near Abisko, Sweden - III_Bog_E1_3 | ecosystem: Environmental > Terrestrial > Soil > Wetlands > Peat | place: Sweden: Abisko...
GGGCCGGCTGTTTCGTTGAGCTTTGTACTGGCCGGCATCGTCTGCGCCTTCGCCGGTCTGTGCTATGCCGAGTTTGCGTCCATCATTCCCATCGCCGGCTCTGCCTATACCTACGGCTACGCCACGCTGGGCGAGTTTGTGGCCTGGATCATCGGCTGGGACCTGGTGCTGGAGTACGCTTTTGGCGCTGCGACCGTAGCCTCCGGCTGGTCGGGATATTTCACTGGGCTGTTGGCGCAGTTGCATATTTATATTCCGCCTCAACTGACCGCCACGCCGGGTACTGCCCTGGTCTTTTATCAGAACCAATGGATGACGCGCGCCTCTCTGCCTTCAATAGACAGCGTCACAGGTTTGCCGGTTGTAGTCTCGACATTGCCGCATGCAACTGGCGTCTTCAACCTTGTCGCCATGTTGGCTATTTTGGCGATTACTACCGTTCTGGTCATCGGCATCAAGGAGTCGGCCAATTTCAATACGGTCATTGTGCTGGTGAAGCTGACCATCGTGGGCATCTTCATTGTTCTGGGAGGATATTTTCTCTTTCTCCATCCATCCCTGGCCATGCACAACTGGCACCCCTTCATACCACCTGCAGACGGGCATGGAAATTTCGGCTTGAACGGCATCGCGCTGGGCGCCGCCTCGGTCTTCTTCGCGTATATCGGCTTCGACGCCGTTTCCACCGCGGCTCAAGAGGCGAAGAATCCTCAGAGGGATATGCCCATCGGCATTCTCGGTTCGCTGGCGGTTTGCACAGTGCTTTACATCCTCGTATCCACCATTCTCACCGGCTTGAAAAACTACAAGGAGCTCAACGTGGAAGCTCCCGTGGCGCTGGGCATTAAGGTGACAGGCATCGGCTGGGGAGAGATGCTGGTGAGTATCGGCGCGGTCTTCGGGCTGGCGACCGTGATGCTGGTCATGCTGCTGGGCCAATCCCGCGTTTTCTTTTCAATGTCCAAGGACGGCTTGTTGCCCAAGTGGGCATCGGCCATTCATCCCAAATTCCGCACGCCGTGGATTTCGACCATCGCCGTCGGCGTAGTGGTTGCCGTCATGCCCGCCCTGTTGCCCATCAACCGGCTGGCTGAGCTGGTCAACATTGGCACACTGCTGGCCTTCACCATCGTCTGCGCCGGTGTATGGATTCTGCGCGTCCGTCACCCCAATCTGCACCGGCCCTTCAAGACGCCATTTGTACCGCTGGTGCCCATCCTGGGCATCGTCTCGGCCGTTTACCTGATGACCAAGCTGCCGCTGTTTCCCACTTGGACGGCGATGATTGTCTGGATGCTGGCTGGGTTTGTGATCTACTTTGGCTACTCGATCCGCCACAGCAAGGTGCAGAAGCTGTCCCGGGCAGTTGAGGGCGACTGATTCAACGAAGATAGGCAGAAACGCCAGACGGCCTCCCATGTGGGAGGCCGTCGTGCAAGAGGAAGTAAAGTATTGACTTTAGACTGCATTGCATACTAAACTAAGTAGACTTAGTTCACTCGAGGGATGCGATGCGGACGATCAACATTCACCAGGCGAAGACGCACCTTTCACGGCTGGTCGATGAGGCTGTGGAGGGAGATTCGTTTGTGATCGCGAAGCGGGGCAAGCAAATGGTTCGCGTTACACGCATCGATGAAAACCGTGCTCAGCCAAAACGGCTGCTTGGCGCCATGAAAGGCCTTTATACGCTACCAGAGAATTTTGAGGAGATAGACCGGGAATTGGACAAGGAGATTGAGCGGTTATTTCTCGGCGAAGGGGCAGAATGAAATTTCTCTTCGATACCCATGTTGCAATCTGGACTCTGTTTGACGATTCTCGCTTGAGTCAGGCAGCACGCGATATCTTGATTAATCCCGGAAACGAATTCCTGTTCAGTGTGTGCAATATTTGGGAGATCGCTATCAAGCGAGGATTGTATGCACCTGACTTTCATCTTGATCCGCGCGAAATTCGTCTCTATCTTCTGCGCAATGGCTGTGAAGAGTTGACAATCCAAAGCAAACACGTAGTCGAAGTTGACAGTCTACCGCCTATTCATAAAGATCCCTTTGACCGCATCTTGATCGCTCAAGCGATGGTCGAAGGGATCACTCTTTTGACGGCCGACGCGGTAATAGCCCAATACCCAGGTCCCATCCGTAAGGTTTGATTACTGATGCTTATCGAAGAAAACAAGCTGCTTGCGCCCTTCACCACCTTTGGCATTGGCGGCCCTGCGCGCTGGTTTGTGAAGGCTGCTTATGAACAGGAGATTGTCGAGGCTGTCTCCTGGGCCGGTGAGCGCGGCGTGGCGCTTTTTGTGTTGGGTGGGGGCAGTAATCTACTGGTCTCCGATGCGGGATTCGATGGCCTGGTTCTGCACGTGAGATTGCGCGGCATTTTGGCGACGAACACGCTGGACGAATCCGGCCAGACGGAGCAGAGGATCTATCGCGTTGCGGCAGGAGAAGACTGGGACCGTTTTGTGGAGCGGTCAGTGCTGGAGAACTGCGCGGGCATCGAGTGCCTGGCCGGCATTCCCGGCACGGTGGGCGGGACTCCGGTGCAGAATGTGGGCGCATACGGGCAGGATGTGGCTTCGGTACTCTCAAGGGTGCGGGCCTACGATCTCCTGAAGCATGAGTTTGTCGAGATTGCGGCGGCCGAGTGCGGCTTTGCCTATCGTCGCAGCCGCTTCAACCGGGAGGATCGCGGGCGGTACATCGTCACGCGCGTGGACTACTGTCTGACGCACGGCGGCGCGCCCACGCTGCGCTACGCAGAGCTGCAACAGGTCTTTCCCGAAGGCTCGCAGCCAAGCCTGGCCGAGGTGGCGGCACAGGTGAGAAGCATTCGCCAGAGTAAAGGAATGTTGATGGTCGAGGGCGACCCCGATTGCCGCAGCGCGGGCAGTTTCTTTAAGAATCCCGTAGTGACGGGCGAGCAATTCCGGCAGATAGCCGCAGCCGGTGAGAATGCGCCGCCTAGCTTTTCCGCCGGTCCGGAGGCCGAGAATCAGGGCCAGGTCAAGGTTCCGGCAGCCTGGCTGATTGAGCAGGCCGGTTTCGCGAAAGGGTACAAACTAGGCTCTGCCGCCATCTCTTCGCGGCACACGCTGGCGCTCGTCAATCTGGGCGATCAAGATGGGCGCGGCGGAGCCAGCGCAGCGGATGTATTGGCGCTCGCCAGCGAGATCACTGCTGCCGTCGAGAGTCGTTTTGGCATTCGCCTGGAGATAGAGCCGGTGATGCTGGGCTTTTGATTCTGGAGTACGAATATTGTTTTCGCGGTTTTTGTTCGTACTTTTACAGATATTCCCGCAACCATTTGCGTCGTACCGTGTCAAAACAGTAAAGCTTTCGCGAACAGCGTCGATATTTCATCATGAACCCAACTTCGGCAAGCCGGTTGTTCAGGTTGCACACAACAAAGAACGCAGACCATTTTTCGAAAGCGGGGCATACTAAAGGCAGTGAAAAATCCTGACCACGGAGGATCGATGCTCTCGACGCGCAGCCCGCGTACAACTGCATTTGCTCTCTTGGCGGTTGCGGTTTTGGTACTTTCTCCTCTGCCGGGCCGTGCGCAGGCAGCGCTGCTGATGGAGGAGCCCTATGGTTTCTTTGGCACCTTGAACCCTACCGGGCACAATGCAGTTTATTTTCAACGTATCTGCGTCGAGACTCCCGTCAAGCTGCGCCGTTGCCAGGCCGGTGAGCAGGGTTCCGTTCTCGCGCGCTATCAGGGAATTTCCGGATATGACTGGGTGGCGATCCCGCTGATTCCATACCTCTATTCGGTCGAGACCCCCTCCGAGGTTCCCGCGCATGTAAACCGCGAAACCGTCAAACGTTTGCGCAACCGCTATTACGAAGCTCATCTGCTCAGCCTGGGAAATGACCTGCATCCCGGCAACTTTGTGCATGGCGGCTGGAACCAACTGGTAGGCGTCTCGTATGAGCGGCGCATTTACGCCTTTCGCTTTGAGACCACTGAAGAGCAGGATGACGCATTCATCGCGCTCATGAACGCCGGCGACAATCGCTCCAACTTTGAGTTCTTCTATAACAACTGCGCGGACTTTTCGCGCCGTGTGCTCAACTTCTATCTCCCCAATGCCTTCCACCGCAGCATCTTTCCCGATGCGGGCATGACCACTCCTACACAAACGGCCTACAATCTTGATCGCTATGTCAGAAAGCATCCTGGGACGCAACTGACAATCCTCGTGATTCCGCAAATTCCCGGCTATCGCCATCACAGCCGCGCCAACCACGGTGTAGCCGAGTCGTTTATCACCACCGGTTTTGCCATACCCATAGCGATAATTAATCCCTACCTTGCCGGAGGCATAGTCGTGGATTACATGGTGCGCGGCCGACACAATGTAATCCCCAAACATCCGCCAGTGCTATCACCGGACAACTTATTGGCGTTGACAGATCAGGGGCGCTCCGCTGAAAATCTCGTCAGCGCAGGTGCGCAGGCCCCCAGCGCCACTGTCGGCGGTTCAGCGGAAATACAGGCAACCGCGGCAGCCAACTCCGGCTTGCCAGAAATCAAGGTTGAGCATGAGCAAATCCTCGCAGCAGAATCTAAAGAATCACGGAAAGATTGATCCTCAGTTTCACTATGTGCTGTTTTCAGTCCTGATCGCCAACCTGGTCTTCGCCGTTTTCCATCTGTGGCATCATCGGTACGATGCTCCTATTGCTTGCGCCTGGTACCTGGTGCTTTCGCTGGCGGTATTCATTCCCTGGATGAAGCTGCGCACCTATCCGCTCAAGGTGCAGGACCGCGTCATTCGTCTTGAAGAACGGCTGCGCCTTCAAGCGCTGGCCCCGGCGGAATGGCACTCACAGATCTATCGCCTTACCGAGGACCAGTTGATTGGGCTGCGTTTTGCCGCCGATGACGAGGTGGTGGAACTGGCCAAGCAGGCTCTGGAACATAATCTGACCCGCAAGCAGATCAAGGAACGCATTCAGGACTGGCGCCCCGACGACTTCCGGATCTGAAGCGCAGCTTAGCCTTCCTCTGCCTCGCGCAGCTTGGCGATCACGGTGAAGTCTTCGAGAGTGGTGATGTCTCCCTTGATTTCGCCGTGAGTGGCCAGCTCCCGGAGCAGGCGGCGCATGATCTTGCCGCTGCGGGTTTTGGGCAGAGACTCGGTGAAGCGAATGTCGTCGGGGCGGGCCAGTGAACCGATCTCCTTCGAAACCCACCGGCGCAGTTCATCCTTTAATTCGTTGCCGGGCTCGTAGCCGCTTTCCAGTGTGACGAAGGCGGAGATGGCCTGTCCCTTGAGCTCATCCGGACGGCCTACGACGGCGGCCTCGGCCACCTTGGGATGCGCGACCAGGGCCGACTCGACCTCCATGGTGCCCAGGCGATGGCCGCTGACGTTGATCACATCGTCCACGCGGCCCATCAGCCAGAAGAAGCCGTCGGCGTCCTGGCGCGCGCCATCGCCGGTGAAGTAGCAGCCCTCGATGTCGCTCCAATAGGTCTTGCGGTAGCGCTCGGGGTCGCCGTAGATGGTGCGGGCCATGGAGGGCCATGGCTTGCGAACAATGAGCAGGCCGCCGTGGCCGGCTGGCACCGGTTCTCCCTCCTTGTTGACCACCTCAGGCTGAATGCCGAAGAAGGGCCGCGTAGCCGAGCCGGGCTTGGCGGCCACCGCGCCGGGAATGGGCGCGATCAGGATGGCGCCCGTCTCGGTCTGCCACCAGGTATCGACGATGGGGCAGCGGTTGTGGCCGATCTTCTCGCGGTACCACATCCATGCCTCGGGATTGATGGGTTCGCCGACGGTGCCCAGTAGGCGCAGTGAGTTCAGGGAATGCTTTTCGACGTACTGGTCTCCCCACTTCATGAAGGCGCGGATGGCGGTGGGCGCGGTGTAGAAGATGGTGACCTGGTGGTCGTCGATGATCTTCCAGAAGCGCGAAAAGTCGGGCCAGTTGGGCGCGCCCTCGTACATCAGCACCGTTGCGCCGTTCTGCAAGGGGCCATACACGACGTAAGAGTGGCCGGTGACCCAGCCTATGTCTGCCGTGCACCAGTAGATGTCCTTGTCTTTCAAATCGAAGACGTACTTGGCGGTGATGTAGGTCTGGACGGCATAGCCGCCGGTGGTGTGGACCAGTCCCTTGGGCTTGCCGGTGGTGCCGGAGGTGTAGAGGATGTACAACGGATCCTCTGAATCCAGCTCTTCGGCAGGGCACTCAGGGGCGGCGGCAGCCATCAGGTCGTGCCACCAGTGGTCGCGGCCTTCGACCATCTTGACCGGCGAGCCAGTGCGGCGGAAGACGACCACGTGCTTCACGGTGTGGCAAGCGATCATGGCCTCGTCTACGGTGCGCTTGAGCTGGATTTCGTTGCCGCGGCGGTAGCTGGAGTCCTGGGTGAGAATGGCCACGCAGCCCGAGTCGTTGACGCGGTCAGCGATGGCGTTGGCGGCAAATCCGCCGAAGATCACCGAATGAATCGCGCCGATCCGTGCGCAGGCCAGCAGGGCAATGGCCAGCTCCGGAGTCATGCCCATGTAGACGGCCACGCGGTCGCCTTTGCGGATGCCCAGCGCCTTGAGGGCGTTGGCGAAACGCTGCACCTCGGCATGCAACTCGGCGTAGGTCAGGCGGCGCACCTCGCCCGGCTCACCTTCCCAGATCAGCGCGGTCTTGTTGCGGCGCTCGCCGAGCGCGTGGCGATCCACACAGTTGTAGCACAGGTTGAGCTTTCCACCTGCAAACCATTGAGCTGATGGAAGATTCCACTCCAGAACCTTATCCCAGGGTTTGAACCAGTGCAGCTCCTGTGCTACGCCGGCCCAGAAGGCCTCGGGGTCATCGATGGACTGCTTGTAGAGGGTCTCGTACTGCTCCAGGCTCTGGATGTGTGCTTTTGCGCTGAACTCCTGCGGCGGCGGAAAGACACGGTTTTCGCGCAGCGTGGAGTCGATGTCCTGGCTGGCGACTGCAGGAACGGGTCCGGCAAGGGCGGAATCGGGCAGGGAGGGCATGCATTGGTCCTTTGAGGAAAGAAGAATCAAAACAGCTTACGCAACCCGCGGGATCGAACTCCCGGAAAGGCTCCGCGTGGAAGTAACTCTATCTAGAGATGCGTACAACCGGCAAGTGGATGCGAATGACGGTAGAACCACATAACACGCTTTGGGTTTAGCAAGGAACTCTTCAGATACGCCATCGCGACTACTTCGCGTAGCGCTTCTGATGCCAGACCCAGGCGGTGCGGAGGATCTCGTCGAGTTGGGTGTAGCGGGGCTTCCAGCCTAATTCGCGGATGGCTTTTTCAGAGCTGGCTACCAAAACGGCGGGGTCTCCGGGGCGGCGGGGGTGGACTTCGGCGGGGATGGGGTGGCCGGTGACACGGCGGGCCGATTCAATGACCTCGCGGACGCTGAAGCCCTGGCCATTGCCGAGGTTGAAGATAAGGCGGGCGCTACGTGCGGCGTCGCTTTCCAGGGCTTTGAGGGCCAGCAGATGGGCATCGGCGAGGTCGGAGACGTGGATGTAGTCGCGAATGCAGGTGCCGTCCGGGGTTGGGTAGTCGTCCCCGTAGATGCGGATGGAGGGCTTGCGGCCGAGAGCGACGTCAAGAACCTGGGGAATGAGGTGGGTTTCAGGCTCATGGGCCTCGCCACGGGTTATGCCATTCGGCCCTTCCGGGGCGCCGGCTACGTTAAAGTAGCGCAGCGAAGCATAGCGCAGGCCGTGAATGCGTTGGAACCAGCGGAGCATGTGCTCGACCAGCAGCTTGGATTCGCCGTAGGCATTGGTTGGGAGCAGGCGTGCATCTTCTTTGATTGGAATCTCTTCCGGCTCGCCGTAGACGGCGGCGGTGGAGCTGAAGACCAGCCGGCGGGGGCCGTGGGCGAGCATGGCTTCGAGCAGGGCGAGTGTGGAGGCGGTGTTATTGCGGAAGTACTGTTCGGGATGGATCATGGACTCGCCGGCCTCGATGAGGGCGGCAAAGTGGAGGACGCTGTCAAAGGGTTTTCCCTGAGCTTTGGTGGTGGTGAAGATATTTTCAAGCCCGAGCCGGTCTGCCAGTTCTCCCTCGATCAATTCGACGCCGGGAGGCAAAAGGTCGCGCCGGCCATGGCTCAGGTTGTCAAAAACAACGACGTGGGCCCCATTCTCAGCCAGCAAACCCGCGACAGTACCACCTATGTACCCCGCACCGCCTGTAACCAGTACTTTCATGAAAAAACTCGTCCTTCCCAAACACTTTAATATAACCTAGAGTCTAATATGCAGGGTTGCGTTGGGCAGGTCGGTAACTGACCTCCTTCAGGCCGCCACAAAGACGGCGATTTAACGTCATTTTTTTGTTTTTTCTTGCCGGGACGAGAATGGTTGTTGCAGGAGCGATAAAGCGCAGCACGGGAGAGAATATCCAGCCGCAAGGAGGAATTGCATTTTTGTTGGATGCCCCGGATGTGCATTTTAATGTTCGACTGTCCAGGGTCGAGGCGGCCTGCAGTCCATATTGTGAAGAGCCTCGCAAGCCGGGGTTTGGCTTCGGCAGCACTATTTTTCCCTTTTCCGGATCACCAGTAACAATATGAACAGTTATGAACAGAGTTTTCATTTTTCCCCCCATACGATCTACGCATGGGCCAATTGGACCCCGTCAGAAGACCGGACGCGGCACTGCCACGATGGCAGTGAGCGAGGGTTGAGATTATGCCTGTGAAGCCATCTCCCGACCGTGCCACTTTCGGATTGCTTCCCGAGCCCGAGCGCAGCCCCTCCTCGTTTGTCACCAGCATGGTGATCAACGGGCTGATGGTGGCCGTGTTTCTCTACGCAGGAGCGATGGCCAAAAAGACGATCGATCAGCACAGGTATGAGGAGACGTTACTGGTCATTCCGGCCAAAAAGGAGCCGCCTAAGCCCAAGGAGAAGATTCCTTCTCCGCCTCCAGTGGAGGAGCCGAAGGTTCCAGATGTAAAGTTTGAAGCGCCTCGGATCAACATCCCGAAGCCGGAACCTAAGCCGGAGTTGAAACCGATACAGATTGAAGCCAAGTTGACGATGCCTGAAATCAAGGCGCCGCAGTTTAAAGTCATTGAGGCGCCGCAGCCAAAGTCTGCGCTGGCCCCGGCGGCTATGCCGGCGCAAGACAACCATCTCAAGCCCTCAACGAAGCCGGTGCATTATGGCCAGACGTTCGGCGTACTGCCCAATCCCAACGCCAAGGGGCCAGCCACGGTGGCGGCCATAGGCAACATGTACGGCGGAAATCAGGGGCGTGCCGAGGCGCCACACGGAGTGGTGGGCTCGACCGGTATTGGCGATGGAGTTAAATACGGCAACAACAACGGCAGGCCCGGCGGAAGAGTAGCCTCGGCTGGGATACCCGGGGCCACGAACGCGGGCCCATCGGGGAATGTGGGCAAAGTAGCCTCTGCGGGCATTTCCACCGCGCCCACCGCCGTGGCGGCAGCACCCAGGTTGAACGTTGGGCCACCCCCCACAGACGTGGTGGTTGTCTCCAAGCCGATGCCGGAGTACACCAGCGAAGCCAGGCAACTCAAGGTGCAGGGCGACGTGATTTTGCGGGTTACGTTCACGGCCTCCGGCCAGGTGCAGGTGCAGGGTGTTGTGCACGGCCTGGGCCATGGCCTGGATGAAGAGGCGCGTCGTGTGGCGCAACAGATTCGTTTCCGTCCCGCCACGCGCAATGGTCAGCCGGTGGACAAGACAACCAACGTTACCATTACGTTTCAGTTGGCGTAACATCGGAATTGAACGGATGAAAACAGTTTGCATAGCCACGGGACGCTGGAAGGTCGCCAGCGGCCAATGGAAGACGAAGAAGAACCCAGCTTAGGAGCCTGACATGAAGTTTCGGAATATATCCATAGCCTTGTTGCTCATCACCCTGAGCGCCACGAGCACATTCGCGTTAGGGTTTGGCAAGAAGGCGCCCAAGCCCACCAAGTACTCACAGGTGCACCAGCTCACACCGGAGCAGGCGGCACTGGTGGAAAGGGCCATTGGCAGGGAAAAGGTGCTGATCAAGAACATTCAGCAGCGCACTCCCCTGGTGGAGACTTATATCCAGAACACCAAGCCGGACATCAAGCTCTACCAGGTGCCGGTCTCCGACGAGTACATGCTGAGCCGCGTTGACTTCGGCAAGGTATTTTTCGACAAGACCTACGAGCCCCGAAGCAAAAAAGCCAAAGGCAATCACAAGTTCTTCATGGGTTCTTTTTCCTCGATTGCCGGGCTCACCAAGGCGCTGAAGCTGACGGAAAATCATGTTACCTATTCACCCACTGGCTTTACGCAGATGATGTTCCTGGATCCCAAGAGCTTTGACAACCAGCACTACGTGTTCAGCTTTGTGCGCAAAGAATTTCTGGGGTCGGTGCGCACCTGGGTTTACGACGTGCAACCCAAGGCATCCGGCATGGGCCGGTTCTATGGGCGCATTTGGGTTGAGGACCAGGACGGCAACATTGTCCGCTTCAATGGAACGTATACCGGACCCAGGGGCGAGGACGACTCGCGCCTATACTTCCACTTCGATAGTTGGAGGATGAACGTGCAGCCGGGCATCTGGCTGCCGGTGGCCGTTTATGTGGAAGAGACCCAGCGCACCGAAAGCGAAAAGGTGGGACTGAAGGCCCAGACGCACTTCTGGGGCTACTCTCTCAAGCTGCCCACGCGGGAGAGCGAAAACGTGAGCGTGAAGGTGGACGAGGCGGTGGACAAGAGCGACGACTCGCAGGATGTGGGGCCGCTGCAGGCCTCGCGCGCCTGGGTCACGCAGGCTGAGAACAACGTGATTGACCGTCTGGTGGAGGCCGGCCTGGTGGCGCCGCTGACCCCCGGAGGCTATGAAAACACGGTGCTGGACCAGATCGTTATTAACCTGCAAGTGCCAAATAATCTGGCTTTTACAGACCAGGTGCATACCCGCATCCTGCTCTCGACCACCATTGAAACCACCACCGTCGGAAACACCATCCTGATCAGCAAGGGGCTTATCGACACACTGCCAAGCGAGGAATCGATTGCCTCGGTGGTGGCCATGGAATTAGCCCACATCGTGATGGGCCACCACATCGACACCCGCTACGCCTTTAACGACCGGCTGCTGTTTCCAGATGAATCTACTTTCAGGCGCATCGACATGTACCACTCGGACCACGACAATTTAGAGGCCGCCAAGAAGGCCATGGAGTATCTGCAGAACTCCATGTACAAGGACAGACTGCCCTTGGCGGGACTTTACTATGCGCAGTTGGTGGATCGGGAAAAGGTGCTGAAGGCCTTGAACACGCCCAAGCTCGGCGACTCTCTGCTCCAGACCGACGGAACCCCGTGGATGGCTAGTTTGAAGAGCATGTCTCCCAAGCTGAACTGGGATGACCTGACCCAGCGTCCGGCTTTGCCGCTGGGCAGTTGGCTCAAGACCGATCCCTGGGACGACCGGGTGCATCAGCTCAACGCGAAGATCTACCCTTACATGAACCCGCGCGACAAGATGCCGCTGGAAGTGACGCCGATCATCTTCAAGTTGCAACGCTATGATGCCTCGAAGTTGACGCCGCCCGCAGCCGGCGATGTGCCCCCGCAGCCCGCGGGTACATCCCATCCGCCAGCGCAGTAGCTTTGATTGGAATTCCTGGGCTGGAATGCGCGAAGTGCTACATTCCGGTCCGGGAATTCTAAAACTTGTTCGATTAAACTCTCTCGCCGGCTACAAAAGTGTGCCGGGACTGAAAGTGACTTCGACTTATGAAACGATTCAGCTTGCTTTTATCCTCGATTCTACTTTTTGCCGGTGCTGTTACGGCCGGCGCTCAAGTGGTTCCCTCCGCTACCGGACGGCAGGTTTCAATCACCGCCGGCGGAATGGGCTCGATTTTTCAAACGGATTTTATCGGGAATTATGACTCCAACTACAACTTCATCGCGCAATCCAGCAACCAGCCACTGTACGGTGTGGGAGCTTATGTGGACGTGAGGCTGAGGCGCTGGGTGCAGTTCGAAGCCGAAGGCCGCAGGTCGCGCTTCAACGCGTACGAAGGCATCACCCAGGACAACTACCTGATCGGTCCCAGGCTTCCGGTGTACCACTTCCGGAAGGCAACCGTGTACGGCAAGGCGCTGGGTGGGTACTCAAAAATGAACTTTGGCTCCGGCTATGGCATTGGCCACTACACGGACTTTGCCTTTGGCGGGGGCGTGGATGTGAAGCTGACCAGGCGGATCAGCCTCCGGGCAGTGGATGTCGAGTACCAGTACTGGCCCTGGTGGAGCAACACCGCGCTGTCGCCTTACGGGGCCAGCGTGGGCATGAGCTACAAGGTTTTCTAAGTACGCTGTAAATGAAGCGGGCCACTCCGATGGGGTGGCCCGCTTTATTGCGCGAATCATGCTGTGTTTATGCCGGTGAAGGCGAGCCTTCCGTGAAGCCAGGACCACGGCTTTCCGGTTTGAGAACCTCCTGCACGTCATTGCCGCCCTTGTCAGAGGGCGTGGCCAGATTCGAGAGCATGGGGGGCAGTTCCTTGCCCTCGATGAGCATCCTGACCTCTTCGGCGTCGATGGTTTCACGTTCCAGCAGGGCGGCGGAGATGCGGTGCATGGCGTCTGCATTCGTCTCCACGATCCCATGGGCTGACTGGTATGCTTCGTCGATCAGGCGGCGCACTTCCAGGTCGATCTGGCGGGCCGTCTCCTCGCTGAAGTCGCGATGCTGGGAAATTTCGCGGCCCAGGAAGATCTGCTCTTCCTTCTTGCCAAAGGTGAGAGGACCGAGGCGGCTCATGCCGTACTCGCAGACCATGCGGCGGGCAAGATCAGTGGCGCTTTCAATGTCGCTGCCCGCGCCGGTGGACATCTGATTGAGGAAAATCTCCTCAGCCACTCGACCGCCATAAGCAATGGCCAGATTGGCTTCCAGGTATTCCTTGGTGTAATTGTGCCGGTCGCCGGGCAAAAAGACGGTGACGCCCAGGGCCATGCCGCGCGGAATGATGGTGACCTTGTGAATGGGGTCGGAGTGTTCGCGCTTGAACGAGACCAGCGCGTGACCTGCTTCGTGATAGGCGGTAACCCGCTTCTCTTCTTCGGTGAGCAGCATGGACTTGCGCTCGGCACCCATGAGCACCTTGTCCTTGGCCACCTCGAAGTCGTACATGGTGACCTGCTTGCGATTCATGCGAGCGGCGCTCAGGGCGGCCTCGTTGACCATGTTGGCCAGGTCGGCGCCGCTGAAGCCGGGAGTGCCTCGAGCCAGGACGTTCAGGTTGGTGTCTTCCGAGACGGGAACTTTCTTGACGTGTACGGCGAGGATTTCCTCGCGGCCGCGCACATCGGGCAGGCCCACCACCACACGGCGGTCGAAGCGGCCCGGACGCAGCAGCGCGGGGTCCAGGACGTCGGGGCGGTTGGTAGCAGCCACCAGGATTACGCCGTCGTTGGATTCAAAGCCGTCCATTTCGACGAGAAGCTGATTGAGGGTTTGCTCGCGCTCGTCGTGCCCGCCGCCCAGGCCGGCGCCGCGATGGCGGCCCACGGCGTCGATTTCGTCGATGAAGATGATGCAAGGCGCGTTCTTCTTGCCCTGCTCGAAGAGGTCGCGGACGCGGCTGGCGCCGACGCCGACGAACATCTCCACAAAATCCGAACCTGAAATGGAAAAGAACGGGACGTTGGCCTCGCCGGCCACGGCACGGGCCAGCAGCGTCTTGCCGGTTCCCGGAGGGCCTACCAGAAGCACGCCCTTGGGAATGCGGCCGCCGAGCTTCTGAAACTTCGCCGGCTCCCTCAGGTACTCGATAATCTCCTTCAACTCTTCCTTGGCCTCATCCACGCCAGCCACGTCCTTGAATGTGATCTTCTTTTGCTGCATGGAGAGCAGGCGCGCGCGGCTCTTGCCGAACGACATCGCCTTATTGCCGCCAGCCTGCATCTGGCGCATGAAAAAGAACCAGATGCCGATCAGCAGAACGAAAGGACCAATACTGATCAGCGCCTGCACCAGGAAGTTGTTGCTCTGCGGGTCCTTCAGTTCGAAATGCGTCTTGGCCGCGTGCAACTCCTTGGCCAGATTGTCGGCGGTGCTTCCGGAGATCGTGGTGTGGAACTCATCCTTCGCGCCCTTCAAGTGGCCGTGAACATCGTTCCCCTGGATGGTAGCGTCCTGCACCTGTCCGGCCTCGATCTTGTCCAACAGATCGGAGTAGACAATTTCCGTGGTTTTGCCCGTGCTGGCGTTCTTCGTCACCCAGCTGATAAGAACCATGCCGAAGGCGATGATGCAGGCCCAGACCACGATCGATTTGACGGTCGAATTCACCAGTATTCCTCTCTTCCAGTGTTGGAGAAGCCGGCCAATGGGTTCCCAGCACCGCCTGCATCTCCTTTAGACGCCGATACATTCCACAAAGTTACAGGAAATACGGGAAGCCTGGACGGCACACACAATTACGCCGCCGCCCGGAAGAGCAGTCACTCCAATTGTACTCTCCAGGCCGGGAAATCAGCAGCAATTATGGGGCCGATTCTGAGGCAGCTTTCAGGCTGGCCGACGCAATGCGGATTCCCGGTACAGGCTCCAACTCGACTCCCTGCATCCAGACAATGTGGCCGTCAAGCTCCAGGACCGGCCACAAAGCTCGGCTGAAGCCGGTAACTTTAAGGCGTTCCAATACTTCCTTTACCTTGTGCGAGGCGGAGGAGTAGCGCAACCGGACGCGGTCGCCCGGCCTCCAGTTGCGCAGCGTGGCGGAGCGAGTCTTCGTTGGTTCGACTGATTCAGCAATCTCGATCCGCAGCCGCAGACCGAAGGCCGGGGCGGCTATCTCGCCGGGAATGACCACCGAGTATACCGGGGCAGGCTCAGCCGTACCCTTGCCGGCTGGCTCAATAGGCACAACGGCAAGCCGCAGCTCCCTTGCGGTTCGCTCGGCGCGGATCCCCTGGGCCAACTGGAGCTTTTGTCCGGCACGGCCAGTGAGGGCCAGGTTGCGCAGCGCCTCAGTGGAAGGAAAATCGATTGCCGCCCCCAATTGTTCTGCTGCGAAACGCAACAGTCGGCGCTGGAGGGCCGGAGGAAGCGCAGCCAGCCGGATGACGTCGAGGGCTACGCCATCGCCGGTGGCTCGGCCTCCGCCACGAACTGGGCGGCCTTGCATGAGCAACTGCGGGGCAACGCGAGCCAGTTCGTTTTGCCACCAGGCCTCCTCATCGCGAGCCAGCGTGGCCATCTGCGTCAGGTGCTCGCGCAGTTGCGGGTTCCAGCCCTCCAGCAGCGGCAGCAGCTCGTGGCGGATACGGTTGCGGGTGAAGGTAAGGTGGCGGTTGGAGGAGTCTTCGCGCCAGCCCTGGCCCAGCGCACCAAGATAAGCCTCGACCTCAGCCCGTGTAGCCGCCAGCAAAGGGCGCAGGATGCGGCCCTCGGGAAACGTGATGACCGGATGGATGCCGCTCAAGCCCTCGGTCCAGGCTCCGCGCAGGAATTTAGCCAGGACTGTTTCGGCCTGATCGTCGCGTGTGTGGGCGGTAGCCACGGCCTCCAACTCGCCCGAAGCCATCAGTTGCCGGAACCAGCCGTAACGCAGGCGACGCGCGGCCTCCTCAATGGTTTCGGAGTTTTCTTTGGCCGATGCCCCGGCATCCACCCGCGCCTCGTGGAAGGGCAGGCCTAGCTCGGTCGCCAGCGCGCGCGCAAAGGCCAGGTCTCCATCGGCCTCGTCGCCGCGCAGGCCATGGTGCAGATGGGCGGCGTGCAACACCAGGCCCAGTTCTCGGCTCCGCTCTGCCAAGGCGCGCAACAGGGCCACGGAATCGGCGCCGCCGGAGAGGCCCACGGCCAGGCGGAGACCCGGCTTGAGCAGCTTGGTGTCGATTGCCAACGTTGGGGGCGGCGTTCTGCTCATTACAGAATCATAAGGCGGCGATGCGACGCCTTGCCGGAGAAGGTTCCACAAAGAATACAGGGCACAATGCCTGCTGCAACCAGAGCCGCTTCGTTGTATACTCCAACCGATATGCAAGTCTTTGTGATTCTACCCGCTGCGGGGCTGGGAACCCGTATGGCCGGGCCTCAGCCCAAGCAGTTTCTCATTCTCGATGGGATTCCCATCCTGATTCATTCGTTGCGTGCCTTTGCCGCGGTGGAGCGGGTGACAGCGATCTACGTGGCCGTGCGCAAGACGGAGATGGAGCGCGTCCAGGCACAGATTGCCGAGTACGGATTTGCCGGCAAAGTGCGCGTGGTGGAAGGCGGCGACAACCGTCAGGAGTCTGTCTCTCATGCCCTGGCCGCATTGCAGGCCCAGCCCGACGATGTTGTCCTGGTGCACGACGCCGTCAGGCCGCTGATTGACGCTGCCACCATCGAGCGGACCATCGACGCAGTTCTGGAGCATGGTGCGGCCATCGTTGGGCTGCCCGCCGTGGACACCATCAAGCAGGTGGAGCGGACCGCGCATGGGGCGCTGATTACCTCCACCATTCCGCGCGAGTTTATCGTGCAGGCGCAAACGCCGCAGGGCTTCCGCGTGGGGCTCTTGCGGAAAGCCTTTGACGAGGCCATGGCGGATGGATTTGTCGGCACCGACGAGGCCTCGCTCCTGGAGCGTATTGACTATCCGGTGGCCGTGGTGCATGGCTCTGCGGTGAATTTGAAGATTACCCAGCCGGGCGATCTGGAGTTGGCCGAGTTCTATCTGCGCCGGCGCGCCCGCTAAGAGCGGAAATATAGCAAGAACAGGCAGGGTAAGCATGGAAACACGAATCGGATTTGGCTATGACTCGCACGTCTTCAAACCCGGCGTGCCGCTGCGCATCGGCGGAGTCTCGCTGGACCACCCGGAGGGCCTCGCCGGCCACTCGGATGGCGACGTGCTGCTGCATGCCTTGACCGATGCCCTGCTGGGTTCCATTGCCGCCGGCGATATCGGCAGCTTTTTTCCGCCCGGCGACCCGCGCTGGAAGAACGCCGACTCCGCCATCTTTCTCAACCTGGCTCTGGAGACGCTGCAACGCGCCGGTTACCGCATCGTGAACATCGACATTACGCTGATTCTGGCCAAGCCCAAGATCGGTCCTGTCTCCGGCGAGATGCGCTCTCGCGTTGCCGAACTGCTGGGTTTGGGCACCGACCAGATAAGCATCAAAGCCAAGACCCCGGAGGGCCTGAACCTTGACCATGTTGCTCAGTGCCACGCCATCGCCCTGGTGGAGCGCGTACTCGAACCGGAGGACCTGAAGAGCATGAGCGCCGTAATCGAAAGTCAGCGCCAACTGGAAGATGTGGTCGAAGACCTGCTCAGTTCCGTCCACGGCGTGCCAAAAAAACGCGGTAGCCCGGACTACGATCCCGAGGAGATTCCATAGGGCAGGGAACAGCGGGTCAGTGGGCAGGTTCAACGGGAGGATTCTGACCACGAAATAAGGATTGCGAATTTCTCCGTTTGGCTGTATCTTTGCTGCGAGTTCCCATCTCATTCCTGGAGTGTTCTGTATGCAGTATTTGGCGTTTTTCCTGCAAGACAATCCAATGCCGTCAGTTGCGGGCGCGGCCATGGCCATTGTGGTGATCGTTCTTATCGTTATTTTGGTGTGCCTTGCCATCATCCTGATCCCCTTCGGGTTCATTCTGAAAAAGGCAGGCTTTTCTCCCTGGCTTACCCTGATCAACATCGTTCCCCTAGGCACTCTGATTCTTCTCTATGTACTGGCCTTTTCCACGTGGAATGTTGTGCCTGCGCCTCCGCCTGTCTGGCAGCAGCCGCCCCAGCCGCCGTATCCACCTCAGGCCTGAGACGGACGCATCCGCCGAAGAGGAAGCGCTGCCTGCGTCGCGATTGATAACATACAATTACGATGCCTGATACGACTTCCTCCTCGGCAAAAACTCCTCGTGTTCGATTTGCTCCCTCGCCCACCGGCTACCTGCACGTGGGCGGGGCGCGCACATTTATCTTCAATTGGCTCTATGCCCGCCACAACCACGGAACCATGGTGCTGCGTCTGGACGACACCGACGTCGAGCGCAACACCGAGGCCAGCGTCCAGTCTATTTTTGAAGGCCTGCGCTGGCTTGGCCTGAACTGGGACGAAGAGTACAGGCAATCCGAGCGCCTGGACCTGCACCGCCGGCAGGCCGAAGCCATCTTCGCCAAGGGCCTTGCCTATCGCGACTTCACCCCCGCGCACGCCGGAGACGACAATCAGTCCTCCGCGCAGGGCGCTTGGCTCTTTAATCCCGGAATGCGCGAATTGTCATGCGAAGAGTCCGACCGCCGCGCCGCCGCTGGCGAACCCTTCGCGCTGCGCTATCGAGTACCGCGCGGACAGGGCCGCACCCTCAGCTTTACCGACAGCGTCTACGGTGAGCAGTCCAAGCTTGCCGACGAAGTGGAAGACTTCGCCTTGCTACGGTCTGATGGAATGCCCACCTACCACCTCGCCTCCTGCGTTGACGACGCCGATCTCCGCATCACGCACATCATCCGCGGCCAGGATCATCTCACCAACACCTTCAAGCACCTGCTGATCTTCGAAGCCCTCGGCGCGCCACCGCCCCAGTTCGTCCATCTGCCTTTACTCGTTGCGCCGGATGGCGCCAAGCTCTCCAAGCGCAAGCATGGCCCGGTTGTCAGCGTTACCACTTATAGGGACGCGGGGTTCCTGCCGCAGGCTTTCATTAATTTCTTCTGTCTTCTCGGCTGGTCACCAAAGGACGACCGCGAGTTTCTGACCATCGACGAGCTCACAGCCGCTTTTACTTTTGAGGCGGTCAATCGCTCCAATGCCGTTATCAACTTTACCGAGGAAGACCCTTTCGACCCCAAAGCCGTCTGGCTCAACGCCGAGCATATTCGCGCACTGCCCGTCGAGCAGCTCGCTTCTTTGCTCCAACCCTTCTTCGCGCAGGCAGGCTTTGAGACTACGGCAGAAAAAATACTAGCCGTCACTCCGCTCATTCGTGAGCGCATCAAGCTGCTCGGCGAGGTCCCCGCTGCCGCAGATTTTTTCTTCCTGAAAGAGCTATCCCCCTACGACCCCGCCGAGCTGATTCCGCCCAAGGGCGGCGATGCCGCCATGGCTCTACGCGTCCTGCAACATGCGCAAGAAGTTCTGGCCGGGACGGCCTTCGATCATGATTCTCTCGACCATGTTCTTCGCGCTGCCGCTGTGCAACTTGGTTTGAAGGCAGGGCAGGCCTTCCAGCCCATCCGGGTCGCAGTCTGCGGGCGCAAAAACGCGCCACCGCTCTTTGAAACCTTGGTCGTCCTCGGCCGCGAGACGTGCCTTGCCCGAATCCGCCAGGCCGTAGCCAGCCTTCAATCGATAAAATGAGCACAGCCCTCGTAAAAAAGGAATTGCAGCTATGACCAACTCAAATCCAGAAACGCAAACCGCCGCTACTCCCTCCAACTTCCTCCGCGACATGATTGCCGAGGATGTGCGCACCAAAAAGTATGGCGACGCCGTCATCCAGACTCGCTTTCCCCCCGAGCCCAACGGCTACCTGCACATCGGCCACGCCAAGGCCATCTGCATCGACTTCGGCCTGGCCGACGAGTTCGGCGGCAAGACCAACCTGCGCTTCGACGACACAAACCCCGAGAAGGAAGAGCAGGAGTACGTCGATTCCATCATGGAGGACGTCCGCTGGCTCGGCTTCGAGTGGGAGCGCCTCTGTTACGCGTCGGATTATTTTGGTCAGCTTTATGAGTGGGCTTTACAGCTCATCCGTGCAGGAAAGGCTTACGTCGATGACCTCTCCGCAGACGAGATCCGCCAGCACCGCGGCACCTTAACCGAGCCTGGCAAAGACTCGCCCTATCGCAACCGGACAATCGAGGAGAACCTCGACCTCTTCACCCGCATGAAGGCCGGCGAGTTCCCTGACGGCAGCCGCGTGCTGAGAGCCAAAATCGACATGGCCTCGCCGAATCTGAATATGCGCGATCCGGTCATGTACCGCATTCTGCATGCCTCGCACCAGCGCACTGGCGATACGTGGTGCATCTACCCCATGTACGACTACGCCCACGGCCAGTCGGATTCGCTGGAGTGCGTCACCCACTCCATGTGTACCCTGGAATTTACGGACCACCAGCCGCTCTATCGCTGGTATATCGAGCATCTCGGCATCTTCCCTTCGAACCAGACAGAGTTCGACCGCCTCAACATTACCTACACCATGCTCAGCAAGCGCAAGCTTCTTCAACTCGTTGAGGAGAAGCGCGTTAACGGCTGGGACGATCCACGCATGCCCACCCTCCGTGGCCTGCGCCGCCGCGGCTTTACGCCAGAAGCCATTCGCGCCTTTGTTGCCGCCTCAGGCGTCTCGCGCACCAACGGGGCCACTGACATTGAAATGCTCGAGCACTTCCAGAGGGACGACCTGAACCACCGCGCCAGCCGCGCCATGGGCGTGCTTCATCCGCTCAAACTGGTCATCGACAACTACCCCGCCGACAAGGTCGAGTACCTCGACGTTGCCAACAACCCCGAAGATCCCTCCGCCGGGACCCGTGGGGTCCCTTTCTCGCAAACGGTTTATATTGAACAAGATGACTTCCGCGAGGTTCCTCCGCCAAAGTACTACCGCCTGTCTCCTGGGAAAGAAGTTCGCCTGCGTAACGCCTATTTCGTAACGGCACAGAGCGTGGTGAAAGACGCGGCCGGCGAGATTGTCGAGGTGCATTGCACCTATGATCCGGCCAGCCGCGGCGGCAACTCACCCGACGGCCGCAAGGTCAAGTCCACCATGCACTGGGTGTCGGCAGCTCATGCCCTGACGGCAGAAATCCGTCTTTACGGCAACCTGTTCGCCAAGGCCGACCCCTACGATCTTGCTGAAAATCAAGATGTTCTGGACAATCTGAACCCCAACTCGCTGGAAATTCTCACCGGCGCCAAACTGGAGCCGTCGCTGGCCAACGCAAAACTTGAGGACAGATTCCAGTTTGAGCGGGTTGGCTATTTCTGCCTCGATCCTGACTCCAAACCGGGCAATCTGGTCTTCAACCGGACGCTCGCGCTGAAAGATTCCTGGGCCAAGATTGAGAAGAAAACCTGCGTGTAGCCGCTGGCGACGGGGCAACCGCACGCTAACCGCTCGCGGGGGGTGCAGGTCCCCAAAATAGGACATTTTGCACTGCAATTGGTGCATAAAGAGTGCAAAAAGCCTTTGCTTTTAAGTAGAGGTTTTTTGCGCAAAATGGGGTTATTTGGGAAGCGGATCAGGGCGGTTTTGAGCTCGGAAGGGCTGAATAGGCTCGAGTTTTTCCCTAAATATGCTATCATGATAGCATATTTGGGAGGGGAGAGGATGGCGCAGATTCTGATTCGCAATCTGGACGACGGGCTCAAGGGTCGTTTGCAGCGCCGCGCCAAACTCCACGGCCAAAGCATGGAGGCCGAGGTCCGCGATATTCTGCGTGACGCGCTGCGGGAAGAGGAGACTCCGGCGGTCGGCCTGGGTTCGGAGATCGTGGCGATGTTCAGCGGTAGCGGAGTCTATCTCGACGAGCCGATTCAAGAGATACGCGGCATGAAGATGGAGATTCCGGAGTTCGAGCCGTGATACTGCTCGATACGAACGTGATCACAGAGTTCATGCTCGCTGTTCCGGATGCACGGGTGACGCGCTGGCTGGACCGTCAACCACGCTCCTCGATCTGGACAACATCCATCAATCTCTACGAGATTCGCGCCGGTTTGCTGACGATGCCGGTAGATAGACGGCGCGCCGGACTGGAATCGCACTTCGAGCGGATTCTTCAGCTCGCGATTCAGGACCGGATACTGCACTACGACGCCGAATCTGCTGAGCGGGCAGCCAAGTTGTCGGCCGCGCGCCGCAGTGAGAGACGCCCGGTCGAAAACCGCGATATGATGATCGCCGGAATCGTGCTCGCCTCGCACGCAAAGCTCGCCACGCGCAACGTCAAGCACTTCGAGGAGATTGCGTCTTCATTGGTGAATCCGTGGGAGGGGTAGAAGCAGGGAACAGGGAATAGGGAACAGGGAATAGAAGAGCCGGTTGGATGAGGCTTGTGCTATCCCAGGTCCCAAAGGCGGGAACTGGGGCACCCGGCGAGAGGAAGTCAGTAGCGTAAGGTACCACCTGCAGTGTGCCACAGGTCTCGAGGACCGAGACCTGAGCACCCTGCCGAAGCCGAGAGTATAATTCTTACGTTCCAGGGTTTCTACATTTGAAAGGAGTGTAAGTCAAATGGCTCTTCCAAGCGCCTACCTTGTCACCACTAAGAATCTGGAATCACTTCTCAACGCTCTTCGGTCCGCCAAAGCACCTGAGAGATTTAGCAACAAGTTTCTCACTCAACTTGACTTCAATAGCAGCAATGATCGCCTTTTTATTAGCGTTTTGAGAAGCCTCGGGTTTATCGACGAATCTGGCACACCATCCACACGCTATTACCAGTTTCTCGATCAGACTCAATCTGGAAGGGTCTTGGCAGACGCCATCCGAGAAGCGTACCAAGATCTCTTTGCCGTAAACACTAAAGCCCAAGAAATGAGTGTCGACGAGGTCAAGAACAAGCTAAAGACTCTCACACTCGGCCAAAAATCTGAAAATGTCCTTGGACTGATGGCAAATACATTCAAGGCACTCGCGGATCTAGCAGATTGGGATGCCCCTGCCGCGACTAAGGTTCAACCCTCACCGGCAGAAAATGTCTCTTCAGAGGAACTCAACAAACCCCTTCCTGAACAGCCTGTGCCATTAGGAAAGGGCATCGAGCTCCACTACGACATTCAAATCCATTTGCCGGAATCGCGTGATCCAGCAGTATTTGATGCGATTTTTCAGGCGCTAAGAAGGCACTTGATTTGAGGAGGCTCGATGGACCACGAATTGTATTCATTCGCATTTAAGGGACTTCTCACAGATCAAACTCTAGACAGAACTCCTCGTCTGAGGAGGCGGTCTCTTGGGGACCTGGAACCCGAGGTCTCCAAGAGGTTACCCATCGATGTGCTCGACGAAGATCTCGTCGCTAGAGCCAAGAGAATGGCGGTAGTATATGTCGCGATCGCCGCATTTGAGAATACGGTTCGGGAATTTGTGTCAAAGCGACTTCTTGAAAGCCTTGGAGCAGATTGGTGGGTTCAGGGAGTCTCAGAGAAGATCAGAGTTAAGGCAGAGAGTCGTCGGGATGAGGAAAGCAAGATCAAGTGGCACTCTCAGCGCGGCGATCAACCTATTAATTACACAGAATTTGGCGATCTCAGCTCGATAGTAGGCCAGAACTGGGTGCATTTCGAAGACTACCTACACGAGACACAAGAGTGGATGCGCCAGATTATAACCACGTTGGAACGATCAAGGAATGTTATTATGCACAGCGGTGAGCTCGGTGCGCAGGATATCGAACGTATTGGTACGTCAATTCGCGACTGGATAAGACAGGTTGGAACTTAAGCAGGGTGTGGGTACCCCAGACCCCAATTCGGGGACTTGGGAACTCATCCAGCGTGGCGAGAACCGTGGCCTACCGCGCATCCCTTCCGAGGCTAAAGCCCAACATTTATTTTGGTACATTTGCGGCAGTCAGGGTAAAAATTCTGACCTACCAGTCGTGTCCTGATACAAAGCGTCAAAAAACAAA
>Ga0302267_10002247_pt1 | contig 23610 bp, 14 predicted proteins | sample III_Bog_E1_3_FD_194555 | JGI IMG/M metagenome (GOLD analysis project Ga0302267, IMG submission 194555) | Peat permafrost microbial communities from Stordalen Mire near Abisko, Sweden - III_Bog_E1_3 | ecosystem: Environmental > Terrestrial > Soil > Wetlands > Peat | place: Sweden: Abisko...
CTCAAGAACTTACCAGCAGAGTTCCAATCTGAAACTGCGCATCCCCGGTGCACCGCCATCCATCCAGGTCTCTCAATCCGCTCTAGGAGCTTTTTGAAAAAACCGGACCCCGACGGCTTTGTAACAGGGCACCACTTGAGTCGTGCCGATAAGGCCAATCAAATCAACTGGGCTTTAGCCCCTGCGGGATGTCTTGCACGCCGATTGCACTCGATTGCAGCCTTTTCAACAAGCTCCTGGGAGTCAGACGATCCAACACAGCCGGTTCCACCGCATTCGCCCGAATTGGGCCGCAACCCCATGTTGCAGCCGGATTGCCTTCAACCGTGCGCCACCGGCCGCAAAGTATTTCACAAGACCTACCTAACATGCTTTCAATCAATTGTTTGTAGAAAGTCAAACCCGCCCTCGAAGGCCAGATCCGCCGTCGGATTGTTCTTTGATCTTACCCGCTCGTTCTTTCCGCATCTCGGATGGAAAGAAAACGAAACCGCCTCCGTCTATTTTCGGGGTTAAACAGTTGACTGTTCCTTCTCATCACCTTAGACTTGTCACGATGCGACGTGCCAAGAGTGAAAACCCGCTGCTCGCCGAGCAGCGTCGCCGGAAGATCCTCGATCTGCTTGAGCAGGAAGGGCAAATCACCGTTCGCGACCTGGTCGAGCGGTTTTCGATTTCCGCAGTGACTGTCCGCTCCGATCTGGATGCTCTCGGCTCCACCGGCGCCGTCGTTCGGTCGCATGGCGGCGCGGTCCGGCAACTCGAGCCAACCCGCGACTACCCGCTCCGCCTCAAGGCCTCCATTCACCGCTCTGAAAAAGCTCAAATCGGCCGCGCCGCTGCCAACCTCGTGCAGCCCGGTGAAGTCATCATTCTCGATTCGGGAACCACCACCAGCGAAGTCGCCAGGCAACTCAAGGCCCGCACTTTACACGCAGTCACGGTCATTACCAACGCCATGAATGTCGTGTCGGAACTGGTGGACGCGCCGGGGATTTCAGTCATCGTCATTGGCGGCGTGCTCCGCCCGGTCTCGCTGTCCTTCGTCGGTCCCCAGGCCGAGACCATGCTCAAAGACCTTCACGCCGATCGCCTCTTCCTTGCCGTCGATGGCTTCGATCTCGAAGCTGGCGCCACCACCCCGGACGTCCTCGAAGCGCAGTTGAACAGTTGCATGATGAACGTGGCCAAGGAAACCACCGTGGTCGCCGACTTCAGCAAGCTTGGCCGCCGCAGCGTTTCACGCATCGGCTCCATTGACCGCATTCATCGCCTCATTACCGACACCAAGGCCCCCGAAGAGTTTGTTGCCGCCCTGCGCGCTCGCGGTATTGAGGTGGTTCAGGCCTGACAGGCCTGCAATCGCTGCCCCTGCTCGCTCAGGAAAGTATCGCGGTACACCGTGTCGCGAAACGCCTCTGTACCCCCCGGCCGCGTTGTCGAAAGTGCGCCCGCCAGGTTGCCCTTCCGCAGGCACGCATCCAGGCTTGCCCCGCGCACGTATTCGCTCAGAAACCCCGCGTCAAAGCTGTCCCCTGCGCCGACGGAATCAATCACCCTGTCCAGCTTCACCGCCGGGCTGTGCAACCGCTCTTTGCCCTGGCAAGCCATTGCGCCGTTTGCGCCCAGCTTCACCACCACCAGGGGAACCAGTTCGGTTAGCCGATTCAGCGCCGATCCCAGGTTGTCGCTCCCGGCTATCTTCATCGCTTCCCGTTGGTTCGGCAAAAGAACATCCACATACGGCAGCACGTTCATCAGGCCCTTATCCCAGTCGTCGTCCGGCGAGTCATTCGTATCCACCGACACGCTCAAACCAGCCGACTTCAACTCCCTCAGCAGCTCCGGAACATGGCTCTGCAGTCCGCTCTGCAAATAATAGGAAGACAAGTGAAAATGCCGCGAAGACCTCAGGTAGGCGCGGTCAAGATGCTCCCCATTCAGCGCGGAAATCGTCCCCGCATACGTGAGGATGTTCCTCCATTCCTCGCGCGGCAGAATCACCGTGAGACCCGTCCTGGTCTGCGGCCCCAGTTGCCGAACGGTTGAAACATCCACCCCTGCGGCCGTCAAGCGGTCCAGTGCGATACCGCCAAAGCTGTCGCTCCCGATGCAGGAACTGAAGCCCACCTTGCATCCCAGCGCTGCCAGATTATGGGCCACAATGGCCGAGGAACTGCCCAGCGTCACCATCATTTCCGACACCAGCAGTTCGCGCTCCGGCAGCAGTTGCTCCGGCAACCCATAGAGAATCAGATCCAGGTTCAGCTCACCGGCAATCGTCACGTCAAACCGTTCCAAATAGAGCCTCCTGCCGTCGGGATTCCTGTTGCAGCCAATTTTACGACACCTATTCTTTTTTACCCAATAAGAATTAAAAACAAAGTAAAACAAATATATACTTGCTCAAGATGACGGAAAACGAATCCATCGCCTCGGAATCGGCGCACTCTCAACCCGCTGCCACGTTGCAGCAGCCAGGCGCCATTTTGCGGCAGATCGTCCGCCGCAATCGCCGGCGACAGAAGGCCGGCACCTACGCGGTCTGTTCGGCGCATCCGGCGGTCCTCGATGCCGCAATCCATCAGGCCCTTGCCGACGATTCGCTGCTGCATATTGAGTCCACATCCAACCAGGTCAATCAGTTTGGCGGCTACACCGGAACCACCCCCAGCCAATTTGCCGCGCAGATCAGGCGCTCAGCCGCCCAGGCCGGCCTGCCGGATGCAAAGGTGCTGCTCGGAGCTGACCATCTGGGCCCCTATTGCTGGCGGGCCGAGCCTGCAGCGAGCGCCATGGCCAAGGCCTGCCAGCTCGCCTCGCAGTCCGTGCTTGCCGGCTACCAGAAGATCCATCTGGACGCCAGCATGGCCTGCGCCGGCGACCCCACTCCCCTGCCCGAGGCGGTGGTCGCTGAACGCGCCGCCATGCTCTGCCAGGCTGCGGAAGAGAGCTTCGCCCATCTGCCCTCCGGCTCCCCTAGCCCGCTCTACGTCATTGGCACCGAGGTCCCGGTGCCGGGAGGAGAGGTCGCCGAAGGCCAATCCCCGGTTCCCACCCGCCTCGAAGACCTGCAATCGTCTCTCGAGGAATTCCGCAAGGCATTCATGGCGCGCGGTCTCGAAGCGGCATGGGAGAACGTGGTAGGCGTCGTGGTCCAGCCAGGCGTCGAGTTCGGTGACACCTCCATCTTCGAATACGACCGCGAAAAAGCCCGTCATCTCGTCGAAGGATTGCCGAACAGTCCGCGGCTAGTCTATGAAGCGCACTCAACGGACTACCAGTCGCCCTCAAGCCTGGCCCGGCTGGTTGAAGACCACTTCGCCATTCTCAAGGTCGGCCCGTGGCTGACCTTCGCATTTCGCGAAGCCGTGCTGGCCCTCGGATTGATTGAGAGCGAGATGCCGGAACACAAGCCGGCCGGCTCCCGTGTGCGCCAGGTTCTTGAGAACGAAATGCTGCGCAACCCGGAACACTGGCGGCCGTATTATCGCGGCGACACCGAGCAGCAGCAATTTGCGCGCGCCTTCAGCCTCAGCGATCGCTGCCGCTACTATTGGCCTCGGCAGCCCGTCGAGCAGGAGATGAAACGGCTTCTCCACAACCTGGGCGGTCCGCTGCCCCTTGCGCTGCTCAGCCAATACCTGCCTTGCGCGTACGATGCCATTCGCGAAGGCGCCCTCGTGAATTCAGCCGGGGCCATCATTCGCCACCATGTGCGGCGCGTGCTCAGGATCTACGCCAGGGCCTGCGGCACGCTGGCCGGCTGAGCTTCCCGCCGGAAGCTCCTCGATGCTCCAGTGGCGCCGGCAAATAGCATGCAGCCGAGCCATCTCCGTCTCGTCGACGGGCGCTTCGAACACCACGCACGACCGGGACACGCAGACAATTGCCACGCCCAGCGCTCCCAACGCCTTCACCAGAAAACTCTGCCTCTCGCGCTCGCACGCAATGCTGAATTGCTTCCTCCCGATCCCTGCCGCATCCTCGGGCTGCATCACCCTGATCTCAAGCACCTCTTCTACGCCGTGCATCAGCGCCTTCAGTCTCGTCCAATCGCAAACACCCGAGTCGCCCAGGATGCTGATGTGAATCTCATCGCCCATCCGGACCGACGCGAACGCCTCCACTCTCACCGCCTGCTTGTCGAGTATCTGCATGATTCTCGATTGCACGCGCGGCTGATTGAAGGCCGTGATCAGGTAGAGCCAGTTCATTGCGCCTCATTCACTCGCGGTTCGTCGCCATCGTCTGCGCCCGGCATCGCTTCTCTCCAGCCAAAGCGGTCAGGGCTGCTCCGCCGTCACCTGCAGCGGCAGCTTCACAGAATCACCCAGGCCCGTCGCCGTGTTCTTCACACCCACAGTGACCTCGTACTTTCCACTCGCTCCCGCATCGACGAATCCGGAGATCACTCCCCGATCGTCAATCGTGAGCCCCGCCGGCGCGCCCTCAAGACTGAAGGAAAGTTTGTCCCCGGTGCGGAAGCGCAACTGGTACGACTTTCCATCTTCATCTGCCGAAACAAGATGGCCAATCGAAGCGCTGGTCTTGATCTGCGCCTGGTAGAAACGCAACCGTTGCGCCGCCGGCAATTCCCTGCTCGCAATCAGTGGATGAGGCAATTCGGCCACATCCGACGCACCGCTCACCCGTCCTGCTCCATCTACGGCAACCATGCGATAGTAGGGCCGCCACAGATCTTCCGGTACGTCAATCGAAAACACGGCTCCATGCGTTTCCAGAAGCAGATTCCCCGGTGCCCGCCGGTTTCCTTCAAGCCCCGCATTCAATTCATAGGGACGATCGTTCGCGCTGAAGCCGCGCTCTTCGCTGCCATACACCTTGAACGACACTGCCTTCGTGCCGCCATTCCCCGCCAGCCAGGAGAGGCTCACAACGCGGCGATCGCGATCGAAGCCGGCCGACACCTTCACTGGCACCGCGGGCGCATCCGCCGTGAACGAAAATGTCTTTGACCATCCGCCCCACACGCCCTGCTCACTGCGTGCGCGCACTCTCCAGTAATACTTCTGGCCTGGATTCAAAAGCCCCTCGGCGGGAATCTCGTACGAAGCTGTTCCGCGGTTCTCCGTCCGGCTGATCAGCTTGTGAAAGTTAGGCGACAAATCCCATCGCATGTCGGCGAATTCGCTCAGTTCGAATTCATAATCCGCGGGCTTGCCGCCGGCGCCCGGCGCCCACTCAAATTTGACGCGCGTGCCGGAATAGCTCTTCCCATCGCCAGGCGCAACCGCGGCAGGCGCCGGAGGCAGCTCAATGTTCGCGTCGCACTCGTTCCATGTGTAAGTAATTCTGATGTTGCGCGCTTCAGAATTGCCATCGCTATACGTGAATCGATTTTCGCCCAGTGCCACGCCCGGCATCGCCAGCGGCGCCATCTGCAACGTTGAGCGCAGATAAAAGCCCTTCAGCGCAATCGCCGGAGTCTTCAACTTGCTTTCGAGCGTAAACCGAAGCATGTACTCGTAGCGCGCAGGATCGGTCTTCTTGAAAAATGGATCAAGATCCGCGTACATGCGCCTGTAGTCGCTGGGAACCGACGTCCAAACCTCATTCCAGCTTTTGCCTTGGTCAAAGCTGATCGAGATCGTAATCTGATCCGCATCCTGATCCACGCGTGCAAAATCAACATCCAGCCGCCCGCCTACAACCGGGTAAGCACTGCGCACCGGCACATCCACCACGCCTTTGTCTCCAGTCAAATAAATTCCGTGGCCAAACCTGCCGTCGGCTCTGCTCTCAACGCCAGTCATCTGCAGGTACTTCTGGTTCGACGCCTTGGTCAGGTCAGGCGAGTAAGTCATCTCGCCATCCATCACATGCGCAATCACGCGCCAGCGCTTGTTCCAGTTATCCGCATCGCCATCCGCAAACGAGAACGGCATCGCATGGTAGCGGTTCGCCGGATTCCATGCCCACGTAATCGCTTCGCCGGGGCGCAGCGTGAAATCCATCGTGTGTTTCGTCAGGCTGGGCTGCTCGCCACTGCGCTCACCTTCCCAGGCGATCAGCGATGCGCCGGACTCGTCGCCCAACCGGTTATCGTCAGCCAGCGGCCCATAGGTATGCGTGCGCTTCATCAGATCGTGATCGGCCACAACCTGCGCCTCCGATGCAATGGTCTCGTTATCGCGCAGCAGAGAGATGATCGTTTCATCGGAATCCAGCTCATGCCAGTCGCCTTCGTAATACACCTCGGCAAGGCTATGCCCGTTTGGAAATCCCTGCCGTACTCTGAGCCCGGCCGCGCGCCAAAGATCGCTGATGTCCTTGCTGGCGTCATAGCAAAGCGAATATCCATACACATTCACGCGCTTCACCACATCGCCCACTTCATCGTCCTGCGTCGTTGCGTGAAAGCGATTATCGATCTCGAACTCCCACAGCCTACGCGCCTTTTCCTTGTCGCTCATCTCCGGCCGAATCAGCGATTCCACAAGCGATTGCAGACTGCGCGTATCCGGCTTCCCTTGCCGTTGTATCCACGGATTCACGACCGGCGTATCGCCGATATTCTCCAACCGCACTGAAACATTGGGTTCCCAATACTGGTCGTACGCCCAATACCCGATCGGATCGCGCGTCATCGCTCCATCGATCTTGCCGCCCATCTGAATTGAATAACTGCGATTCGTCGAATCGAATGTTTCAACATGCGTCTTCGGCGTTGACTCGCACTGCGTGCGCAGATCCTGCGCCGCCGCAATCGCGACCGCGGACAATGCAAGCGTGGCGCAAATTCCCATTTGCAACGCCGGCCACCCAGCCGCTCCTGCACACACTCGCGTCACGACATCGATTTCAGCACCGGCAGATCGTCTCACACGCTCTCCAACTTTGAGTTTCACTGGCTCTTCCAGCCTTTGGGGCGAAGCAGAATCACCGTCGCTTTGCCGTGCCTGGGAACCGTAATCGTCAAGCGATCGCCCTCGCGCTCGGGTTCCACAGTCGTCTTCTCTCCTCCGTCCACTCCATCCACTTCGACAGATGCAACGTTGCCCGCATCCGGCAATCGCGCAATCACCTGAAGATTCGTGTCGAACCCATCGGCATTGCGCAGTTCGCGCCACGCCGAAACCATCGTGATCATCACCGTGCCGTCTCTGAGTCGAAAGATATTCCCAAACGTGTTCTCAGGCAATTGCAAAGCCTCAGGATAAAAGATCCACTGCTTGCCCTTGAACATTTCAATGAATGGAAGATATTTGTTCTCGATCGTGCGATTGTTCGCAATCGCCTCCGGAGTAATCGGTTTTCCATTCCTGTCTCTGAGCGATGGAAACGATGGGAAAGCGCCATAGCGCAGGCAGTGCAAATACATCGTCTCTTCATTGGGCGCGTTCTCATCCAGAATCATCACGTGGCGATTGAGGCCAAGATAGCTCTGCGCCGTAATCCACGCCGGGCTCTCTTCGCGAGGAGCATCTTCCATCGTCATCACGCCGTCGATGCCGCGCGTGCTGGCCACCGTCACCGGCTTGTTTGCCGTGATCTGCATGTTGCGCCCGTGCAGCAGCGGGCCAATCGCATCCTGCATCAGCCGCTGATACATGAATTCGGGATAGTATGCGGCCTTGTTATTGATCATCGTGATTCCATCGTCGTGCGCAAAATCGAACATGTAACTGCGCCCGTACACATCCCAGAAAAAACCCGCCGCGGCCGGATACGCATCCACCATATCCTTTGCCTGCTGAATCATGTATTTCCCAAACGATGTCGCCGGATCGGCATTCATCAGCCAGCACGCGCGTTTGTCGGGATACTTCTGCGACTGCCACGCGCCGATCGTCCCGCCCGCTTCATTTCTCGCAATGCTGTCCGGAAATTTCTCCTGCGCAAACCAATACTCTGACTCCGTCACGTTGTAATAGAGAAACGTGCCGATGCCTGCATCTCTCGCCACCCGGCAATGCTCGGCGATCTTCTCCCGCGTCATGGTCTCGCCAAATGAATCGGACTGGTTCGTCCAACTCTTCACGCTGGCATCGGGAATCATCGAGCCGTAATGCGCAAAGTGCCCATGCAATTCCTCCCAGCGTTCGCCGCGCGCATATTCATCGGCATACGCCGCGGCAATCTCTTCAGGTTTCAAAGTCGACTTCAGGTACTCATATCCCGACCCGTAGATTCCATCCCACTTGTCGAATCGCGGGTCTGGATCGAAGTATGGTTTGTATTGCGCATAGAACCATCCCAGCGCAGGACGCCAGTCGGAAGGCTGCGCCGAAATCAGCAACGATGTCTGAAGATCCCTGCCGTCGCGCACACCCAAATACTCATTGCTCACTTCAAAGTAAGGCCGCTCCCGCAGCGGATACTCGCGCGAGTTCCAATGGAAGTCCGCCTCCGCACTCGTATTCGAGAGGAAGCGAATCCGCACCGCGGGCACCTCCAGCGGCGAGGCAACCGCGAGTGCGCGATGATTGCGCCTGGAATAAAACACCATCAGCGGAACCGTCGTGCGCCAGCGCCCCTCGCCGATTGCCCCTGCCGTCGATTGCCCGTAGTCGATTGAAAACGGAAGCCACGGCTTCACCGCAAAAGGCGCATCCGAAATGGGCGCCCAGGCCTGGTAGCCACCCAGCGGCATGGGCAGTAGATTGATCACGCGAACCGTGCGGTCAGGTCCGCTGCTCTTCTTCACCCTCACATCCCATCGCACCTGGGTTGCGCTCACGGTGAACGTCTCAGTCACCACAAACTCCGCGCCGGCATATTGCTTGTCAAAGGTCAGTGCCGCAACCCCGCCGCTTTGAGATTCGCTCAGCGCTGTAATCACGCCCGGGTTTTCCAGGTCGGAGAATTCCCTGCCCCGCAGTTCGTCCAGCAGCTTCAGGCCGCCCGGCCGCGCGCCCACCACGAAGTGCAGCCCTTGATTGCCGTCTGTGTCGGACGTTGCATTGCTCACATTCTGGTTGCAATAGTCTTCTTGGTCCACCTTGTCGCGCAGCCGCTCAATCAGCCCCGTCGTCTGATTGATCCCAATCTCAATCGAGTCGTTGCCGGCCACCCACAGCGCGCCTTCGTGATGCGATACAACCGGCAATTGGGCCATGCAACAGCAACCCATTCCCGCCAGCAGCAGCACCGGCGTCCAACCCCAGCCGCACCGCATCAGGTCGCGCTTCATCTCATTCAAGGCTTTGCTCCTTTGGCCGTGCCGCTGACACCGGAATGCTTCGCTGATCGCTTCTTCCGGTCCCTCTCGCCGCGATAATACTCCGCCCCGATCAAGTTGCATGCGGCAATCAGGCGAACGCAGCGCAGGAAGGAAAAGCACACAGTCCGCTCTTGTAATCTTGTACAACTTCCAAGTCCATAAAGCAAGATAAACGAAGAAATTCAACTCCATAAGAAAGCCACTAAAGGAAATAATACGCAAAACTCTATTGACGACCAGCAGGATTCACCGTACCCTCTGGAGAAGCCGCCTGAGAGAACCTGATCCCCACTCGTTTTTCGGATTTCCACCTTGGGAGTTCCACATTGGCAGTTCCACCTTGTTGATCCCGGAGACATTGCCTCATGGCAACCAAAGCCGCTGAACCGGCGCTGCGGCGCGTCCTGTCAAGACGTGACCTGATCCTGTACGGCCTGGTTCTGCTCGGGCCCACCGCGGCCTATCCCGTATTCGGACTTGTGCAGCAGACTTCGCAGGGCCATGCGGCGCTCAGTTACCTGGTGGCAGTTGTCGCCATGCTCTTCACCGCCGCCAGCTATGGCAAGATGTCCAGCGCCTTTCCCTCTGCCGGTTCCACCTACACCTACGCCCAGCAGGGCCTTCATCCGATCGTCGGATTCCTCGCCGGCTGGGCCATGATCCTGGACTACTTTCTGATCCCCCTGCTCAGCGTGGTGTACGTCTCCCTCACCGCCAACCGCATGCTTCCGCAAGTCCCCTATTTCGCATGGGCCGTCACCTGCACCGTCCTGATTACAGTCATCAATGTGCGCGGCATCCGCGTAACCGCGCGCGCCGGAAATGTAATGATGGCGCTCATGTCCATCTGCGCCGTCCTGTTTGTGGTGGTATCGGCCCGATGGGTGGTCGTCCACCACGGCCTTCCGGGCCTGTTCGACCTGCGCGCCATCTATCGGCCTGAGTCGTTTTCACTGCACGCGCTCATGGCTGGCGCTGCCCTGGCCAGCATCTCCTACATCGGCTTCGACGCCATTTCAACTCTGGCTGAAGACACCATCCGTCCCGAGCGCGACATCTCCATCGCCACCGTCCTGGTCTGTCTTATCCAGGCCGCATTCTGCGTCGCCACCGTCTATCTCGCGGCACTCGTGTGGCCCGACTTTCACATCTTTCCCAACCCTGAAACCGCCATTCTGGACATAGGCCGCACCGCCGGAGGCTCATGGATGATGGGCTTCCTCATCTTCATTCTGATGGTCGCCGGCGTGGCCAGCGCCCTCACCGGACAAGCCGGCGCATCGCGCCTTCTGCTCGGCATGGGAAGAGACGGCGTCATCTCCCGCCGCATCTTCGCCCACGTCGATCCCCGCTTCTCAACCCCGGTTCGCGGCATCTACCTCATGGGACTGGCCTCCCTCATCGGGTCCCTCCTCATGCGTTTTGAACTCGTGGCCGAGCTGCTCAACTTCGGCGCGTTCATCGGATTCATCCTGGTCAACCTCAGCGTCATCCGCCACTTCTACTTTCGCCTGAACCAGCGACGCGGATTTGCCCTCTTCACCAACCTGCTTTTCCCCCTGGCAGGCACCCTGGTGTGTACCTACGTGTGGCTCAACCTGACGTACAAGGCCCTCTTCGCCGGCTTCTGCTGGCTGGCGATTGGCGCCATCTACCTGGCTGTCGTCACCCGCGGATTCCGCACCGCCCCCAGGAAGATGAACAGCCTCTCCAGCCTGGAATAACACCCCCTGGGAATTACTGAGTCCCCCACCGGCGTTTCCGCCCCACTGCGGATGAAACTGTAGCGCCGGCCTCCCGGCCGGCTGTCGTGTGGACCTCCCGGTCCACGCTTGTTTCTTATCAGGAATTGGATGACTGGCCCGAGCCTATGCGCCCGGTCTACCCCATCTGCCCTCGCGAAACCTTCTAAAATATCTGTCTTGACTCCCCATATCTTTTGTTGTATTGTCTTTTTTCATCCTTTATCTTTCCACTTTTTGTTTTTAGACTTTCTTTTGCCGCACATACTTTCCTCTCACTTTGCCGGCCGGCGCCCTGTGAGGAGAGAAACACGACCATCATCGCTGGTCCGGCAAATGCCTGACCGTCAACCCACCTGTTTGACAACTGTTTTCAGGAGCAGACGATGAAACGAGCAATGAATTCGGTGATCTTGTCCCTGGCGGTTTTCCTGGGTGCATCCATCTGCAGCGCCAGCGTGCTCACGGTGGGCCCAAACGGCCAGTACCCCACCCCCTGCGCCGCCATCGCTGTCGCCAATGCGGGCGACACCATTCAGATCGACTACAACAACGGCATTCCCTACGCCGAGCCGGCTCATAACGGCGTGGATCAGACTTCCGATTGCGTCTTCACCACCAACAACCTCACCATCGTCGGCGTCAACGGCCGGCCCATTCTGGATGCGACCGGAGAAAACATCGCCAAGGGAATCTTCGATGTGTACGGCTCCGGCGTAACCTTCACCAATCTGGAAATGCGCGGGGCCGCAACCCCCGCAGGCGGCGGCAGCAATGCAGCCGGAGTCCGCGTTGAGTCCGGCACAACGGCCGCTCCCGGTGGCGGTGACATCACCATCCAGTACTGCTACATCCACAACAACCAGGACGGCGTGCTCACCGCAAATGTAGGCGCATCCGAGGGAGGAGCCTACGCCTCAAAGAATCCTTTCATCCTGTTCCAGTACGACGAGTTCGCCTACAACGGCGCAGGCGACGGCGAATCGCACAATATGTACATCGGATACGACGGCAACTTCGCCACCACATTTACTCTGCAATACTCCTGGTCTCATGACTCGGTTGTCGGCCATGACCTTAAATCGCGCGCGCCCATCAACAACCTCCTCTACAACATCATTGACGACCAGGTCGGCTCGTCCAGTTACCTGCTCAACTTCCCACTGGGTGGAACCGCCTACATTGTCGGCAATGTGTTCTACAAAAATGCCGTTGCCTCCGCCTTTTCTCAGCTTTCAAACGACACCTGGATGCTTTACGCGGATAGAGGCGACAATACGCCCTCCGATCCGGAATACAGCCCCGGAAATCAGGATGTGCATTTCGTCAACAACACAGTCATCCTCGATCCCTCCGATGGAATCAACAACGGCGGCGCTTTTGTCACCATCGGCTGCCAGCAGACCACTGACCTGACCACCTGCGCTACGCCTTCCAACGGGCCCGAGGTCACCACCAAGGCCGTGGTGGAAAACAACATCTTCGTTGGACCGAGTTCAGTCGCCATCGATCAGACCAACGCCCAGGTTGCCAACAACGACATCATCAACAATCGCTCGTCCAACAACCCCACCGGCCTGCTCACTGGTCTTTTCAACAACTGGCAATACCTCGACTATCACCTCATTGCCGGCGCAGGAACTCCGCCTATTCTGGGCGGTCTCTATCCTCCCACTCTCAATGACGGTGTAACCGCCGATCCAAAGGCCCTCGCAGCCTATGAATATGTAGTGCCCACCGGCAGCGTGGCTCGCCCCGCACCGGCAAGCAATGCCACCGCCATGGATGACGGCGCCTACAGCTACCCGCGCGTCGACTCGCCTCCGACGCCAACGCTCACTTATTCGCCTGCGTCGCAATCCGTCACCACCCCCGGCGTCATCACCCTGACCCTCACCGGCCTGCCCACACCGGCCGCGGGCTCCTACAACGTCGTCGCATTCGAATCGGAAAATACCAGTCTGATCTCGTCCACCTCGGTCACCAGTTCCACCGGAACCGTCACTGCGACCTTCAGCCCCAATCCCACCTCGGGAGCAACCGTCGTCCCCATCGACATCTATGTGGATGGCGCGTATCTGCAGGCCAGCGTCACCATCCTGCCCGGCGCGCCGGCACTGCAGTCGATTACCCAGGACGCTCCCGGCAACGGCGAAACCACCGTTCATCTCACCAACGCCGCCACGTCTGCGGTCACCGTGACGCTCAGCTCATCCAATCCCAGCGTGGTGTATGTGCCGTCAACCGTCACCATTCCGGTGGGGTCGGCATCCGTTGAAGTTGGCTCGGCGATCGGCAGCCTCTGGGGGCCGTCGCCGGCCACGCAGACCGCGACCGTCACAGCCACCGCGTTGGGCCGCACGGTCACCTTGCCGGTCACCGTAGCCACGCCGGTCGCACGTCATTTCTACTGCAACATCTACTCTCCCGGATGCCAGGTCATCGGCGGCCAGCAGTTGAATAACATGGCGGCGGCCGAGTACTCCACCAACGACTGGCCCATCTGGGGCGGTCCCGTCACCTTCACCTCGGACACGCCTTCCGTCATTCCCACCCAGACATTCGAGGTCGGCGGAGCTCTGGTCCCCGGCGGTCCCGTTCAGTCGGCGATCGGAAACTCCACCACCGGCGGCCCGGGTTGGTACGACACCTTTGTTCTCAATACCAACCCCGTCACCGTTCCCACCAATGTCACGTTGACGCTGAATATCAACGGTTCCACGCGTCCGCCCGCGGTCATCCAGGTGTTGCCGCCAGACGGCGTCGGGTTCGCCGCCAGCATCACCACCGTTTCAGGCTCCGGCCAAACCGCTGCGGATGGCGTCAATTTCGCGCAGCCTCTTGTTGCCTGGGTCCAGGATGCAAATGGCTTCGCTGTGCAGGGAGCCGTAGTCACCTTTGCGGGAACCGGCGTCAATTTCCCCAACGGCGGCACTGTAAATACCGACAGCAGTGGCCTGGCCACCATCACCGCGCAACCCGCATCCAGCGGCACGCTCAACATCACCGCCTCGGTAGCTGGAGTAGGCACGCCGGCCACCTTCACTGAAACAGCCACCGCGGTGCCGCAAACCAACATTGCCGTCGTCTCCGGCTCCGGACAAACAACAGAAGTGGGTACCAGCTTCGCCAATCCGCTGGTCGTAGTCGTCACAGATTCGAATGGGAACGGCGTACCGAATGTAACCGTCACCTTTACCGGCGCCGGCGCAAGTTTCCCGTCCGGAGCCACGGCGGTCACCACCAGCAATGGCCAGGCACAGGTGGTTGCGCAACCAACAACCGGCGGCGCTCTCACCATCACCGCGGCCGCGGCTGCGGTAAGCACACCGGCCACCTTCTCTGAAACGGGCGGCTCGCCCTTCACACTCTCCCTGGTCGCCGGGCCCGCCGCAGTCCTCTATGGCGGCGCCGCCACCTTCAATCTCAGTCTGGTCAACAGTGGATTTGCAGGCGTAGTTAACTTCACCTGCGTTCAGACAACCGCCGTCGCCGGAGTCGCCTGCAACGCGCCCACTTCTGTAACCCTCACCAGCTCTGAAGCCTCAGCGCCGCTCACCGTAACCATCACAGCCCCGGCATCGGCGCAGTCTCAGCCGCCGTCTTTGTTCCGCACCGCATTGCCGCTCAGCTATGCGGTCCTTGTCTTCGTCCTGTTCCGGAGAAGAAAAGGCATCGCGAAGCATCTGCTTCTGGCGCTCGCGGCCCTGGCCATCTTCGGCATGAGCGCCTGCAGTGGCAGCACCAATGCTACGGTTCCACCTCCGTCGCAAAATGCCGCATTTACGCTCACCGCGACCAGCGGAACCCAATCCACAAATGTCACCTTGAATCTGACCATCAACCCGTAGCAATAACGACAGCCTCATAAGAAAAGATGGGAAGCGATCATCGCTTCCCATCTGAGTTTGCTGACAAACCTTGGGTTTGACGTAGATGTGTGAAAGGGCACGACTTCACAACTTGCGGAAAAAGCTTCACCTTGACGTAGATGTGCGAAGAGGCACGACTTCACAGCTTGCGGAAAAACCCCACCTTGACGCAGATGTGCGAAGGAGCACGACTTCATAGCCTGCCCTGAGCGCAGTCGAAGGGTGCCATAAGCTATTTAAAATGAGAGAAGGGGCTTCAGCCCCCACGCCATCTCCCCCAAATTCAACCCGAAACAGGGCCTTTTTCCGCCTCGTCTCCACCCCACGGACCAAGAGCTGTCCGTGGGGGCCCGGTTCTCCACCCCACGGACCAAGAGCTGTCCGTGGGGGCCCGGTTCTGGCCCGATTTTCATCCGCAACGCCGTCCACCCCAGTAGTCTTAACAGGCCCTAGTGTCCACCGGCTTCGCCGACCCATGGGAGCATGAAACCTGCGGTAAACAATGCCCCGCTGACCTGCTAACTCGCTATGTGCGCGTAGCGCACGCTAACTTGCTGAACCTATTGCAAGAATCGAAAGACTCTTGTCATTTGAAACTGCCAGGTTCCAAATCAACATGACGCTTTTTTTCTTATCAGCCCTTGAGGGAAACCTTACGCCCCCCCACCACTGCCTGAGCCACCCCTCCTGCAACTAGCCGGAGCTGACTTGATATTCATCTTCCTAAAATGCCCCAATGCTCCTCACCAGAAGCTCCTCGCCCGCACGGACCGCCTCGCGCTCCCTACGCCGGCCAGCTCGCCCGGGTGGCGCGCGCCGACGTGTATCCCATATCCGCAGCGATTCCCCGCACGCATTGCAGCAACTGGTTGGCAATCGCAGGCAGCTTCTGCGCGGTCACCCGGAAAGACGGCCCGGAGATGCTCACCGCCGCCACCGGCAACCGCTGTGCGTCCAACAGCGGCACCGCAATGCACCGCAGACCTTCTTCCAATTCCTCGTCATCCACCGCGTATCCCCGGCGACGCGTCTTCTCCATCTCCGCGCGCAGAGCCTCGGGAGTCGCGATCGTGCGATGCGTAAACCGCTCAAACCGCGTCCGCCGCACCACGTCGTTGGCCCGGTCCTCCGGCAGAAACGCCAGAATCGCCTTCCCCACTGAAGTTGCATGCACCGGGTTGCTCGATCCCACCCGCGTAATCATGCGCACCGAGCGCGCCGGCTCAATCTTGTCGATATAGATCACCCGCGCCTGCTCCAGAATGCACAGGTGCGCTGTCTCCTCGGTCTCCGCAACCAGTCGGCGCAGATGCGGTTGCGCGCGGTCGCGCAGATCGTACTGCTCAATCGCCCGATTGCCAAAGTCGAAAAGCCGCAATCCCAGCCGGAACTTCCCCGCAGTCGTCCGTTCCACCATGCGGTGCCGCTCCAAAACCATCAGAAAGCGATGCGCCGTGCTCTTGTGCAGTTGCAGCGACGACGCAACCTGCGCCAATCCAAGCGGCGTTTCGCTCTCGCCCAGCAAATCCAGTACCGCAAAGGCCCGGTCCAGGGCCTGCACCTTGTAGGTGCCGTGTGGCGCAATGTCTCGCATAATGGTCCCCTATTCCGCTTTCTGAAGGCAATACCAGTCTTATGGATAAGATGAGTCATGTCAAGGTATGGGACGCAATTTCTTTCAGTGGGACCAGAAACCCGCCTCTTTGACCTATGGTTTCCCTATTGTGGTATCTCAAAACTTCGTATCGGAAATGAGCTGTCATCCTGAGCAACTGACTCGCGCACGCGAGTTACGGCTAAAATGACCGCTTCTCAAGAGTTCATAGCAAACAAGCCCTGTCATCCTGAGCGAACGGGGCCCCAAACGTACTTCAGTTTCCGGGGCCCCCGCAGACAGGTCTTCGTCTGCGGGGTGGAGTTCGGGGGTGGTGAGTCGAAGGATCTGCGGTTGCACTTCGGAACTTATGCCAAGAACTTCAGAGACAGGACCCTACACCCCCAACTTCCTTATATCCCGGATGAGAGAATCTCCTCCAATCAAGACAACCGATCGGAGATTCGATTGATCCAGACCAAACTTGCTTGCGCTCTTTTCACGCTTACCGCCGCGGCACTTTACGCGCAGCAGCCAGCCTCCCCCAACCGGCAAGTGCATCAGACGCCCGACCAGGACGGCATCTATTACACGGGCCCCGAGGTCAGCTCACCGGTTTTAGTCCGCGCCATCCTCGCTGGCTACCCCTCCAACGTTCCGCAAAAAGATGTTCAGGGCATGACCGTCCTCGCCATGGTCATTGACGCCAAAGGAATTCCGCGGCACATCCAGGTGCTGCACTCGCATGGCGACGGATTCGACAACTCCGCCATCGCGGCGGTAAAAGCTTCAACGTTTGAACCAGGAAAACTGGCCGACAAACCGGTGCCCGTGTGGATCGACGTGCGCGTGGTCTTTCATGCCGATCTCAGCCAGGCCGTTCCCCAGGTTCTGATCACGGAGCGCGATCTGCCCGGCCCCACCGATGCGCAATTGGAAGACAAGCATCACAATCCGCTCTCCTACACGGCGCCCTTCCCCATCCATACCGTGGACGCGGACTTCACCGATCCCTTCGCCAGACACCCTTATGTGCAGGTCGCCATCGTCACCGTTCTGGTCGGTGTAGATGGCCTTCCAAAGGATGTGCGCGTCAGCCGCGGCCTCGGCTTTGGCCTCGACCAGAAGGCCAAGGCAGCCGTCGAGCATTACCGCTTCCTCCCCGCCACCAAAAAAGGCAAGCCGGTGGAAGAACGCCGGGATATTCAGGTAAGCTTCGCCAAGTTCTGATGTAAACTCGTCTGTTCGATCCGTCGAGTCCCACCGTCGTTGCCGACCCACGCGGAATGAAACCTATGTAGGTCAAAGCCGCCGCCAACCCGCTAACTCGCCATGTGCGCGAAGCGCACGCTATAGCGGTTTCAGGATTGCCGTACCCAAAGGGAATACACTCAAGTCGACGCGACCCCAAGGAGCGGCGACCTCGCAGTAGTGCAGATAGGGTATACCTATCCTGAAACCGCTCTAACTCGCTGTGTTTGTCCCAAAACACAATCCAGTGCGCCGCCAGGTGGCCCTGGTCTCGTACCATACATTGTCAAGTTGAGGGTGCCCCCGTGCCGGCCCTGAGCTTGTCGAAGGGTCTCTCGCCTTTGGGGACCGGGGAGAGGCAATCGATCTGCCTGCCGCGTGCATCATCTCCCAGTTTTTGTGGGCGGGTTTGTGCCGGATCGCCTGCCTACGCCGGCGTCACATCCCCTTCGCCCGGCGCCAGAAACAAATTCGCCTCCAGCCCATGCTGCCGCGTGTAGAGATCGTAGTACCGCCCGCCCATCGCAAACAGCTCCGCATGATTGCCCCGCTCCACAATGCGTCCCTGCTCCACAACCAGAATCTGTTCCGCCCTGCGAATCGTCGACAGCCTGTGGGCAATCACGAACGTCGTCCGCCCCTCCATCAGTTGGTTCAACCCAGCCTGAATCATCGCCTCTGACTCGGAATCGAGCGAACTCGTCGCCTCGTCCAGAATCAGAATGCGCGGCTCAGCCAGCAGCGCCCTTGCAATGGACAGCCGCTGCCTCTGCCCGCCCGAAAGCTTCACCCCGCGCTCGCCCACAATCGTGTCGTACGCTTCGGGATAGCGCTCGGCAAACTCGTCCACGCGCGCCGTGCGGCAGGCAAACAGAAACTGCTCCTCGGTCGCGTCCGGCTTTGAAAATAGAATGTTTTCGCGAATGGTTCCGTCGAACAGGAACGACTCCTGCAGCACCACGCCCAACTGCGATCGGTAGGTGTTCAGGTCCACATGCGCAATGTCCACATCGTCCACCACCACCCGGCCGCTGGTCGGCGTATGGAAAGCGCACAGCAGGCTGATCATCGTTGACTTGCCCGAGCCGGACGACCCCACCAGCGCCGTCACCGTTCCCGGTTCAGCAAGAAAACTCACCCCGTGCAGCACCGGCTTGTCTGCTTCATAAGCAAACTCAACATCCTCAAACCGCACCGTCCCATGAATCGGCGGCATCTTGATCGTCCGCCCCGGCGACTGGTTTTCTTCGAGCTCACTCATGATCTCGTTGGTCCGGTCCAGGCCCGCAAACGCCTCCGTCAACTGCGTGCCGATGTTCACAATCTGGAAGACCGGCGCAATCATGAAAGCCAGAAACATGTTGTACGCAAAATAGTCGCCCACGCTCCACGTATGGTTGAGAACGCTGTGCCCGCCCAGCCACATCACCAGTGCGGACACCAGTCCCAGCACCGTGGTGGATGCCGACCCCAGCACAGAGGTCATGGTCAGCGACTTCATCACGTTCGCCAGCAGCCGCTCCACGCCCACCGCAAACACGCTCGCCTCGCGCTCCTCGGCGTGATAGCCCTTGATCACCCGCACGCCGCCCAATGACTCGGTCAGCCGTCCCGTCACTTCCGCATTGATCTTGGCCCGTTCCCTGAAGATGGGGCGAATCACCCGGAAGGCGTACTGCAAAATGAAAACAAACCCCGCCACCACCGCGAACACCGTCAGCGTAACCGTCACGCTGCGATGCAGCAGGTAGAAGAAGGCAAGCACCGCGGTCAGCAGTCCGCCCACAAAGTCCACCAGCCCCGTCCCCACCAGGTTGCGCACGCCTTCCACGTCCGTCATGATGCGCGCAACCAGAGTCCCCGTCCGATTCGAGTCGTAATAGGAAACAGAAAGCAGTCCCACATGCCGCTGCACCTGGCGCCGCATCTCCGCAATCAACCGCTGCCCCGCCTTGGAGAGCAGTTGCGTCAGCGAAAACGAAGTAATGGCCTGCACCACCATCGCCCCGAAGACGATTGCGATGATCTTCGGCAGCAACTCGGGGTGCGGATGGTCCGTCGAAAGCACCTTGTCCAGCAGCGGCTTCGACATGAACGGAAGAACCAGCCCAGCGAAGCGGTTGACCACCATCAACCCCATCCCGGCCAGCAGCAACCCCTTGCGCGGCGCCATCAGCAACCAGATCTGCGGCCACAGCTTTTTCATATCCGGTTTGCGCTTGGGTAAATCTGCCCCCGCGCGCGTCCCGCCGGCGCGCGGCGACCGCTCGGCGCGCGATCCGCCCATTCCGCCCATCCCGCCCCGCATCGTCCCCATCCGCTAAACCTTCCCCGAACGGCGCGCCGCAATAAACGACCGCACGCACAGAATCACGTAAATCAGCATCAGCCCCGCCAGCGTAATCTGCGAGCCAAGCGCAATCTTGTTCGGCTCCACCCCGGCAGCATGGGCGTGCAGGTAGCCCACCATCGCCCTGCCCGCCCCGCCCAGAAATCCCAGCAGCCCGATCGTGACGTTGACGTGCATGAACAGCTTGCGCCTGCCCTCGTTGGGGCTGATGGCCAGATAGCCAAACACTCCCAGCGCCAGCCCAATCCAGGTGGGGATAAGCGCGGTCGGATACTGGCTTCCCGTGCCCAGGTAACCGGCCAGCCCCAGAGCCACCAAAAGAACCGCAAAAACCAGTGTCACTTTTGCCATGTGAGACTTCCCTCTCAGTACATTGTGAGGATACCAGTTACCTGGATGTGTCACTGGTCCGCCACGATGCAAAGACCGCTCGCAAACCCGGCGGCACGCCCGTCCCGGACGGACGGATTGAAAGTAGCAACGGGGAAAGCGATGCGCAACCCGTGGAAATTCCGCACCCAAGCTTTTCTTGCGGCTTCTTCCTGCCGCAAGCGCAGCCAACCCCGTGCGAGCGAAAAGCGAGCGTCTGCTCCACGCAGTGGTGCGAGCCTCCCGCGAGCGTCTGCTCCACGCAGTGGTGCGAGCCTCCCACGAGCGTCTGCCCCACCGCAGGTGGTCTGCCGCACCGCGGGTTCCGGGAACCACGCACAACCGTCTTGCGTATGAAGCTTCAGCACGCGGGTAACGGCTGCCGGACCAGTCCGTCTGAGCATGCGGTTCTTCATTCATTCACCGCCGCGGGGTTGCGGCAGGGTTCAGCTGTACGGAGGTTTCAGGTGGCTGCAGCGCGCAGAAGCAGGCGATTCTGGATTTGGTTGAGCATTGCGGTGGTCATGTTGCTGGCGGCAGCGGGTGTAGGTCTCGCGCGCCTGGCCAAGGGCACCGGCATTGACCCCAACCGGATCGCCAAGGTCACGCGCGGCGATGTGGCGCGGTCGGTCGTGGCCACCGGCAAAATCCAGCCCATCACAAAGGTTGAAGTCAAAAGCAAGGCCTCCGGCATCGTGGAAAAGCTCTACGTCGACATCAATAATGTGGTCCACAAGGGTCAGCAACTCGCCCAGCTCGACCAGCAGGAGATCGTGGCCCAGGTGGAGGCGCAGCGCGCCCAGCTCGGCGCCGCCCAGGCCAACGTCGGCACCTACGAGGCCAACATCGAGCAGGACAAGGTCAACGCCGCCGCGCCCGATCTGCCCATGTACAAGCTCACCCTCGAGCGCAACCAGGAAATGGCCAAAGACGGCATCGTCAGCCAGCAGGCCCTCAATGACGCCAACAAGGACTACCTGGCCGCGCTCACCCGCCGCGACTCTTCCCACGCGCAAATCGGCGTCGACACCGCCAGGCTGCGCCAGGCCAAAGCCCAGGTCGCCCAGAGCCAGGCCAGCTTGAAACAACTGGAAGAGCAGCTCAGTTACACCACCATCGTCGCCCCCATGGACGGCGTCATCCTCTCCCGCGACGTTGAAATCGGCGACGCGGTCAGCTCCATCCTCGTGCTCGGCTCCACCGCCACCCTGGTCATGACCGAAGGCGACGTCAACGAAGTCTACGTGCAGGGCAAGGTCGACGAGGCCGACATCGCCCACGTCTACATGGGCCAGCCCGCCCGCATCAAGGTGGAAAGCTTCCGTGACCGCGTCTTCAACGGCAAAGTCACCAAAATCTCCCCCATGGGCGTCGAAAAGGACAACGTCACCACCTTCGAGGTGCGCGTCTCCATCAATAACCCCAACGGCGAGCTCAAAGCCCTCATGACCGCCAACGCCGAGATCCTCCTCGACGAGCACAAGAACGTGCTCACCGTACCCGAAAACGCCGTCGTCTACGACAACCAGAAGAACGCGTCCGTTGAAATCCCCGACAAGAGCCAGAAAGACGGCCAGCGCAAAGTCGACGTAAAAGTCGGCCTCTCCAATGGCAGCGTCACTGAAATTCTAAGCGGCCTAACAGAAGGCCAGGAAGTGGTTTTGCAACAGTGAGACAGAGATCGGTTGTCAGAGATCAGAGATCGGAAACCGCTCTCTGCCAATGGCTTTGAACTGTCCATCGCCGCACATGAATGTTCGGAACCGGACAGCTCTATTCACAAGCAACATCGAATTCTTAACCCGACTCGCAGATTCTGTTGAAGTTAGCTCAATAAGTACTTTGGCAACCCGCTTGCACGAACAAAGCTGACTGATCTCTGACCACTGATCTCTGACCTCTGATCCCTGATCCCTGTTTTCCGGAGGAAAACACACCATGAAGACTCTCATCTCAATAGCGGCAGCCATGGCACTCGCGGCCATTCCAGCCCTCGCGTCTGAAGCCACCTTCGAGCGGAGCCTGACCTTTAGCGGCAGGGCCGAGCTTTCCGTATCCACCGGAGCCGGATACGTGCATATCACCCACGGCTCAGGGGGCCGCGTGCATATCTCCGCCCGCGTTCGCTCCAACTGGGGCGGCAGCGATGAGAAGGTGCGGGAGATCGCGGCCAACCCGCCCATCGAGCAGACCGGCAACATCATTCGCATCGGCCGTCACGAAAACCTCCACAACATCAGCATCGATTACGACATTGAAGCCCCCGCCGACACCTATCTTGATGCCACCACCGGCTCCGGCGACATTACCGACGACGGCGTAGGCGAGAATACCAAGCTGAACACCGGCTCCGGCTCCATTCATGCCTCCGGCCTCAAGGGCGGATTCAACGTGGGTACCGGCTCGGGCAACATCGTGGCCGACCAGGTCGGCCAGGGCGATGTCAAGGCTGAAACCGGCTCCGGCTCCATTGAACTGCACAATCTCAAAGGCGGCCTGCACGCCCAAACCGGCTCCGGCAACATCAAGGTCAACGGGTCTCCGGCATCCGACTGGAAGCTTGGAACGGGTTCCGGCAGCGTCGAACTCACCACCGGCAACGCGGGCCTCACCCTCGACGCCTCAACCGGCTCCGGCAAAATCTCCACCGATCACGAGATGACCGTGCAGGGCTCCTTCGATAAGCACCACATCACCGGCAAGCTCAACGGCGGCGGACCCACAGTCCGAGTTGACACCGGCTCCGGCAACATCGAAGTCCACTAGCAGGCTGTGAAAAAACCACTCGGGCGCTAGTCCGGGGATTCATCCCCGCTATAACGCCAATCAAATGAACCTGGGCTTTAGCCCCTGAAGGAAGGTCGACGAAGTCCACGGACTTAATCGGAGCTTCCCAAAACATTCGGGCGCCGTTCATTCGCGCCCAACAAGTTGTTCCTCAGGCGAGGTCTGTAAGGCTCCTTGGGAAGGCCTCGCCTGCCTTTTTCCCGCCCCCCGAAAAATAGATTGTCATCCTGAGCGAACGGCGCCCCAAACGTACTTCAGTTTCCGGGACCCCCCGACCCACAGAGTGGGTACCCCGCAGGTCTTCGTCTGCGGGGTGGAGTTCGGGGGTGGCGAGTCGAAGGATCTGCTTCTTCTTTTCACTCGTTCACTTGTTCACTGTTTCACTCATTCACTTTTTCCCTGTTCCCTGTTTCACGGGATCAGATAAAACGGGTTCGGATACTTCACCGAGTACTCCG
>Ga0302267_10002252_pt1 | contig 23558 bp, 21 predicted proteins | sample III_Bog_E1_3_FD_194555 | JGI IMG/M metagenome (GOLD analysis project Ga0302267, IMG submission 194555) | Peat permafrost microbial communities from Stordalen Mire near Abisko, Sweden - III_Bog_E1_3 | ecosystem: Environmental > Terrestrial > Soil > Wetlands > Peat | place: Sweden: Abisko...
CGTCAATATCCCCGGGCCGGATAAGCATCGCCCGGGCACAACCCGGCTGCTCCAGGAGGCCCTGGACCGGCTCCGGACCGCCATCGGCCTGGAACTGCTGGTCACCGGGCGGGACCTGCTGGGCCCCTTCCACCTGGGGTCCGCCCCGGTGGCGCCCCTGGCCGCCAAGCAGGCCGCCATGGCGCTGGAGACCGGCAATCCCTGGGGCCGGCTCCTGGATGTGGACGTCTACCGTCCCGATGGGGGCCAGGTCGACCGGGCCGGACTCCTGAACCCGCCCCGATCCTGCCTGGTCTGCGCCGAACCTGCCCGGGAGTGCATCCTGCTGGCGCGTCATTCCAGCCGGGAGCTCCTGGAACGGGTGGATTCGCTGCTGGATCCCTGGGCGGTCCGGCCCCGGCGGGTGGCCGCGGATGCCCTGGCCGCCAACCTTTGCCTGGGCGCCCGGCGGGAACTGGACCTCACCCCCAAGCCCGGGCTGGTCGACCGCCAGGACAGCGGCTCCCACCCGGATCTCACCCATGCGGGCATGACCACTTCCATCGACCTGCTGCCGAGCTACTTCGAGGACCTGCTCCGGTGCCACCGGCAGGGGTTGCCGCTGGAGGCTTTCGTCCAGGCTGGGATCAAAGCGGAGCAGCGCATGACCCGGGCCATCCAGGCCAATGGCCACAAGGGTTTCATCTTCCTGTCGGGGATCCTGCTCATGGCCGCCTGGGGCTGCGAGGGGCGGATCGATCGCCTGCGGGGAAAGCTTTCCTCCCTGGCGGAGGAGATCTTCGCCTTGACCGCGCCGGTTCCGTCCCACGGGGCGGACCTCCACCGCCGCCTTGGGGTGGGCGGAGTGCGGGCCGAGGCCGCGGCCGGGCTGCCCGCGGTTTTCGAGCACGGCTGGCCACGGTACCGGGAAGCCCTGGCTGCGGGCTGGGGCCCTGACCGGGCCGGCTTCTACCTCATGGCGGTGCTCATGCAGCAGGTGGAGGACAGCACCGCCATCAGCCGCTGCGGACTGGACGGCCTGTCCCGCCTGCGCCGGGACGGCGCGAGCCTGCAACGGATCCTGGAGCGCCAGCAACCGCCGGAGCCTTGGCTGGCCAACCTGAACCAGGACTACCGCAAATCCGGCCTCACCATGGGCGGGGTGGCGGACTGCCTGGCCCTGACCTTCGCCTTGCAGGAATCGTCCAGAGGGTAGTTCGGGTCCGGATTCACCTGGGCGGGGTGAGAAATATAGCCTGATACTCCGTATCGGTCTTTACGCATCGCGAACCCAAGGTTAGTCTTCTCTGGTTCGATCATAAACATATCATTCCAGCCTCGGGGGTGCAGGGCCATGATCATCCAAAGGTTGAAACCACCTCTAAGAGTCCTGCGGCGGGCCTTGGGTTTGACCCCGATGGGCTATGTGCTTAGCCAGCTCACCTCGCGGGGCGTGCCCTTGGCGCGCCTGGACGCGCTGGAGGTGTTCGGGGCCAGGGGCGAGTTCCATACCCTCGATTACGCCGCCCAGGTGAGATCCCTGGAAGTGTGGGAGGTGGACCCAGCCTGCGAGGCCGACCTCCGGCGGAACCTGCCCCGGGCCCGGGTCAAAATCACGGACGCCTTCGCGGAGATCCGGACGGTACCGGGCCCCTACGGCCTCATCGTCATCGACAACCCCCAGTCAACCTACGGCGCATGGTGCGAGCATTTCGACCTGTTTCCAGAAGTGTTCCGGCTCGTGGGGGAGGAGGGCATCCTGGTACTGAACGTGATCCCTCAGGCTCCCGCCGTCGTCCGGGCGGAATACCCGTACCTCTTCAACCCAGAGCATCTCGCCCGGCGAACGGCCTTTTACCACACCGAGACGCCGGAGCAGGTGGCCTTGGACCACATGGCCGCCGTCTACACGAAACTGGCGGAGGAGAATGGGCTCCGGGTTGACTGGTGGTTCAACCGCCGGCGCGCCCTATTTGTCGACTACCTCGTACTGCACCTGACCCGGCGTACGCCCGCACCGCGCCTTTAGAAAAGGGATTCGGTCAGGCGCAACTCGACGCTGGCGCGCATGTCCTTCATCTTCGCGCCCGCGGCCTTCATGTGGGGGGTCTCAAGGTGCGCCTTCAGCGCGTCCAGGGACTCCCAGCGCTCGAGCAGGGTGACCCGGTCCGCTTCGATCGACTGGGGGTTGCCGAAGGGCGAAACGGCGTCCCGGGTGTAGTCGTAGGCGTGGCAGCCCGGTTCCGCGAGAACCAGGGGCCGGAGTTCCTCGCAGGCGGCCAGGAACGGCTTCATCTGGCCTTCCTTGATCCGCATGGTGACGATGACGTGCAGCATGGGTGTCTCCTTGGAATTTTCTGATCCTGTATTCTACAACCTGCATCCAAGCCTATCCTCACCCCAGCTACCGGTGAATGCAAGGCTCTGCAGAATGCCGAGTTACATAACGAGAAAGGCTATCCTATGGCGAATCCGGCATCGATCTGAATGATTTCTTCTGTCCGGTCACCATTTCCGTTAAAGATGTGAACGCCGATTCTATTCTTTTAATCTTCTGTCCATTCAGCATCTTTGGCAAAATGACTTCCGCCCCCATGGATCTTGTCATATTTTTCCTCAGGCCGCCGCTTCGCCCTCGAGGGCTGGCGACCAGACTGTATGTGTATATATATTCGTCTTTCCCGATCTTGACTATTTTGGTGCTGGAAAAGATATCCACATCGGCCAGAGGCAAATCGATTGATTTTTCCATTAATTGACCAGGCACCGCCGTTTTAATTTTACAAACACTGCCACCGTCTGAAAACTCCACATCCTTGATCTCCATCTGTTCGTTTTCACATGACTTTATTTCACGTATTATATTATCAATGATATCCGTTTTTGATTGTGCAAACAAATTGCTTCCCAAAAGGAATATTGCAATTATCAGATACCCTTCATTAATCACCCTATCACCTCGCTATTTAATATTTTATATTTGATATCTTTGTTAATACCTGCATTTTGGCTATATAATTGGCGAAGAGACGCTTCCTGGAGTGGATGATAGGTAGTCGTTCCAAGGAGTCAATATAATTGAATTTGAATATTCACCAAAGAATCCAGGCGCCCATGGCCAAGGAATCATTTCCACCGGGGAATGTTAGGCTTGGCTCATCAAGGAACCTGCCATGCCCAGACCGCCATCCACCGCACGCCTTCTCGCCCCCTGGAAGGGACCGTTCTCCGGGGTTCCAGCCTGGGACAAGGTGGACCCCAGGGCCTTCCCCGCCGCTTTCGAGGCGGCCATGGCCGACCAGCGGGAGCGGATCCGGCGGATCACCGAAAATCCCCGCCCCCCCACCTTCGCCAACACCATCCTGGCCATGGAACGGTCCGGACGCATGCTGGAGCGGGTAAGCGCCCTGTTCGAGGTGCACGCCGGCACCCTCAAGCTGGGAGAAATGCCCAGGATCGAGGAGGAGGTCATGCCCAGGCTGGCCGCCTTCGACGACGAGATCACCCAGAACCCGGATCTGTTCCAGCGCATCGAGGCGGTCTATGCCCGGCGGAACCGGGCCGGGCTGACCCCGGAACAGCAACGCCTGATCTGGCGCTACCATACCCGGTTTGTCCGGAGCGGAGCCCGCCTGGACGGCGCAGGGAAGACCCGGATCCAGGAGATCAACCAGCGGCTGGCCAGCCTGTTCACCCGCTTCAGCCAGAATGTCCTGGACGAGGAGACCAGCCAGTTCACGGTCATCGACCGGGAAGCGGATCTGGCCGGGCTTCCTGAGGATTTCCGCGCCAGCGCTGCCCGGGACGCAGAAGCCAGGGGATTGAAAGGTAAATGGGTGATTGCCAACACCCGATCCGCCATGGAACCTTTTCTTTCCTTCGCCGAGCGGCGGAATCTGCGGGAAAAGGTTTGGCGGACCTACGTCAACCGCGGCGACAACGGCGGCCCCACCGACAACAAGGCCCTGATCACCGAGATCCTCAAGCTCCGCTTTGAACGGGCGCGGCTGCTGGGCTATGCCACCCACGCCCACTGGTCCCTGGAGCCGACCATGGCCCGGACGCCCGAACGGGCCGTGGCGCTGCTGGAGGCGGTGTGGAAGCCGGCCGCGGCCCGGGTCCAGGCCGAGGTGGCGGAACTGCAGGCCATCGCCGGCGCTGATTTCCAGATTGCCCCCTGGGACTACCGGTTCTACCTGGAGCAGCTGCGCAAGGCCAAGTACGACCTGGACCTGAGGGAGGTGCAGCCCTACCTGCAATTGGACCGGCTGCGGGAGGGGATGTTCTGGGCCGCCGGCCGGCTCTACGGGCTCAGCTTCCGGCCCGTCACCGGACTTCCCGTGCAGCACCCTGACGTATCCGTCTGGGAAGTCCGGGACGGCTCGGACCAGACGGTGGGCCTCTGGTTCTTCGACCCCTTTGCCCGGGCGGGCAAGAATTCCGGCGCCTGGATGAGCAACTACCGGTGCCAGGAGCGGCTGGGCCGGGCAGTCATCCCCATCGTGTCCAACAACTCCAACTTCATGACCAGCGCCCCCGGGGCGCCGGTGCTGATCTCCTGGGACGATGCCGTCACCCTGTTTCATGAATTCGGCCACGCCCTGCACGGCCTGCTGTCGGCGGTGACCTACCCCTCGCTGTCCGGCACCGCGGTGCCCTGCGACTTCGTGGAGTTCCCTTCCCAGCTGAACGAGCATTGGCTGCAGACTCCGGAACTGCTGAACCGGTTCGCCCTCCACCACCGGACCGGCCAGCCCTTGGCCAAGGAAATGGTGACCCGGATCCAGCAGGCCGCCGCTTTCAATCAGGGGTTCCAGACCATGGAATACCTGGCTTCGGCCGTGCTCGACATGAAATTCCACCTGGCCGGCGGCGAGGCCGTCGACCCCGCCGCCTTCGAACGGGACGAACTGGCCCGGCTGGGCATGCCGGCCCAGATCGTCATGCGCCATCGCCCCACCCAGTTCAACCATGTGTTCTCCTGCGACCAATACGCCGCCGGCTACTATGCCTACCTCTGGGCCGACACCCTGACCGCCGATGCCTGGGAGGCCTTCCAGGAGGCCGGCGGGCCCTGGGATCCGGCGGTGGCCGAACGGCTGCGCCGGACCATCCTCGCCGTGGGGGACACCGTGGACCAGACCGAAGCCTTCCGGGCCTTCCGGGGCCGGGATGTGGACACCGCGGCGCTCATGCGCAAGCGCGGCTTCCCGGTCTGAACGGCCAACCGGGCGGGGAACGTTACGGCCTGTTTTTAGCACCTGGAAACAGGCCCCCATGCACGGGGTCGCCTGGACCCGGGTGGAGGTATGGCTTTCCGAGGACTTAGCTGGATCATCGTCCCTGGCCTTGGCTTGGCCAGCCTGCCGCCCCAGACCTCGGCTCCGGCCATGGCCCCGGCGGAACCGAGGCCGCTCATCCTGGGCCACAGGGGGTATTCCGCCCACTACCTGGAAAATTCGGCCGAGGCCTTCCGCGGGGCCCTGGACGCCGGCATGGACGGCTTCGAACTGGATGCCCAGCTTTCGGCCGATGGGGTCAGCTGCGTGCTGCACGATGACGACTTCCGGCGCACGGCCCTGGGGTGCGGGCGGCTTCGCCGGATGGCCACCGCCCGGTTCCCCCGGCTGCGCAACGGCGAAAAGGTCCCGCTCCTTTCGGAGATCCTGGGTCTGCCCTCTCCGCTGGTGGTGGTGGAGCTGAAGGGCGCCCCCGGATGGCAGCAGGCCCTGGAGGCGGTCCGGGCCACCGGGGCCCTGGAGCGGGTGGTGTTCAGCAGTTTCGACCATGCCGAGATCCACCAGCTTCGCCAGGCCTGCCCCGAGGCCCGGTGCGGGCTGCTCTGGGACCGTCCGGCGGCGCTGTGCCTGAGCGCGGCCGACCTCGACCGGCTGGACCCCGGACTCACCCTCCACCTGCCCCTGGACGCCGTACGGGCCCGGCCGGACTTCTGGCGCACCCATGCCCCCCGGCTGGTCCTTTGGGGCATGGGCAACCCCAGCGAGGTCGCGAATCTGGGCTTCCAGCCCGCGGCCCTGATCGTGGACGGACTCTAGCCTCGAAGGTTGCGCCTCAGCACCGCCAGTACCCGGTCGATCTCCGACTCCTGGAGGTCGTTGTGGAAGGGCAGCGCCAGGGTCCGCTTGGCCATGGCCTCGGTCAAAGGAAGGGCCCCGCGCAGGTCCCCGAACCGGTCCCGGATGTAGGGCTGGGTGTGCACCGGCGCGAAATAGCCGCGGCAGGGCACCCGCTCCCGCTCCATCCCGGCCATGGTGAGGTCCCGGTCGTAGCCTTCGTCCAGGGTCACCACGTAGACGAACCAGCTCATGCGCACCTCCGGCCGTACCCTGGGCGGACGCACGCCGGCCATGGCGGCCAGGCGCTCCCCATAGAGATGGGCGACCCGGGCGCGCCGGGCGAGAAAATGGTCCAGCCGGGCCAGCTGGGACCGGCCCAGGGCCGCCGACATCTCGTCCATCCGGTAGTTGTGGCCGAGCCGGTCGTGCTGGAGCCAGGAGCCCATGGCCCCCCGCCCCTGGTTGGCGTAGCTCCGGCACAGCTCCGCCAGCCGGTCGTCATCGGTGACCACCATCCCGCCTTCGCCGGTGGTCATCTGCTTGTTGGGGTAGAAGGCGAAGGCACCGGCCGAGCCGAAGGAACCGAGCTTGCGGCCCTTGTAGGCAGCGCCAACGGCCTCGCAGCAGTCGTCGATGACCGGGAGCCCGTGGCGGGCGGCGACCCGCTCCAGCCCGTCCCAGTCGGCCGGATGGCCGAACACGTCCACGGCCATGATGGCCTTGGTCCGCCCGGTGATCCGCCGCTCCAGGTCCGCCACGTCCAGGTTGCAGGTTTCCGGCTCCAGTTCCACGAACACCGGGACGGCTCCTTCGTACAAGAAGGCGTTGACGCTGGCGGCGAAGGTGAAGGAGGGCACCAGCACCTCGTCGCCGGGGCCGATCCCCAGGGCCTTCACGATCAGGTGCAGGGCCGCGGTGCCGGAACCCACCGCCACGGCGTGCTTCACCCCGGCATAGTCCGCCATTGCCCTTTCGAAGGCGGTGCTGCTGGGGCCCAGGGCCAGCCTGCCGTTGCGCAGGACCCCCACCACGGCCTGGATGTCGGTCTCGTCCAGCTCCGAACCGGACATGGCGATTTCCCGGGTCGGCATCGGCCGGGCCCGGGCCCGGCGCTCGGGGCGGCCCACCCAGGGGGCGATGGGCGAGATGGGCTTGGGCAGGTGGGAGGTCCAGGGCGACGCCTTGGAACTGGGGGCGGACGGGGGAATGGGGTGGTTTGACAGGGGATCCTCCGATTCAGGTCACGGTGCGGATGGTGATGAAGGCCTCGGCGGCGCCGAAGCCGACGGTGGCGCCCCGAAGCGTTGCCAGCGCCCGGAGCGCCGACAGGGATCGCTCGTGGGGAGCGGGCTGCAACTGGGAACGGTAGAGGGCCATGGCCTCCAGCTTGGTTTCCAGGTGGCCGCTGATGTCCACGAAGTGATTGGGGATGAACCCGGCGGTCAGGAACGGTGCGTTCCAGTTGGTCTCGGACAGGGTTTCGTAGGCGTAGACCCGCCTGGGATAGCCCGGACGGCCGGGCCGGGCGGCCACCATCCCCGACTGGAAGACCCGCTGGTGATCCAGGTGGACATCTCCCAGGAAGGGAAGGTACAGTTCGTCCGGCGCGCGGTCGCGGACCAGGTCACCGATCTTCCGGTTGATCTCCCGGTGCGGGATGGAATCCAGTTCGCCCGCCGGCAGGTCCAGATGCCAGGTGCCGGCGATGCCGAGTCGGGCATGGGCCGCCCGGGCCTCCTCCCGGCAGCGGTCCTCCTCCTCGTCGGTATAGAGCGGAGCCCGGCCCCGGGTCACCACCGCCACATGGACCGAGTGCCCTTCCCCGGCCCACCGGGCCATGGCCCCCCCGACCCCCAGGATCTCGTCGTCGGCGTGGGGGGCGAGCACGAGCTTGATCAACGGCTTCACGGGAGCTCCCTGCTGCCGGGCCTTGGCCGGCCCGGCGGTTCCGCAGCGCTCTGGGCTGCGATATAGGCATCGGGCAGCCCGCTCTTCTGGGAGCCGTCCGGGGCATAGACGGTGTCCGCCCGGAGCAGCACGCCCACGGTCAGCCAGAGGATCCGCAGATCCAGGAGTAGCCCAAGGTGGTCCACGTACCAGACGTCCAGGGCCACCCGTTCGGCCCAGCCGTGCCGGGCGGCGCCGTTCACCTGCTGCCAGCCGGTCATGCCCGGGAGGGCCTCCAGACGGCGCCGGTCCAAGGCCGAGTAGTAGGGCAGGAATTCCGGCAGCAGCGGCCTAGGGCCCACCAGGCTCATCTCGCCCCTCAGCACGTTGAACAGCTGCGGCAGCTCGTCCAGGCGCAGGTTGCGCAGCCAGCGCCCGGCCCGGGTGATGCGGAAGTCGTCCCGGCTGGTCTCGAGCCCGGTTCCCAGGTGAGTGCTGCCATGGGTCATGGTCCTGAACTTGAAGATGGTGAAGGGCCGCCCCCCGAGCCCCAGCCGAATCTGGCGGAACAACGAAGGGCCCGGCGTATCCAGGCGGATGGCCAAGGCCAGGGCGGTCAGCAGAGGGCTGGCCAGGAGCAGTGCGGCGCTCCCCAGCACCAGGTCGAAGGCCCGCTTCCGGGCCCGAGCCCCCCGCCCGCTCACCGCAGACTCCGCACACTGCCGGCCGCCCCGACCATCAGCCCGGTCAACTGGTCCAGCTGGCCGATGCGAAGGTGGGGCGAATGCCCGGGAGCGGCCTCCAGCCCGGCGAAGGGCCCGGTGGACACGCCGATGGTCAACATGCCCAGGCGCCTCGGTCCCTGGAAATCGCAGGCTGGATTGTCACCCACGTAGACGCACCGGCCGGGAATCACCCCCAGGCGGCCACAGGCCAGCTGGAACGGGAAGGGATCCGGCTTGCGCCGGTGGCTCGGGAAATCCCCGGTGAACACCATCTGGTCGAACCAGGGACCCAGGCCCAGGGCCTCCACCTTGTGGCGTTGGGTTCCACCATGACCGTCGGTGACCAGGAACAGCTTGAACCCCGACCGTTTGAGTCGGCTGAGGGTATCCTCCACGCCGGGATAGGGCAGCGCCGGGGGGCGATGCTGGTGGTAGCGGTCCACCAGCTCCGCCACCAGCCGGGGATCCCAGGCCCCCAGCTGGTGCAGCACCTCGTCGAACAGCGCCGGGTGGGCCAGGGTCAACCGGCGCAGGGCGCCCTGGCAGGCCCCGACCACCTGGCTCCGGCCCCGGCCCAGGCGCCGGCCGAATTCCCCGGCGATGGCCTCGAAGAAGCTGTTGGCGAAGTCGTCCTGGTTCCAAAGGGTGTAATCCAGGTCGAAGCCCACAGCGTCCACGGTGTCCCAGAACCACTCCATGGCTCAGTCCTCCTTCCCCATCACCGCGCCCGGCCGGTGGAACACCTCGTCCCAGTAGCGGAACATCATCAGCGGAGCGCAGGGCTTAAGCCAGGGTTCGGGCCGAAGCCCCCGGGCCAGGTCCAGGATCCCCTCGAACAGGGGCACTCCGGCGGCCTGGCTCAGGATGGCGGTACCGGCCATGCGGGCATTGAGCTCGGTGAATGCGACCTTGCCGCCCTCCCCCACGAAACATTGGAAATTGAGCGGCCCCGCCATATCCAGGGCCTTGACCAGGGTCCGCACCGGCGTGAGCAGGTCCTCCCGCCAGTGGGTGATCCCCTTGGAGGAGATCCCGGATTCGGTGGCCAGCCGCTGGCGGGGGGACAGGATGCTCAGATTGCTGTCCAGGGTCGCCAGGACGTCGATGGTGTATTCCACCCCGGAAAGGCACTCCTGCACCACCGCGTGCTCCACATAGCGGGCGAAGAAGGCCGCCTCGCCGTGGTTCCGGGCCAGATGCACCCCGGTTCCGCCCCGTCCGGCCCTTGGCTTGACGATGACCGGGTAGTGCCGGAACACCCCTTCCCGGTAGTCCTCCGCCGCCACCGTGAGCGGGGTGGGAATGGCCAGCCTCCTGAAGCACTCGTACATGCGCAGCTTGTCGGCGCACACCGCCAGGGCCCTCGGACCCGACAGCATGACCCGGGTGCCCTGGGACTCGAACCGCTCCCGCTGCTCGCCGCAAAGGGCCAGTTCCTCGTCCAGGGCCGGCAGGAACAGATCCACCGCTTCCCTTCGGCATACCTCCAGCATCCGCTCCAGGTAGCCGGCGGCCCCCACCCTGGGCACCACGTAGGCGGCGTCGGCGAAGTGGAACCCCACCGAGGCCGGGTCGCAGTCCACCGCCACGATCCGGCAGCCCAGGGACTGGAAGGCCTTGTACTGGGTCACCGTGGGCGGCGATCCGGCCGCGGTGCGCAGCAGGGTGAGCCGGGGCCGGTTCTGGGTCTTGTTCATGGATTCCTCCTTGGATTCAGGGCGTGACCGTCTGGCGCCGATAGGCGGGGAAAAAGGCATCGGCGGATTCCTGGGCCGGCTGACCGCTGCGTTCCACCAGCGCCTGGTAGCGGACCGGATCCAGGACCATCCGGAAGGTGTAGAACCCGCTGCGCAGCTTGGAGAACCCCTGCTTGAAGAAGGCCAGGGAGTCCTGGCGGCAACCCAGGCCGCCGCCCAGGTGCAGGTAGCGGGCGCCCCGCCGCCGGGCCCAATCCCGCATGTGCACGAGCATCATCTTGGCCGGGCCGGCCCGGCGGTAGGTCTCGCTGGTGCCGCTGAGATGGAACTGCACCATCCCTCCGACCTCGGTGAACAGGCCGGCTGCCGCCGCGGCCCCGCCGGAATCCTGGATCAGGCACAGGTGCAGGTGGTCCCCGAGACAGCGACGCAGGTCCTGGAAATAGCCGATGTCGAACCGGTAGAACGGGTCCGCTGAGCGGTACTGCATGGTCTCCCGGTAGATGCGGACGAACTCGTCCAGGCGCTCCCAGCGGTCCAGTTGGGCAGTGAAGCCTTCCCGCTCCAGCTTGCGCACGTCGGCCAGGTGATTGGGCCGGGTCTGCCGGCCCAGTTCCTCCAGGGAAAGGTCCAGGTCCAGGTAGACCGTCTGCCCCTGCTCCACCAGGGCGCCCAGGGCCTGGAACGGAGCCCCGGGCAGCGGCAGCAGGGGGTGGAAGCGCAGGAACGCGCTGACGATCCCCGCCGCCGCCCCCACTTCCCGGAACGCCTTCAGAAAGGCCGCCACCGTATCCTCGCCGGGGCTGCCCAGGAGCAGCGGGCAGGGATATCCGTAGGGCGCGCCCGCGTCCCGCCAGCCCGGATCCTGGGCAAGACCCCGGGGAAGCGGCCGCAGCACCATCGGGATGAGCATGGCGGCGGCCCCTTGCTCGGCCCAGAAGGCCGCCGGCTCTCCCCCCTCCTGGCGGGCGCAGAGGTCCACGTAGGCTGGCAGATGGTAGAAGTCGTGGCGGCTGGCCGCCAGGAACGACCGCCAGCGGGAATCCTGGCGACCGATGATCTCAGCTCGCATGGGTCCTCCCCGAGCGGCAGGCGGCGGCCGCCTGGAGCGCCGCCTCGAACCGGGCGGCCAGGATCTTGAAATCGAAGTTGGCCTCCACGTAGGCCCGGCCCTTCCGGGCCATCTCCCGGCGCGCCCCGGGACCCGCTTCCAGCATCCGCTCGATCCCCGCGGCCATGGCGCCGGGGTCGCCCGGCTTGACCGTGATGCCGCCTCCGGACTGGGCGATGGGATTGCTGGGGCAGTCCAGGCCGATCACGGTAGGACGGCCCATGGCCATGTAGTCATACAGCTTGTTGAAGCTGATGCCGTGCTGCCACAGGGTGGTGTCGTGGGAGCTGACCCAGAACGCGTCGGCCAAGGCCAGCACCCCGTAGACCTCCAGTTTGGGTACAGGGGGGAGGAAACTCAGGTTGCCCAGCCCCTCGGACCGGGCCCTGGCCTCCAGCCGCGGCTTGTCCGGTCCGGTGCCGAGCAGCACCAGCCGCAGCCGCTTGCCATGGCGGTGCGACCGGGTCTGGAGCAGCGCGGCCGCGTCCACCATGACGTCCAGGGCATTGGTCGGGCCGTGGGAACCGGCATACATGAAGGTGAAGGTCTCCCGGTCCTCGGGCTCCCGCACCGGGGGCAGCAGGCTCAGGTCGATGCCGTTGGATACCCAGGTGATGGCCGCGGGATCCCCGCCCCGTTCCGCCACCCTGGGGCCGATCCCGGGCAGGAGGGTGACGATCTGGTCCGCCTCCCGGTACAGTTCCCGCTCGATCCGCTCCATGATCCAGACAATGGGATGCCTTGGGGAAACGCCCATCACGTCGATCAGGGACTGGGGCCAGACGTCCCGGATCTCCAGCACGAACGGGACCTTCAGCCGGCGGGCGAGCCGCAGCGCCGCCTGGGCCGCGAACAGGTGGGGACTGCTGCCCACGATCAGGTCGGGACGGCCGTCCAGCTGCTCCAGCAGGCGGTGTTCCACCGCCCTTGCGAAGACCAGCATGTTCCAGAGCCGGGAGGCTCCGGCGTTGCCCTGGTAGCTGGGGGTCCGCACCCAGAGGAAAGGCACGCCGCCGTATGTTTCCCGGCGGAAGGACTCCCCGTGGGCCAGGCGGCCGGTGCGAGTGATGTGATCGAAGGCCGAGGCGACGATGGTGGGCTGATGGCCCATTCCCTTGAGCTCCTTGGCCAGGGAGAAATGGCGGGTCCCTCCGGGCTGGCTGGGCGGGAAGGCGTAGTGGTTGACCATGAGGATCTTCATCGGGGCACCAAAGGAAAAGGACAGCGGGAAACAAAGGAACGGGCGGTCATGGCAACCGGGCTGGGTCCAGCCCCGCCCGGCGGAGATGCCAGCGGAGATTCGTGGATTCCACCTCCCACCGGTAGCGCTGCCGGTAGGCCGCGCGGCCCGCTGCGGCGAAGGCGAGCAGCCCATCGGGGTCCGAACACATGTCGGCCAAGGCCTGGGCCACGGCGCCCGGGCAAGGGGCGGCCACCCGCCCCGCCCCGGAGTCTTCCACCAGCTGTCGCCACAAGGGAAAGTCCGAGGCCAGCACCGGAATGCCCATGGCCATGTATTCGAACAGCTTGGTGGGCAGGGACTCCAGGTAGTTGGGCTGGGGCAGCAGGGTCACCAGGCCGACCCCCGCGCCGGCGGCATGTTCCATGAGTTCTTCCGGCCCCACCCTTGGGATATGCAGGCACCAGCCCTCGGCCTCGGCCGCCCGGATGGCCTGGCCGGTCTCGGCATCCATCACCCAGCCGATCAGTTCCAGCCGGAGGCCCGGGATCCGTCGCCTTGCCTCGCGCACGGCCTCCAGGGCCAGCAGGATGCCGCGGCCCCGGGAAAGCCCGCCCACATAGAGGACCCGAAGCGGATCCGGGGGCCCACCGAGGGTTTCCGCCCGCAGGAACAGGGCCTTGGGGTAATTGTGCACCACCCGGGTCCTGGCCGCCGGCCAGGCCAGGCCGATGGCCTCGGTGGCCGGGGCGAACCCGCTGAATAGCTCCCGGGCCGACCGCAGCATGCAGGCCGCTGCCCGGGCCACCGGCATTCTCAGCCACGGGGGCAGGTAGCTCTTGGATTCCACCTGCAGCGGCAGATCCTCATGGATGTCATACAGGGTGTAGGTCTCCGGCCAGAGGATGGCCAGCAGCGCCATGGCCGGCACCAGTTCCGGGTCGTGGAACTGGACCAGGGCGAACGGCCCTCGGCGGAGGACCTGGCGCCAGACCCCCAGGGCCAGCCGGATCCGGCCCAGCCGCCCGGACGGCATGGCCAGCGGGTGCACCACCAGCCGCGGGTCCGCGCTCCAGCCCGAGCGGGGCGGCGGTTCCGCCAGGGGCACGAACACGTGGGTCTCCACCCCCCAGGCCAGGCACGTGGCCAGTTCCCGTTCGAAAACCCTGGGATCCCCCCAGGGATGGGCGGTGGTAACCACGGCCATGCGGGTGCTGCCGGCTCGACGGGTCATGGCGCCCCCCGCCAGGGCAGGTCCCAGGACATGAGGGCCGAGGTGATGAACATGAACAGGGGCCGGTTGTCGTTCAGGTCCCCGCTCACCAGCGCGTTGATCAGGTAGAACACCACCCCGGCCAGGGCCACCTGGGCCCCGGGCAGGAACGAGCGGGACCAGGCGGCGGCCATGGCCGCCATCAGGATGACCAGGGTGGTGATCCCGCAGATCCAGCCCGATTCGAGGGTGACCTCGGCCAGGAGGTTGTGCGGATACTGACGGCCCAGGCCCCGTTCCGGATCCACCCGGGTGGCGAACCCGCCCCAGCCGATGCCCCAGGGAGCGTCCGGGATGAGTCGCCAGGCCTCGCGCAAGGCGTTGGCCCGGTAGGTTTCCGAGGCCCCGTACTGGCCATGGAAGAAGGCCTGCACCCGCAGCAGGGAGCCCCTGGGGGCCAGGGAGAGGGAGGATCCCGCCACCAGCGCGAACAGGCCCGCCACCCAGACCAGTCGCGGCACCCGGGCGCCCAGCGGCATCCGCCCCGCCCCGAGCAGGAGGGTGACCACCACCGCGGCGGCGAGGATCGGCCCCCGGGACCCGGAGAACAGGGCGGCGACCCCCGCCAGCACCAGGATTCCGAAGCTGAGCCCGGCCAGGGGGGTGTCGCCGGCCAGCACCAGGGCGGCGTAGGTGAACAGCAATCCGGTGGCCCGCCCGAGGGAGATGGTGCCGGCCCCGAACGCCTGCAGCCGCTGGACCGCCTGGGCGTCCTGACCGCCGCCCAGCAGTCCGCCGATGGTGATGGCCAGACAAAAGCAGGCCATGGCGTTCATGATCCGGACCCGGTCGCCGTCCTCCTCAACCAGCAGCAGCGGCGCCAGGGCGGCCAGCAGGCTGAAGGTGTAGATGGTGGCGACCTTCTGGAAGGCATAGTCCGAGCGCGCGGCCTGGAACAGCCCGGGACTGAAGCTGAGGAACCACAGGCCCACCAGGACCGCAACCCAAGGTCCACGCAGCCGGGCCCCCCTCAGCCAACGCAGAGTGAGCACCCCGGTCAGCACGGTGCCGGTGAGCAGGGTGAGGTCCACCGGGAACCAGGCCAGCCTGGGATCGGCCTTCAGATCCCCGGCGAACAGGAAGGCCGCCAAGGCCAGGAAGCGCGGCCGGGTAGCGAAGACCCGCAACCAGGCCGCGGCCAGGGCGATGAAGTCGCTCATGGCGCCGCCTTCAGGGTCTTCCGGTGCTGGTGGATGGCGTACCAGGTGATCAGGCCGTAGATGACATAGGCGAGGGTTCCGGTGGCGCCGAACAGGAAGATGGCGGGCTTGGGCTCCCATTTGAGCAGATAGGCGATCAGGATGCCGCTGAGCAGCAGGCCGGAGCGGAGCAGCTCCCGGAACAGCGCCAGATCCTGCCGCTCCAGCACCAGCAGGGTGCTGTCGGCGCAGGCTGCGGTGAACTGGGCCAGGGCCATGGGGGCGATGGCCACGACGAAGATTCCCGCCTCCCGCCAGTTCCGGCCGAACAGCCAAGGAAACAGGAACCAGCCCGCCGCCATGGCCGCCAGCATCAGCGGAAGCCCCAGCAGGAACATCCGGCGCACGGTGCCCTGGAACAGGGCCATCAGACCGCTGGCGTCACGGTTCGCCTGCTGGGCGAACTCGCCGAAGTAGACCTGGGCCACCGATTCGCCGATGACCGAACTGGGCAGGGAGAACACCCGCTGGGACAGGGCGAAGCACCCGGCCACCGCCGGCCCGAAGTAGACCGCCAGCAGCAGCGCCGGCATGCGCAGGTTGAAGGTGTTCATCAGCGCGGTTCCGCTGGCGATGACCGGGAAGCGCCGGAACCGCACCGTGGCCCGCCACAGGCCGGCGCCGTCCACCTGCCTCAGCCTGGCCCAGTCCCTGCGCCAGTCCAGCATGGCCAGGGTGCGGGTGCCGTTGGTCCGGCCGACCGCATCACCCACCAGCAGGCCCAGGGGGCCCTTGACCATGGCGCCCACCCCCACCTGAAGGGTCAACTGGGTCAGGCTCTGGGTCACCTTGGTCCGGGCGATCCTGCCGTAGCCGCCCTTGCGAATGGCCCAACAGTTGAACACCTGGTAGAACCCGGCGCCCAGGATGCTGACCGGCACCAGCCACAGGTAGGGCGCCAGGGTGGGCGCGCGCAGCCAGCCCAGGATCCGGTCCTGGAGGGCGTACAGCACCAGCGAGGTGGAACAGGTGGTGGCCGCCACCAGCAGCAGGCAGAGCGCCAGCAGCTCCACCGCCTCGCCGTCGTCCTCCGGGATCGGCAGGGCGTACTCGTAGCGCAGGGAGGCGAGGATGACCGTGAAGGCGAGGATGGAGACATACACCACCAGGACCCCGAAGTCGGCCGGAGTGTAGAGCCGGGTCAGCACCGGCGAGGCCAGCACCAGGAGCCCCTGGGCGATGGCCGTGCCTCCGGCCACCTGGGCCACTTTCAGCCGGAAGCCCCTGAGCGCCGGCAGCCTCATGGCCGGACCACCTGCGCCAGCAGGGCCTCGGCCACGGCGACCTGGCTGTCCGCCTCCATTTCCGGCCATATGGGCAGGCTGATGACCTCGGAGCACATCCGTTCCGCCCTGGGGCAGGCCACGTGGGCGTGGCTCTGCTGGTACAGCTTCAGCCGGTGGCAGGGGACCGGGTAGTAGACCATGGTCTCGACCCCGTCCTCCTTCAGCTTCGCCTGAAGCCGGTCCCGGTCGCAGCCGCGGACCCGGACGGTGTACTGGTGGAACACATGCCCTTCCACCACCGGCGGCACCAGGATGGCCTCGTGCCCGGCCAGGAGCTTGCCGTAGCGTTCCGCCACCTGCCGCCGGCCGGCGTTCCAGGCCTCCAGGTGCGGCAGCTTGACCCGAAGGATGGCGGCCTGAAGCTCGTCCAGCCGGGAATTGTAGCCCACGGTCTCATTGTGGTACTTCTTCCGGCTGCCGTGGACCCGCAGGGCCCTTGCCGTTTCCGCCAGGGCATCGTCGTCGGTCGCCATCAGTCCGCCGTCCCCGCAGCCGCCCAGGTTCTTGGACGGAAAGAAGCTGTAGGCGCCCATCTGCCCGAAGGTCCCGGTCTGCTTGCCCCGGATCCGGGCGCCGAAGCTCTGGGCGCAATCCTCCACCACCTTGAGCCCCCGGCGCCGGGCGATGTCCAGGATGGCGTCCATGGCGCAGGGCCGGCCGAAAAGGTGCACCGGGAGGATGGCCCGGGTCCTCGAGGTCACGGCCTGCTCGACCAGAGCGGGGTCCAGGTTCATGCTGGCCTCCTCCACATCCACGAACACCGGGGTGGCGCCCAGATGGCTGATGGCCTCGGCGGTGGCGAAAAAGGTGAACGGGGTGGTGATCACCTCATCCCCGGGCCCGATGCCGAGCGCCTTCAGGGAGATAACCAGGGCGTCCGTGCCGGAATTGCAGGCGATGGCGTGGCGGGTGCCCAGGTAGCGGGCCGCCTCCCCTTCGAAGGCCAGGACTTCGGGCCCCATGATGAAGTGGGTGGAGCGCAGGACCTTCTGGATGACCCGGTTGATGTCGTCCCAGAGCTGGTTCAGCTGGGGCGTGAGGTCGAGCACGGGAATGGGGGTCTGGGTGTTCATGCGTCCTCCTTGGCGACCAGTCCGTCCGCCGACCTCAGGTAGCGCTGGCCGTAGCTGGTCACGGCCACGCCCGCGCCGTCGAATTTCAGCCGTTCGCCGCGTTCGCACATGTAGCCGATGATCCGGGCCGGCACTCCGGCCACCATGGCGTAGGGCGGCACGTCCCGGATCACCACCGAACCGGCGGCCACGAAGGCGCACTCGTGCAGGGTGATGCCGCAGACGATGGTGGCGTTGGCCCCGATGCTGGCGCCGCGCTTCACCCGGGTCTCGAAGTAGTCGCTGGAGCTGTTGCGGGGATGCAGGCAGCGGGGGGTCTGCACGTTGGTGAACACCATGCTCGGGCCGCAGAAGACGTAGTCCTCCAGCACCACCCCCTCGTAGAGGGAGACGTTGTTCTGGATCTTGCAGTGGTCGCCGATGGTGACCCCGTCGGCCACCATGACGTTCTGGCCGAGGATGCAGTGGCTGCCGATCACGGCCTTGGCATAGACGTGGCAGAAGTGCCAGATCCGGGTGGCTTCCCCGATCCGGGCGCCGGGGTCCACCACCGCGGTGGCATGGGCGAAGTGGGGCTGGGTTGGGGCAGTGAGGGTGGTCATGCGGACTCCTTGTTGGTTTGCATCAGGGTCTTTCTGAGCTGGGCATCCGCCGCCTCGAGCACCCGGACGACTTCGACCCCGCTCGGGCCGTCGCTCAGGGGGGTCGCCGAGGTCGCCAGGCAATCCAGGAAATGCTGGTCCTCCAGGCGCAGGGCGTCGCCCAGGCCTTCGAACACCCGTTCCGAGCCTTCGTCCACCGGACAGAGGCCGCCGGGGAGGTCGCCCCCCTTCAGCCGCTTGCGATGGAGGGTGAGGCTCTGGTCGGATTCGTTGTAGGCGATCATCCCTTCCGAGCCGAGCACCCGCAGGCCCCTGCGCTTCCCGGGCCAGTACCAGGCGGCGTGGATGTGGGCGCTGCGCCCGCCGCTGAAGGTCAGTTCCAGATGGACGTCGTCGTGGATGCCCACCTGCAGGAACGCTGCCCCGGAGGCCCGCACCTTCCTTGGGGCTCCGTCCATGAGGTGGCAGAGCACCGCCAGGTCATGGGGAGCCAGGCTCCAGAGCACGTTTTCGGTGTTGCGCACCCGGCCGTGGTTGAGCCGCTCCTGGTGGATCCGCAATACCCGCCCGACCGCTCCGGCGTCCAGCAGCCGCTTCAGTTCCCGCACCGCCGGCTGGTACAAGAGAAGGTGCCCCACCATCAGGGTGCGGCCCGCGTCCCGGGCCACGGTCACCAGTTCCTGGGCCTCACGGACGCCCAGGGTCATGGGTTTCTCCACCAGGACCCCCTTCCCGGCCTCCAGGGCCCGGGTGGCCAGCGCCAGGTGGGACGGCGCCGGGGTGGCGACGACCACCCCCTCCACGTGGCCGAAGGACTGTTCCAGGGTGCTCCAGACCCGGACCCCGGGGTATTCCGCCTGGATCTTCTCCCTCAGGGAAGGCAGCACCTCCACCACCCCCGCCAGCGCTCCCAGTTCGTGCAGGGTCCGCACATGGTTGCGCCCCCAGGCTCCGCATCCGGCCACCGCCACCGCCGGGCTCACAGGAGCACCACCTTGCTGCGGTCGCACGCCAGACCCCGGGTGGCGAAGCGGGTGTCCAGCAGCAGCCGGGCATGGTCGACGACGAAGCCGTAATCCACCGCCGAGTGGTCGGTGAGGATCAGCACCAGGTCCGCCTGATCCAGCCCTTCGGCGGTGAGCGGCACGCTCTCCATCTGGTGGCCGTATTCCTGGAAGCGCGGCACCAGGGGATCATGATAGGCCACGGCGGCTCCGCGCAGGGCCAGCAGGTGCAGGATCTCGGCGCTGGGGCTCTCCCTGGGATCGGCCACGTCCTTCTTGTAGGCCACCCCCAGGACCAGCACCCTCGCGCTGCGCAACCCCAGGCCGTGGTCGCTGAGCAGGCGCATGGCCTTCTCCATGACGAATTCCGGCATGCGCCGGTTGATCTCGCCGGCCAGGGCGATGAAGCGGGTGTTGAAATTGAATTCCCGGGCCTTCCACTCCAGGTAATGGGGGTCCAGGGGGATGCAGTGGCCGCCGACCCCCGGGCCCGGATAGAAGGACATGATCCCGAACGGCTTGGTGGCGGCCGCATCCAGCACCTCCCATACGTCCAGGTCCATGCGGTCGCAGAGCATGGCCAGTTCGTTCACCAGGGCGATGTTCACCGCCCGGAAGGTGTTCTCGAACACCTTCACCATTTCGGCCGCCTGGGAGGAGCTCACCGGCACCACGTGCAGGATGGTCTGGCGGTAGAAGGCCAGGGCGACCTCCCGGCTCACGGCCGCCGAGGCCCCCACCACTTTGTTGGTGTTGCGGGTGCTGTAGCGCTGGTTGCCCGGGTCCACCCGCTCGGGACTGAAGGCGAGGTAGAAGTCCTGGCCCTCCTTGAGTCCGGTTGCCTCCAGCAGCGGCTTCATCACCTCCTCGGTGGTGCCCGGATAGGTGGTGCTTTCCAGGCTGATGAGCTGGCCGGGACGGAGCCGCTTGGCCAGCTCCATGGTCACCGCCTCGATGTACTGCAGGTCCGGGGTCAGGTTGCGGGTGAGCGGCGTGGGGACGCAGATGACCACCACGTCCATCTCCGGCAGCAGGTCCCAGTCCACGGTAGCGCGCAGCAGGCCCTTGCCCAGCACGGCCTCCTTCAGCTCGGGGTCCTGGACGTCGCCGATGTAGTTCTCTCCGGCGTTCACCTGGCCGACCCTGGCCGCCGACCGGTCGAAGCCCAGGACGCGGAAGCCGACCTTGGCCTTTTCCACCGCGAACGGAAGTCCCACATAGCCCAGGCCGACCACGCCCACCCGAGCCGAGCGGTCCTTGAACTTGTCCATCAGTTCAGTGGCTGGCGTGGCCACCGTCCCGGTATTGGTATTGGAAATCATGATAATGGCTCCTTTGCGAGGATTCGGTTGGTTAGAGCGGAACGGTTGTGCACGACCCAGCTGCCTACCCCCACCACGGAGGCGAGGCTGAAGACCAGGAAGGCCCGGGCGGGCCGGCTTTTTTCCAGCGGAAGGTTGCCGGGGTCCATCAGGAGCAGGGTCTGGGTGTCGTTCTGGGCCTCCAGCAAGGCCTGTTCGTGGTTGAGCGTGAGGTTGGTCACGACCTGCCTCCAGAGTTCGAGGCTTTCCTTCAACTGGGCCCCCTGGAAGCGGATGTTGGGCGCCGGGCTGGCCTCCCAGTTGCGGTTGGCGTCCTGGAAGCGTTGGAACTCTCGCCCCTTTTCCCCGTACTTCTGCTTCACTTCCTCCAGCCGGCCCAGGGTGAAGCGCGCCTTGTTCTTGCCGGCGGTCTGGCTGATCTCCACCAGGAAGTCCTTCAGGCTCTCCGCCGCCTTGCGCACCACCTGCATGGAAAGGTCGGGGGAGCGGGTTTCGGCGCTGATGGTCAGCAGTCCCGACTTGGGATCCCGCTGGACCGTGAGCAGGGATTTCAGGGCGCCCAAGGCCCGGTCGGTGTTGGCAGCCCCCAGGTACTCGATGAGGGTGCCCCGGGTCGGGCGCGGCCGCCCGAACCGCCAGGCACGGAGTCCGTACTCGTACTCCTGCAGCAGGAGCTGCTCGGCCAGATGCCGGCTGTGGAGGATGTCCACGTAGATAACCGTGGGCCCATCCTCCCTGCTGCTGGGGGTTTCCGGCGGGGCGGTGGGCGCCCAGACCCCGGTGCGCAGGGTCGAACCGGCTCCGGTGTGGCCGGAGTCCGAGAGAATCCGGGCTTCCGAGCGGTAGGTGTTGGGCAGGAAGACCGATCCCGCCGCCCCGAGCAGGCCGGCCAGGCAGGCATGAAGGCAGGGAAGGCGCAGGCTCGTCCTGACGTTCAGGCTGGGGGGCGGGGTCTGGGGTCGGGACTGGGGCATGGCGGAGACCTTTGGCGGCCGGGGTTGCGGAAACGGAACAGGAGCGCGGCGGGCCGGAGGTCAGCCCGGGACCTCCAGCGGGCCTTCCTGGGGAGCGCGGCGCGGTTGCAGGATGGCCTTGGAAGCCGGAATCCCTTCATGGAGGTAGCGCCCCAGGCCGGTGGGCGACGGCCGGTAGACCGGCACCAGCTTCATGAACCACTTCAGGATTTCCCGCTGGCGGATCCCTTCGGGCAGGCTGGCCACCTGGCGCAAGGCGGCCATGCCCTGATCCAGCAGGAGCGGATCCTTGGGATCCTGCACCGCCTCGAAGATCTTGGGGTGGACGTAGGCCTTGCCGTCCTCCACCTCGGTGAACAGTTCCTCGAAGAATTTCTCTCCGGGCCGGGCGCCGGTGAACTGGATGTCGATGTCCACCCCCGGGGAGAGTCCCGAGAGCCGTGCCATGTCCCGGGCCAGGTCGACGATGTGGACCGGTTCGCCCATGTCCAGGGCGAACACCCGCCCGGTCCCGCCCAGGATGCCGGCCTGGAGCACCAGCTGGCCGGCTTCAGGGATGGTCATGAAATACCGGACCATGTCCGGATGGGTGACCGTGATTGGCCCACCCCGGCGGATCTGGTCCCGGAACAGCGGGATCACGCTGCCCCGGCTGCCCAGGACATTGCCGAACCTTACGCTGACGAACCGGGAGCCTTCGCACATGGCCTGGGCTTCGCCGGCGGCCTGGATCACCAGGTGCTCGCCGATGCGCTTGGACACGCCCAGGACGTTGACCGGGTTCACCGCCTTGTCGGTGGAGACGTTGACCACGGTTTTGGTGGCCGTGGCCAGGGCCGCCTTCAGCACGTTGAGGGTGCCGAAGATGTTGTTCTCAATCGCCTCCTCGGGATTCATCTCAAGGTAGGGCACATGCTTGTGGGCCGCGGCGTGAAACACCACCTGCGGCCGCCAGGCGTCGAAAACCTGGTGCAGCCGGACCCGGTTGCGGATGTCGCAGAGAGCCAGGGCGATGGTCTGGGCGGGGTAAAGCCGGCGGATGTCCCGCTCGATCTCCCACAGGCTGTTCTCGCCCCGGCCCAGGAGCACCAGGCAACCCGGGTGGAAACTGGCGACCCGGCGGCACAGCTCGCTGCCGATCGACCCGCCCGCTCCGGTGATGAGGGCCACCGAGCCCTCCAGGGCCTGGCGGATGGAGGTGGTGTCCAGATTGATGGCGTCCCGCCGGAGCAGGTCCTCGATGGCCACGTCCCGCACTTCGGGCTTCCAGGGATGGTTTCCCACCAGGTCCAGGATCCCCGGCACGGTCTTCACCCGGACGCCCTGGGACTGGAGCTTCAGGCTCAGCTCCCGGATCCGGGCGCCCGGCGCCCCGGCCATCCCCAGAATCACCAGGGACGCCTTCTGCTCCTGGATGAAGGTCTGCATCAGCCGGGTCGGGCCCAGGACGGGAACCCCCTGGATCCGGACGCCCTGCTTGTCCAGGGCGTCGTCCACGAAGCCGACCACCTGGTAGCGCAGCTTCGGGTGTTCCCGCAGTTCCTGGCAGAGCCTCATTCCGGCCCGTCCGGCGCCGACGATGAGGGTGCGTTCCGGCTCCGGCCCGTTCCCGGTCACCGGCATCCGGAACCGCCGGCAGTGCAGCCGCATGGTCAGCACCCGCACCCCGAACCATAGCCCGCCGGTGAACAGGCTGGCGGGAAGGAACACCTCGGCGCCCTCCATCCCCACCCTCACGTTGCCGCGCAGGGCGCAGAACACCATGGCCGCCGCGGTGATGGCCAGGGATCCCCGCAGCAGCTCACAGGCCTCGGCGAAGCCCACCAGACGATAGTGCTGGCTGGTGAAGCCGAAGCCGGCGTTGAAGGTCAGCGCCAGGCCGGTGAAGAGGGCCGTGGCCCGGACCGTCGGCGGGGCATGGCGCAGCAGGCCGCAGGTGAGGCCCCAGGCCAGGGCCGCCAGGGCGCCATCCAGCAGAAACTTCCCCCCCTGGCGAACGCCGGGCCGATGATCGAAGCCCCAGCGGCGGGGACCGGCACCCTCGCCCCAGATATCGTAAGTGTAAGCGTTCAGGCCCCCCTTCGGGGTGCCTGACGCTTTCCCCCAGCCAAGCAGGCCAGGGTGCCAATGAATACGGGATTCTTTCGGCCCCCGATCTCGATCAGGCTT
>Ga0302267_10002258_pt1 | contig 23494 bp, 15 predicted proteins | sample III_Bog_E1_3_FD_194555 | JGI IMG/M metagenome (GOLD analysis project Ga0302267, IMG submission 194555) | Peat permafrost microbial communities from Stordalen Mire near Abisko, Sweden - III_Bog_E1_3 | ecosystem: Environmental > Terrestrial > Soil > Wetlands > Peat | place: Sweden: Abisko...
GTTCGATGAGCGGGATGTGGAAACGGGGCACGGTCCAGCTAGTGAGGCACCGGTGAACGAAAGAGCCGGAAACAGATAGGCCGGACCTAAACAACCGCACCACATCTCGACTCTACAGATCGGAAGTCCCGGAGGGAGCAGGGGGTTTTAACCCCCTGGAAGAGAGCAAAATAAGGCGGCCTTTAGGCCCGGGCCTTCGTCCCTCTTCTGCACCAAGGAACAAGTACAACTGTAGGATTAGGCCGCTATTGATCCATCCCTCAAATAGAAGCACCGTGCCCCATCCATTTCGCAGGTTTTATCGCGAAATGGGTGGGAAGCCTACACACTATTTAAGGGCGGATCTATAGGTGCGGCCAGCCGCTGGATTGGCAAAGCGGGCGGCCCTCGTGCTATGGTCCTATTGCCTGCGGCGCGGGGATGGAAAGCCCTTCCTAATCGAATGAGCCGCGGCCGAGGCAGAGATACCGATGCGTTTTTGGCGTTCAATTGGAAAGGTTTTCGTGCTTGCAATGGCCCTGACGGCGATTGCGCAAGGAGAAGTAAAAATGTCAGTTTTCGGACACACCAAGGATGGAGTGGCGGTTCCGATCTACACGCTCAAGACGGCGGAGATCGAAGTGCGAGTGACCGCCTTTGGCGCGCGTCTGGTGAGCGTCAAGAGCGCCGACCGCAACGGCAAGATGGCAGACGTGGTGCTGGGCTACGACACGCTGGACGAGTATCTGGTCGATACTCCCCACTTTGGCAGCGTGGTGGGCCGTTTTGGCAACCGCATCGCCTTTGGCAAGTTCTCGGTTGAGGGCAAGCCGTATCGGATTCCCATCAACAACGGCGCCAACGCACTGCACGGCGGCCCGGTGGGCTTTGATGTGAAGGTGTGGGAAGCCAAGGAAGTTCCGGACGGCGTGGAGTTCACGCTGGTGAGCCCGGACGGCGACATGGGCTTTCCTGGCACGCTAACGGCCAAGGCAAAGTACACGGTGAGCGGCCACACGCTGCGCATTGACTACTCGGCATCCACCGACAAAGCCACCATCGTGAACCTGACCAACCACTCCTACTTCAACCTGCGCGGCGACGACCAGGGCGACATTCTGGGCCACGTGGTGGAGTTGAATGCCGACAAGTTCACCCCCACCGATGCCGGCCTGATCCCGACCGGCGTTCTGCAGCCTGTGGCGGGAACGCCGATGGACTTCCGCAAGCCGACCGTGGTGGGCGCGCGCATCAACGACGACTTTGAAGCCCTGAAGCTGGCCGGCGGTTACGACCACAACTGGGTGCTGAATGGCGAAGCCGGCAAACTGCGCGTAGCCGCCGTTGTGACCGAGCCCGAGAGCGGCCGCAAGCTGACGGTGGAAACCACCGAGCCCGGCGTACAGTTCTATACCGGCAACTTCCTGGATGGCGCCATCACCGGCCGCCACGGGGGCAAGTACCAGAAGCGCTCAGGCTTCTGCCTGGAGACGCAGCACTTCCCGGATGCGCCGAATCACCCGACCTTCCCGAGCACGTTGTTGCTGCCGGGCATTACGCGGCACTCCACCACTACCTTCTCGTTTACCACCGCGAAGTAAACCAGAGTACAAAACAAGGCCGGCCGCTCCGATTGTGGAGTGACCGGCCTTTTTTGTCTCGATTACATGATTGATCCGGCCTTGATAGAGCGTGTAGGTATCCCACCCATTCCGCGATAAAGCCTGCGAAATGGATGGGGCACGTTGTCGTAATGCTTGGCCGGATCAGTGGAGGCGCGTTACTTCTCCGGCGTCAGCGCGATGGTGATCTTGCCCGAGCCAGCCAGCGGGGCGCGCACTTCTACGCGCGTGAACGGGTTGTTGTACTCGTCCACCTTGGCCTCAGTGAAGGTGACGGGCACGGGCGCATCGATGACCGCGCGTACTTTCGCTCCCTCGAAGGTGAACAGCAGCGTTTTGTCGTCGAGCTTCTGCCACGTGCCATGCGTGGGCAGGGCTTCAACAATCTCCGCAGCCTTGTTGAGATCGAAGGCGTCAGTGATGGTGACAGATCCCCTGCCGGCGCGGCTATGCGTGAGCGTGCGGACCAGCTTTTTCAGCTCAGGCGCGTTGTAGGCGTTGGTCATGTCGATGGAGATGCTGTCGGCCGCGTCGCTGAGCGAATGGTCAACAATGCTCACCTTTACCTGGGTTGCATCCAGTTGCAGATGGCCGGCAATCTCGGGTACCGGATGGCCGAAGGAGTTCATCAGCTTGAAGTCCAGCCGGTGCGAGCCGAAAGTGGCGGCGTTGTAGAAGTGCGGTCCGCCGGGCTCGCCGAGGGGCTGCGTCTTGCCCATGGCGATGACCCATGAGCCGATGTCGTTGTGGCTGTGGGTGGTATTGCCGCCGGCCTTGATGGTGACGGCGAAGTCCTGCCCGGCGGCAGGGCGCGAGACGAGGATGCCCATGTCGCCGTAGTAGGTGGCGAGGCTGGGATGCGCCAGTTCGGCGGGCGTAGGCAGTTGGTCGCCCGGCACTGGGAATAGGTCGGCCACAAGCGTGGTCAGTCCCACGTGCTGCATGGAGACATTGTCGAGCGCCATGGAGGTGTCAACGCCGGGAATCTGGAAGATGTGGCCGATGACCGCGATCAGGTGTTTGTCGGCCTGGGGCATGGTGCCGGCATCGCCGTACGCAGCCGAGTTGCCGGGCATCATGGGCCATTCGAGACCGAACAGCGAGACTTTCTTCATGTTGCGCGCCTGCAGCAGATCGATCTTGCCGTTGGTGGCGCGGAAAAGATCCTGGCGCAGCTCGATGAAGTGCGAAAAGCCGTAGTTCCAGTAGCCCAGGCCCTCGGTGTCGTAGCCGTCGGGGGCAAAGCTGCGGTCGTAGTGGTCAATGTAGTGTTCGGCTCCGGCCACGAACAGGGCTCGATCTTTCTTTTCGGGCAGCACGGCCAGCGCCGCGCCGGTTACGCCCTTGAGGCAGACGGCGTTCCAGTTCATATCGCCATGTAGCCACCAGTGGCCGCTGGAGTGGCTCTCAGTGTCGCCGCCCGTGGTGTAGGAGGCGCGGATGGGGCCGAAGACGTGGCGCTCCATCTCGTTGAGCACGTGCGTGCGGGTAGCTGCGGGAACCTTGTCGCCGAGCAGGTAGAGCGCTTCGGCCAGCGTGTCGGCCATGTCCGCAGCATTCAGGTCAACGTAATACTGGGTGCCATTGAAGTTCTTGAGCTGGGCGTCGTGGGCTGACAGGGTCCACGAGGGCATGGCGGCCAGGGTGTCCATCACCTCGGCGATGCGGGGTACAAAGCGGCCCTTGTTCTCAGCGCACTCGGCCAGCACCAGGGCGACAAAGTGATCCTGGCGGCTGTGCAGATTGTGTTCCATAGGGGCGCGGTCGCCGGTGCGGGTAAAGGCCAGATAGGCGTCGGCGTCGAAGGCTGGAACAGGCGTCTTGAGCCCCAGTTCGGCCTCGCTGATCATGCTCTGCAGGGTGGCGGATTTGGTGCTCCACGCAGCGCGGTTGGCGCAAGGAGCGCCGAAGCCGGCGGGTTCAGCCCCCAGCATGGCGGCAACCTGGCTGACCCGCGCCGGATCGAGTTCGGCAAATATCGGGCTTTGGGCTGTCTGCTGGCCGAGGGCAATGCGGACGCCGGCCGGCAACAGAACAAGCAAAGCAACTGTGGCGGCGTACCTGCGCGCGCCTTTGTAAACGTCTTTCATGTTTCCTCCAAGGCAAAAACAAATACGCGCCATCTTCGCACCAGAGGGGAAATGCAGGCAAGGCGGAAAGGCAGGCAAGGCGGAAAGGCAGGGCAATCACATCAATAGGCGCAATTGCCCTGGACAGGAGGGAAGCCATCGTAGACGGCTGAGGGGATTCTGTGGCTTGTGGGGGGTGCGACGGGTTCTACCGGCCCATCAAAAAGGCCAGATGGGCACGGCATTCGGCAGCGCGCTCCGGCTTTTCATCGGCCTCGTAGAGCGTGGCGGCGGCGTGCCAGAGCAGCAAGAGTTCGTCCTCGCTGGCGGTCTTCTCTTTGAGCAGGGCCAACATGCGCAGCGCACGGGCGCGCACCAGCGCGGGCGGATCGGGCAGCGGCTGCAAGAGCTCCAGCAGCTGTTCGCAAGCGGCTTCAGCCTGGTTGGTTTTGCCTTGCGCGCGCAGAACTTTGGCGGTCTCGGCGAGGGCTTCAGCCTGGCCGGCGGCATCGCCTGCCTGCGCGCACACGGCAGCGGCTTCGCGGTAGCTATCGAGCGCCGTGGCAGGGTGTTGCAGGCTGTGCTCGGTTTGCCCGAGGGTCATCAGCGCCTGAGCCAGAACGGCCGGATCGTTAACCCAGCGCGCCTCTGCAACGGCCTGTGCAAACAGGTCGCATGCTTGCTCGGGCTGGCGGTTGCTGAGGGCTGCCAAGCCTCTCTCTATCAATGTTTTCGGATCGAACACGCGACTTAGGCTATCACACGGGAGGTAACGGACACGTGGTTGCGGCCCGCAGCGGTTTTGCGCGCCAAGCCAACTGCCGTAGGATGGAGCCCATGGCCAGCTTTCTGTTCAAAACCGAGCCCGACGTTTACAGCTTCGACGACTTCCTCCGTGACCAGGAGACCATCTGGGACGGGGTAGCCAACCCTACTGCCGTTAAACATCTGCGCGAGATGAAGCCGGGCACGAAATGGATTTTTTACCACACCGGTGACGAACGCACCGCCGTGGGCACCGGCACCGTGCTGAGCGTGGACGCCAGCGACCCCAAGGCGCCACTGGTGCGTGTGAAGGTGGGCAAGCGACTGAAGTCCCCCAAGACGCTGGCCGCTATCAAAGCCGAGAAGATCTTCGCGGGCTCGCCCCTGGTGGTCATCGGCAGGCTGGGAGTGGTGCCGCTCACGGATGCGCAGTGGGATTGGTTCCTGAACTGAGCGCCGTGTAGAATCCTGAGACGAAAGGCCTGAGCCCTGCCAGCCACGTGGGCTTCCTCGACTCGAATTTTCTGGTGATGAAGAGGATGGCGTAACTGATCTAGGTACTGCGCCATTCGCACCTCATCCAGAATCGTAGTCAGGACTGTTAGGTCTTCATCGTTCCGGGTTGCTAGTGGTGTCCGCCACAGAGATGGTCATTTAACCAATTTGAAGGGTACGGGCTTTAGCCCGTACGTAAAAACTGTAAAATCAACCGGGCTTTAGCCCCCGAGGGAACACTTGCTTGGTTAACCAACTCATAAACGCCCGAAGATAGGGGATGTTATTTCCGGCGGACACCACTAGCAGTGCTCGACCCACTGCGGTGTGACCGCTATACTGTGGGGGGCCGAAGGTATTTAATATCAACTGTCCACAGGACAGCAAGCGGGAGCTTTGCACAATGGACGATCAACAGATCTACGCCGAATTGACCGGAGTATTTCAAGATGTGTTTGACGAGGATGCAATCGACATAACTCCCGAGCTATCGGCGAAGGACGTAGACGGCTGGGACAGCCTCACTCATATCCGGCTGATCCTTACGATCGAGAAGACATTCAAGATCAAGTTCACAACTTCAGAGATCGGCAAGCTTGAGAATGTGGGCGAGTTGGTGGCGCTGATTAAAGCCCGGGCCTAGAGCAAACCGTCCAGGCGCACAGCATCCTTCATTGCGTGAAGAAAAAGGGGCGTAAGTTTTCCAATGAACGTACTTTATTCGGAGTTGCAATGGTTGCCGCGCGTATCTGAGGAGTTTCCCGAGAAGCTGAAGGCTTTGCGGAATGTTGCCGGTCCGTTGGGGCGAGAACTTCAGCTGCTGGCGTCGCATGCTCTTGACCTGAATCAGTTGATGAAACTGGGCAAGGCCATCAGCCGCGCGCATTCTGAAGGCAAGTCAATGGAGCCGCTGGCGCCCTTCCGGCTGGCTGTGCTGAGCAATTCCACCATCGATTTGATTGTGCAGCCGCTCATTGCAAGCGCCGCTCGGCACGGGATTGTACTTGAAGTAATACAGCCTTTGTATGACCAGGTAGCTCAGGAAGCACTAACTCCAGACTCCAAGGTCAACAGCTCAAAGCCGGATGCGGTGCTGTTTGCGCTCGACTATCGCGCTCTGCCGTTGAAACTCTCCCTGGGGGATGCACAGGCTGCGTCAGCAACAGTGCAGGGTGTCATCGGCTACTTGCAGGCGCTTCGCGATGGCATCAAAGCCAATTCGAATGCGGTGTGCATCTTTCAGACCTTCGCTCCCCCTGTGGAGACGCTTTTTGGAAGCCTGGACCGCGCTCTTCCCGGCACCCTGAGAAGCCTTATCGATAGCATTAACCGTGAGCTTGCAGAATTTGTTCTCAACTCGGGTGATGTGCTGCTGGACGTGGCCGCGCTTGCGGAAACAGTGGGCCTGGCAGACTGGCATAACACCCAGTTATGGAACATGGGTAAATTCTCCTTCTCTGACGAACTGATTCCGCTGTATGCCGACCACGTTGGTCGAACCATCTCTGCCCTTCGTGGCAAGAGCCGGAAAGTCCTGATCCTGGATTTGGATAACACGGTCTGGGGGGGAGTGATCGGCGACGATGGATTGGAGGGCATCCTGATTGCGCAGGGCGATGCCCGGGGCGAAGCGCACCTGGCAGTGCAGCGGCTGGCACTGGAGCTGCGTCAACGCGGAATCGTGCTTGCTGTCTCCTCAAAAAATACCGATAGTGTGGCGCGGGAGCCTTTTGAAAAACACCCGGAAATGCTGCTGAAGCTGGAGCACATTGCTGTATTTCAGGCTAACTGGAACGATAAGGCAACTAACATTCAAGCTATCGCCGAAGAACTGTCGCTGGGTCTGGACGCGATGGTGTTTCTTGATGACAATCCGGTAGAGCGAGGACTGGTGCGCAAGCTGCTGCCACAAGTGGCCGTGCCAGAGTTACCGGAGGAGCCTGCCTACTACGCCAGGACACTCGCGGCAGCCGGTTATTTCGAGGCGGTAGCGTTTGCCAGTGAGGATCTCAAGCGCGCTGGTTTTTATCAGGACAATGCCAAACGCGCCAGCCTGCAAAAGCAGGTTGGCGGCGTGGATGCTTACCTGGCATCGCTGGACATGACCATCACATTTCAACCCTTCGACGCCACCGGAAGGGCACGCATCGTTCAGCTCATCAACAAGTCAAACCAGTTCAACCTGACCACGCGCCGCTACACCGACCCAGAAGTGGCAGAGGCTGAGAACGATCCGCAAGTCTTTACCATGCAGGTTCGGTTGGTGGATACCTTTGGTGATAATGGCATGATCGGTGTCATCCTCTGTCGGCCTGCTGAAGTCAATGCATGGGAGATCGATACCTGGCTGATGAGTTGCCGCGTGCTGGGCCGCAAGGTGGAGAACATGGTGCTGCGCGAGATTCTTGACCATGCCCGCGCGGCCGGAATCGAGAAACTGATTGGCGTTTACAAGCCCACCGATCGTAACAAGCTTGTTGTCGATCACTACGGCAAACTAGGCTTCGCCAAGATAGCTGAAGAAGAGTCAGGCCTGACGCGCTGGGAACTGCTCGTGGAAGAAGCAGAACCGGAGAGCGCGCCGATGAAGATCGTCTCGCAAAGCTTTCCAGCTTTCAAGGAGATACAGCGAGCATGACACAATCCAAAGCAAACGATCCTGCGGACTCGAACGAAGCAAGACTGTCGCGACGAGACTGGATATTTCTGCCCATGCTCGCCCTGCTGACGATAGCTCTGATCCTGTCCTTTGCTTGGTTGATCAAGCATATGTTCTTCTCTGAAACGCCAGAGTCATGGAAAGACTGTCTGGTGCTCAACGATCCATCGACCGGTGTACGAGGAATTCCAAACTCAGTGTGCCGGATAAAAAGCTTTGAGAGCCCGATGGTGGAATACCGGATGAATAACTGCGGGCATCGTGCCGGTATGGAGTGCGTACCCAAACAGCCGGGCACATACAGGATCGTTATGATTGGCTCCTCTTTTGCAGAGGGAGCGCGGTTGCGCAGAGAAGAGACCTTCGCGGCACTGCTGCCGGGGGAGCTCTCACAGAAAACAGGGCAAAAGATTGAGTTATACAACGAAGGCATGGGCTGGGGATTTACGCATAGCGTAGCTTTGCGATTCAACGAAGTTTTAGCGGCAAAGCCCGACATGATCCTCTGGATACTTACACCAGTCGATATCCTGTCTGCGTCGACAGTGTCAGTGGAGCGTGGCGCTTACACATCCCGCATGGAACAAAGATTGGCAGGACACCCTATCCTGGTTGCCGCGTACGATCGCTTATCGGAAGCGCGTAATATGCTAACCGAGTACGCCAGCGGCAATAAAGAGTTATTGCAGCACTTTCTTTACAAGAGTCAGAGTCTCTACCTGAGCGCTTATCTGAAAAACGACAATGAAGCGGAAGCGGAGTTTCTAAGAGTGGAATCGAGTAAGACGCTGCAGAGTGACTTGCAACAGGCAGAAATGGATGCAGAGAGCATCGAAGGGCAAGCCAAAGCATCCGGAATACCGCTCGTGGCTGTGTTGCTCCCGAACCGTGCGCAGGCGGCCATGATTGCGCAGGGCGAGTGGCCAGCCGGTTATGACCCTTACAAGCTGAACAATGAATTGCGCGCCATTATTGTGAGGCATGGCGGAATTTATATCGACGTTTTGCCCGACTTCCGCACGATGCCCGACTTCGACAAGCATTACTTGCCTGTGGATGGCCATCCCGATGCTAAGGGCCATGCAATCATTGCTCACCTTTTAGCGAGAGAACTAACCAGCGGCACAGTTCCCGTGCTCAAAGCAGCCGCGCAGCCTCAGGCCTCATCGGCGCAGGAAAGATAACTATGGATGCAGCTTCTTTCCAGTTCGTGGCGTTCGGCCTTGTCGTAGCACTGGTTTCGAACTTCAGCCGCTCATACATTTGGCGCTCGATTGTGCTTTTCTCGGCCAGTTTTCTTTTCCTTGGTTTGCTGGCGCATAACCCGGTTGTCTTTCTGCCGCTGGCCGGATTTTTGCTTCTAGGCTATGTCGCACTTATTCTGTTTGAGCGTGGCTGGTCCAGATCCATGGTCTGGGCCATTCTGGCCGTAATCCTCGTCTATGTCTGGCTGAAGAAATACACCTTTCTGCCGGAAGAAACCTTTCTACGATTTCCGTACTTTACTCTGGGCCTCTCCTACATCTTCTTCCGCGTTCTTCACTTGCTGATCGAAGCAGTAGATAGCAGCGAGAAGCGGCCCATCGGACTCGGCGCCTACCTGCTCTACACGCTCAACTTCACTACGCTCGTCTCCGGTCCCATCCAGCGCTACGACGAGTTCGCCAGGGATCAGTTTGCAACAGAACCCATCGCGCTCGGGCCGCGCGTGATCGGTCTGCAACTGGAGCGCATCGTTCGCGGTTTCTTCAAGGTGAACGTGCTGGCTATGCTACTCCACGCGGTGCACGAAGACGCGCTGGTCCAGCTTACCGATTCCTTCTCTCCTTTCTCGCTCAGGATTCTTGCCGCCTTCCGGCTCGCCCAAGTGTACCCGCTCTTTCTCTATGCAAACTTTTCCGGCTACATCGACATCGTGATTGCCTTGGCGCGCCTCATGCGTGTGCGCTTGCCGGAAAACTTCGATCGACCCTTCTCGGCTGCCTCGGTTCTCGATTTTTGGAATCGCTGGCACATAACGCTTTCTACCTGGCTCAAGACCTATGTCTACAACCCGTTACTGCTAACGTTGATGCGGCGCATCTCGTCGATAGCGCTGCAGCCGTTTCTCGGCGTTTTATGCTTCTTCGTGACCTTTTTCCTGATAGGTGTCTGGCACGGCCGGACCTCGGAATTCATTGTCTTCGGTTTGATAACCGGAGCGGGCATATCAGTTAACAAACTCTGGCAGTTGGGGTTGACACGCGCACTAGGTCGCAAGGGTTATAAAGCTCTGGCGAAAAATATTGTGTATTCCTCATTCGGCCGTGGCCTGAACTATAGCTGGTTTGCCTTTACGCTCTTCTGGTTCTGGGCTGGCTGGAAGCAGATTGACAGAGTATTGTCTGCCTTGAGCGTAGCTGATTGGTTTGGAGTTTGGGTAATCGCGTGGTTGCAGGCTACGTTGATATTGGCGCTATGGGAATGGCTGCGTCCTGCACTCCTATCGCTGAAGACTTCAGAGGGGCCGGTACTCACAAGCCGCTATGCGCGTGTGGTCTACGCATCTGCTCTGGTCTTGGCATCCCTCGTCATAACACTTCTGCTCAATCAACCAGCTCCGGCAATTGTCTACAAGGCGTTCTAGTGGTGTGTCTCATGCAGATCGTCGCTTATGTCCTGCGTCAGGGAACGACCTCAGTCGTGCCGTAAACGCCCCAAAATGAGCGGGGCTTTAGCCCCTGAGGGCGAGCAGGGCTAAATGGTAGCCTGGAATGCGGCAATGAAAACAGATGGAATCTTCGAGACACTACACTGGATATCGCCCTCTGCTGGCTATACGGTTCCAGATTCCGGCTCCTGCTTATGCCTGAACAAGTTCAACCAACAAGTCAACTTCGGTCATAAGCCAGGCAATCTTCCGCATCTCGAATGCCACCGCCGGAACTGGTCCACTAATCAGAAATGATCCATGCTCGGTAAGGTGACTGATTGCGGCATCTATATCCGGTACTTGATAGCAGACATGGTATGTCCCTCCGCCCCTCTTGAGTATGCGATCAATGGGGGAATTTGGCCCAAGCGGCGCCACCAGTTCGAGAACCGTGTCTCCCCCACCTCGGCTAAGAAAGCAGACCGATACGTTTTGAATTGGATCGTCAAAAACGTCCGATATTGGTTTGTATTGAAATGAGACCTGATAACTTGGAATCGCTTTGGACAAATCCCGGACTGCGATCCCAATATGGTGAAAAGCAAAAGTTTCCATCGGCGATTACATCTCCTTTTGCAGATAAGATCAAAACTCCCATTGATGTCAGGGCGGAGTAGGCCAAATCAACTGCGACGTGCGCTTCAACCTAAGTCCCCATGCCCAGCTCACCTACCGGCCCCTCGTATGCTTGCTTTCCCTCGGTTATACGCGCCAGAAACGCTCGTGAACGTTCATGCGGAATACAAGGAATGGGGTACGACATGATGCTATACCGTCCAAGAGGGTTGATCCTCTTTCCGGCAGTTGAGTCGAAGGCTACGGGCTTTAGCTCCCGAGGGAATCGATTTCAGACCTTTGCAGTCCCTCGGCGGCTAAAGCCGGATAGCTTTGTGAGCCTGCAATGGACGGGCTGAAGCCCGTCCCCTTCATCGTCCACAAGTTATTAGACAGGCTCTTAGATTCCAGTATGCGTCGGCCCTGGCGTGAACAGGCCCCGAGTTGCGCAGCGCCCGGCGGCTGGCCTATATTTTATGCATAACGATTATGTCTTTGTATTGCAAAGCCGAGTTCGCGAGCATCCCGACGACGATGACGGGCTCCATGACTCTCGCCCTTAGCCAGCTTCTAGGCCTTATTCAGGTCCCCGGCTGAGCTGCTCAAGACACGACATTGAGAGGCCGCCAGCGGGGAGAAACGCTGGCGGCCTTTAACTTTTTTACGGCAGGAGAAGAAGAGATGCTGAAAGATCCGAGCGCAAAATACCGGCCCGTCGCCGATTTCCGGCTGCATGACAGGCGCTGGCCTTCGCAAGAAATTGAAAAGGCGCCCATCTGGTGCAGTGTCGATCTGCGCGACGGCAACCAGGCCCTGATCGAGCCGATGGATGCCGACCGCAAGCTCCGCATGTTCGATCTGCTGGTTTCATGCGGCTTCAAGGAAATCGAGGTTGGTTTTCCGTCGGCATCCCAGACGGATTTCGATTTCTGCCGCGAATTGATCGACCGCAAGCTCATCCCCGCCGATGTAACCCTACAGGTACTCGTGCAAGCTCGCGAGGATCTGATGGAACGCACCTTTGAAGCGATTCGCGGCGTGCATCGGGCCATCGTGCATGTCTACAATTCGACTTCGACGCTGCAGCGGCGCGTTGTCTTCGGAATGGATCGGGATGCCGTCAAGACGCTGGCTGCGAAGGGGGCGCGCCTGGTGCGCGATTACGCCGCCCGATACCCCGGCACCGACTGGGTCTTCGAATACTCTCCCGAGAGCTTCACGGGCACGGAGATGGATTACGCGGTCGAAGTTTGCGAGGCGGTCATGGACGTCTGGCAGCCAACTCCTGCTCGTCCTGTGATCCTCAATCTGCCTGCTACGGTTGAGGTTTCCACGCCCAATGTCTACGCCGATCAGATCGAATGGGTGAGCCGCACCATCAGTAACCGTGAATCGGTGATATTGAGCGTTCACCCACACAACGATCGGGGCACCGCCGTGGCCGCGGCGGAACTGGCCTTGATGGCGAGAGCAGATCGCGTGGAGGGCACTCTGTTCGGCAATGGAGAGAGGACCGGCAATGTGGACATCGTAACGCTGGCGATGAATCTCTACACGCAGGGCATCCATCCCCGCCTTGATTTCTCCAACATCAACGAAGTCATTGAACGCGTGGAGTTCTGCAACCGGATTCCTGTCCATCAGCGGCATCCGTACGCCGGTCAAATGGTCTTCACCGCCTTTTCCGGGTCGCACCAGGATGCCATCAAGAAGGGCTTTGCGGCCCAGCCGGAAGATGGAATGTGGCAGGTTCCTTACCTGCCCATCGATCCCAAGGACCTGGGGCGCAGTTATGAAGCGGTGATTCGCGTCAACAGCCAGTCTGGCAAGGGCGGCGTGGCGTATCTGCTGGAGCGCGATTACGGAATCCGGCTGCCGCGCCGCCTCCAGGTCGATTTCGGCCGCGTGGTTCAGCAAATCAGCGACGCGCAGGGTGGAGAGGTGACCTCTGAGGGAATTTGGGCCGCGTTCAAGGCAAAATACCTCGACCGGCGCGCTCCGTTCATTCTCCACAGCCACCAGGACGAGTCCGACGAAAACACCAACCGACTGACGGCGAAGGTGGCCAGGAACGGCGTGGATCACGTGGTTTCAGGCTCGGGAAATGGCCCGATCGAAGCCTTTATTGACGGCTTCCAGCAGGAGTTTAGCATTCGGATACGCATTGCCGATTATCAGGAACATGCCGTTGGCAACGGGGCCAACGCGCTTGCCATTTGCTTTGTTGAGGCGCAGGTGTCGGATGCTCAGCCTGTCTTTGGCGTCGGCATGCACAACAGTATTGTCAGCGCCTCGCTGAACGCCATCATCGGCGCCGTCAACGGCTCCGTGCACGTGGCGGCCAGCGGTGGCAATGGGCAGAGCTGATCGTTAGCGGGGCGAGGCAACTGGCGGCAATCGCCCCGCCGATTAACTAAAGCAGCGCTGGCTACACGAACTGTTACGGAGTACGGGGACGCCGTTTCCAGGGCAGCAGTGCGAATGTATCGTGGCTTTTCCTGCCAGCGTGCTCTCGTTGGATATTGTGAGCGGCCTATTGAGCCGGCCGGATATTAGTTTCATGTGTACCTTCGGTCATGATTTGGTTGGAACTACGTTACATTCGCCTCGCTGCACGGAACCTCGCTCACGTCTCTGATGTTGGCAGATGTTGAATCGACTGAAACGTCTCGATCTCGTACATTACAAAGTCCCCTATGAGCCTTGCTTAAGAAACCTGGTCAGAACAGGCACAAATTGTCCAATCACTCGACACTCTAAATCACAATTCGCAGTATTTAAGTATCTTGACGACAAACACTCTTTAGACCCTCCGACCCTTGGACTCTGACCGGCGGAAGATCGGACCCAGGCGATGGGCGCCATTTGGCACATCCCACCCCTGTAAGAACGGGCCCTATGCCACTGAGTGTGTTGAACAATATCGCGGCTCTCAACGCTGAGAACAATCTCAACAACACTTCCTCTGACCTCAATAGCACCCTCCAGCAGCTCTCCTCTGGATCGAAGATCAACTCCGGCGCCGATGACGCGGCGGGGCTTTCGCTGATTAACGACCTGCAAGCCAATCGTCAGTCCCTTGCACAATCGCAGGTCAACGCGCAGGAGGGCGTGGGACTGCTGAGCGTGGCGGACGGTGCGCTCACACAAGTTACGTCGATGTTGAATCGCGCTGTTACATTGGCGACCGAAGCTTCTAACGGCACCCTCAACAGCACACAGGACGCAGCCGCCAACCAGGAGTATCAATCCATCCTCTCGGAAGTGACGAACGTTGGTTCGACGACCACCTTTAACGGGAAGCAGGTCTTCAATTCTCAGACAAATATCTATACCGGCGACTCGTCGGTAGCCGGAGCATCGATTGACGATCTGAGTATCCAATCTCTGTCTTCGTCCGGCCTGGGTGATACCGGCGGAGCCATCTCTTACACCACCACTGCGGTGTCGAACGCCACCACCAGCACAGACGGAGTCTTCGTTGACCTGTCGAACGCTGGCACGCTTGCCTTGGATACAGATAGTCTGGGAGCGTCCAGCGCCACAACCACGCTGAATGTCAGCTACCAGACAACTGGCGATGACGGCACTCTAACGCCAGAAAGCAAAGCCATCACGGTAGGGAACGGCACTGCTTATGGGAATAATGTGTCTGGCCTGATCGGCGCCATCAACGACGCAGGGCTCGGCTTGACAGCAACATTCACCACGGCAGCCGCAGCAGGAAGCGCGGCGGTGGCAGCAGCCCAAGCTTCTGACTTGGGTGGCGGCGGCGGCGCCGATACGGGCATTGAGATTACAGGTGCTAACGTCGGCGCTGCGGGAATAGGCGCCGACGGTGCTGGCGTAGTGGGCGCTCTCTCCGTTACTGCAAGCGGCGATACGCTAGGCGGTAGCCTCAGTATTGTGGATTCCAGCGGCGGTACGCATACCATTCAACTTGGCAATCCAAGCACCACCGATACAATTCAAGATCTGGCATCGACGATCGGCGAGGCCGGCTATGGCATTACCACGACCCTGTCCAACAACAACACCACGCTGACGTTCACCTCAGCGAGTTCCACAGCCTCGGTCACCGGCACAAGCATCACGGACGAGACCGGCATTGCCTCGCAGACCACCGGACTGAGCATTACGCCAAGCACGAGTCTGGGTTCACTCACCGTGAACACAAGCAGCGATACGCTCACCGGCGGCACGCTCAGCGGCGTGCGAGCCGATGGCTCAACTCTGTGGAGTCTGACTCTCAACGGCCAGTCGCTGAGCGCGGTGGCCACGACCCTTGCCGGTTACGGCATCACGTCCATAACATCCAACAGCGGCAGGACACTTACCTTTTCCGCAACCAACGGGGACAGCGGAACGCCCACGCTGGTGGGCTCGGGAATCATCGATACCACTCCAGGATCGAACGCCATCGCTGTCGCCGGCAGTTCTCTTGGCTCTCTCACGGTTGTCAATGCCAACGACACGCTGACCGCGGGCACTCTCAGCGGCGTAGGAGCCGATGGATCGACCGCCTGGAGCATCGATCTTGCCACTAGCAATCAGACGCTCTCCGAGTTGACCGACTCGCTGGCAAGTTACGGTATCTCTTCCACGCTCTCCAATGGCGGAACGACACTCACCTTCAATGCAGTCGGAACAGATACGGGGACGCCGACCATCACCGGCTCTGGCATCACCGATACAACCGCAGGCAATTCGTCCCAATCTATCGCCGTCAGCGGAGCGACCCTGGGCACATGGACAATCAATTCGGCAACCGACACGGTAACAGGTGACCTGTGGGGCGATTCGTCCACCGGCGCCTCTATTGATGCGCAGTTCGACCCGCCGACAACGCTCTCAGCGATAGTGTCAGCCTTCAATACCGGGGAATATGCCGGTAATGGGATCACTGCTGGCCTGTCAGGCGACCAGAAGACGCTTACGTTTACAGCGGCAAACGGAGACGCCAATCTACCGAATATCGAAGGCGTACTGGACGACAACGCTCCGACCTCAAACATAATTTCGGTGGCCAACAGCGAGTTGGGCGTTCTGACGGTCAACAATGCCAGCGATACACTGGGTGGCACACTCAGCGGCTTGCAGAGCGATGGCGTTTCCACCTGGAGCCTTAGCCTCAGTGGGTTGACTCTGGCCGGCGTACAGTCGGCGGTGAGCCCGTACGGGATTACCGCAAATCTTTCGGACAACAACACTCAGTTGATCTTTACGGCAACCTCCGGCACGCCCACCATCTCCGGATCGAATCTCTCGGACATCGCCACGTCTACTGCAACCAGAAGCGTTTCGCACGTGGCGACATTGGGAACCATGACCGTCAACGGCTCCTCCGATACGTTGAGCGGCAGCACCCTGAGCGGCGTCCAGAGCAATGGCTCAACCGCCTGGAGCCTGGCACTTACTGGCCAATCACTGAGTAGTGTGGAAACCACGCTGGCCGGCTACGGAATCACTTCCAGCCTGAGCGAGTCTATGCTCTCGTTCACAGCCGCCTCCGGCAATCCAACCATCGGCAGCAGTGGCAGTATTACGGACACAACTCCAACGACGAGCTCGACCGCCATCAACGGCACGGTTCTAGGCTCCATGCATGTGACATCGAGTTCCGATACGCTGACCAGTGGCACTCTCAGCGGTGTAGGAGCCAACGGGACAACGGGCTGGAGCATGAACTTTGCCAGCACCAACGAAACCATTGCGCAGGTGGAAACGGCGCTGGCCTCGGACGGCATCACAGCCACTCTCAACGGTTCCACGCTGACGTTTGTGAAGGCCACGGCGGACACCGGCACGCCGACGATAAGCGGCTCCAACATCACCGACTCCACGCCAGGCACTCCAGTGGCAGCTACAGAAAGCGGAGACGGATGGAACGATCTACTCAGTGTCTCCGTTCCCAGCAGCGGTGATTTAATATCCGGCCATTTGCAGATAGATAATGGACTGGCAAATCAATACACGAGCGCAACCGTTGCCGCGGTATCGCTTTCCACGTTTGTGAACAATTTTAATGACGGGGCTTATGGCAACAATTTCGGACTCTCCGCGACCCTTGCTAGCAGCACGAACGTCACATTTACAGCTGAACCAGGGGAAGACATTGCGGTTGATCATTCCGCTACGACTCTCGATTACGCGCCTCCCGCCACCACAACAACGACCGGCATCAACCCCGGTACGACCATTGGCGCTCTTACCGTCAACAATCTCAACGACACGCTGAGCGGAACCCTAACCGGTATCGAGGGCAACGGAAGCCCCTTCAGCGTTGCCCTCAGTTCAGCGAATAACAACAATACGCTTGCCAAGCTGTTGACCGCCTTCAATTCTGGCGCAGACTCCGGTTACGGAGTCACGGCAAATCTTGTCGGCAACACGCTGACGTTTACCAGCACGTCGTCGGATGCCGACATGCCGAGCATCAGCGGCTCGAATATCACCGATACCACTTCCAGTTCAGCGACGACCACCGTGACGGGCACCGTTCTTGGATCCATGCAGGTGTTAACAAGTGGTGACAAGCTGATCAGCGGGACCATGAGCGGCGTCGAAGCCGACGGTGTCACAAATTGGAGCATCAATTTCGCCAACACCAACGAAACCATCGCCCAGCTAACAACACTGCTGGCCGGCGACGGCATCACAGCCTCGCTGAGCGGGACAACCCTGACATTCAACAAGACCGGCTCCGATACCAGCTCGCCGAGCATCAGCGGCTCCAACATCACCGACATCACGCCAGGCACTTCCGTGGCAGCTACAGAAAGCGGAGACGGATGGAACGATCTACTCAGTGTCTCCGTTCCCAGCAGCGGTGATTTAATATTTGGCCATTTGCAGATAAATAATGAACTGGCAGATCAATACACGAGCGCAACCGTCGCCCCGGTATCGCTTTCCACATTTGTGACCAACTTCAATGACGGAGCCTACGGCAGCAATTTCGGACTCTCCGCGACCCTTGCTAGCAGCACGAACGTCACATTTACAGCTGAACCAGGGGAAGACATTGGGGTTGAACAGTCCGCTACGACTCTCGATTCCATCCCATCCAGCGACGTAGCAACCCCGAGTTTCACCGCCGGTACGGCTCTTGGCGCTATATCTGTCAATAACATCAACGACACGCTGAGCGGAACGCTTGTTGGCATGAAGGCGAACGGTACAACTCCTTACAGCATTACTCTCAGCGCCGCGAACAATAACAATACACTTGCCACGCTGGCGGCGGCCTTCACTTCCGGGGCTTACTCGGGCTATGGGATTAGCGCCGGAGTCAGCGGGACGACGTTGACGTTTACCGGCACGGGCAGCGCCACCCTGGGCAACTCAGGAAGCATTACGGACACCACCAGCTCTTCGGTAATTTCCAGCGTCGCTCCCGGCGCTAACTTCGGCGCCTTGACGGTGAAGAATGCCAACGATACCTTCACCGGAACCTTGACTGGCGTCAAAAGCAATGGCGCCGCATTCAGCATCGTTCTGAGTGCAGCGAACAACAACAATACGATTTCCAAACTTCTGACGGCATTCACCTCCGGTGCGTACTCCAGCTACGGAATTACAGCTACGCAGAGTGGCAATTCCCTGTCGTTCACCGCGCCCGGCAATGACGGCGCAACTCTGAACAGCAGCGGGGCGATCACTGACACCACTTACTCTACCGCCAGCACCAGCGTCAACACCTCAACGTCACTGGGCGCCATGGCGGTGACCTCCGGCAGTGATACCCTTACCGCTGGCACGCTGAGCGGTGTAGGCGCAGACGGGCAGACGGCCTGGAGCGTGGACCTGGCCGACACGCAGGAGACCATCTCCCAGTTGACGACGTTGTTGGCCGGCTACGGCATTGTTGCCAATCTGAGCGGCACCACGCTGTCGTTTACCACCAAGAGCGGAGATACAGGCACGCCGACGATCTCCGGAACCGGCATCACCGATACCTCGTCCACCACTTCCACCACCAGTGTGACTGCCGCATCCCCTCTTGGAACCCTGGCAACCAACAATCCATACAGTGACACGCTCAGCGGTTCCATCTCGGTGACCGATGGCAGCGGAAATCTTCATACGATTACTCTCAACGACACATCGGTAAGCGACTTTGAAAACACTCTTTCTGGATATGGAATCACGAGCCAGGATAACTGGGACAACAGCGTCTCGTTTTATGCCTCGGGCGGATACACCGATCCGCCGGCGATCAGCGGTTCAAACATCACCGACAACACCACGAATTCCACGTGGAGCAGCCTAAACTCCAGCGATAACCTGGGGACGCTGACCGTCGGCGATGCAAACAACGACACGTTGACAGGAACCTTGACCGGCCAACAGGGTTTTGGCGCCTCATCTCCTTTAAGTTCTTATTCCATCCAGTTGGATGGCATGACGCTTGCCGCGCTGGCAGCTTCATTCACCGGGAGCGGCGTCAACGCCAACCTTGGCATCACTGCAGCCCTGAACGGCAATTCACTTTCCTTTAGCGCCGCAGATAGTGGTTACGGCAATGATGACGACGCCACAATCGGCAACAGCGGAGCCATCACGGACACCAGCAACGGCTCTTCCACATCGACCATCGCAGTTACGCCGGGATCAACGCTGGGTACGATGACGATGAGTTCGAGCAGCGATACGCTGACAGGCTCCATCTCGGTTCTGGATAAGACGGGACAGCATCAAACCGTCACGCTCAACAAGACATCGGTAACGAGCCTTGAAAGCACGCTCTCGGGCTATGGCATCACGACCGGCGTGGCGAACGACGTGCTTACCTTTTCGGCCACAGGCGGAGATACAGACACACCTGCTATCTATGGCCCAAGTATTACCGAGAATACTGCCAGCGCTTCAACAATCGGCGTGACGCCACGTTCGGTGCTGGGGACCCTGGCAGTCAATAATGCCGATGACACGTTTACCGCGGGTTCGCTGAGCGGCGTAAAAAGCAATGGTTCAACCACGTGGAGCCTTGACCTCACCGGGCAAACCATCGGTGGTCTGGAATCCGCTTTAGCCAGCGATGGAATCTCGGCCAATTTGAGTGGCAATACGCTGACCTTTACAGCAGCCTCGGGAACGCCGACCATCACCGGGTCAGACATCACAGATACTACACCGCTGAATACTCCTGTCAATTTAACCAACACGCCCGCCGCGAGCAGCACTAACTCTGCTTCGGTTGGATCGTTAACGTTCAACAATACCGACACCCTCAGCGGCAGCCTTAAAATCGGCTCTCAGACCATCAATATCAATTCGTCCGATAACACCGCATCTACGCTGGAACAGATCATCGACAATGGCAGCTATGGAGTGAAGGCGTCGTACAATTCCACCAGCGGCGTGATGAATTTCACCTCGTCAAACTCTGCATTGCAGATTGACTCTACTTCGCTGTATGAGACGCCATCAGGCGGATCGGCCGCGGCGGTTACTACCAATACCGCTAACAATTCTGTTTCTTCCGGCTATTACAGCATCGGAATATCCGGCACCGTCAAAGACTACACTACCGCGCTCAGCGCTAATGGAACCACCACGTATGGCGGCACCGGGAACGTGGGTATTACTACCGACTACACGCAGAGCAATAGCACTGGCGGTATAGCGACGATCGGCTATACCTACAAGGCCGGTCAGTCTCTGAGCAGCACTGACCTGCTTAACCAAGTTGACTCCAGGGCGACGTTAATCAAACTGAACTCGGCCATCAGCGACGTCTCGGCGCAGGACGGCTACATTGGTTCGCAGATCAACACCCTCAATGAGGTAAGCCAGGTTCTCGGAGTGCAGATGCAGAACGTGCAGTCGGCGCAGAACGCAGTGCAGGCCACCGACTACGGCTCCGCAACCTCCAACCTTGCCAAGTACCAGATACTCATGCAGACGGGCATCTCGGCCCTCGCGCAGGCAAACTCCATGCAGCAGGAAATCACCAAACTTCTGCAGCAATAGTCTCTACGCGAATGCCTTGTTTCCCGCACTGCGGCAGCGTGTTCCGATCCCCTTCGTAGCCTCTACAGCCTCAAGGTACTGCTTTATTCCAGCTTTGATTGAGATGCCCGGCGTATCCGTAGCTCCGTCCGTCGTCACGTCCCCATCGTCGGAAATCGAGCCATTCGCCACCTCGGTGGCTTTTCGCCATGCGTCCAACGCCGCACGCTGGTCTTGCCAGTTTGTTTGCGTATTCGCTTGCCGCACTCTCGCCAGGCGAGAAAGTACGCCCCTCCCCCCTTCCATGAGGTTGGCTCCTCGTCTATGATGATGAGGCGGGGGGGCATGCTTGTTTCCGCCCCATTGAACCGGGCAGAAATGCCCCTGACCGTTTTCTGTTTTGCGTTTCTGGGTGAGTTTGATTCGATGGCTATTGGTGTCCATAGTGTCCATGTCGTGGCGCCGTCGCTTTCCTGGGGTGATTCATCACCTCAAATTCGACTCCAACTCACTGCCTTGGACACCAAAATGGACACTATGAGGATTTATGTGGTTTAACTAGTTGATTACAAAGGGCGGGAGTAGTTCAGTGGCAGAACGTCAGCTTCCCAAGCTGAATGTCGCCGGTTCGATCCCGGTCTCCCGCTCCAATCACTAGCTTCGCTTGCGGTTCTTCTCTTCTTCCAACCACTCCATCTTCATCACAAAGCAGCTGATCGTCTGTTCGCCTGTGAGCAGCAGCTGACGCGGAACGCCTGCGGGTACGTGCGCCACGTCGCCGGGCCGCAACGGCTGCTCTGTGCCGTCTTCGATCGAGTCGCCACGCGTTTCATCCGGCCCCATGGCGCGCGCGCCCTTTACCTTGCCGCCGGTGACCAGCGTGGCTGCGCCGCCCAGAACCACCAGCAGATGCGCATGCTTGGCGTCAATCTCCGCCTCGCCCGAGCGGCTGCGGAACAGCAGCATCGCAAAGTGGCCGGGGAACTCGCGCACTATCTCTGAGGCCGATCCATCGCCGAAACGCGCCATCTCTTTCAGGTAAGCTGCGCGCTCCATCAGGATGGGTCGCGCCCAATGACTGGCCGGATTCTGCGGCCTGACGCGAGGCTCGATCTTTTCAAGGTTCTCATCCTTCAGCAACGTCTTCGCCAGTGCTCGCTCCAGATCCATGCGCTTGTCTTCTCCTTGCCGGATAGGGCCGGTTGCGGCCTATTGATCCGGTCCTTCAATAGTGGGTAGGCTTCCCACCCATTTCGCGATAAGACCTGCGAAATGGATGGCACGGTGCTTTTATTTGTGGGCCGGACCAATGTTGCATATTGCTCAGAGCTGCGCGAGCACACGCGCGCGCTCAAAAATGGCCAGAAACATAGACCGCGTCAGCTTGCCGGTGTTGGTGTTCTGCAGCGACGGATGATAGCTGGCAAGGGCGGTGAGCCCGCTGGGCAGCGTGTACTCAGCGGCGTGGCCGAAGACGTAGCCGGAGCGGCGCGCGATGTGGCCCATGCGTTGCTGGTGGGCGATGAAGCCGTCGAAGGCGATCTTGCCCAGGCAGACGACCACGCGCAGATCGGTGAGCAGTTCGATCTCCTGCTCAAGCCATGGCGCGCAATTGGCCAACTCTTCGGGCGTGGGTTTGTTGGCGGGTGGCGCGCAGCGGCCGACTGAGCTGATCCAGAGGCCGGTAAGCGTCATGCCGTCGTCGCGGCCGGTGGCGCGCGGCTGCGAGGCAAAGCCCGCCTCATGCAGCACGGGGAAGAGAAACTCGCCGGAACCATCGCCGGTGAACGGGCGGCCTGTGCGGTTGGAACCATGCGCGCCGGGTGCAAGGCCCAGCGCCAGCACGCGCGCCTGAGGGTCGCCGAAGGAAGGCACTGGCCGGCCCCAGTATTCGACGTCGGCATACATTTTCTTGCGCTTGACTGCGACGTCCGCACAGTAGCCGCGCAGACGCGGGCATCGGTCGCAGGCCACGATGCCCGCGTTCAAAGTGGCAAGAGTTCTGGCTTCGCCCATGGTCTGATTTTACGTCGCGCCTTGCCCTGGCCTTGGTGGCATGGAAGCTTCCATGCTTGTCCGTCCGCCTTCAAGGGGCATCTTCCGTGGGGATCAAGAGAACCTCCTGAAAACTTCACACCTAGCCCATAAGGGATGGTCTTGGGTTCTGCGAGGGCAAACATAGCCTTTTTCCGCACCCTGTACAGCCGTGACCTTTCAAAACAATCCAAATGCTGCTGTCCTGGGATGCTGGTGGATTGATGACCAGGTGGTGCGGCTAGTTTTGGCTACCGCTGTTAGCCACGGCGGCAAAGGTCAAATCGCTGGCCGTGGAGCCGTGCGCTGTGCGCCACTGCTCGAAGAGCCGTCCGTAGCTCAGGGTGATGTAGTCAGCCTGTTCTAGGCCGATGAGAGCGGCAGCCTGGTCGATCCACATGGGCTCGCCTTCGAGTTCGGCGTAGATGCCGATGGGCGTCTCGTCCACCACGCAGTGGCCCTGGCCGTCAGACCACTCGGTGCGCCATTTTTCATAGCGGAAGGCCTCGGTCAGGCCGAGGGAGCGGAAGACCACGGCCAGCGCGGCGCCGTCGGCCACTTCGGTTTCGGTTTCCACGCGATGCTTGTGGCGGTCTTCGCCGGGGCCTACGTCGGGCAGCCGTTTGTGGGTCATGGTGCAGCGGCCGGCGTAGTTGCGGATGCGCAGGAT
>Ga0302267_10002261_pt1 | contig 23479 bp, 14 predicted proteins | sample III_Bog_E1_3_FD_194555 | JGI IMG/M metagenome (GOLD analysis project Ga0302267, IMG submission 194555) | Peat permafrost microbial communities from Stordalen Mire near Abisko, Sweden - III_Bog_E1_3 | ecosystem: Environmental > Terrestrial > Soil > Wetlands > Peat | place: Sweden: Abisko...
TCATTACGTTCCTTCTCACGCTCCATCTGCCATTCCGTTACTCGTACCCGTCCCAGCCTGGCGCGTTCCAATTCGAGCAGAACGTCCCGTGGATCGCTTCGCCTCTCATTCATTACCACGTCGGCGTCGACGGCCTTTCGATGTGGCTCATGGTGCTTACCGGCATCCTCGCGCCGCTCGGTGTCCTCATCTCCTGGCGCACCATCGATAGCCGCAAGAAGCTCTTTTACATCCTCTTCCTGCTCCAGCAAGTCGCTATGATGGGCATCTTCGCCTCGCTCGACTTGTTCCTCTACTACGCCTTCTGGGAACTGTCGCTGGTGCCGATGACCCTCCTCATCGCAACTTTCGGCCGCAGCGAGAGACGCCGCCCCGCCGCCATCAAGTACTTCCTCTACGCCTTTATCCCCTCCGGATTGCTGCTCGTCGCGATCCTGTGGCTTTATACGCAGACTCACACCTTCGACCTGCCCACACTTGCCGCACTCGCGACACACCATGCGATCTCTCCCAGCGGAGCCGCTCTCGGGCTTGCATCGCTCGCTTTCCTCTTCGCTTTCGCGGTCAAAGTCCCCGTCTTCCCGCTGCATGGGTGGCTCGTCGATGCTGTCTGCGAAGCGCCCACCGCTGCCGTAATGGTGCTCGCTGGCAAGACTGCGCTCTACTCCATGCTGCGTTTTTCCTTTGCGATCTTTCCCGAGCAATCGCGCCACTTCGCGCCGTTAATGATCGCGCTTGGGGCCATTGGCATCGTCTACGGCGGCCTTCTCGCCCTGGTGCAGAACGACCTCAAGAAGCTCGCCGCCTACTCCACGCTCGGCCAGCTCAGCTTCATCGTGCTCGGCATCTTCACCTTCACCATCGCCGGCCTCGACGGCGGCATCTACCAGATCCTCAACGAGAGCCTCGCCGGTGCTACCCTCTTCATGCTGCTCGGCCTCCTCTACGAGCGGTACGGCACCACCGACATGCGCGAGTATGGCGGCCTCGCCGCGCAACTGCCCTGGATGGCTTCGATGTTTGTCCTCACCACCCTCTCCGTCATCGGCCTTCCCTTGTTGAACAGTTTCGTCGGCGAGTTCCTCATACTATCCGGTTCCATGCAGTCGACCTTCCGGCACCATCACTTCTGGACCGCACTCGCAGCCACCGGAGTCATCCTCAGCGCGGCGTACATGCTAAGGATGATCCAGCGTGTCTTTTACTCCGACCTCGGTCCGAAGCCGCAAAAAGTCACGCCACGCGACCTGGAAGCGCGCGAACATGTTGCGCTGTGGCCCATGGTCGCGCTCTTCCTCGTCATGGGCGTCGCCTCGTCCATCTGGCTCAAAGCCATCGACGGCGCTGCGGTTGCATTAGCCGACCACCCCGCAACCAGCCAGGTCGCTCCGCCCAGCGCTGTGCTCACGTTTCAAGCTCAACCCGCCGAGCCCGCCGCGACTCAGAGCATTCCCGGAGGCGCGCGTTGATGAATCTTTCCACCCAATGCCTCGCGCTCCTGCCTGAATGCGTCCTTACCGGCGCTGCCATTCTCATCATGCTGGTCGAGGCAATCCTCAAGCCCGGCACCAGTCGCAAGCCGCTTGGCTGGCTCGCCATCGTAGGCTCCATTTCCGCGGGCTTCGCAAGCTGGTATCAGCTTCGCCTGGGTACCCTCACCGCATTCAGCGGAAGCATCCAGGTCGATTCCTTCAGCGTCTTCTTCCATCTGCTGATCGCCGCAGTTGTGGCTGCGACCCTGCTCGGCTCGCTCGACTACTTCGAAGGAAGAGCGGGCCATGCCGGCGAGTACTACGCGCTGGTCCTGTTTGGCGCCGTCGGCATGATGCTGATGACCTGCTCGGTCGAGCTCTTGATGGTCTTCATCGGCCTCGAAATCTCCTCCATCTCGACGTACATCATGGCTGGCTTCCGCAAGACCGAAGTTGTGGCCTCCGAGTCCTCCATCAAGTACTTCCTGCTCGGCTCGTTCGCGACAGCGTTCTTCCTCTACGGCATCGCGCTCGCTTTCGGAGCCACCGGGTCCACCAGCATAGCCGCCATCGCCGCAGCCCTGGGCACCACCACGACGCCCCACATGGCGTACCTGGCGCTCGCCATGATGATCGTTGGCCTCGGATTCAAAGTCTCCGCCGCGCCGTTCCATGTGTGGACGCCCGACGTCTACCAGGGCGCGCCATCTCCCGTCGTTGGGCTTATGTCGACCGCTCCCAAGGCCGCCGCCTTCGCCGTCCTGCTCCGTATCACCTTCTCCGGATTTCCGCTGATGCAGCACCGCTGGGCGGTTCTGATGTGGGTGCTGGCCGCGCTTTCCATGACCATCGGCAATCTCGGCGCGCTTATGCAAAAGGACGTCAAGCGCATGCTCGCCTACTCCAGCATTGCCCACGCCGGCTACCTGCTCGTCGCCTTCACTGCCTTTCCGCAGGATGGCATCGCCGCCGCCTGCTTCTACACCGCCTCTTACGCCGCCATGAACGTCGGCGCCTTCGCCGTAGTCACCCAGGTTGGCGGATACCAGGAAAAGCTTAGCACCATCCGGGACTATCAGGGCCTTGCCGTACGCCGTCCCATCCTCGCCGCCCTGCTCGCCTTCTTCCTGCTCTCACTGATCGGGATTCCCTTCACCGGCGGCTTCTTCGGCAAGTTCTACGTCTTCACTGCGGCTCTCCAGGCTGGCCACGTCTGGCTCGCCATCATCGGACTGATCAACAGTGGCATTGCCTGCTTCTACTACCTCAAGCTGCTCGCGTCCGTCTACGCAAAGTCTGAGGAAGCCGCCTCGACGCACGAAAAGGACACGCCCAGCCTAGCGCCCATTACGCCAATCAGCGTGCCCGCGGGCATCGGCCTGACTCTTGCCGCCGCCGCTACGCTGATGTTAGGAGTTCTGCCCGGCCACATTCTTCACCTGGCCAACGACGCCAGCGCCAGCCTTGGCGCAGATCGTGTCAGGAACATCGACGCCGCATCCCAGCCCGCTTCCCAAGCCAACCCTGCCCTGGCCGATCCCAGATAGCGCAGGTGAGCGCACTATGCAGGCGCACAGATTTCCCCGCCCAGGACGAACTGCGTCTGCGCTGAAGTTGCCTTGGTCTTGGGTTGTTGTGGGAATCTGCCGCAGCAGGAGAATTATGGTGCGCCCGGAGCGATTCGAACGCCCGACCTACTGGTTCGTAGCCAGTTGCTCTATCCAGCTGAGCTACGGGCGCACATTCTAAACATTGCAACCGGCTCGGTCGCAACTCTCTAAGTTTAGAGGATTCCACGCTCAAGGGCAACCCGCTAAAAAGGCTGCCAGATACGCAGCTCAGCTTAATTGCCGGCATGCTCCAGAGGCGCATGATGATGTGCGCGAAACACGTAATGCCCAATGAGCCATCCGCTGGCGGCTCCCAGCAATACGTCGCTTGGAAAGTGTTCCCGGCCCATCACGCGCGTGGCGCTGACGCCGGCAGCCAGGGTATACACGCCCAACTGCACCCACTTCGAGTGGTATTCGCCGGCAATCACCGCAGCGGACGACCAGGCAATAATGCTGTGCTCAGAAATAAAGGACGAGTCCAGCCCTGCACTGCCGATAAAGAATTTCCCTTGAGCATTATCCACGTTGGGGCGCTCGCGAAACGCGCACAGCTTTACTACCTCATCCACCGCGACAGCGTCCACCATAGCTTCCGAGCCCAGTAGCCCGGTCTCCGTCATCCGCTCGTTGTGGCGCAAATGCCCAACACCGAACATGGCAACCGGCGCCGCAATGAAACTGCCAACCAGACCATTGGACATATTGATGTTGGTCTGGTTGAACGACGGATTCGAACTGACCACTTCCGTCATGGTCGTGTGATCTGTCTCAAACGCAGCCGCCGTGGCACCGGCCAAAGGCAGCATCCATTTCAGATCGTTCCAACGCACATATTTCGACGAGACAAGAATGTGCCCTCCGTCGTGAAGCACGTTTCCGGGCAATGTCCCCAGCGTCACCGGAGGATGGTCCTGCTGCTCCAAGCGGATGCCATCGCCTCCACCCTGTGGCTGCGATTTGGCGGAATTGGATGCCCTGGGAGCATCCGGAAGCGCATCCGCGTAGCTGCTCGCAACTTCGGAATCAGTCCCGTCTGAAGGTTGAGTTCCCGAGCTTGCGTACGCCGATCCCACGCAGAAGCTAAGGGCAAGAACGATAAGGGAGTAAAGCCAGCCTGTAGCAACAGCTCGTTCGTGTCGTGATCGCATCGTATAGGGTCGCCCAGATGAAGCCGAAACCATAGAACGTGCAAGGATAGCACTTGGAGAGCATAAACTCTGGGACTCCCGGTAAGGTATGTGGTGGGCGAGGCGGGGCTTGAACCCACAACCACCGGCTTAGAAGGCCGGTGCTCTATCCAGTTGAGCTACTCGCCCGATCGTAGAACTGCGTTCCGTCGCGCATCAGGGAACGCGGCGCGTGATCTCTGTCGATTGTAACGGCAACGGATCGCCGCCTCGCAAACCCGCGAACCTACTCCAGCATATCCGGCGCCTGCTGGGCCCCTACACCCGGTCTACGCCAGAACGCGACGGCTCATCGGCAGCGCTTCCTTCTTGGTGAACAGGTAGTGGTTCATCGCCTCCGCCGCCTTGCGGCCCTCGGAGATTGCCCACACCACCAGCGACTGGCCTCTCCGCATGTCGCCGGCGGCGAAGATGCCCTCCACCGACGTCATATAGTCCGCGTTGGTGGCAACATTGCCGCGGTTATCCAGCTTCAGGCCAAGTTGCTCGATCATGCCCGAGCGCACCGGCCCCAGGAAGCCCATCGCCAGTAGCACGAGTTCAGCCTCGATCGTAAACTCGCTGCCTTCAACAGGCGCAAAGCTCGGCGGCGGCCCTACGCGCACCGCGTTCAACTGCTTCACGCGACCGTGCTCGTCTCCACTGAAGCTGACGCTGTTGATTCCCCAGTCGCGAATTCCGCCTTCTTCGTGGCTGCTCTCCGTACGCAACTGCATCGGCCACATCGGCCACGGCGTGGAGGCAGCGCGCGAATCCGGCGGCTTCGGCATAATTTCGAACTGGTGGATGCTCTTCGCCTTCTGGCGCAGGCTGGTGCCCAGGCAATCCGCCCCGGTATCGCCGCCGCCCAGAATCACCACGTTCTTGCCTTCCGCAAGAATCGCAAGCGCCGGATCGACTGTGTCTCCTTCGCAGCGGCGGTTCTGCTGCGGCAGAAACTCCATCGCGAAATGAATTCCCTTCAACTCGCGCCCCGGAATCGGCAGGTCGCGCGGCTTTTCCGAGCCACCGGCCAGCAACACTGCATCGTACTCGTCGGTCAGGCTCTCCACCGGCACATTCACGCCCACATGCGCGTTCGTCACAAACGTCACGCCCTCGGCACGCATCTGTTCCAGTCGCCGGTCAACCACGTGTTTTTCCAGCTTGAAGTTCGGAATGCCGTAACGCAGCAAGCCGCCGATGCGGTCGCTCTTCTCGTAAACCGTCACTGAGTGGCCCGCACGCCGTAGTTGCTGCGCGGCCGCCAAACCCGCCGGGCCGCTGCCCACGACCGCAACGCGCTGCCCGGTTTTCTCCTGGGGAGGCTCGGGATGGATCCAACCCTCGTCCCACGCACGCTCCACAACACTGCGCTCGATCAACTTGATCGAAACTGCTGGCTGGTTGATGCCCAGCACGCACGCGGCCTCGCACGGTGCGGGACAAATGCGGCCCGTGAACTCAGGAAAGTTGTTCGTCGCGTGCAGCCGCCGAATGGCATTCTCCCAGCGCCCGTTGTAGACCAGGTCGTTCCAGTCCGGAATCAGGTTGTTGACCGGGCATCCGGTATGGCAGAACGGCACGCCGCAATCCATGCAGCGGGCTCCCTGTTCCTTCTGTTTCTCCTCAGGGAACGCCTCGTAAATCTCCTGCCAGTCCTTCAGCCGTTCATCCACCTTGCGGCGCGTCGGTTGTTCCCTTTGAATCTCAAGAAAACCAGTGACTTTACCCATGCTGCACCTGCCCGGTCGCTACCAGAGTCGACCCATTGGTTGGGGAAATGTATACCGCCTCGGCGCGAGGCACGCCCAGGACGCGCTTGTGCTCGTGCGGGAAGACCTTGATGAACCGGGATTGCGTTGCATCCCAGTGCTCCAGTATCCAGGCTGCCTGCGGGCTACCAGTCAAATCGATGTGGCGCTGCATTAAGCCGCGCACCACCTCTAGATCCTCTTCCAGGACAAGCGGTTCCAGATCCACCCCCGCACGATTGCAGCGTCGTGTGGAGAAGTCTCCCTGATCGTCGTAGACATAGGCCCGTCCGCCGCTCATGCCGGCAGCGAAGTTACGGCCGGTCCCGCCCAGCACGATCACGGTGCCATTGGTCATATACTCGCAGCCATGATCGCCAACGCCTTCCACCACCGCCGTAGCGCCCGAATTGCGCACCGCGAACCGCTCGCCCGCGATGCCGCTCAGAAAGGCCTCGCCTCCGGTCGCGCCGTAGAGCACCACGTTTCCCACCAGGATGCTCTCCTCCGGCAGGAAGCTCGAAGTCTTCGGCGGATACACGATGATGCGTCCGCCCGACAGTCCTTTGCCCACGTAGTCGTTCGCATCGCCCTCAAGCTCCAGCGTCACGCCTGAGGGAACGAACGCGCCAAAGCTCTGGCCTGCCGATCCCTGGAAGCGGAAGTGGATGGTCTCGTCCGGCAATCCGGCCGTGCCATACTTCCGCGCGATGTCGCCGCCCAACATGGCGCCCACCGTACGATGAACATTACGAATGGCAAAGCTCCCTGTCACTGGTTGAAGTGACTCCAGCGCCGGCTTGGCTTGCGCAATCAGCGCGTGATCCAGCGCCTGGTCGAGCCCATGGTCCTGCGCCTGCGTCTTTCGCCGCTTCACGTGCGATGGCAGCGTCGGCGAAAACAGAATCGACGAAAGATCGATACCCTTCGCCTTCCAATGTGAATCCGCCACCGCAGCGTCGATCTTGTCGACGCGGCCCACCATCTCATCCACTGTGCGGAAGCCCAGCTTGGCCATGTGCTGCCGTACCTGCTCGGCAATAAAGAAAAAGAAGTTGATCACATGCTCCGGCTGGCCCGTAAACCGCGCGCGCAACACCGGGTCCTGCGTCGCAATGCCAACCGCGCATGTATTCAAATGACACTTGCGCATCATGATGCAGCCCATCGAGATCAGCGGCATCGTTGCGAAGCCGTACTCCTCCGCGCCCAGCAGCGCCGCAATCGTCACGTCACGGCCCGTCTGTAGCTTGCCATCGGTCTGCACCTTGATGCGGCTGCGCAGATCGTTCAACAGCAGCACTTGTTGCGTCTCCGCCAGGCCCAGCTCCCACGGCAGCCCGGCATGCTTGATCGAGCTAAGTGGCGATGCGCCGGTCCCGCCGTTGTCGCCGGAGATCAGCACCACATCAGCATGCGCCTTCGCCACACCCGCCGCCACTGTACCAACACCCGCCTCCGCCACCAGTTTCACGGCGATGCGTGCCTTGGGGTTCACGTTCTTCAGATCGAAGATCAACTGCGCCAGGTCTTCGATCGAGTAAATATCGTGGTGCGGCGGCGGCGAAATCAGTCCCACCCCGGGAATCGAGTACCGCAGCTTCGCGATAAAGTCGTCCACCTTGTGTCCGGGCAGTTGTCCACCCTCGCCGGGCTTCGCACCTTGCGCCATCTTGATCTGCAGTTCGTCCGCATTCACTAGGTAGTTCGCGGTCACGCCGAAGCGCCCGCTCGCCACCTGCTTCACCGCGCTGCGCCGCAGATCGCCATTGGGATCGCGCTTGAAGCGCGCTTCGTCCTCGCCGCCCTCGCCCGTGTTCGACATGCCGCCGATCCGGTTCATCGCAATCGCCAGCGTCTCGTGCGCCTCTTTGCTGATGGACCCAAAACTCATCGCGCCCGTCGTAAAGCGCTTCACAATCTCCTTCGCCGGCTCCACTTCCTCGATTGGGATCGGCTCGTCGGCATACTTCAGCTTCATCAGTCCGCGCAGCGTACACAGGTGTTTACTCTGCTCATCCACCAGGTCGGTGAACTCCTGGAAGGTCGCCGGATTGTTATTTCGCACCGCCTGCTGCAGCTTGCTGATCGTCGCCGGATTCAGCAGGTGATATTCCCCGCCTTCGCGGTACTGATACTGCCCGCCAACCACCAGTTCGGTCTCCGACTCGGTCAGCGGCTGGAACGCAAAGCCGTGCTTCAATTGCGCCTCGCGTGCCAACACGTCCAACCCAACGCCCTCGATCCGCGACGCTGTCCGTGCGAAGTACGCATCGATCAGCTCCTTGTTCAGCCCCACCGCCTCAAACACCTGCGCCCCGCGATAGCTCTGCAGAGTACTGATGCCCATCTTCGAGAAGGTCTTCAGCAGGCCCTTGTTGATCGCCTTGATAAAGTTCTTCTCCGCGTACTCGGCGGTCACATCGTCCGCCATCAGCCCGCGCCGCTTCATATCGTGCAGCGTCTCGAACGCCAGGTAAGGATTGATCGCGCTCGCGCCATATCCGATCAGCAACGCAAAATGCATCACCTCGCGCGGTTCGCCGCTCTGAATGATCAGCGCCACCTGCGTGCGCGTCTTGTCCCGCACCAGCCGGTTGTGGACGGCAGCCATCGCCAGCAGACTCGGAATCGGCGCCAGCGTGGCATTCACGCCGCGGTCCGACAAAATCAACAGTGTGTATCCCGACGACACTGCATAAGCCGCGCGCATACTCAAATCATCCAGCGCATGCTTCAGCCCCGCCTCGCCATCCTCCGCGCGGAAAAGCGTCGACAGAGTCGTCGACAGCAGATCACCCGACGACACGCGCCGCAGCTTCTCCAGATCGCGGTTGGTTAGGATCGGGTGCGGCAGCTTCAGCGTGTGGCAGTTCTCCGGAGCCTCGTCCAGAATGTTGCGTTCGGTCCCGATATAGCTCGTCAGCGACATCACCATCTCTTCGCGGATGGGATCGATCGGCGGATTCGTCACCTGCGCAAACAACTGCTTGAAGTAGTTGAACAACTGCTGCGGCCGGTCCGAAAGGCACGCCAGCGGCACATCCGTACCCATCGACCCGATCGGCTCCTCACCCTTTGACCCCATCGGCCCCAGCAGCACCCGCAGATCTTCTTCGCTATAGCCAAACGCACGCTGGCGGCGCAACAGCATCTCCGGGTCCGACGGCACCGTGCGCCACGGCTCCGGCAACTCCTCCAGCGACACCTGCTGCTCCTTGATCCATTCGCCGTACGGCTGCCGCGCGGCCAGCGTCTTCTTGATCTCCGCGTCCGAAATAATGCGATGCTCCACCGTATCCACCAGGAACATCCGCCCCGGCTGCAAGCGGCCCTTCTTGCGCACATCTTCCGCAGGCACTTCAATCACGCCCGCCTCCGACGCCAGCACCACCAGATCGTCCTTGGTCACGATGTAGCGCCCCGGCCGCAGCCCATTGCGATCCAGCGTAGCGCCCACAAATCGCCCATCCGTAAACGCAACCGCCGCCGGCCCATCCCACGGCTCCATCAGCGACGCGTGATACTCGTAGAACGCGCGCTTCTCCTCGTCCATGTCCGGATTGCCCGACCACGCCTCCGGAATCAGCATGGCCATCACGTGCGCCAGCGACCGACCCGACTGCAGCAGAAACTCAACCGCATTGTCCAGCGAGGCCGAGTCGCTTCCCCCCGGCATAATCACCGGATACACCTTCTCGATCTGATCGCCAAACAACGGGCTCTCCAGCAGCGACTGGCGCGCGTTCATCCAGCTCACATTGCCTTTGATCGTATTGATCTCGCCGTTATGGCAAACGTACCGGTAAGGATGCGCCAGTTTCCAACTCGGGAACGTATTCGTCGAGAAGCGCTGATGCACCAGGCACAGCGCGCTCTTCACCAGTGGATTGGCCAATTCGTAATAGAACTTCTCAATTTGAGGAGCCAGCATCAGCCCCTTGTACACAATCGTGCGACAGGAGAACGACGGAATGTAGAAGTCGCCCTTGTCCTCCACATCCGACGCGACAATCTCGTTCTCAGTCCGCCGCCGAGCGATGTACAGCATCCGCTCGAACTCGTCCTCGCTGACACCTTTCGGGCGGCCCACGAACAACTGCTCAATGTACGGTTGCGACGCCCGCGCCTCGCGCCCAATCAGATCGCCATTCACTGGCGTGTCCCGCCAACCCAGCAGGGTCAGCCCCTCTTCCTGGACGATGCGCTCCAGCACGCCTTCGCACTGCAAACGGGCGTGCTTGTCTACCGGCAGAAACACCATGGCCACGGCATACTCACCCGGCCCGCCCAGCTTCATTCCCAGCTTCCCGCACTCCTCAACAAAGAAGTCGTGCGGCACCTGAATCATGATCCCGGCACCATCACCCGTCTCCGGATCACAGCCTGCGGCACCGCGATGCGTCAGGTTGATCAGAACCTCCAGACCCTTGCGAATAATTTCGTGGCTCTTCTCCCCACGAATGCTTGCGACCAGTCCCATACCGCAGGCATCGTGCTCATTCTGCGGATGATACAGGCCTTGCGCGTCGGGAATGCGGCGATGCGGCTCAGATGTTTTCATGGCAACCTTCCGTTTGAAGGACTTCGTTTCCTGGCCAGGAAGACACAACGGGTATGCAATTTCTGCGCCGGGAACTAACCCCAGAGCTTAATCGACACGTCTGCGGCAACAGACAACTCGCGCGTCAGGGACAGAATGAACAATTCGGTACTTACAAATATATAAGGAAAACCCCGTCTCGACGGAGTTTCTTTGGGCGGCCAAAACCCGCACAACCTGCCTCGTATTATGTTACCGAATCAGGACGCAAATCGGAAATCGCCAAGCCAGCCCCAATCGCGGATCAGCTAGAAGTCATTGGGACTCGAATACACAGGTTCCGCAACGTCTTTAAGAAGGTTGCGACCAAACGTCGCGTGAACTCGGCGTGAAACCCGGAAATACTGGAGCCAGCCCTCTCTTCAGCTTCAAAGCGCGCTGCCCGCGTACCCTCTACACGGACATTTGATCCGTAACCTGGAGCGATTGGTCCCGGCCAAACAGCGCAAACCACACTGCTCCCAACACGCCAAAACCAAACGCTGTCAGAAAATTCGCTCCCGGACCGAACCTCCAAAGCCATGCGCCCCCGAATGCCGAAACCGCCACTATGGTGTCGCGGCAAAGATAATAGGCGCCGAACGCCGCAGCCTTCCGTCCCTCCGGCGCAAGTTGCATGATCAGAGCCTTCCGCGTCGGCTCTCCAAACTCCTTCAGCCCGCGAACGATAAACGCCAGCACCAGCATCCCGAAAGACCGTGAGAAATACAGCACCAACGGGAAAAGCGCGAAGTTGATGAACGTGATAAACACAAACGGCTTCTTCCCGCCGCGGTCCGCCATCTTCGCGACCGGGATGTAACAAATCACCGCAGTCGCCATTTCGATGCAGGTAAGAACGCCGAAATTCGTGGCGCTCACCCGCGCGGTATGGATACCTGCCAGCGGTTCGATACACCAGAGCACGACATACGCATAGGGAATCTGCTCACAGAAACGAATCAGAATGTCGGACACCAGCAGGTTCCGCAACTCGGGCGAAAACCAGCCCATCACCACTAGTGGGTTAGCCTCGGTGGTCGCAGGCTTAGCTGCTCCGCGATCGTCCTCGATCAGAAACTGCTGCGCAATCAGAGCCACCAAAGCCATCAAGATGCCGGCCGCAAAGGCTAGGCGTACCCCGTTGACCGGACCCCATCGATCAATGAAGATTCCTCCAACGATTGGACCAAGCGCCTGCGGAAAACGCCGCACCAGCGAGTGCATGGTCACGCCCATTACGTGCTTCGATTTCGGCAGCGCAGCGGAAACGAGCCCCATCGTCGCGGGCAGCGATATGGCGGACCATGACATAAAAAATAAAGAACCAACGACCACCATCTGCCAGCGAGGAATCGCGATTACCAACGCGTAGCCCCCAATTGACATCAGATTGAAGACCAGCAAGGAACGCTTCGCACCGATCCGCTCCGCCAGCCATCCACCGGGGAACGCATACAGCGCCCCCACAAGGTTGTCGAGGGCATTCAGAAACCCCGGCCACATCATTCCGCTGCCGAGGGCAATCAGGTAAACCGGCAGAAAGCGCTCCGACATGCGCTCGCCCATCCCGACGAGAATCGCCATGCAGAGCATTCCAACAATGCTCCGGTGCAAACCCAGCCGCTCCCGCAGGCCTTCGGATTTGGTTGGCTTCTCAGCGCTCAAGACGGCACCCTATTCCGCCACCACATGCAGATTTTCTCCCGCATCGGCAGCGACAGGGGAACCTGGCGCCAGGCCGAGTGAGCTAACCGTGTGGCGATTGGTATAAACAACAATGGAATCCCCGAGTCCATCTACATCGATTGCGACGGAAACGTAACTTCCTTCATCGGTCAGGCTGCTCACGGCACCCCGAAGTCGATTCGGCCGATCTTCCACAGTGTGCGGAAGCAGCATAACCTCGTCGGGATGAACCACAATGTGGAAGCTCGACGCTCCGCCTCCGTCGCACCGGGCCGTCAGGGGACCAGACTGCACCCAGGCTGAGCCTACAGAGCGCTGCGCCTCGAATATGTTGACACATCCAAAGAAATTCGCCGCGAAAACGGTGGAAGGACGCCGCAGCATATCTTCCGCGTTTCCCAGCGCCTTCAGCCTCCCTTCATTAATCAGAGCGATGTTCCCGCCGAATGCCCTCGCTTCAGCCAGATCGTGCGTGACATGAACAATCGTCAGGTTCTGTGTCCGATGCAGGTTCTGAATCTCCTTCCGCAGCCGCCGCGCATTCCGCCGGTCGAGAGCACTCAGCGGTTCATCCAGCAGCAGCACGCGCGGCTCGGTAACCAGCGCCCGTCCGATCGCAGCCCGCTGCTTCTCGCCTCCGCTCATCGTGGAAGGATAGCGGTGGAGAAGATGATCAATGCCAAGCAGCTTTGCGGTGCGCTGCACCCGGGACTCATTTTCGGTCGCTGAGTTCCGCTGGTAGCGAAGCCCGAAAGCCATATTCCGGGTGACGTCCAGATGTGGGAACAGCAGATAATCCTGATAAACCATGCCGATACCCCGCTTTTCCGGACGAGTATCGGTGACATCCACTCCATCCAGAAAGATGCGGCCCTTGTCCGGATGATGAATCCCCAGAATCAACTCAAGCAGCAGTGTCTTTCCAGCGCCCGTCGGCCCGACGATAATCAGGTATTCGCCGTCCCGCACCTCCAGAGTGACATCGCGAATCGCGAACTCGGGCCATTCGCGGCTGACGCCTTCAAGTCTGATCATGCCTGAAATTGAGTGTGAACGGTCCGTTTGGTACGCGCAACTGTGCGCAGAATGATGAAGATCGCGAGCGCAACGATAAGCAGCAGGGCCGCGAGAGGTTTTGTATAGGTGTAGCCAAAAAAGTTATACCACTCGAACAGCAGCGTATTGATCGTCTTCGGATAATACGCGATTACTGCGATGGAGCCGAATTCGCTGATCGCCCGAGCCCAGGCCATAATCGCACCGGAAAGCAAGGACCGCCAGGTCAGCGGAATGGTCACGCGCAGAAAAGCGCTGATCGGGCTCGCACCCAGACTGCGCGCCACGTACTCCATCCGAGGATCGACGCTCATAAAGCCATCCCGCGAGAGATTCACCACAAAGGGAATGCTCACGAATAACATCGCCAGCACAATTCCCCAGAAGGTATCGGTCAGCAGTATCCCAAAGTATGTGTGAATGGGCGCACCCAGCACGCCGCCACGCCCAAAGATGAACAGCAGCGCAATACCCGCGATAGTATGGGGAACCACCACCGGCATGTCGATGATTCCCTCCACAATCGGCTTCCCCGGAAACTGTTCACGAGCCAGCACGTAGCCCAAGGGAACTCCCGCCGCGAGCGCAAGCATCGTCGCGATCATTGCGGTGCTCAGCGTGATCCCGATGGCAGCGTCTACTTCCTTATCCCGCGCCATCGCCACAATGCGCGAAGGGTCTGTTGTCAGCAGGAGGTTCAGGATCGGAAGAATTAGAAACAGCACCAGCAGAGATCCTGCTGCCGCAAATGCGACGAACGCCGCATCTGGACGGCGGCGATGCATGGGCCGCGCCAGCACCAGCAGCGCGAACCCAACCACCGGAAACACAGCCGCCAGCAGGAACATGCGCAGCAGCAGGCACACGCAAAAGAACGGAAGCAGTACAAGCAGAGTGGTAAACATCGAGTTCAGGTCGAGCCGCTCCCGAACTGTGCTTCCGGTGACCGGGCCTTCCGCGTTCCCGTTCACTGGCCCTGCTTCAAAAGTGGCCGCAGCTTTTCGGGCACTTTGGACAAATCATTCGTCTCGGCCGGACTGATAGGAGTAATGTGTACTCCCTTCAATGCGTCCTGCCCCGTGGCGCCAAGAAAGATCGTAAGGAAGTTGACTGCAGCCTCTTTGTTGGGCGCGTTCAGCGGAATCGTCAGACCGTTAGCTTTCGCTCCGAGTTTCACGCTGATCCGGCGATCCGGCCGGTCGCTGAACATGTTGATCGTGACGCGATTGTAGGTGTTCGCGACCAGGGATAAATCGGAAAGATTGATTTGCGACGGCAGACTGACGGTCTTGATGCCCGCCGGCCCTTCGCCAATCACCGAACCCATATATCCGAATGCGTAATCGATTTCACCCGCCAGAATCATCGGATACAGCGTCTCAGGATCGGGCCGGATCACCACCTTCGGCGACTTGGGATTTAGATTCTCCGGGCAGTCAATTACATACTGTCCACCGTTTTCGGTCACTTTGATGGCAGTGTTCGCGCTCACCAGCCGGTTGAACAGCCCGGGATCCTTGTAGTAAATGTTGGACAGCATAATCTGCCCGAGCGAAAAGTATCCATCCGGGCCGGCGTTCGGGTCCGCGATGCCCCATTTGACATCCGGCCGGGCCAAAATCTTATACCAGTTGTCGGGCGTTATCTCCGCGGCATACTTCGAGTTGGGCGCATACGCCAGAGTCATCTCGTCATGTGCGTAGCGGATCCAGAAATTCGCGTACTTCGGAAACATCACGGGAGGAATGATCGAATAATCGTCCGTATAGACAATATCCGCCAGTTTCCCCAGATCCGTGACCTTGCGCATATTGGCCAGCGCATCATCCTTTTCGCGCAGCACCTTCACGTCGGGATAACGGGCCTCGAACACCTTCTCAGCAGCTTCGATCGCCGGTGTCGGAGAGCCATGGTGGTAAATCACCAGAGTCTTCTGCTCCGGCGCCGGCTTGCTGGTGCACCCGGTAAGACACGCGAGCGCCGCAATGATTAAGGAGCTCGTCGCGGAAATACCGCAGGGATAAAATCTCACGATTAGCCTCGGAAAATGATTTCAACACTTGCCTGCACCAAACGCAGCACTAAGGCCAAATCCACTTGCCCGAACGCAGAGCTTGCCGATGCAGGTCCGAAAACTACCCATAACTCAATGTGTTGGCTGGGATTACCGCTCTGGCTCCCAGCAGCGGACAGTATAGGGCAAACTGCCTCGATCACGTCCGAATTTCTTGAGTGCGGCCGCCAGGAACCCAATCCAGGTATTAATAGGTGCCCTCGGGTTCGGCAGTCAGCGCTTTACTCCTCGTCCTCACCCTGACTCGCCTCAACCTCGTCGTCCCCCTCCAGCTCCATCTCCGCCACCTGCATCGTCCCACCCTTCCCTTCCACCAGCACCTGGATCTTCCCTTCCGCCTGCTCCAACTCTTCCTTGCACGCCTGCGAGAGCTTCATCCCCTCCTCGAAAAGCCGCACCGATTCCTCGAGCGTCAAATCCCCCCGCTCCAGCCGCTCCACCACCGTCTCCAACTGCGTCAGGTGCTTCTCAAATCCAGCCATATCAACCCCTCACAACGATTCACAGCAGTTTACGCCCAAAAAGTCATTGTCAAGGCCCCAAACACCCTATCTCGCTGAAACAAAACGAAATAAACACAAAAATAGATAGCAGATGAGTTATGGTCAATCCAGTACACTTAAAGTATGGGTAAATGTGCGCCTTTTCCTCGATTTCAGCCCTGCGTAGCAGCCGCCTTCCGATCTGCGGTCGTCCCGCACCACCTCCGCAACCCATTTATTTTGTTATTGATATCCGCAACCTATTTTAAATCAGTGACTTACATGAATAATGGCGTAACTATAACATTGCAAATGACTAAGATACAGGTGGGGGCGTACACGACGCCCAATCACCTCCCATCCCGCACCTCCATCCCGTCGAGAGCGACCTTCATCGCCCGCGTGTACTCCGGCGTGGTGCCGCAACATCCGCCGACCAGGCTCGCTCCCGCCTCGACAAACCTTCGCGCGAAACCCGCCATCTCTTCGGGCGAAACCGAGTACACACCCTCCCTCGGCAACCCGGCATTCGGCATCGCCGCCAGCGGCAACCGAGTCGCCCCGCGCATCCGTTCGATCGCCCGCAGCACTCCCTCCGGCCCGAAAGAGCAGTTGCACCCAACCGCGTCCGCGCCCAACTCTGTCAGCCGCGCAGCCGCCGTCTCCACAGTCGCCCCATCGAGACAGTTGCCGTCCTCGCTGACGGTCATCATCACCACCAACCGCAGCCCGGGCGCAACCTCCCGAGCAGCGCGGATCGCCTCGCCCGCCTCAACCACCGACATCATCGTCTCGAGGATCAACAGGTCGACGCCTACGCCGCGACCGCCTTCCGCGAGCCCGCGAATCTGCTCCGCAAACATAGAGCGAGCCTCGCCCAAGCCAATCTCGCCGTCCCGCACACCAAGCGGGCCAACAGCCCCAGCAACGCACGCTCCCTGCTTCACCGAAAACTGCGCAACACACTCCCGCGCAATGCGCACGCCGGCAAGGTTGACTTCCCTGACCTTCTCCCGCAGCCCGCATCGCTCCAGACGAAGCGCATTCGCGCCAAAAGTATTCGTCTCGATAATCTCCGCGCCGGCCTGCAGATACTCCCCGTGGACAGCCGCGACCGCCTCCGGCTGCAACAGATTGACCTCGTCACAGCACCGATCGATGCTGACGCCGCGATCATGAAGCATCGTCCCCATCGCGCCGTCGCAGAGCGCGTGTCCCCCCGCGAACAGCCTCTGCAACACAGTTGCCGTCGTTGTCTGCGCCGAACTCAAACCAGCACCTGCCATCGTGTGTCGATCAATCGCATTCGACCCATCCTATGCCACGCGCAATACGAGCAGTGGACGGCCGCGCGCGCCCTTCAGGTTCGTCTTCCTTTGGTATACTCAGACAGCGATCCTTGGGAAAAACCCTTGCACGATCAAGGTTGGAGTTGTCCACGTTGAAGAACCAAAGTCTCTTTGTCCGCGGGTCCGACGCCAGGTCGTTCCCCAGCCCGTCGCCACAAGCTCCCTCAATTCAGGATGCATCGACCCCGGAAATGCAGGCCCAGGGCTGGAGCCTCGGGTTCAAAGCCATCTGCGGGCTTCTGCTGGCGCTGTCCACACTCGGACTCAGCTCCTGCCATTCCGCCGCCTACTACTACTACAAGTTTCCCGAGTACACCTACGCTGGCCGCCCCGTCCCGCCCAGCAAGTTGGCCAACCGCGTGATGATCGGTGTCTCTGTCAACGGCAGCAGCGGCAGCCTTCAGATCGTCGATGCGCTGCGCGACATCCGCAGCAACATCGAAGACACCATCCCCAGCTTTCAGATTGCCGGATACTCCTCGGGATTTCCCGGAACCATCATCAGCTTCCCCTCGGAAACACGCGGATACGTGTATTCCAACAGCGATGGAAGTCTGACAAACATCAATTATTCGACCGAGGCCTCGTCGGGTTCAGTGGGCACCTTCCAGTCGGGATCGAGTGCGGTCGCGGTGCCTCCGACGTTTACCCGCTACTACGGAGCGGAGGAGGCAGCCGGTATTCTGGAGATTGTGGACAACACGACGGGCAGCACATTCGGACTCAACATCCCGAATGTCTACAAAGTCGCTGTGAATAAAGGGGACACGGTTGCGCTGGCAATGGTGAGGAACGCCAACGTGATCTACCGGGTCTTCAAGCTCAACGAGAATCAGTACCCGACCCAGCAGGCAGCCATTCTGGCGACTGGTTCGGCCGACTGCGAACCCAGCCTGCTTCCCGTCTACTGTGCCGTCGCCGTTCCGGCAACGTACGACCGGCCAACAGGCGTGTACTTCTCGCTCGATGGCACAACGGCGTATGTGCTCAACTGCGGACCTGAGTGCGGCGGCACCACCGCGAGCGTCACCCTGCTGCAGCAGGGTCCGCTCAACAACAACGTGATCCCCTCGTCGCCTACCCAGCCGAGCCCAATGATCGCGAACGTGCCTGTTCCCGGAGGCGTAACCACCGCACTCTCGGATGGCACGACGCTTTACCTCGCCGGTCAATCGCACAATGTGATCTCCTCGAACGGAACTACTGTGGGTGCGGTAAACCCGCTCGGGCTGTTTGCCGGATACCTGACGACCATGAACCAGGCGACAAATACCATCACGGCGGCGTACTCCATCTCCGACGGCAGCCACTCCAAGTTGCTGTTTGCGGACAACAACACGCTATGGATCGGATCGCAGTACTGTGCCACCGGAGTGCGCCAGAACCTGTTCGCTAGCGGCAACACGACGCAGGCCGCGAACTACAACTGCCTGACCATGGTTGTGCTGGGCGGTGCAACGCTTACGCCGAAAATTATTCCTGCTGTCAATCAACCCGGCACTGGCACCGCGGCCGTAACCGTGCCGTATCCCAACCAGGACGACAACCAGTACTACTATGGAAGCCTCACCGGCATCTGCTGGGTGCAGACATTCAACAAGGTATACACCGCCTATGGCGGCCAGGTGCATGTCTTCAGCACCGTCGATGGGTCCGAGATCAACAACCAATATGTAACTGTTCAGGGCACAGCCCTCGACGTTGCCTACATGGACGCTCTCACCGACGACGCGAACTGAGACCGCCGCCTCTTACAAGCCATCGAGTCTGTGCTCCACAAACGACAAAAACTCGGCGGAGTAAAAGTTGGGCGGCTCCATCCAGAACCTGTGGATTCGCTGTATCAAGTCTTCCGAAACACCGGACCATGCAGGCTGAGCAACAGCGGGAATCAGAATTGCGTCCGCCTGATTCAGATACCGTAGCGCGGACGGCTTGAAGTCCGGCAGCCCAGGATCGAGAATAGTGGCGTAGAGATCGGGCTTGAGATAGCCGAGCACACTGTTCGACTCCAGAATGACATTGGCTGACGAGTCAATCTCGGCGCGGATGCGCGGCATGGCCTCGGCAAGGCACGCTGCGTGGACACGAATCCAGAGCGAGCGCACAGCTCCGGCGGCAAGATAGCGGGAGGAGTCTGTACCCGTCGAGGTATCGCGCTCTTCGTCGACTGCCAGGTTGCGGCCCGCGAGTTCGCAGTCGCAAAATTCGGCGCCGACCGACCCATGCTTGCACTGCGTGATCTTGATCGCAGTCCAGCGACGTTCCGGCATCGCGGAGATCAGACCAGACACAACACTCGTCTTCCCGATATTACGGCTCTGCCCGCCAATGACGATGATGGCCATATTCCCTCAGCGTCACCTGCGGCTGAGTCGAGCGAGGTCGCGGAGGTACTGCTTCAGCGGCCGTGCTGGCCGGCCCCAGAAAACCTCGCCGGGCCCGCGCACCTTCTTATGGCTGAGCACGCCCGCGCCTCCGCCTAGAATGACGCCAGGTCCGATATGAGCGTGCTCGCCGAGACCAACCTGGCCGCCCAGGATTGCCCCGTCCTCGATCACGCTGGAGCCGGAAATTCCCGTCTGCGCCGCGATAATGACATTGCGGCCCAGAACGCAATTGTGGGCAATGTGGACGAGGTTGTCGATCTTCGTGCCGGCGCCGATGCGCGTCTCGCCAAGCGCTCCCCGGTCGATGGTGGTGTTGGCCCCGATCTCGACGTCGTCCTCGATGACCAGCGTGCCCTGCTGAGGGAAGGCGAGATATTCGCCGGTTGTCGAGTTGCGCGCATAGCCGAAGCCCGTGGACCCGAGCACGGCTCCTGCCTGGACAATGACGCGGTCACCGATTGTGGTTCCGGAATAGATGGTGACGTTTCCCAGAATGGTGCAGTCGTCGCCCAGGACGACGCCGTCGCCCAGGACTGCGTTCGGGCCGATACTGGCGGCGCGCCCCAACTGCACGCCAGCCCCCAAGACCGAAGTCGAATGGACGCCCGTGGCGTCGCCGAGTGCCTGATCGGCTTCTCGGGATCGCAGAAACCGTGCTGCGAGTGCAAATGCGTACCGCGGGTCCGCGACAGTAAGCACCCGGGGATCGATCGCAGATAGGAGCAGCGCCGGACGCGTGAGAATAGCGCCTGCGGGCGAGTTGAGCGCGGCATTGAGCGTGGCAGCGTCCGTGGCAAAGACGAGTGAGACACGAGTTGCGGCCTCGATGCTCGATACCCCGAGAATCTCATGCGCGACAGACGGGTCGGATGCGCCAATGACTCTCGCGATTTCCTTGATCGTTGCCAACGTCTCTCCTTGCAGTACTTAGGATGGCACACTTGTGAGCTGAGCGGCGCGGATCGATGTCAGCCAGTTCCCGCGAGGAGACCAAAGACGTCGCGGCAGAAATATCCTGATTTTCGTACTTTTCTACAGATTTCATTAGCGAAACATCGCCGAAATGTCGCATAATGTCTCGAAACTGGTAAGACCTCTATGACTTTACGCAAATCGCGGCGCCTCTATCTGATCCCCGTTCTCTCCAAAGCTCTGGACATTCTCGAACTGCTCCAGGCTGAGAACCAGCCGATGACACTGGAGGCAATCCACCGCCAGACGAAGATCTCCAAGACCACTGTTTACCGTGTGTTGAAGACATTTGTTCATCGCGGTTATCTGTCCCAATCTCCAGACGGGCTCTACCGCCAGGTGACGCGGCCCAAGAAACTGCGGTTTGGGTTCGGGGGACAGAGCGTCGATATGCCTTTCTCCGTAGAGGTTACGGAGAGCCTGAAGGCAGCAGCCGCTTCGGTCGGCGTCGACCTATTGGTTCTCGACAATTGCTACGACGCCGCGACCGCTATGCGGAATGCGGAAGAGTTCGTCAAGAACCGCGTGGACCTGGTTATCGAGTTCCAGGTGGAGCAGGAGGCCGCGCCTGTGATCGCCGACAAGATAGCCGCGGCGAAGATTCCGCTAATTGCGATCGACATACCCCACCCCCATGCCACGTACTTCGGTGTGGACAACTACCGGGTTGGCTTCGAAGCGGGCGAAGTGCTTGCGGGGCACGCCTTGAAGGCGTGGGAAGGCCAGGTGGAGTGGGTGCTCGGTCTGGATCTGCCCGAAGCCGGGTTGCTGGTGCAGAGCCGCATCACCGGCGCATTCGAAGGCGTACGCAGTGGTATACCCGATCTGCCGGTCGAATCCTTCGTTCGTATCGATGGGAGAGGAATGCGCGACCGCAGCCGCAAGCTCATCTCAGATTTCCTCGACCGCCATCCACGCGAGCGGCACATCCTGATTGCCGCGGCAACCGACACCAGCGCTCTGGGCGCGTTGGATGCCGTACGTGAGCGAAAGCGCGAGAAGCATGTCGCCATCGTCGGCCAGGACTGTATTGCCGAGGCGGTCGCGGAGATGAGCAAGGCATTGTCACCGCTGATCGGCTCGGTCTCTCACGAGGCGGGATCCTATGGTCCCAGCCTGATCCATCTTGGACTTTCGATCCTGCGCGGACAAACAGTGGCGCCGTACAACTACGTGGCCCACAAGATGGTGACGCCGGAGTCGATCGCGCACGCCTAGACGAGCATATATGGGACCGGTTTCTCTTTTGGAATCATGGTGGCCCGGGCAGGAGTCCAACCGGCGACCTTCGCGGCCGCAGCACTGGCCGCGTCCTCCGACGGTGTCTTGCTCGGCGGACTGTGCGATGGACTGCTGCAGCAGATCAAATGTCATCCGCTAGCCGGCAGATAGCAATCCCGCGTTCTTTGTGACTTTTACGCTAAGCGCATAGGGCTGTGTCCCGCCAATCTGCTGCTCTCGCTGGAGAGGAGAGGTGCTGGAGGCACAGACGGCGGTGCTGTTGTGGCGAGCGCCAGTGAGAAGCGGCTGCCATTCCCAAGTGAACTTTGCAGGTTGATTGTTGAGCCATGACGCTCGGCAATCCACTGCCCGAGGACCAGTCCGAGGCCAGAACCCGAGAAGTCGCCGCGCAAGGGCCGGGCTGCACGGCAAAAGCGCTGGAAGATTCTAGCCTGATCTTCCGGAGCGATCCCGACGCCTGTATCAGCCACAATGATTTCCGCGACGGCGCGATCGGCGGCCTGCGATCCAGTGTGAAGAGCGAGCGTAACGGCTTGGCCGGATGGGGTATACCGCCAAGCGTTTTCCAGCAGAATATTCAGCAATCGCTTGAACGCAACGTAGTCGGCCTCGATCCACAGCTCATCCGGGTCGGATTTCAGACTAAAGCAAATCTGCGCATCGGCGAACTGTGGCGACCAACCGTCGGCAACTTCCTCCAGCAACTCACTGAGGTTGAGAGCTTCGGGCCGCAGAACCTCGATGCCTGCGTCGGCGCGCGCTAGTGAAAGAAGTTGGTCGATCAGGCTAGTCATATGGATCGAATTCTTTAGAACCTGTTCGCAGGTGTTGCGGTAGTAGGCTGCGTCTCGCGGAAAGGCCAGGGCAACCTCGGTTTCGGTGCGCATCAGAGCGACGGGCGACCGGAGTTCGTGGGCCGCGTTCGCCGTAAAGGAACGGACACTGAGGTAGCCTGACTCGATGCGGCCCAACATCAGATTGAGAGTATTGGAGAGGGCTGCTAACTCATCGCGTGTTGCCAACTCGGGCAGGCGCACATTCAGGTTCCGGTCGTTGATGCGTTGCGCTTCGGCTGCGATAACTGCGATAGGAGTAAGAGCCCTTCGGCTCATCAGGTAGCCCGCTAGCGACGAGACCAACAGCCCCAGCACAGTGAGCAGAAAGAGCTGAGCACGGAAGTTGGAGAGAATCGCGAGCGTCTTGCTGAGCGAAAGGCCAGTCTGTACGGTGTAGCGGACGCCGCGCACGGTGATCGGCTCAATCAAAGCGCTAACATGGATCGACTCTGCCGTATAGGCGAAGTAAACGCCGTCTGGGGCAGCCCGCTGGGGCTGAATGAGGTTGGGATACACAGCCGCAACGTGCGGAGAGCGATACAGCCAATGGCCGTTCTCGTCGATCACCTGCAGCCACTTGTTGCCATGACTGGCGTCGTATGCGGAAGTGATCGCGTCGTGTAGTTCCTGCCGGGACTCGTTCTTAGGGCGAGCTTCTAGAAACCTCCGAACGCTGCGGACCCGTTGCTGCAACTCGTTATTCTCGAGATCTTCGATCGCTCGATGAACCATCCACAGGCACGCAATGCTGATGCAAAATAGGGCCGCAGCAAAGACGACTGAGTACCACACCGTGAGCCGA
>Ga0302267_10002262_pt1 | contig 23462 bp, 19 predicted proteins | sample III_Bog_E1_3_FD_194555 | JGI IMG/M metagenome (GOLD analysis project Ga0302267, IMG submission 194555) | Peat permafrost microbial communities from Stordalen Mire near Abisko, Sweden - III_Bog_E1_3 | ecosystem: Environmental > Terrestrial > Soil > Wetlands > Peat | place: Sweden: Abisko...
ATCACCGCGTCCAGCACGCCCCCCGACCTCCAGGCCCGGCTGGCCGCGCTCGGCATGGTGCCCGACCACGAGCCCGAGATCGCCGGCATGGTGCTCGCCACGCCCTTGCCCCCCACCGAGACGGCGGTGACCGTGGAGCCGGTCACCGACTTCGCCGGCTTCTGCACCCACATGACCATCCTGCGCCGCTGCTTCGGCCACGGCGCCGCGGATCCCACCGAGGCCGAGATGATCCACGACTTCGAGCGCCGGCGCGGGAAAGAGGCGCACCTGCGCCGCTACGTGGCCTTCGCCGACGGAGCGCCGATCGCCGCCGCCGACGCGGTGCTGATCGACGACGCCGTCGTCCTGTGCGGGGGCGCGACGTTGCCGGAGGCGCGCGGGAAGGGGGCCTATCGCGCGCTGGTGGCGGCGCGGTGGGAGGAGGCGGTGCGGCGGGGGACTCCGGTGCTGGTCGTCCAGGCCGGCTCGATGTCGCGGCCGATCCTGGAGCGGCTGGGCTTCGAAAAGGTGGCGTGGGTGAGGGTGATGGTGGACCACTTCGAGTGACGCTCGGGTGCGCGCGCCCGGCGGCGTCTCGCCCAGGGCCGCCCGAGGCGAGGCAACCTTCTTCGAGCTGGCCCACCCCCGCGCGAGACGACGCAGCCCGGCGCCCGTCTCCACGACGGCGGGGAGAAGCGGCGCGGCTTCGCTTCGATCTGGACCAGCGCCGCGCCAGGTGACCCGGATTCTGTAGAAGTGGCCGACCGCCGGGAAGGAAACGGCGCGGTCCCGGTCCAGGCTGGTCCATGGCGGCCAGGGACGACGCCGCTTGGTGCCAATCGCGGAGACGGCGGCTGGAGACGACGCACTCCTGCGCAGGCGTGGTCCACTCTTGCGCCAGGCGACGCGGGGGGTGCCAATCGTCGGCGACTGCGGCGAGACCTCACCCAGCTTCCTCCGACCTCGTCCACCGCCACGCGAAGCGACGCCGCGGCGCGCGACGTGGTCGACGGCTGGAAGGGAAGCGACGCAACCGCCTTCCAGTCTCGTCCACGGCGGCGAGAGACGGCGCAGCTTCGTCCCGACCCGGTCGACGACGGCGACGGACGACGCCGCTTCGTTCGCGGGTGATCCACGGCGGCGAGGGACGGCGCAGGCCGCGCAGGAATGGGGAAATCGGCGATCGTGGGGCGGTTTTTCGCGATCCCGAGGCTATTGCGGGCTGAAGCCGGGGCAGCTCGCCGCGTCGAAGCTCCCCGTCACCTTGCCGCCGTCGTCGAAGACCACGTCGAAGGTGCCTTCGATGCCTCCCTGGCCGATCTTCGTGACGGTCACCGAGCCCGACGTGCCGGCGCTGCTCATGGCCTCACCGTCCAGCCACCCGACCTGAGCCACGAGCCCAGCGTGGGCGGGGGCCGCGGTCACCACGGTGTAGGTCCCGTCGAGGGAAGCCGGGCTGGCGGCTCCGCCGGCGTCGAGCGATGCCAGCGAGATCGCGATGAACGCTCCGAGAGCCTTGTTGCCCGCCGTCGCCGCCGCGCAGGCGCCCGGATAGGCGGTGATCACCAGGCCTGTGGAGGGGCCGTTGAACTGGGAGGCCTGCGCTCCCACCTGGAAGCTGGTCGCATCCGTGGCGTCGAAGGGGGCGCCGCCGGGCGTCCCTTCAACCACGTTGCCCCCCGCGGCGGTCGATCCGCCGGTCCCCTGGGTCGATCCGCCGGTCCCCGCGGTGTCGATCGATCCGTTGTTGCACGCGGTCACTGCGGTGAGCGCCACGGCACACACCCCGCAAAGCACTCTCGTCATCGTAGTGTTCATATGGGTAGCTGAGGTCCCTTCGCGCCGGCCCATTGCGAGGAGCGTGCCGGGGTGCAGGGCGACGGTGCCTGCAAAGCGACGGATTCTCGACCCTCGCCTCCACGCTCGCGCCGCGTTCGGCGCGCCGTGAGGCTCGGCGCGCCCCGCGGCCGCGAACACGCCTGCGCGCGAACAGGCCTGCACATGGGGCGCCCGCTGCGCGGGACAGGGACGCACCGATCCTCTACCCTGACCGCGAGCCCCGTCGACCCCCATGCCCTACCGCGCGCCCTTCCAGCCCCGGTCCGACCCCGAGCCCGCCGCCGCGGCCGAGCTGCGCCGGCGGGTCCACCGCATCCGGCTGACGTCCGTGATCGTCTGCACCGCGCTGATGCTGGCCCTCATGCTGCCGGCGGTCTCGCTCGTGACGGACACGACGCTGGGGGTGGTCATCTTCGAGGTGAGGGCGGTGGTGATCTGCGCGTCGTTCAGCATCATCGGCGCCTTCGTGGGGGGGCTCTTCCTCTCCCAGGGCATCGTCCAGCGCCGGCTCGATCGCTGGCTCGACGAGGTCTCCGCGCGCCACGGCGTGCCCCGCGGCGACCTGATCAAGTACACGACCCCCTGGAGGTAGGCAGTCCTCCCAGGAAGCGCTTCCGACTGGCGGCGATCAGCGCTTCACGTGGACCGTGATCGGGATGACCACGGCGCCGCCGGGGCCCCCGGTGTAGGAGAACTGCGCTCCCGCGACGCGCGACACGATGCAGGCGACGGTCCTGGCCGACATCCCTCGGGCGCGTGAGGGGGACGCGTTGACGACGCCACCGGTCGCGTTGATCTGCGCGGTCACCTCGACCGCGGCGCCTTCGGTGACGCTGGTCGGCTGGTCCTGGAGCGCCTTCTGGAGGCAGTGGCGAAACTCGGCCCCCATCCTGGCGATCACCGGCTCGACGCGTGCGAGGGCGCCGCTGGACACGGTGAGGGTACCGACGGTGACGCTGACGATCGGGCCGCGCGCGGTCGCCGCGGGGCCGGGGCCGCCGAGGCCGGCGAGGCCCGACAGGCCGCCGGCGGCGCCGGGCTTGACGGGTCCGCTGCCCGCGGGGAGGTGAAGGCTCCCGGTGGCGCCGACGTCCACGCTCTCCGGGCTGCCGGCGGGCACGGCTCCGCTCGGCTCGGCGTCGTCGCCCGGGGACGGGTCGGGAGGCTCGGGCGCGCGGGCGATTGCAGTCGGCGCTCCGGCGCGGGCAACCGGCGGCGGCGCGGGATCCGTGGACGCGAGGAGGACTGTCGGCGGCGCGGACGCTCCGCTGCACGCGGTCAGAAAAGCGAACAGCAGGGCGAGCCGGAGGGCGCGAGCAGCCATGAGCCGATCGGAAGGCGCTCAGGAGGGGCTGTCAATGCGGGCGTCGCCGCAGCGTGACGAAACCGCGCGTCTCACGCGGCGTAGCAGGGAGAGTGATGGCCCTCCCCACCCGAATGGCATGCGCGCTCGCCCTGGTCCTCCCTCTCTGCGCCGGCTGCCAGGCGGCGCCGCCGCTCCAGAAGGGCCCCGTCCAGGCCCAGGAGACGCCTGGCGCGGGACAGCGTACCTACCTCAAGCCCTCCACCGCCGAGCTCCGGCAGAAGCTCGACCGCATCCAGTTCGAGGTGACGCAGAAGGGGGCGACCGAGCCTCCGTTCCGCAACGCCTTCTGGAACAATCACGAGCCGGGGATCTACGTCGACGTCGCCACCGGGGAGCCGCTCTTCAGCTCCCTCGACAAGTTCGAGTCCGGCACGGGCTGGCCGAGCTTCAGCCGGCCCATCGAGGACGGTCACGTCGTCTCCCGGTCCGACGCCACCCTGGGGATGGACCGGACCGAGGTGCTCTCCCGCGCCGGTGACTCCCACCTGGGTCACGTCTTCGACGACGGCCCGGCGCCCACCGGGCTCCGGTACTGCATCAACTCGGCCTCCCTGCGCTTCGTCCCGCTCGCCCAGCTCGGCGCCGAGGGCTATGGCGCGCTCGCCGCCCGCTTCGGCAGCGGCGCCGGCGCGCCCCTCCCGGCGGCGACCAGCAACGCCTGCGCGATGCCGGAGCCCGGCGAGCGGCCGGGGTGCGAGGCCACGCTGGAGACCGCCGTGCTCGAAGGCAGCCCCGGCGCCGCCGGGTCGCTGCGCGAGGTCGCCGGAGTCCTCCAGGTCGCGCCCGAGGCGCCCCGCGAGGGCCTCCGCGTCGTCTTCGATCCCAGGCAAATCGCCTACGCGGACCTGATGGACCGCTGGGTCGCCCTCGGAGGACGCCGCACTGCGCGGTAGCGGTCGCGGAACGCTCTCGGGCGTTCCGCAGGATGACCGGTCGCGGAACGCTCTCGGGCGTTCCGCAGGATGACCGGCTCGCGGAACGCTCTCGGGCGTTCCGCAGGATGATCGGCTCAGGCTCCGGCCGCCGCAGGATGGCGAGCGAACCAGGCGACGATCCGCTCCAGCCCACGCGCGTCGTCGTCGTCGAACGCGCCGAGGCGATCCGAGTCCACGTCGAGCACCGCGATCAGCGCCCCGGTGCGATCGAGCACCGGGACGACGATCTCCGAGCGGGACCGCCCGTCGCAGGCGATGTGACCGGGAAACTGCCCGACGTCGGGCACGACCAGGGTGCGCCGCGACGCCGCCGCCGTGCCACAGACACCGCGGGGCAGGGCAATCTCGAGGCAGCCGAGCGTGCCCTGGTAAGGCCCCACCCGCAGCAACACCGGCGACACGGAGCGGTAGAACCCGGTCCACAGGTGGCCGAACGCGTGGTGCAGCACGCAGGCGATGGTGGCCATCGCGGTGATCGGATCGTCGATCCCGTCGAGGATGGCATCGAGGTGGGCGTCCGCCGCGGCGTACGCCTCCGCCTTCGGCAAGCCCTGCACGTCGAAGGTCGTCTCGGCCATGAGTCCGGACTACCAGCGTCGGCGCCGCCGTTCCAGGGCGATCGCCGCGCGGCGCTCCACCGCTGACGTCGAGACCACGCGTAGCGGCGTTCGCACTGCGCAGCCCGGGCCGGCTGGTCACCGCGCTCCGGCGGCGAGTCTCGCCCAATTGTCCGCGGTAGCGGCGTCGAGATCCTGCCGGGTGTCGTGGGCTGCGAGTTGCTGGGTACCGAAGCATGCGCCCCCTCCGCTTCGCACCTTCCCTGGTGCTCGTCGTTGCCTCGGTGCTCACTGCCTCTCGTGCCCGCGCTCAGTCGGCCGATCCCCCGGCGGCGATGCCGGTGGCGTCCGCCGCGCGGCCGGCGCCCGTCGCGAGCCCCCCTCCGGCGGTGCCGCCCGGCCCGCTCGCGGCGCCCTCGAGCGCCCCGCCCAGGGTTCCCCACCGGTCCGCGATGCTGGTGTCGGGAATCGCCGTCACGATCATCGGAGCGGCGTTGCTGGCGGGAGGCGGCGCACTGATGGCGAGCAACAGAAGCTCGACGTCGGGGCCCACCTACGACTCCGACTCCAATCCCTGGCCAGGCATCGTTGCCCCTGTCTCCTTGGTGATGCTGGTCGCCGGCGCCGTGCACGTGTTCGTGGGCGTCCCGCTCGTGGTCATGGGCGCGCAATCACCTCGGGTGGGCGCGCCCGAGCCCGCCTCCGTGTACGCGTGGGCGTTGCCTTTGGTGGCCCCTGGACCACGCTCGGTGTCCCTGCGCTGGACGTTCTGACCGCGGTCGAGGAGCAACGAACGTAGAATACGCAGATGCCGAGCCCACCCCGCGCGCCAGCCTGGAGGGCGACGCGTGCCGCATCCTCGTTCGCCGCGGCCATGGTCGTAGTCAGCGTCGCAGTCAGCGTCGCAGTCAGCGCCGGGTGCGATCGCGCCTCCCGCGCTGAGCCGGCGCCGGCGACCTCGGGCGCGACGACGGAGGTTGCCCTCCCGACGCCGGCGCTGGTCGTGAAGGGCTCGGTCGCGACGTTCGCGGTCGGCCTCGACGACACCCTCTTCTGGTCCGGGCACGCGACGAGGACGCCCGCGGTGCGGCGGCTGCCACGGGCCACGCCCGGATCGCCGGTCGACGCCAGCGAGGGCGGCGTCCCCGTCGTGGCGGCCGGCGCCACCCAGATCGTGATCGAGCGAGGTTTTCTCGACCTGATCCTCTGGGACCGCGAGCGCCCCGGCACGGGCGATGTCCTGCGCGCGGCGCTCGACGGCGACGGCGGCGCCCGGCCGGTGACGCTCGCCACGGAGCGAGTCTCGGTGGGCCTCGCCGTCGGCGCGACGCGCGCGTGCTGGGTCGGCATGACGGATCCGTCGAACGCGCACCTCCTCGCCGTCCGGTGCGCCCCGCTCGCGGGGCAGGGGCCGGTGGTGACGATTGCAGGAGGCGACGACGCGAGCCTGGTGGGCATCGCCGGCATGATCGAGGACGACGTGGTCTGGGTGGCCCGCGGTGGCGTCTTCCGCGCCCCGGCCTCGGGCGTGGCGCCGCCGGCGCGACTGCGCGACGTGCCTCGCGGGGCGATCGGCGCGTTTCGCGGCGGGGCGCTCTACCTGATCACCGACGGGCGGCACGTGGTGCGCGCGCCCCTCGACGGCGAGGCGACCGCGCCCGTCGTCGCGGCGGACGCTCGCCTCGCCTGCCTCGACGTGGAGGGCGAGACCCTCTACTACGCGACGGCGCGCCACGAGGCGGGGGACCTCTGGGGGCACGGCCCCTCCCACGGCACGCTCTTCCGCGCGCGCGCCGACGGATCGCGCCCCGCCGAGCCGATCGCCTCCGGCTTCGGGCTGTGCCTCCAGATGCAGGTCACGCGGGGCGCCGTCTGGTTCGCGGGCGACGGCGGGATCTACCGCGTCGACCGCGCGTCCGCTCCCTGAGACCCGCCGTGCCTCGCTTCCTCGGCGAGCTCCCCACGCTTGACGACCCCCGAGAGGTCGGCGAGCTTCGTCGCCGCATGCGATCACGACCCGAAGCGGTCTCCCCCTCGATCCTCGCTCCCCGCTCGTCGCTCCTGCGAGGCGCGCTCCTCACCGCGATGGTGGCCCTCGCGGCGTGCCGTGGACCGGGCTTGCCGGCGCCGGATTTCCCGGAGACCGTCAACGTCGAGCGATCGGAGTCGAGGGCTTCGGCCCCGGCCGAGATACTCCTGCTCCACTACGAGTATCGCCTCGACCGCGAGGGGGGCTACCAGCGCACCATGCACCAGCGTTACCGCGTGCTCACCGAGCAGGGGGTGACCGACTGGGGCGCCACCGAGGCGGCGTGGTCGCCCTGGTACATGGATCGGCCGGAGATCGCGGTCACCGTCACCTCCGTGGCGGGGGCGGTCGCGAAGCTCGATCCCTCGACCATCTCCGAGGCGGCCGAGTACCCCGAGGCGCCCGACATGTACGGGGACGGCCGCGTGCTCCGCGCGCCGCTGCCAGGGGTGACGGTGGGCGCGGTCGTCGACGAGACCATCGTCACCCGCACCAAGCGCCCGTTCTTCGGGGACGGCTTCGTGCACCAGGCGCTCTTCCAGACGGGGGTCAAGAGCGAGGACGTCGAGCTGGTCATCGATCTGCCCGACGGGGCGCCGCTCCGCCATGAGGTGCGCGGCGCCAAGGTCACCCTGGACGAGACGCGCGAGGGCGGCCGGCACCGGCTGCGCTTCCGCGGCGGGCCGTACCCCGGGCTCGCCCCGATCGAAGCGTTCGTGCCCTCCGACGTGCCCGCCTGGCCGCAGGTGGCCTTCAGCACCGGATCGGCGTGGCACCCCATCGTGGAGGCTTACGCGCGCATCGTCGACGAGACCCTCCGCGATCTCCCCTTCGCGGGGGTCATCGAGAAGGTGGTGGGGCCCGGCGACAGCCCCCGGGTCAAGGCGGACAAGCTGCTCCAGTGGGTGAAGAAGCGCGTCCGCTATGCCGCCGTCGAGTTCGGCGAGTCGGCCATCGCGCCGCAGCGGCCGGCGGAGACGCTCAAGCGCGGGTACGGGGACTGCAAGGATCAGGCGGTGCTCCTCGTCGGCCTGCTCCGCGAGGCGGGCGTGCCCGCGCGGGTGGCGCTCCTGCGCGCCGGCTCCGGCGACGACGTGCGGCGCGAGCTGCCGGCGCTCAACGCCTTCAACCATGCCATCGTGGTGGTCCCGGGCGCGACCCCGCTGTGGATCGACCCCACCGTCGATCACGGGCGGGCGGGCGAGCTGCCCGGGCCCGACCAGGGCCGCCTCGCGCTGGTGATCGATGGCGACACGCGCGATCTCACGCGCACGCCTTTGCCTTCCGCCAAGGAGAGCGTCTACCGCGAGACGCGCGCGGTGCACCTGCCCGAGCACGGCCGCGCGCGGATCGTCGAGACCTCGACGTCCTCCGGGTTCATCGAGCGCGGGCAGCGCCTCCAGTTCGTCGAGGCCCACGACGTCGCGGAGGGGCTGACGGCCTACGTCTCCAGGCTGTACAACGCGCCGCACCTGGGCGCCTACGAGGTCTCGCTCGTGGCCGACGTGAGCTCCCCCTTCCGGTCCAGCATCGAGGCGAAGGACGCGGGGGTCGCGGTGTCGGACCTGACGACTGCCGACGTCATCATCGACCCCGACGTGATCTTCGGGTGGGTGCCGACCGCGATCGCGGAGGGCGAGGAGCGCCGGGCCGAGCTCGCGCTGTCGACCCCCTACGAGGCCGAGCTGCGCTACGAGCTGCACGCGCCCGAGGGCTTCGTCCCCGATGCCCTCCCTGCGCTCGCCGACGTGACGGCGGGGCCCGCCACGCTCGCGCGCGCCGTCTCCGTCCGCGCCGACGGGGTCGTCGAGGTGCGCTACCGCTTCTCGCTCGAGAAGGCCCGCTGGTCCGGCGCCGAGGTCGAGACCTTCCGCAAGGCGTACGCGAAGATCCGCGCCGAGGCGCACCCGCACGTCACGTTCGTCCACGAGGGCCAGAAGCTCGTGCGCGAGCGGCACCCCGAGCGGGCGATCGCGATCTACCAGCGCGCGATCAAGGCGCACCCCGACGGCGCGATCCACCGGGCGCGCCTGGCTGCGACGCTCGTCGACCTCGGCTTCGGTGCGGCCGCGCGGCGCGTCGCCGCCGAGGCGGTCAAGCTCGCTCCCGACGACGCTTCGCTCCACGGCGTCCTCGGCGCGATCCTCGAGCGCGACACCTTCGGGCGCAGCGCCCACCGCGGCTTCGATCGCGCCGGCGCGCTCGCCGCCCTCCGCGAAGCGGCCAGGCTCGATCCCACCGACATGGACGTGCAGGTGCGGATCGGCGTCCTGCTCGAGCGCGACGACGACGGTGAGCGCTACAGCCCCCGCAGCCAGCTCGCCGAGGCGGTCACCCAGTACGACGGGCTCGATCAGGAGCTGCTCGCGAGCCACGGCGGGGGAGCGTTCGCCAGCAACGCTCTCTTCGCGCTGATGTACGCCGGCCGCTTCCAGGATCTGCGCGCCCGCCTGGGCAAGCTCCCGCGCGAGCGCGTCCCCCTGATCCCGGCCATCGTCACGGCCGCCGCGCTCGGCGGCCCGGGCGAGGGGCTCGCGGAGGTGGCGCGGCTCGCCCTCCCGCGCGAGTCGCGGGGGAACGACCTCAACGGCGCGGCGGGCGTCCTCATCAACCTGCGCCGGTACCCGGAGGCGGCCGCGCTCACCGAGGCCGCGGCCGCCGACTCCAGCGACGCGGCCCTGCGCCTGCGCGCCATCGTCCAGAAGCGTCTCCGGATCATCGATCCGGCCGGGCTCCCCACGACGACGGCGGAGGACGTCGCCCGGAAGGCCCTCGTCGTGTTCACGAGCGAGCCCGCGATGGCGGAGGCGCAGGCGCGCGCCTTCGTGTCGGCGCGCGCCTACGACAAGAAGGGCAAGAGCGCGCTCGTCGAGGGGCTCAAGATGCTGTCGAGCGCCAACAGGAGCGTCAACGTGACCCGTCCCGACGTGCTCGCCGACGTCGTCGTGGCCGGCAGCGAGACCAGCGTGGAGGGCAGCGCCGCGGTCGGCTTCCGGGTCCACCTGCGGCCGCAGATCGGGACCGGCCCGGGCATGCAGCTCTTCGTCGTCCACGAGGGCGGCGCGCTCAAGCTCCGCGCCATCAACGGCCTGCCCGGCGAGCTCGGCTGCGAGGCCCTCCACCTCCTCAAGAGCGGCAACCGCGCGGCCGCCGCCACCTGGCTCGACTGGGCACGGGAGCAGCTCGACGCGGGCGGCGGCGGCGATCCGCTGCTCGCCGATCCGTTCGCGCGCCTCTGGTCCGCCGACCGGACCGACGTCGAGCTCGCGGCCGCGGCCCTCTGCGACGCCGACGTCGACGCGACCACGGCAGCCCTCACCGCCGCGCGCGCGAGGGCCTCCGGCGATCGGGTCGTCGACATCGACGAGGCGATCCACCACGCCTGCGATCACGCCGGCCGGCACCAGGAGGCGCTCGCTGCCGCCGAGCGCATCGAGCAGGCGCGCCCCGCCTCGATTGCGGCCCGCCGCATGGTCTTCGTGGGGCAGGGCAAGCGCGGACGCTACGATCTGGTCGTGGCCAAGGCGAAGCAGCTGCTGGCCGCTCACCCCGACGATACGATGCTGCTCTCGGTGCTCTCCTCGGCCGAGGACGAGCTCGGGCACCCCGCGGAGGCATACCGCGCCGGCGAGCGGCTCCTCGCCTCGGGCCAGGCCGACCCCGGCGACTACAACAACCAGGCCTGGCGCAGCCTCTTCACGGGCACCGTGACCGAGAAGGACCTCGGCTACGCCCTGCGCGCCGCGCAGGCCCAGCCGGGCCACGCCGCGTACCTCAACACCCTCGCGGCGCTCTACGCCGAGCTCGGCCGGGCGGAGGACGCGCGAGAGACGTTGATGAAGGGCCTCGCCCAGCAGCCCGACGAGGAGCCGAGCCAGGCAGACTGGTACGTCATCGGCCGCATGGCCGAGCGACTGGGCCTGCCCGAAGAGGCGAAGGCGGCCTACGGCCGGTTGACCCGCCCGGCGCAGCAGCGCGAAGGAACGGCGTGGGCGCTCGCGCAGCGGCGGATCAAGGTGCTGTAGGGCCCCTCGCGGAGGCTCCGTCCGTGATATGCCCAGCGGATGACGCGCATAGATTGGCTCGTGGGACTGGGAGCCTCGCTCCTGGCCGGGATGGGGTCGGCCGCGCTGGGGGCTTGCTCCAGCAACGTCGAGGATTGCAGCCAGCATCCGGAGATCGGCTGTCCGGGCGACGGCGGGAGCGGGGGCAGCGCCGGGGCCGGGGGGAAGTCTGGCACCGGGGGCAACCCCGGCGCGTGTGGCGCCGCCGCGGTGTGCGCCAGCGTGAGCAACTGCCCGGCCCCGGGCACCGCGTGCATCCTCACCTCGTGCACCACCGGCTGCTGCGACAGCACCTTCGCCCCCCTCGCGACGCCCTGCGCCGACAGCGGCGGCACGGTCTGCGACGGCACGGGCAAGTGCGTCGGCTGTCTGAAGGCGAGCGACTGCGACACCGGCACGGTGTGCGCGGTCGCCGCCTGCGACACGGCCACGCACACGTGCAGCAGCACCGACGCTCCGCTGGGCACGGCCTGCTCCGACGGCGGCGGCACGGTGTGCAACGGCGCGGGCAAGTGCGCCGCGGCGCACTGCGCCGACGGCATCGAGGACGGGGACGAGAGCGACGTCGACTGTGGCGGCGCGACGTGCCCGCCGTGCGGTACGGGGCAGCGGTGCGCCACCTCCGCCGACTGCGCCAGCGACGTCTGCATCGTCACGACGACGCCGCATGTTTGCGCCGCACCGACGTGTACCGACGGCGTCAAGAACGGCAACGAGACGGGCGTCGACTGCGGCGGCCCGCTGTGCGCCGCTTGCCCGAACGGGCAGGGGTGCGCGACCAGCTCCGACTGCGAGAGCTCGTTCTGCACCAGCTCCCAGGTGTGCAGCGCCAGGCCCGACGGCGTGCCATGCGCCGGCGGCAACGACTGCGAGAGCGGCAACTGCGTCGACGACGGCACCGGCTCGCAGATTTGCTGCCAGGCGGCGTGTGCGAGCGCGTACGCCTGCGCGATCTCCGGCACCACGTGCAACACGAGCTGCGCCGCCGACACGGCGTGCGCCTCGGGCGCCTACTGCACGATCCCGGCGGGGTCGTCCGTCGGCGCGTGCACGCCCAAGCTCGGGACGACCAGGCCCTGCACCAGCCCGGATCAGTGCGGCTCCGGCTTCTGCGTGGACAGCGGGAGCGGCGCGACCCTCTGCTGCGCGAGCGCGTGCGGCAACGCGTATGCGTGCGACCCGACGACGGGCACCTGCAAGCAGAGCTGCGCGAACAGCGGCGACTGCGTCACGGGCGCGTACTGCGCGGGCACCGTCTGCGTCGGCAAGAAGGCGCTCGCCCAGCCGTGCCTGGCCGGCGGCGAGTGCTCGAGCGGCTTCTGCGTCGACGACGGCGTCGGCGCCGAGGTCTGCTGCGCCACCGCCTGCGCCGGCAGCGCCGCCTGCAACCCCGCCGACGGCCTGTGCTACCCCACGCCCTGCCTGAACGACGCCGATTGCACCGCGAGCGCGTACTGCGGGCTCACGGGGACCTGCTCGACCAAGCTGAGCCCGACGGAGGCGTGCACCACCGGCGACCAGTGCCAGAGCGGCTACTGCGTCGCCAGCGGCGTCGGCGACGACACCATCTGCTGTCAGCTGGCGTGCGGTAGCAACCTCGCGTGCAACCCCACCACGGGGGTCTGCTACGCGAGCTGCTCCGGCGACGCGAGCTGCGTCCCCGGCACGTATTGCTCGGGGGGCGCGTGCGTGGGCCAGAAGATCGCAGGCAGCGTCTGCACCGCCGCGGATCAGTGCAGGAGCGGGACCTGCGCCGCGGGGGTCTGCGGCCCCTAGGCTGCGGGCGCGGCTCCCCCGCGTGTGCTTTCGCGCGGGGCCCGGGAGGCGTAGAACGGACTCTCTGGTGATCCCCGCGCCGTTCCGGACCCTTCGTGCCCTGCGCGCGCTCAACGTGGCCGCGGTCGGCCTCGCTCTGGCCGCGATCACCTCCGCGGTGCTCGGGGGCATGCTGGGCGACGGAGGGGGGATCGCGGAGCTCGCGGTGGGGGCGTCGACCTGGCTCATCGGCACCCTCTGGGCCGCGCTGCTGCGGTCGCAGAAGAGGGTGACTCGCCGCGCCATCCGCATCGGGTGGGTCCTCTCGCCGCCGCTGGCGGCGCTCAACGCGGCGCTCGCGAGCGGGGCGCTCTTCGGCTCCGGGCCTCCGAGCCACCTCACCGGGAGCTACGGCGCCGGCGCGCTGCTGGGCGCCACCGTGGGCGCGATCATCTGGTTGCCCGCGCTCCTCGGGACCCTGGTCTGCTTCGGCCTCCCGATCGCGAAGGCGCAGCGCCTGGCCGAGAAGGGGCTGGCCGGCGAGGAGCGAGGGGAGTGGCTGGTGGGCCTGGCCAGCGCGGTGATGAGCCTCGCCGGGCTCGCGCTGACGTGGGCGGGAGCGCATCGCGCCGAGACGGGGCAGCTCGTCACGGGGTGGCTCGGGGTCGCGGGCCTGGTCACGGGGGGCGGCGCTGCGATCCTCGCGACCGCGCGGGCAAGGCGCCGGCGGAAGTTCGTCAGCGAGGCCGAGGCCGGCAAGGTACCTGGCTACCGCATCGACACCACCGACGAGGGCAAGGTGCTCGTCCGCATCGTCACGCAAGGACAGGGCTATCGCGTCGCCGATTTCGAGGAAGACGTCTTCGATCTCGACGACCGGGGCGAGGCCACGCGCCCCAGGTCGCTCGAGGTCCGTGACGATGGGGCCGCGAGCGGCCCCAAACCCCGGCCTCCTGCGGAGGCCAGTGACGACGGGGCCGCGAGCGGCCTCGAGCCCCAGCCTGCCGCGGAGGCCACGCCGGCAGGAAACTTGGCCCAGCCTCCCGCGCCGCGGTAAGGGCCCCTCCATGCTGACGACCGGACGAGCCTGGCGCGCGCTCTCCATGGGGCTCGCCCTGCTCGCGGCGGGCTGCGGCAATCCGCTCCCTGGCACGCTGCTCGGCACCTACCAGGTGACGGCGACGGCCCAGGCCAACTCGTGCGGCAGTGGCCTCGGGGCGCCGGGCGTCTACCAGTTCGACGTGCAGCTCTCCGAGACCACGACGGACTCGACCCTGCACTGGGACTGGCTCACCAACACACCGATCGCCACCGGCACGCTGGCCGCCGTCTCCAGCACCGACGCCTCGCTGGAGGCGACGCTCACCGCCTCCCAGTCGAGCAACGTGGACGGGACAGCGACCGCGGCCGGGCCCTGCACCATGGATCGGGACGACGAGCTGGTGGTCACGCTGGGCACGGGCACGCCGCCGGGCACGTTCGCCGGGACCATGAGCTACGTGTTCACGGTGGAGAGCGGCGCCGACTGCTCGGACCAGCTCACCGCCGCGGGGGGCATGTATGATGAGCTGCCCTGCACGGTGAGCTACACCATCGCCGGCGCGCTCCAGTAACGAGGCAAGATGCTCCGTCGATCGTTCGTGGGAATCGGGTTGCTCCTTGCCGGCGCCACGCTCGCCGGCTGCGTGCCGCACTGGCGGGTGGTCTCGGAGTCGATCGAGGACCCCATGGCCGGCCAGCGGCACTTCGCCCTCGCTCCGATCGACTTCACCGGGCTGCGGATCGGCACCCACACCGAGGAGGAGTACCTCGCCGGCAAGGACTCGGGTCAGCAGGCGAGCTTCGCTCAGGACAAGGAGGCGATGAACGCCGAGTTCGCCCAGGCGCTCGAGGCCAAAGCGCTGGAGATGGGCGTGGTCATCGTCCGCGCCACCGGGCCAGCCGACGCGCCGTTCCTGATCCGACCGAGCGTCTCGTTCATCGAGCCGGGCTTCTACGCGGTGGTGGTCGCCGCGCCGAGCCAGGTGGACATGAACCTCAAGATCACCGGCCCCGACGGCCGCCTCTTCGACGAGATCCTCCTCACCCACCGCACCGCGGGCAACCTCGACATCACGGCGTCGAGCGGCGGCCGGCTGCGCAAGGACGGGACGGGGCTCGGGGTGTGGGTGGCCGAGTACCTGAAGCACCGCATCTTCCCGGGGTGAGGGTCAGGGCTTCTTCTTCCTCCGGGGCGGGGGTGGGGGATCTTGCGCGCCTTGCCCCACGCGCCCCTCTGGCATCGGCGAGGCCCGCCCGCGAGGCGCGGGCCCTTGTCATCCGCTCACGGGCCGCCGTCCCCGCCGTCGGGCGGGCCGCCAAAGCCGCCGTCCGGCGGCGGGCCGCCCATCCCGCCGTCCCCGCCGAAGCCACCGTCCGGCGGCGGGCCGCCGTCCCCTCCCATCCCGCCTACCGTGCCGCCGTCGGTGTCGCTGGTGATCGGCAGGCGGATCGTCACCGACGCGCTGTAGCCGCTGGTGTCGTTTCCGGTGAGGATCATCTGGTTCTCGCCCTGGGTCTGGGACGCGTAGACGCGATCGCCTGCGTTGGTGGTCGGGTTCGTCCCTTCGGCGTCGTAGGGCGTGACCGTGGTCGCCAGGGTGTCGATGAACGCCTGGTCGAAGAAGACCTGGGTCGTGTTGGTACCGTCGCTCGTGGACGACGCCTCGCTGTACGACGAGCGAACGCGGAGGTGGATGTGGGTCGTCCGGCCCGAGTACCACCCAGGGATCACCGTGGTGAAGGTGACCTGGCCCTTGGCGTCGGTGATCTGGTAGCCACGGAGCCAGTTCTTGCCGGTCGTGCTCTCGCTCGCCTGGTCGGAGTAGATGCCGGAGGAGTTGCAGTGCCAGATGTCGATCTGAGCGCCCATGTAGGGCGCGCAGTCCTTCTCGGAGTCGATGACCGTGACGTTGAGCGTGAACGGGATGCCCGTCTGCACCTCGGTGCCGTCGATGTTGGCGATGATGTTGCTCCGGTTGAAGCCGGTCGCGCTGTCGTCGGCGAAGTAGGGCCCGATCTCGCCCTCGAGGGTCGCGGCGCAGGTGGCCGTGCCGGTGCCGCTCGACGCCGTCGCGCCGCCGGCGCCACCCGTGCCGGTCGCAGCGCTGCCGCCGCACCCGAACGCGAGCGCTGCAGCCGATCCGACGATACCCTGGAGCACTCCCCGCCGCGAGACTTCCTCTTGAACGCTCATGCCTGATCCCTCGCCTTTCTGTGACTCCTCATGGCCGCCTGCGGGCGCCGCGATCACGGAAAGTGAATGCGCCGGCGCGGCAACTGCGGGGCCTGGCGTGTCGGTCACGCTCCACCAGGGAGCCTCGCGCCTCATCGCCGACGTCGAGATCCAGACAGCGGCCGGGAACCTCTGCACGGGGCGGCTCCGCTGGCTCGACGATGGCGAGGTGCGCGCGGCGATGCTCGAATTCGAGGCGCTCGCCAACGATCAGATCTTTCCCCTGCTCGACGAGGTCGAGCTACGCGTCGAGCGGATGGGGGTCTCCCTCCTCTGGCGCGATCGCCACGTCGTCGTCACCGATCTTCAGGTCTTCGAGGACGAGAACGTGTCTTTTCGCTGCGCTCCGACCGTCGTGGAGGAGATCGCTCGAGGCCTCGCGCCGGCCGCGGGCTGAGCTGACCGAGGCGAGGCTCCCCGGCTCAATCCACCTTGGCCAGCCTCGCCTCCAGCGCGCGGCGGCCGCCGTCCCCGGTGACGAAGAGGTCGTGCCACGCCTTCAGCACCATCACCCGCAGACAGAGCTGGTCGAAGCGCAGCCCCGCGCGGTGAGCGCGCGTGACGAAGTGGCGCTCGATCGACGGCGTCAGCTTGAGCGCGGCGTGGGCGATGCGCTTGGCGCCGCGCTCGAAGCGAGCCGAGGCGGCGTGGTCGGGGGTGGCGCCGAGCGGGGGGAGCGCGGCGAGGAGCGCCTCGCGGTCGAAGAGCTCCCAGATCCCGCTCTCCCGGTCGGCGAGCTCGGCCTCGACGTGGCGGCGGACCGGCGAGCGGGTGGCGAGGAGGCGCCCCCAGTCTTCGAGGTTGCCCCGGCTCGCCAGGGGGAGGGTGAAGAGATCGGGCGCGAGACGGGCGGCGGCGCGGCTGAAGAGGAGCTTGCCGGCGCGCAGGTGGGCGGGGACCCGCTCGTTGAAGTCGAGGAGCGCCTCGTCGACCAGCGGCGTGCGGTGGTCGAGCACCGCGTGCTTCAGGTAGGCCGCGGACCCGAGGTAGCTCTGCAGGCGGTGGCGGAAGTAGAGCAGGTCGCGGGCGTTGTCGGGGTGCTCGCCGCCGAGGGGGCGCGCGGCCTCGTCGAGGGCGGCCTCGGCCGCCGCGCTGAGGCGGGCGAGCACCGCGGGGCGCACCAGCCGCCCGACGTGCTTGAGCAGGCGGGGGCTCCTCAGGTTGAGCGAGAGCCACGCCTCTTCCAGCGAGGTGACGTGCGGCTCCCAGCCGAAGCTCTCGTCACCGCGCAGCACGGTGCGCGCCCCGCCGGCGGCGAGATCGCGCATCACCGCGTGCTCGTGCGGGTGATAGGCGCTGATGTCGGTGAGGCCGTCGAGGAGATAGGTGACGCCGGTGAGCCGCTGGCCCCACGCGGTGACCTGCCGGACCACGGCGCGGTGGCGGGTGCCGAGCGCTTCGGCGATGCGGCGCGCCACGTCGCGATCGGAGCCATCGCGCGCCTCGGGCGCCGCCCAGGTGACGGTGCTCACCCGCGTGCCGCAGCGCCTCGCGAGGCCCTGCGCGGCGGCGGCGATGGTGCGCGAGTCGACGCCGCCGCTGAGGAACACGACGGCGCGATCGGGATCCCCGAGGTCGCGCTCGACGGCATTGCGCACCAGGGCGGCGAGCTCCTCTTCCAGCTCGAGGGGGCTGGTGCCGTCGCCCTGTTCGCTGAGTCGGTAGCGCCAGTACGCCTCCACGCGCACGCGGCCGGGCTCGGCGACGAGCGCCTCGCCGCCGGCCAGCCTGCGGATCCCCGCGAAGAGCGTCTGGTGGGAGAGCAGGTAACCCGCGCCGAGGAAGAGGCCCAGGGCCGCCTCGTCCAGGGCCTTGCCGACCCCGGGCGCGGCGAGGAGCGCCTTGACCTCGGGCGCGAAGTAGAGCCGGCTCCCCGCCAGGGTGTACGCGAGCGGACGCGACGCGCGGCGATCGACCGCGAGCGTGAGCCGCCGGGCCGAGGGCTCCCAGCGAGCCGCCGTGAAGTAGCCTCGCAGCGAGGGCAGCGCCGCCCGTCCGCGGCGCTCGAAGTCACGCAGGCGAGAGGTCACGTGCGCGGCGTCCCCCTGGAGGACGCCGTCGAGGAACGCGCGCTCGTCCGGCACTCCGTCCCCCGCGGCCTCCGGCCACGGCAACGTCACCAGATCGCGCGGTGCGACGCGTCCGACCGCGAACCTGCCGTTGCGATCCGTCCACGTGTCGACGCGCTCGCGGCCGGAGTGACTCATCCGCTGCGCCATTTCTGCGAGCAGCTCGGGTGTGTCGGCGACGGCGCCTGCGGTATCCTGTCCAAGGTCGATCCAGCCGAACACTCCGGGCATGGCCGCTCAGGGTGGCAACCGTCGCGCCAGCGCGGTGTCCGCGCACCGAGGTGACTCACCATGATCCCCACTCGTCCCCCAGAGGCCGCAGAGGCCGCCGTCCTCGTGGTCGGCGCCGGCCCGGTCGGGCTCACCCTGGCGAGCGAGCTCTGGCGGTTCGGCGTCCCTTGCCGCGTCGTCGACATGAACGAGGGGCCGAGCCTCTGGTCCAAGGCCGCCGTCGTCCACGCCCGCACCCTCGAAGCGTTCGCGGCCATGGGCATCGCCGACCAGGCGGTGGCGCTCGGGCGCAGGCTCCACGGGCTCGGCTTCTTCTCCGGGGAGAAGCGCATCGGGCATGTCTCCGTCGACAGCCTCGACTCGCCCTATCCGTTCCTCCTCGGCCTCTCGCAGCGCGAGACGGAGCAGCTCCTCGAGCGCCACCTGATCGCCCTCGGCGGTCGGGTGGAGCGGCAGGTGGAGCTCGCCACGTTCGCGCGCGTCGAGGGCGGCGTCACGGCGACGCTCGTCCACGCCGGCCGCCCCGGCGACGAGGCTGGAGACCGGCGCGAGGTGGTCACCACGCCGTGGCTGGTGGGCTGCGACGGGGCGCACAGCATGGTGCGCAAGACGCTCGACGTGCCCTTCGAGGGGAGCACCTACGAGGAGACCATCCTCCAGGCCGACGTGCGCATCCGCTGGCCCTTCGCCGTGCCCGAGGACGAGGGGCTCTTCTTCGTCTCGCCGCACGGCGTGCTGGGCGCGCTGCCGCTGCTCGGCGACGGGCGCTACCGGCTCCTGGCCCTCCTCGCCGCGGACGAGCAGCACGATCCGACGCTCGACAGCTTCCAGACGCTGATGGACGAGCGCGGCCCGGCGGGCACCGTCGTCGCGGATCCGGCCTGGATGGTGGCCTTCCGCTTTCACCACCGCAAGGCAGCGACCACCCGCGTGGGCCGCGTCTTCCTCGCGGGCGACGCCGCGCACGTGCACAGCCCGGTGGGCGGGCAGGGCATGAACATCGGCATCCAGGACGCCTTCAACCTGGCGTGGAAGCTCGCGCTGGTGATCCGCGGCGAGGGGCACGCCTCGCTCCTCGACTCGTACCACGCCGAGCGATCGCCGATCGCCGCCGCCACGCTCGGCCTCACCGCCGCCGCGACCCGCTTCGGCGCGCGCGCGCTCGGTCTGCGGAGCCCGGTGGCCCAGCGGGTGCGCGACCAGCTCTTCAGCCTCGCCGGGCGCCTCCCCCTGGTCGAGGAGCGCGCGGCGGCGCTGCTCGGTGGCCTGGCTCTCGACTACCGCGCGAGCCCCATCGTTTCCCAGGACGTGGTCCCGATCTGGCCGGTGACGGCCGGCCTGGGCCTCCAGGATCGCGTCTCGTTCGAGCACGGGCCCGGCCCCGGGCACCGCGTCGGCGACGTCGAGATGGAGGGCGGAGGGGAGGCTCCCCCGCGCCTCTTCGAGCTGCTGCACGCCCGCACCACGGGCGGTCCGGCGCACACCCTGCTGCTCTTCGATGCGCGCACGGAGACGCCCGACGGGTACCGCGCGCTCGGTCACCTCGCCCGTGCGGTCCGGGCGAGCTACGGCGATCGGATCCGGGTCTTCGTCGTCACCCCGCACGCCGAGGCGCCGTCCCCCCTCGACTGGGACGGGGCCGTGGTCCCCGATCCGGCCGGGGCGCTGCACCGCCGTTTCGGGGCGCGGGCCGAGTGCCTGTACCTGGTGCGGCCGGACGGGTACGTGGCGTACCGCAGCCAGCCGGCGGATGAGGAGAAGCTGCTCGCCTACCTGGCCACCGTGCTGGTGGGGTGACGGGCGCCGCGGACCGGCTTGCCCCTCTATCCGGCGAGGGCGCGTTTGGATATGCATCGAAGCACCTCATGCGTGCTCACCCCGCCTCCGCCGTCACCGCGCTCCTGGCCGTCACCGCGCTGTGCCTTCCACCCGCACGCGCGAGCGCGCAGGAAGTGCTCGGCCCTCCGTCAGGGGCGCCGGCTCCGCTGGCCGCCCCCCGAGCCGACACCGTGGATCCGGTAGTCGACACGGCGAAGCAACGCATCGACCGCACCTGGCTCTACGTCGACGACGCCCGCATCCCCGCGCCGCTCGCGGTGATCGGCACGTTCAACGTCTCCTATACCAACGTCGGCTCGCCCTCCCGCATCGGCGGCCAGGTGGAGTACAACTCGTTTGCGCTCAACACCGCTCAGCCCGGCGCGATGTTCGGCGTCGGCGGCGAGATCGGGCTGTTCCCTCGCGTCTCGATCATGACGGTGGTCGACATCAGCGCCGGAGGGGAGGGGCCGAGCCCCAGCGCCGGGCTCGTCGCGGGCCTGCGCGTGTCGGTGCTCCCCAGCTCGCTCCCGAACAGCCACCTCGTGATCAGCGCCGGCTACCTCCGCGAAGCGTGGCAGGGGCCGGTGTACAACGACGACAACCCCAGCTGCATGCCGACGGTTCCCGGGTGCTGGGCTCCAGGCAAGCCCTACGGCGACAGCGGCGCGTGGATCCAGGCGGCATTCTCGCAGGACATCCGCCGGGTGCGCCTGGCGGCGACGGTCCATGGCGAGCACGTCTTTGCCACCGGGCGCGATCCGCTCGACATCATGGTGCAAGCGGGCGCGAGCGTGCAGATCGTGGGCGGCTTCCGCCTCGGGGCCGAGTACGTGGGGCAAGATCTGGAGGAGTCGTTCGACCCCGGCGCCGAAGGGGGCGCCCGGCACTTCGCGGGGCCGGTGGCTTCCCTGCAGCTCCTGCGCGATCGGCTCTCGATCGTGGCGGGCCCGTCCTTCGGCCTCAGCGCGCGCTCGCCCGAGCTGCTCGGCCGCGCCGGCGCCTCGTTCGGGTTCTAGCCGTATTTCTTGAGGATGAGCTGCTCGTAGAGGTCGATCCCCTCCGCGCTCAGCCGGATGTTGACGAACGTGTCGTTCTCCGTGGTCACGATCACGGCGCCGAGCTCCATCAGGTAGGCGAGATCCGGGAGGATGTTGCGCTCGCCGATGCGCTCGGCCATCCGCAGCTTGAGCTCCTCGAAGGCCATGGTCTTGAAGGCCATGCTCGCCCAGTGGTGGAAGAGCACCTCGAACATCGCGTTGCGGACCGACCAGTCGAAGCCCTCCTTCTTGGGGGCGTGGAAGAGGGGGCCGGGGATGGGGAACAGCGTGCGCCCCGAGGTCGGGTTGATCAGGCCGGCGAAGGCGATCCACAGCGCCAGGAGGCCGAGGATCACCGTCAGCCCGGCGATCGGCATCGCCAGCGCGTGGGTGCCGCTGACGGCGGCGGCCACCTTGCACGCGTAGAGCAGGTCGATGTCGAGGAGGAAGACGAAGAGCAGGCTGCTGAAGAAGCCGAAGCCGTAGGTGATGACCAGGAAGATGAGCAGCGAGGCGGAGTCGGTGGCGAGGAGGACCTCGTGGTCGAGGCCGGCGCCGGAGGCGGCCGCGAGCAGCGCCCAGCCGTTGAGGAACCAGTTGAACGAGAACGCCGTGAGGATGGTGCCGCCGAACAGGTTCTTGTTGGCGAAGTTCATCAGCCCGGCGACGAGCTGACAGCCCCCCCCGAAGAGCAGGCAGAACATCGCCGCCGTCCGGAACCCGGCGGGGGTCAGCGCGTGGCCGAAGGCGATCGGCGTGAGCGCCGCGCAGCCGAGCGCGAGGCCGATCAGGCCGAGGGGCGTCGGCTCGGCGAACACCTCGCGGTGGGCGCCGAGCTCGATCTTGCGGATCATCGAGTTTGCCATCAGCCGAGCCCCACTGCGTTCGCCATGTTGCGGTTCGACGCCACCGCGTGCCCGGTGCGGCCCACCACCAGGATCCCGACGTCGACCACGTCGGGGAAGAGCGCCACGGCGCGCGCCGCGGCCCGCGCCGGGGGGACGTCCTCGGCGAGCCAGTCGTAGACGGTCTTGGCGAGGAAGCGCCGGACGATCTCCTCGCCCACGCCCGTGGCCGCGACGGCGCCGTGGGGGCCCGCGTACACGCCCGCGCCCATCAGCGGCGAGTCGCCGACGCGGCCGCGCAGCATGTACAGCGTGCCGCCCGTGGACGCCGTGGCGGCGAAGCGACCGTGGTTGTCGCGCACGACGGCGCCGACGGTGTCGCAGCCGTCTGCGCGGGAGGCGGCCAGGGAGGGCTCGGCGACCACCGCGGGCGGCTCGCCGGCGAAGTTCCACATGGTGTCGAGCCGGATCTTGCGCCACGGGGCGGCGTCGATGGCGTAGTCGCCGTCCCCCTGGCCGCGCAGCTCGGCGACGACGCGGGCGTACTTTTGTCGGGCGCCTTCGGTGGTGGGATCGTGATCGGCGAAGCCGAGGCGCCGGGCGAACGCCGTGGCGCCGCCGCCGACGAGGAGCAGGTGCGGCGTCTCCATGACGCGGGCCGCGACCAGCACGGGGTTCTTCACCCGCTCGATGCAGGACACGGCGCCGAAGCGGCCGTCGCTGCTCATCACCGCGGCGTCCATCTCGATGGTCTGGCCGTCGAGGCGGAGGTTGGAGCCGGTGCCGGCGTTGAAGCGGGGATCGTCCTCGAGGGCGGCGGTGGCCTCGAGGGCGGCGGCGAGGGCGTCGCCGCCTCGCTCGAGCACCGCGCGGGCGCGGCCTTCAGCTGCCGTGCAGCCGTCGGAGAGGCGGTGCGGCGAGGCGGCGCCGCCGTGGGTGAGGATCGCGTGCTTCACGAGCGGTTTGCTTCTTCCAGGGCATCGGCAGCGAAGTGCCGGAGGGGCGGGGACGCGTGCGCGGGCGGGGCGTCCGGCGGGGCGGATCTCCGCTCGTCGCGGTGCCAGTAGATCACCTGCTTCCAGGTGCGGGTGACGTCATCGGCGAAGATCACCAGCAGATCGCCGGGACGGGCGTGGCCGAGCGCGAAGTCGATGGCGGTGTGCTCGTCCGGCTCGACGAAGACGCGGTCGGCGGGCAAGCCGCCCGCCACGGCTCCCTGGCGGAGCAGCTCGGCCACGGCGCCCGGCGGGCGCCCGCGGCGGTTGCCGTCCTCCTTGGCGATGATCACGTCGAAGGCCGGGGCCGCCGCGCGGCCGACGGCGCGGATGTCGTCGTCGCGCCGGTCGCCCGCCGCCATGAGCACGCCGATGGCGCGGGCCCCGGGGCCGCGCCGCAGCGCGAGCACGAACTCCGCCATCTTCTCCATCGCCGCGGAGTTGTGCCCGTAGTCGACGATGACGCGGAAGGGGTGCTCGTCGAAGACGTTGCAGCGCCCCGGCGCCTGGAAGAACGAGGTGCTGAAGGTGCGCAGCCCCTGGCGGATGTGCTCGAGCGAGGCCCCCAGCGAGTAGGCGACGGCCGCGGCCGCGAGCGCGTTGTCGACGTTGAACTTGGCCTTGCCCTCGAACGTCGCGGGGATCAGGTGGGTCCACGTGACC
>Ga0302267_10002268_pt1 | contig 23431 bp, 18 predicted proteins | sample III_Bog_E1_3_FD_194555 | JGI IMG/M metagenome (GOLD analysis project Ga0302267, IMG submission 194555) | Peat permafrost microbial communities from Stordalen Mire near Abisko, Sweden - III_Bog_E1_3 | ecosystem: Environmental > Terrestrial > Soil > Wetlands > Peat | place: Sweden: Abisko...
TCCTGCGACTTGGTGTTCTTCTGCACCTCGATCTGCGAGATCAGGATACCGGGGCCGCTGGCCGAGACCGGAACCCAGCCCGACTCGGCACCGCAGACCCCGTTGAAGACGGCCTTTTCGTCATCGGCGGCGACGATCTTGCTGAAGGCTGCGAGCGGGGTTCCGACCAGATTCACGCCGCGAACCAACTGCTCTCGCCCATCGGGATAGATGCGATAGACCATGATGGGAAGCACCTCAAAGGCGTTGGGGAGGGCCCGTATGGTCAGTGTGAATCCGCCCTGAATGTCGTCGAAGAGGAGTCCGAAGGGCTTGTTCTGCTGTTTGATCTGCGCGATCAGAAGCCGTTTCATCTGCTCGCGGGTTACGGGCTTGGAGTTGACGATGACGAGGTTCGACTGGCGCGCCACGGGCTTCATTCCGGCCTGCGCGCGACCATGCCCGTTCGAGTTGGGAAAGCCCGCAATCGGTGCGCGGCTCATTAGGAAGCTTGTGAGAATGCCGTCCTTGACTGCGACGACGGGCCGCGCTCGCACGCCCTCGTCGTCGAAGCTGTAGGAGCCGACCAGGTCCACACCGCCGTAGTGCTTCAGCGTGGGGTCGAAGTCCACCGAGAGGAAGCTGGGAAGAACTGGCTGGCCGATCATCTTCGTGAAGGTCTGGCCCTCGTCCTCGCCCTTCTGGCGCTGGCCCTCGACGCGATGGCCGAAGACCTCGTGGAAGAAGACCGCAGTGGCGCGGCCAGAGAGAATCGCCGGGCCGGTGTAGGGATCGACAACCGGAGCCACGCGCAGCGCCTTCAGGTCGGCAATCATCTTGTCGACGGCCTTCAGAACGGTCGCGTCGTCGGGTAGTCCCTCGAACGTAAACGCGGCGTAGGACTCATAGCGCGGAAGGATCATCCCGTCGTCGGCCTTGGAGGTGGCCTGAATCATCAGGCGATAGTATGTGGTCGAGCTTTGGATCGCTGCGCCATCGCTGGAGACAAACCAGCGAACCTCCTGATCGGCGGTGATTGTGGCCGTGGCGTTGTAGAGGTCTCCGTAGCGATGGAAGGGCTGGGTGTAGCGGCGCGTTCGCTCCTCCCACAGCTTGCGGTCGAAGGGCATCGCCGGAATCGGCTCGACCGACTGCTCCGGCCTCTCGTGGGAGAAGTCGTCGGACTTGTCCTCCCGCTCGATCTGGATTCCGTTGTCGGTCTTTGCGGCGGCTAACTGCGTCACGGCGCTCTTGTAGACCTTGTTCGTCTCGTCCCACAGAACCAGGCGGATGGGCAGTGGATCGTCATCGAAGGGAACCGAGACCTGCGAGAGGCTCACGGAAAGAGCTGCGCCGATCTTGCCCTCTGCGTTGCGGATCGGATGGGTATTGTCCAGCGCGAAGTCGCCGACGCGAACCGAGACATGCGCCACCCGATGATGGTTGGAGTCGCTGCTGACCAGGGCGCCAAAGGACGAGGTGACCGTATCAACCTTCGAGTCGGCGATCTCGTAGCTGAGATAGTAGGCCGCCACCGGCTGGTCCTTCAGTGCTGCGAAGTCGCGGTCGACCTCCGTCTTTGCGACGGCCAGAACAGGCGACGCACCGTCGCTCTTGGCCGGCTGCGCCATGCTGGAAGAGAGAGCCGCACCAACAGACACACAGAGACAAGCCGACACGCGGAGCAAAGTCAATCTCTTCAAATGGCCCTCAGAAGCTCAGAAATAAAGACGATCCATTGTAGCGTGCTTCAAGTCACTAAATAGTCGTCTGTTGCGAGGCCCTGATGTTTCATTCTGCTTACACTTCAACAGTGGTTGCAAAAGGTCACCTCGTCCCGAACAAGAAGATTTGATCTGTGAGCTTGAAGATCAAGCTAGCGTGACTTAGGCTGGACTGCGAGGATTTCCATGAGATTTGGTTGGCGCGGAAGTGCGGCGTTGCTGGCGATGGCGATAGCATGTGGCACGCACTGCATAGCGGTGGAGGAGACGGAGCCAGTAAAGATTATTGCCAGTCAAAGAACAGAGATAAGAACGCCGTCGGGGGTGGCGGTGCTTCCACTGGATATTTCGCTGGACTGGTCGAAGCCGCAGCCGCGAGTTACACGCGCGGTGATTCTGCTGCATGGCAAGGGCCGGGATGTGGACGGATACTACCGTGGGCTGGTTCATTCCGCCCGCGAGGCTGGCGGGGCGGCAGCGGAGAACATTCTGATCGCGCCACAGTTTCTGAATGAGGATGATGTAGGGGAACATGGCCTGCCGCAGGAGGTCGTGCGTTGGCGGGCACAAGCGTGGGAGGCTGGTGGTCCAGCAACAGGGCCAGCTCCGATCAGTGCGTATGAGGTGCTCGATGCGCTTCTACTGCGGCTAGCGGACCGGGCTACGTTTCCGAACCTGAAAGATATTGTGCTGGCGGGCCACTCCGGGGGCGGGCAGGCAGTGCAGCGATACGCGGTGGTAGGCAAGGCAACGGAAGAGATCGCTGCCAAGGGAATCCATCTGCGGTTCGTGATTGCCAACCCATCGTCGTATCTGTATTTCAGCGACGAGCGTCCGGTGCCGCATGGCTTCGGGTGCAGCGGCTGGAACCGATGGAGGTATGGGACGCGCGACGCTCCGGCTTATGTGAAGACAACGAAGAAGATCGGATGGGAGGAGATGGAGGCCGCCTATGCGAAGGCAGACGTGATCTACCTGATGGGCGAGGAGGATACGGACCCCCGACAGAAGGACCTCGATGTTTCCTGTGCGGGCGAGGCGGAGGGAGCGACGCGATTGGAACGGGGACGGGCGTACTTTGCTTATCTCAAGGCACGGCATCCAGCCGATTGGGGCCAGAGGCTCTGGCTGGTGGAGGGCGTGGCCCATTCCGGAGAGAAGATGGTGGAGGCACCCTGTGGCGTGAAAGCGCTGTTTGCAACCGGGACATGCAAGGACGAGTAGCGCCAGGCTGGATAGTCGTTCGGCTCACCAGAGGGGTCTTCGCCATCTGACCGAATACTACAGTTGCAGATCGCGGATTCCGGAGGGATCGGGGGCTTCAGCCCCCGGAAAGAGAGCATATTTGCAAGGCCTTCAGCCCGGACTCTTGTCGTTTTTCGATAACCCGTAAGGACAGACAACTGTAGTGCTATAGCCTGGCATGGAGCAACCCGCATCGCATCCCGTGCGCTTGACAGTCCGCCCTCGCTGAGTCGAGCATCATGCACGATGAGGCTTGCAAGACGGAAACAGCCGCATCCACAAAGAAAGCCCGGCGCTCACCCCGCCCTCCAATCAAAATTCGACCACTCGAAGAGAGAGAGAAAACCCATGAGACTTCACCCTTCGCACCCGCGCATCCCCTCCTTCCATCCGCTCGCCGCGCTCGCCTCGGTCGCGCTGCTGGCCGTCGCCTCAACCGTGCTCACCGCCCAGATGGGCGCAGCCGCCGCGCAGCCGAAAGCCGTTCTACCCAGCCCAGCCGCAACCGCCAGCGTCACCCTCGCCGGCGGAACCATCGACATCCGCTACAACTCGCCGCAGATGCGCGGTCGCAAGATCATGGGCGGCCTTGTCCCCTACGGCAAGGTCTGGCGCACCGGCGCGAATCCCGCCACCACCCTCATCACCTCGGTCCCGTTGAAGTTCGGCTCGCTGCTGGTTCCGGCCGGCACACACACCCTCTACTCGCTGCCCAGTGCGGACACATGGCAGCTCATTCTCAATAACCAGACCGGCCAGTGGGGCCTCACCTACAACCAGGGCATGGACCTGGGCCGCATCCCCATGCAATCCAAACCGATGGCCGCGCCGCAGGAGGGAATGAGCCTCAGCTTCGAGAACACCACGCCCACCTCCACTGAGCTGCACATCCGCTGGGAGACGACCGACCGCTACGTCGTCATCACTGCGCCGTAGGTTCGGCGAGATTGGCGCCTTTGGCCTCGGGCCCGAGTGCGCTGACGCCCGCGACGACGAGCGCGACGATTACCACCGTCCCCGATAGAGCGACGTTCAATGCGCCGCCGTTGTGGCGTGTGGCAAAGGCCGCCTGAAAAACCGCGTTGCGCGAGCTGAGCAGGTTGCCGAGCTGGTAGGCAACGCCGGGGAAGATTGCGCGCACCGGTCCCGGGGCCAGTTCGTTCAGGTGTGCGGGAATGATTCCCCACGCGCCCTGCACCATGAACTGCATCAGGAACCCGCCCGCGGCCAGCATCGCTAGCGAGTGCGACCAGGCCCACAGCGGAACCATCGGAATCGCGAACAGCGCGGCCAGAAGGATGGTCTTCCTGCGCCCCAGCTTCTCCGAGAGCGCCCCGCAGCAGATGCCTCCGACGAACGCCCCGACATTGCCAATGGCGGCGATCAAGCTGGCGTGGCCTTCGCTGAAACCACGGTCGAGCAGGAAGGTCGGGTACAGGTCCTGCGTGCCATGGCTGAACGACGTGAACGCCGTCATCAGGACGACGAGGAAGAGAAAGCAAGGCAGGTAGCCGATGGAGGTCTTCCATATCGCCTCCACGCGAGCAAAGTCGAACCGTAACTTCGGGGCCACACGCCGCCGATCGCGGCTGGCAAGCCATATTGGCGACTCCTCCACCTTGAATTGCAGGTAGAAGGCGAGCAGCGCGGGCAGAGCTCCCAACATGAACATCACGCGCCAGTTTGTCATCATGCCGGTGCCGTGCAGGTGGCGGAAGAGCAGGCCGAAGACCGCGGCAGCCAGCAGGCTGCCCACCACGTATCCCTCCTGCAGCAGGCCGGAGAAGAATCCGCGCCCGCGCGCGGGCAGCGTCTCCAGGGCGAGCGCGGCGCCCACGCCCCACTCGCCGCCCATGGCAACGCCGAACAGCGCGCGGCAGATGAGAAAGCTGTGCAGCGTGGGCGCGAAGGCGGATGCAAATTCAAAGACGGAGAAGGATACGACGTTGAGCATCAGCGTGGGCCGGCGGCCATATCGCTCCGCCATCGCGCCGAACAGAAGGGCACCGGCGGGACGCATCACCAGCGTCCAGAAGATTGCCTCGGCAACCTGCTTCACGCCGGCGTGGAAGTCCACTGCGATCGCCTTCAGGCAGAAGGTGAGCAGAAAAAAGTCGAAGGCATCCAGCGTCCAGCCCAGAAAGCAGGCAGAGAACGTATTGCGCTGCACCCGGGTTAGCGCGCGTATCTCGCTGAAATACGGCATCGCAGAATCCTAGCATTCTTCCTCGTCAGCAAGTTTTATTTATCCTTCGCAACCTTGCAGCATCCTGCGCGGCGCGAAACTCATCCAAACAGTAAGCCGCCTCTTGAGTTGCGGCGGAGTCTGACCGAAGAAAGAAGAACCAAAAGACCAATGAAAAATAGACTGCTCCTCGCACTCACCCTCTCTGTAGCACTGTTTTCCGCGCATGCCTACGCACAGACCTCCACCTGGGTGATCGATCCGGCGCATTCCAGCGTCAACTTCGAGATCATTCACATGGGCGTCAGCCATGTCCACGGCGCGTTTGGCAACGTGAAGGGAACCGTCACGCTGAATGAGAAAGACATCGCGAGGTCTTCGGTGGCCGCTACCATCGACACCACAACCGTCTCCACAGGGGTGGCCCAGCGCGATACTCACCTGAAGTCCGCCGACTTCTTCGATGTGGAGAAGAACCCCGCGATGGCGTTTAAGTCCACCTCGCTGACCAACTCCGGCGGCAAGCTGCGCCTGATCGGCGACCTCACCATCAACGGAGTCACCCGCAGCGTGGCCCTCGATCTCGACGGCCCCACGCCGCCGCAGACCATGCAGGGCAAGACCATCAGCGGCTTCTCCGCCAGTGGCACCATCAAGCGCAGCGACTTCAGCTTCGGCGCGAAGTTTCCCCCGCCGATGATCGGCGACGAGGTGAAGTTCACCATCGACGTCGAGATCGACAAGCAGTAGCGCCGATCTCCTCACAAACTTGAGGGGCTGCGGCAAAAAACCGTCATTCTGGCTCGGCCAGAGTGACGGTTTTGTGTGGCTTCGACAGAATTCCGGCCGCTCGCTTACATCTTCGCGCGCAGCGGCGTCACCTGCGCCACTGGTGGCAGCGGGATAACCTCAGGCTCCTGCGAGTAATTCTTCAGTAGCTGATGATGCAGGCAGTAGAGCGCCAGTTCCAGCCGATCGCTGACTCCCAGCTTGTCGTACACCTTGCGCAGGTAGTTCTTGATCACCTGCTCGGTGGTGCCAATCTGGTAGGCGATCTCCTTGTTCCTCATGCCGCGCGTGATGCAGCTGATGATTGCCAGCTCTTTCTTGGTCAGCTTGGGCAGAACGCGCGGGCTGGTCAGCGAACTGGCCTGCGAGCGGTAGGCCTCGATCACCCAACTGATGGACTGGTTGTCGATCCACGTCTCGCCGTCGGCGATCTTGCGAACGCATTTGATCAGCAGGTCCGGCGAAATGGAGCGCGGTACCACTCCGCGCACGCCGCGGCGGTAGAGTTCCACAATATTGTCTTCGTCGGACTCCACCACCTGCACGATAATTTTGGCGTCGGGGCTGTGCTTCACCAGATCCGGAATGGCGTCGATGGTGCCGGCGATCAGTTGCCCTTCCAGAACCACTACATCGGTCGGATGGCGTTCCAGCGCGGCGCGCAGGTTCTCCAGAGTCTCGGCCTGCGCCACCACCCGGATGTCGTCTTCCAGCGCGAAGACCTTCTTCATGCCCACGCGGTAGATCGCCTGGGAGTCGGCGAGGATGACGCGAATACCCGTTGCAGCGCTGGCCTGCTCATGGCCATTCTGGACGGGCTGCAAATGACCCATCTGGACGGGCTGCAAATGGCCTTTCTGGAAGGACTTATCCGAATTGAGAGTTGAAGTCATCATTGATTTAGACCCTGAGAGAGTATTCGTCGATCACAACGGCCACCATGGACTCTTCTGCCGTCTGTTGATGCCGCACAACCCGTCCCATGCAGTGGATGGAAACATCGTTTGCCCAACCCATCACTTCCGACGGCATATCCATGGTGAACTCGATGCTGCTGCCAATCTTCGGCAGATAAGTGGTTACGAACAGGAGACCGCTGGAAGAGATCTCTCGCGTCGTGGCTTCGACGATCCCATCCTCCGTCTTCAAATGGAGCGCAAGCCTAAGAGGGAAGCGGACTGCCGCCCGCATGGCATCCCTCGCTCCAGGCTTCTGCCACACGGTCAAGATTCCTCCTTTGGAGAACCCTTATTAGCTCCCCCCGGAGCTTTGTGGTTACCAAAGTTTATGCTACTTGATCATTGTGCCATCTGCCATCTGCGCACAATGACACATAAGTTGCATTTTTTTGGGAAAAAGTAACCAAAATGGACTCCGCACGACCGGCTGGCCCCACTCCAGCCTCGCCGCACACCACGCCGCATCTCCAGCGAATCAGGGATTTACGACCATAAATGACTGAATCTCCTGCATTTCCTCGCTGGTAAGCCGATACTTCACAGCCGGCCACACTCCCTCCACCTGCTCTGGGCTGCGTCCGCCCACGATGGCTGCGGTAACCGCCGGGTTGGCCAGCGTCCAGGCAATAGCCACCACTCCCGCCGAGACGCCGCGCCGCGCCCCAATCTGCCCCAGCAGCTCGGCCAGCGCCAGATTACGGCTCAGTAGCGGCTCCTGGAACTGTTTTGCGTTGCGCCGGAAGTCGTCCTCCGGCAGCTTGGCAATCCGCTCTTTGCTCATCGCGCCGCTCAGCAGGCCGGATGCCTGCGGCGAGTAGTTGATCACCCCGATCCCGTGGTCCAGGCAGTAGGGCAGAATCTCCGCCTCCACCCCGCGGTTCAGCAGTGAGTAGGGAGGCTGTAGCGACGTGATCGGAGCAATATCCCAGCAGCGCTCCATCTGAGAAACCGTGAAGTTCGACACGCCGATGTGGCGCACCTTGCCCGCGTGCTGTAGCTCAGCCATCGCGGTCCAGCCCTCTTCGATGTCCTGGTCTTCCACCGGCCAGTGGATCTGGTACAGGTCGATCACGTCCACCTGCAACCGGCGCAGGCTCTCTTCCACCTCGCGCCGTATCTCCAGCAGGGTGCGCCGGATTCCGCGCCTGTCGTCCCACACCATGCCGCTCTTGGTGAAGATAAACGGTTTCACCGCAGACTGCTTCACCGCCTCCCCGACGATTGTCTCGGAGTGGCCAAGCCCATACACCGCTGCCGTGTCAATCCAGTTGACGCCCAGGTCGATGGCCTTGCGGATCGCCGCGATGGATGCATTATCGTCCTGCGGCCCCCAGGAGAACGCCCAGTTGCCGCCGCCGATGGCCCACGCGCCAAAGCCAATCGGCGTCAGCCACATCTCCGAATTTCCAAGCTGCTCCATCTCCATCGTCTGGCTTCCTTTCGCGTCGATCTTCCCCTGATTCTATAGCGGGATTCCAAATCACGGACATGGCGACGGTTCTTACCCGGTCATGTTGGGATCGTCATCAATGCAGCGTAAGGATTGTTCTATCGCGCGGAGTCCAGCGCTTGACCGCTTGCCGTATGTCTCAGGCGTGGCGGCTGCGCGTCAGGCGGTAGTAGATGGCCGGCGTCACAATCAGCGACAGTGCCACGGAAATCAGCAGGCCGCCGATGACGGCGATAGCCAGCGGCTGAAGCATCTGTGAGCCCGCCCCGATGGCAAAAGCCAGCGGCAGCATCCCGCACACCGCCGCAATCGCTGTCATCACAATTGGACGAAGCCGCCGCTGCGCCGCGTGCAGCATCGCCTCGCGGGCCAGGTCGCGGTTGGCAAAGGCATCCGGATTGCCCTGCAGTTCGATCTCTGCCTGGGCACGGAACTTTTCGTCGGCGTCGAGCAGCAGAATCCCATTCTTTGCCACAATGCCAATCACCATAATGAGCCCCATGAAGCTGGCGACGTTGAAGTCGGTGCGCGTTATGAGAAGCGCCAGCACGACGCCGGAGATGGAGAGCACGGAGCTGCTGAGGATGGCGATCGGCGCGAAGAAGTTGCGGAACTCGGCCAGAAGAACGCCGAAGACCAGTACCAGCGCGAGGATCAGAACGTGCAGCAGGTCGCGGAAGGACTTCTGCTGCTCCTGGTATGTGCCGCCATACTCGACGCGCACGCTGGAGGGAATGTGGAGATTCTGGACGGTGGTCTGGACCTGCTCCATTGCGGAGCCGAGGTCCGATCCTTCCAGACGTCCGCTGACCGTAATCATCTGCTGCAGGTTCTCGCGCAGGATCTCATTCTGCGGTGGCAGCTCGGTCACCTGCGCCAGCGATCCCAGCGATGCGGTGTGGCCGGAGTTGGAGTTGAAGACCGTGTTCTGGATTGAGTCCAGCGACGCGCGGCTCTCGTCGGGTAGGCGAACGCGAATGGTGTAGGGGCGGCCGTTGACGATCATTGGCTCGGTGGTGGGCAGGCCGTCGAGGATCGCCGTGGCGTCGTCTGCAACCTCGCTGGGCGTGAATCCGAGACGCCCCGCAACGACCGGATCGACCTGGAAGCTGGTGGCAGGGCCGGAGATGGTGTTGTCCACGCCGTTCTGCGTGTCCACCACGCCGGGGATCTTCTTGATAGCGTCCTCCACCTTGGGGCCGAGCTCGTTCAGCAGGGCCGAATCGCTGCTGAAAAGCTTGATCTGGATGGGTTCCGGCGAGTTGGAGAGGTCGCCGATCATGTCCTGCAGGACCTGCGTGAACTCGATGTCGAGGGCGGGTTCCGACTTCCTGATCCTGCCGCGGACGTCCTCCATAATCTCTTCGATGTCGCGATCGCGGTTCTTCTTGAGGCGGACGCTGAAGTCGCCGGAGTTGGCTTCGGTGACGGCCGCAAGCCCCAGTTGCAGGCCGGTGCGGCGGCTGGTGATCTCAACCTCCGGCGTGCTGCGCAGGATCTGCTCGACGTGCTGGAGGATGCGGTTGGTCTCGGTCAGCGAGGTGCCCGCCGGCGTCAGGTAGTCGAGAATGAACGCGCCCTCATCCATCTCCGGTAGCAGGTCGGAGCCGAGCGCGTTGTAGGCAAACCATGTGGCTGCGACAAGCGCGAGGCAGACCGCCGCAAGTGCAATCGGCCGGGTCAGTGCCCAGGTCAATGCGCGTGCGTGGGTGCTCAGAATGCGCCGCATCACGGGCCCGTCCACGTGTCCCGCGTGAGCGGCTGCAACAACCGGACCGGCCGGAAGCGCTGCAATGGCCGAGGGCTCCGCATCCAGTACGGCGGGGCTGTCGACCGCCTTGCCGTGGGTAAAAAATGGGAACAGCGGCCTGTGAGCTCTGCCGTTGGCCGGCTTGCGGTCGCCCAGCAGCGTGAGCGACAGCGCGGGCGTAAACGTCACCGCCAGTGCCAGCGAAGTGAGCAGCGCCGCGGTCATCGTCACCGCCAGCGCGCGGAAAAAGCTTCCGGTCACGCCCGTTGTTGCGATCAGGGGAAGGAAGACAACCACGGGAGTGATCGTAGAGAAGACCAGCGGAGTGGCGAGCTCCTGTAGCGCGCGACGGATGGCTTCGACCCGCGACTGGCCCGCGTCGCGATGCACGACGATGTTCTCCACCACCACGATGGCGTCGTCGATCACCAACCCGATCGCCGCGGCCAGCCCGCCCAGAGTCATCAGGTTGAAGGACTGCCCGATCATCCAGAGAAAAAGTATCGTAACCGCAACAGTTACAGGAACCACCAGGCCGGCGACCAGCGAACTCGACCAGTCGCGCAGGAAGAGAAACAGAATGATGCACGCCAGCACAAGCCCGATGAAGATCGCGTCGCGCACGCTGGCGATGGACTCGCGCACCATCTCCGACTGATCGTAGAACGGAGCGAGATGAACTCCAGCGGGAAGCATTCGGCTGAGCTGTGCAACCTCAGTGGCGACCGCGTTCGCCACCGCAACGGTGTTCGCAGAGGGCTGGCGCGCGAGGTTGATCAGCACGGCAGGCGTGCCGTTCGCGGTCACCGCGGTGTAGACAGGCTCGGTTCCGGCGTGTACGTCGGCCACGTCCGAGATGCGCACCGGTGCGCCGGCAGCGGTTGTCTTCACCACCAGCGAGGCGAGGTGCTCAGCATCGTGCGCCTGCGCTCCCACCAGCGCCAGGATCAGCTCATGGTTCGCCTCGTAGAGCCCCGGGGAGTCGATGATGTTGGAAGTCTGCACCGCATTGACCAGGTCGGTGAGCGTGACGCCGGAGTTCTCCAGGCGCGCCAGGTCGGGAACAATGTGGACCTCCGGAACCTGTCCGCCCTGCACCGTCACTGTGCTGACGCCGTCCACGCGGTTCAGCGGAGGCTTCAGGTCGTAGGTCGCAATCTCCCACAGCCGCGTCTGCGAGATGGTCTCTGGCCCGCGGTCGTCAGCCGTCAGCGCGTAGCCGAGGATGGGAAACGTGGCGAACGTGAGCCGGTTGGTGGTGATGACGGCGGTCGCAGGTAGCGTCTGGCGCACCTTCGATAGTGCGGAGTCGGCCAGTTGCAACGTGTGGAACATATCCACGTTCCAGTCGAAAAACAGGCTCACCTCGGCCGATCCCCGGCTCGTGGTCGAGCGGACGGTGCGCAGCCCAGGAACGCTGTTGACCGCGTCCTCAATGGGCTTGGTGATGGTCACCTGCATCTGCTCGACCGGCATCACGCCGTTATCGACGCCGATCACGACGCGTGGGAAATTCGTGTCGGGGAAGACCGACGTCGGGACCTGAAACGCCGCGTAGACGCCAGCCAGCGACAGCACTACCACCAGAAAGAAGATCGTGCGCGACATGCGAGAGAGCCAGAACGAAGACTCCTCTGGCATGACCGAAGATGAGGATGGCGCACGCAGGCTCACTCGGCATCCTTTCCGGTATCTTCGGCGGCACCGATCTTGACCCGTGTGTTCTCGTCCAGTCCATAAGCCCCGGTCGAGATCACCACATCCGACGCGGTGATTCCGCTCAGAATCTGCACCGAGTCCGCGTTTTGGATTCCCAGCGTGACCGGCCTCTTGTGCGCGGTGGAATCCGCCGCCATTACCAGCACGAACTTGCCGCTCCCGTCCGGGCTGCTCTGGATCGCCTCCGCCGGGACCGTCAGCGCGTTGGCAATCGTACGGCCCTGGATCGTCGCGTGGACCGGCGTTCCCGCCTTCAGCACGCCCTTCGCGTTCTCCACGCGCAGCCACACCTCGACCGTTGTGCTGCCCGGATCGAGCGCCGGGCTGATGAGCGAAACCTTCGCCTGCACGGGCTGCGCAATGCCGGGCACGGTGAGCGTGGCCGCGGCGCCGAGATCAATCTGCTGGGCCTGCATCTGCGCGATGTGCAGCTTGGCGATCAGCGCCGAAATGTCCATCACCGTGACGACGGGAGTTCCCACGGCTGCGGTCTCGCCGGCAAACAGCGGCCGGTCGGTGACCACGCCGTCGATCGGACTGCGAATCTCCGTGTAGCTCAGCTCCGCCTCGGCCCCGAGGTACTTCCCTTTGGCGGAATCCAGATTTCCCTGCGCGTTTGCCAGCGCGGCCTTGTGGCTGACGCTCTGCATCGACTCAAAATGTTCCTTGGCGATGTCGTATACCGCCTGCGATTCCACCAGTGCCGCCTTCGCTGTGTCCAGGTCGCGCCCCGGGATCGCTCCCTGGCTGAAGAGCTGGCCGCGCGCCGTAGCGATGGACTGCGCCAGGTCGAGGTTGGCCTTCGCCTGCGCAAGATCGAGCCGCGCCTTCGTCAGGTCCTCGGGCGCGGTGGCCTTGGTTGCCGTTTCAAACGTGGCCTGCGCAGCGGTGTAGCTTCCCTTGTTGTCCAGCGCCGCGGCCGCCAGATCGCTGCTCTCCAGCGTCGCCAGCAGTTCGCCCGCGTGGACCCGCGAGCCGCGCTGCACATAGAACCTCTTCACCGGAGCACTCACCTTCGGCGAGATGGCGGCCTGCGCCAGCGGAGCAAGAATCGCGTCCGCTGCAATCTGCTCATGGATGCTCCCCTGCACCGGATGCGCCGCCTGTACAGCAACCTCGGGCGCGGGCGTCTCCTCGGCTTTCTTGCAGCCAAGCGGAAGCAGCAGTAATGGAAACAACAGGGAGGCGCAGAGGAAAACATCCGAGCGCGTGAGTGCGCGCAATGTGAGGCTGGAAAATCGTCTTAGTGGCTTCATCATTTAGATCGTTCCTGTCAGCAACTGAAGGTTCGCGAGTGCGGTCTGCAAGCGGACGTTGCCGTCCTCGCGCGCAAGTTCGGCGGCGGTCAGCGAGTTCTCCGCATCCACAACTTCAAGTATCGGCGTCTCGCCCGCGGAATAGCTCAACCGCGTCAGGCGAAGGCTCTCCGCCGCCGTCGTTACGCTCAGGTTCAGGCTGTCGAGCTGGTCGTGCGCGGCCGCTGCTTCGGCGTAGTCCTCATCCAGCGTCGCAATCAGCTTGCGCTGCGTGTTGCTGAGTGTTGTGCGCGCCACATCGCGGCTGATCTCGCTCTGGCGAACGCGGTCGCGCGTCGCAAACCAGTCCCACACGGGAATGTCCAGCGTCACGCTGGCGGAGTAGCCCAGGTTGTGGCTTCCGTCCATGCCCTTGGTCGCAAACTGCGCTGCGTCAATTCCGTATGTGTAGTTCAACGCCAGGTCCGGAAGATACGCGGCACGCGCGGCAAAGACATTCAGGTCGGCCAGATGCGTGCTTGCCAGTGCGCTCGCCAGCTCAGGATTGTGCTTGCCCAGCGCGGCCTCCACGTCGGCGCGCGCAGGCACCGTGGGCGGCGCATCAGGCACAACCAGCGTGTACGGCGTGCGCGGATCGGCAAACAGCAACACCGCAAGCTCGAGCCGCGCGCGTTCGGCCTCCAGACGCGCATCCGCCAGGTCGCGGTCGCGCTGCTGCTGTTGAAGCTGCGCCTTCACCACGTCTGCGTGTGCAACCTCGCGCGCCGTCTCGCGCTGCTGGGTCAGGGTGGTCAGGCTTGCCGCCTCGCTGGCCGCGCGCTCGGCGACGCTCACCTTGCGCCCAGCGGCCGACGCCGTATAGAAGAGCCCGGCCACGCTAGCCAGCAGCCCGCGTTGCGCAACCTCAAGCTCCGCCGTGGCAACCGCCAGCGCGGCAGACGCATGACCCAGCGCGTTGATCTGTTGCGCGCCGATGGTCTCGTTCACCTGCCCCTGGCTCATGTACTCATGCACTGCATTGTTGGCGATAAACCGCGGACTGGAGCTGATCGCCGGGGATCCCACGCCAACTCCACTCGGCCCCACCACGGGCTGCGTGTAGAGGTACTGGTTGTGATACTCCACGCTGGGCAGCAGCGCAGAGCGCGCGATCGAGCGGTCGAGCGCAGCGTTGCGGCTGGCCGCCGCCGCCGCCGCGAAGGCCGGCTCGTTGCTGCGCGCGCGCGCAATCGCATCGTCCAGGCTGATGGCAGCGGGCGACGGAAGCGCAGCCTGTGGCGCAGCCACTGTCGCACCCTGCTGCTGAACGGCCACCGTAGCCGGTTGCTGGGCAAAACCCGCCGTCGCCAGTGTCGCCAGACATGCAAGCTGCAGCAGGCGCTTGCGCATGTGCGGATGTATCCATCGTGCGTGAAGAAAAGGCATAAGGCTCAATCAGTACCGTTCCGGCAAAACAAGATGCACACCGGCCGTCCGTTGCTCCCAGTGTAACCGTGCCGGCGCGGGCTTTTAGAGCATTTTTGGAATTGCTATATAGACCAGTTTTGTTTGTCATTCCGTAGCGAAGCGGAGGAATCTGCTTTTGCTCGCTCCACAACGGACTACACCATTACCGAAAATGCTCTAGTTCGGGCTTGAGGAGTGCTTCCCGTCGCTCCAAGTCTAACTGTGCCAGCACGGGCTTAAGCAAAGATTAAGGCAGAAGTGGAAGAGTAGATTGAATCCTGATGAGAGTCCTGGTCGTTGAAGATGAAGTCCGGCTCGCCAACAACATCGCCGAAGCCCTGCGCCAGCGCTGCGGCTTCGCAGTGGACTGCGCCGAAAACGGCACGGACGGGGCCGCGCTCACCGAGTTCAAGCACTACGACCTCCTTCTGCTCGACCTCATGCTCCCCGGTCTCGATGGCCTCAGTATTGTGCGCCAGGTGCGCCGCCGCAAGGACATGACCCCCATCCTCATCCTCACCGCGCGCGACCAGCCGGCGCAGGTCGTCGAGCTGCTCAACGCCGGGGCCGACGACTACCTCGCCAAGCCATTCGATCTAGGCGAGCTGCTGGCCCGCGCCATGGCCCTCATCCGCCGCGGCAAGGGCGCCGCGCAGCCTGTCCTCACCGTAGGCCGAATCAGCCTCAATACCGTCGAGCAGACCGTGCGCTGCGCCGGCGAACTGATCGACCTCTCCCCGACCGAGTACCGCCTGCTCGAGTATCTGATCTTCCGCCCCCGCGCCATCGTCTCCGCCCGCGAACTCCTCGAGCATCTCTACGACTACAACTGGCAGCACCACTCCAACGTCATCGAGGCGCACATCTCCAACCTGCGCAAAAAACTCCGCGCCGTGGGCGAAGAGACATCCATCGTCACCTTGCGCGGACGAGGTTATCGCCTGGAAGCGCCGGAGCGGCAGCTATGAAATCCGCGGCGATAAAGACGCATTCGCTCAGCCGTCAACTGATCGGCGGAGTTCTGCTGGCCGAGATGCTCTGCGCCGCGCTCTTCTCCGCCGCCGCCATCGGCCACGAGATGCATGGCCGCCGCCGAGCCTTCGACGTCATGCTGCATGGCTTCGCCGACTCGCTGCTGGGAGCGGTGCGCGACGCCGAAGACCCCGAGGACAATGTCGCCGTTGACCCCACCGAGCTGGTCCTGCCCCCGCAGGATGTCTACGAGGTGCTGAGTCCCTCCGGCCGCGTGCTGGGCCACTCGCCCGGTTCGTCCGCCGCTCTGCTGGCTGAGCTGGGTGCTCCGCACGCTCCCGGCTACTTCAACTTCACGTTCAATCGAGAGCACTACCGTGCGCTCCGCTTCGACGGAGTGCGCGTCATCGACCGAGAAGAGAACGGTGGAGTTCGCCGCCCGGTCACGGTCCTCTACGCCGGCCCCACCCGATTCCTGTGGCATGAGGCCGTCGAGGCGGTGCAATTTTACCTCGTCGCAAGCGCTCTGCTGTTGGCTGTCACCGGAATCGCGCTGGTCTGGTTCCTGCGCCGCCGTCTCTCGCCGCTGCAGGAGCTTGCCGCCATAGCAGGCCGTGTCTCTGCGCGCTCCTGGGAGTTTGTCCCGCCCGCCACCGTCCTTCGCACCACAGAGCTTGCGCCCATCGCGCTCTCCATGGAAGAGCTGCTGAAGGGGCTGCAACTGGCCTTCGAACGCCAACGCCGGCTCACCGGAGACGCCGCGCACGAGCTGAAAACCTCCATCGCCGTATTGAAGTCCAGCCTGCAACTCCTGTCCATGGTGCCGCGAACGGCGGAGCAGTACGAGGCTGGACTGGAGGGCCTCCTGCTCGATTCCGAGCGCATGGAAGAACTCGTCAGTCGAATGCTCACGCTGGCGCGGCTGGAAGAGGCCCCCGTGGAACTGAGCGAGTCCTGCGAACTGCAATCGATCGTCTGCGACGTCGCGGAGCGTCTGCGCCCGCTCGCCGAGCTGAAACAAGTTGTGTTGGGTGTCAGCGTGGAAGAGTCGTGCGTCGTCGCCATGCCTGCCGGCGACGCGGATCTGCTCTGTTCGAGCCTGCTCGTAAACGCCTTGCAGCACAGCTCCCCCAACCAGCGCGTCTCAGTCCTTGTGCAGGCGCTTGGTGGAGTCACCGAGCTGCGCGTAGTGGATCAGGGAGATGGCATTCCCGCCTCCGCGCTGCCTCATGTCTTCGAGCGATTCTTCCGCGCCGATCGCTCGCGCAGCCGGGTTAGCGGTGGAGCAGGCCTCGGCCTCTCCATCTGCAAGGCCATCGTCGAGCGCGCAAACGGAACCATCCACATCGAGAGCGCCGTGGGAACGGGCACCGAGGTCACGGTGACCCTCCCCGCCCGGCAAAACTCAGCGCAAAACTGAAAACGTCTTCCGCACAACACGGAAGACGTTTCAGCGAAACAATTTCCCTTAGCTCCGCGCGCCGATCAGACGTGTTGCACGGCCTGCGCCAGGTGGCTCAGCGTGCTCTTTGCGTCGCCGTAGAGCATGTTGGTATTGGACTTGAAGAACAACGGGTTTTCCAGCCCGGAGAAGCCGCGTCCCTGGCCGCGTTTCAGCACGATGACGCTCTTCGCGCGGTCCACTTCCAGAATCGGCATTCCCGCAATCAGCGAGTTCGGATTGTCGCGCGCGTCGGGGTTCACCACGTCGTTCGCGCCGATCACCACGGCCACGTCGGTCGACGGAAACTCCGGGTTGATCTGCTCCATCTCGTAGAGTTGCGAGTACGGCACGTTGGCCTCGGCCAGCAGCACGTTCATGTGTCCCGGCATGCGTCCGGCCACCGGATGAATGGCGTACTTCACGGTGACGCCGCGCGACTCCAGCAACTCGCCCAGCTCGCGCACGGCGTGTTGCGCCTGCGCGGTGGCCAGTCCATAGCCGGGAACGAAGATCACGCGGTTGGCAAATGCAAGCTGCATCGCCGCGTCGTCCAGCGATATCTCGCGCATCTCTCCGCCCGCCTCCGCCGACGCCTCTGCGATCACCGAGCCGAATCCGCCGAACAGCACATTCGTGATCGACCGGTTCATCGCCTTGCACATCAGCACCGACAGGATAAATCCGGAGAACCCGTCCAGCGTTCCGGCGATGATCAGCACGTTGTTGCCCAGCACGAATCCTGTTGCCGCCGCGGCCAATCCCGCGTAGCTGTTCAACAGCGACATCACCACCGGCATGTCCGCCGAGCCGATCGGGATCACCAGCATCACGCCGAAGACGAACGCCACGCCCAGCATCGTGTAGAACGCCGCGATCACCGCCGGGTGCATCCAGAAGTAGACGAAGCTGCCCGTCATGACCAGAAAGATGACCAGGTTGATCGCGTTCTGCCCGCGGAACTGGATCGGCTTGCCCGGGATGGTGCCGTGCAGCTTGCCCGCAGCGATCAGCGATCCCGTGGTGGTCAGCGCGCCCAGCATCACTTCAAATCCCAGTGCGCCGCGCGTCACCACGCCCATCTCCGCGCCGTGGATGATGAACTCGCCCACGCCGACCAACGCCGCCGCCAACGCTCCAAAGGCGTGCGACAGCGCGGTCCGTTGCGGCATCGAGGTCATGGGAACGAACAGCGCCATCCATATGCCGATGATGGAGCCGATGGTCAGTCCCACCAGAATCCATCCCCAGGTCATGATGTGCGTGCCAATCAGCGTGCCCACGATGGCCATGAACATTCCGCCCTCGGCCATGAACATGCCGCGCCGCGCCGTCTCCGGGTGGGACATGCCCTTCAGCGCGAGTACGAACAGAATCGAAGCAATCAGGTAGGTCGCTTCCATGAAATAGGTAGTGAGGCTCATTTGGACGCCTCCGCGGCAGGCGTCTTCTTGCCCTCGTCCTTCCGCTTGCCGAACATCTTCAGCATGCGGTCGGTGATGCCAAATCCGCCGACCACGTTGATGGTGGCCGTGGTCACGGCGACACAGCCCAGCATGTGTGCCACATGCGAGGTGCCCGCCCCGGCCAACACCAGCGAGCCGATCAGCGATATGCCGCTGATGGCGTTCGTGGCGGACATCAACGGAGTATGCAGCAGCGGCGGTACGCGGCTGATGACCTGGTAACCCAGGAACGCGGCAAGCGCGAAGACGTAGACCGAAGCGATCAGAACTGCAGGATTCATAGGCCTCTCGGGTGTATTACGAAACTTGTTTGCTGCCCGCCGCTGCTTCCAGTGCTGAAGCCACGCGCGGGTTGACGACCTTGCCCTGATGGGCCACACAGGAGCCGAGTAGAATCTCGTCCTCCATGTTGAGCTTCAGCGCTCCGTCCTTCACGATCAGTGCCAGAAAGTTACTGATGTTGCGCGAGTAGAGCTGGCTGGCGTGCCCCGGTACGGCGGTCGCCAGGTTCAGCGGAGCAAGCAGAGTCACGCCGTTGATCACCTGTGTCTCGCCCGGCTTCGTCAGCTCGCAGTTTCCCCCGCCCGCCGCTGCCAGGTCGATCAGCACCGTGCCCGGACGCATGTTCTCCACCGCGTCATGCCGTAGCAGCAGCGGCGAGCGGCGTCCCGGAACCTGCGCCGTCGTGATAATCACGTCCGCCGTCTTGGCCGTCTTGGCGATCAGGTCGCGCCCGCGATCCAGAGCCTCTTCGCTCAGCTCCTTGGCGTACCCGCCCTTGTCCTCGGTGGCAAGTCCGCCCAGGTCCACATCCAGGAACTTCGCGCCCAGCGAACGCACCTGCTCGCCCGCGGCGGCGCGAACGTCATACGCCTCCACCACGGCGCCCAGCCGTCGCGCGGTGGCGATCGCCTGCAGGCCCGCAACTCCCGCTCCGATCACAAAAACCTTCGCCGGAGCAATCGTCCCCGCCGCCGTCATCAGCATGGGAAAGAGGCGAGGCAGCGTGTCGGCGGCCAGAATCACCGCCTTGTACCCCGCCACCGTGGCCATCGAAGACAGCGCGTCCATCGCCTGCGCGCGTGTGATGCGAGGAACCAGCTCGACGGCAAACAGCGTGACCCCAGTCTCAATGGCAGGAACCAGCGCCGATGGCTCATCCAGCGGCCGCATAAACCCGATCACTACGCAGCCCGGCTTGATCTTTCTCTGGTCATCGGCCGCCGGCGCGTTCACCACGGGCAGAATGTCTGCCGAGCCAAGCAGCCCCGCGCGGTCGGTCGCCAGCGTCGCACCGGCCTCGGCGTACGCCTCGTCACGGATGCCCGACTTCAATCCCGCGCCGGCTTCCACCACAACCTCAAGGCCACTCGCAATCAGCTTCTTTACGGAGTCGGGAAGCAGCGCAACACGGGTCTCTCCTACGGCTGCTTCCTTCAAAATAGCAAGGCGCAAGACATTTCCTCCAAGCCGGTCGGGCTCGCACGTTTCATCCGCCCATCACGGGCCGGTTTCAGATGTTTTGCTCAATACCGGCGTGAGCTTCCAGCCGGTTGCAAGGTTGCAGTTCCTATTCTAACAATACTCCCGGCGCCTGGGTTGGGCCGTCGCACGAGGCTGCCCAATACGGCGTGATTCCCAGCAATACCGATCTTAACACCCAGTCTAGCCGCACCCCTCCCCCGCTGAATGTGACAAATATCACCGTTGCCATGCCCACCCCCAGCGATCCGGCTACCCCAGGCCTCGATTTTAAGACCTGGGGGTTTTCCCGGCCCCAACCGATAACCCCGTCATCCCGACCGGAGGCGAACCACCCCAAACAATCGTCATCCCGACCGGAGCACGCAGCCTATACTCGTCATCCCGACCGGAGCAACGGACGGCCTCATCGTCCGTTGCGCAGTGGAGGGACCCCCGCATTTCGCTTTTGTTTGTTCTTGCCGTTGCCTGTTCTTGCCGTTGTTTGTTCTTGCCGTTGCCTGTTCTTGCCGTTGTCTGTTCTTGCCGTTGTCTGTTCTTGCCGTTGTCTGTTCTTGCCGTTGTCTGTTCTTGCGGTTGTCTGTTCTTGCGGTTGTCTGTTCCTGCCGGGTGCCCTAGGCGCCTCGCATTTGGGCACCTGGGAGAGCACAGACCTTGGCAGTCCGGTTTTGCTCTTCCTCGACATCTGTTGAGATTCGTTCAACGGCGGCTAGCCCGAGCGGCGCGTTGGATGGGGCGGGGGTAGTGTTGTTCGCATTCGCCACTGGCGCGGCATTGCTCGTCATTACCCTTGCATTGCCGGGAGCCCTGACGACGTCGTCCGATCCGTTCATTGGGCCGCCGTACATATTGATTGTGGCCGTCTCGTCGGGGTCGGCGTCCGCGGGCGCCACGGTAGCGGTGATCTTGGTTGAGTCGACGACGGTTACGTCGGACAGCGTCAGGGACCCGGCATTCACGCCAACGGCGATCTGGGTCGCGAAACAATTTGAAGGGGCGTTGGCCGGAGTGGTGTAGCCGGTCCCCATGATGGTGATGGGGTAGGTCTGTCCTGCGATCCATGTGCTGGGGTCTATGGTCGCCATGGTTGGAGTGGGGCAGGGCGGCTGACGAACACCAGTATCAACGCAATAAGCTTGTTTCGATTCTACATCGATAGTCTTCGCGTTCGCGGGATCGGAAGAATTAGAGCGCGTCCAGTGTAGAGAAGAGCCTAGGGTGTAAAGATTACTTGCTAATGGGAACAAACTTCGAGACTGGTATGGACATGTCCCTCTCTATCGGCGCACCGCCTGGATTCTTCTGAATCAAGACAGCGTCGACCGACTGCCCGTCCCATGTAATTGAGCGAACATTGTTGTAGTCGCAGTTTGCTGCACCCGTGCAAACATTTTCCGCGCCGACGAGTCGATAGATCGTAGTTTGCGGACGGTCAGTGATGCCAATTGGCATCGTCACTAGGATAAGGCTTATATATCCATCACGTACATCTGCAAATACAACCTTCCTCGAATCTGCCGACCAAATAAAGCCCGATACAGACTTGTTATTATCGTTTTCATCTTCGCCGTCTGTGCATACCGCTAGTAGAGGGTACACTTGTACGCCCTCATCGCTGCGTCCTATATGCCTAGGCGTGTTGTCCCAATAACCGCATGTGTTCTCCTCGTGTGTCTTCATTGTGTCGTAGACCGTGAATGATTTTTCATTGAAGCCATCGCTATGAGGTGGATACCAATTCTCGTAGAGGATGAAGCGCCGGTCAGGCGAAATGGATGGATCGTAAATAAAGCCACCATCAATTTCCTTTCCGAGTTTCAAGTCGACTACGCTAAACATTTGTGTCATTCCGTTATAGTCACCAACGATAATTGCTTTGTCATTTGGAGCACGAGAGATTGAGTCAATTTGAGCGTAATTATCAAGTCTTACAATTTGTGTTTTCTCGCTTTTGTAACTGATGCTCAGGGAGTATGTATGATCCGATGGCGAGAAAGGCAGAAGATCGATATTCCAATCAGCGTCATGCCAATAAACCTCCGGCTGTAGAGATGGGTAAAACCCGCTGGATGGACTTACAGACCTTACTTCAGCCGCTTCGATATGCGTAACCACAGAGCGAATCTCGATGTTAGCCTTTTGAGCCTTTTTTGCTTCCAATGCAGGATCCACAGTGTCGGATTGTGTATAAGCAGAGAGGAAAGCGTGAGAACCAATGACAACCAGACAAATCAGTTTTAGTACTTTCCCGCTTGATATAAGTGTTGTATGTAATTTCATTTCAGTTCTCCTCTCAAGTTGCTTATTTCATGGTGTCGGATGTATAGAAGTTACCAAGGTCTTGAAATGTGTTAGGACTCCAATGACAATCCGGTGAAGATGTGTAGCTGTCTACATGACCATTTGCAGTACCGAACGTGCTTTGGTCACTACATTTTTGGCATTTGTCTGCAACTGTTTCAGAATATTTTGTGGTATTAGTATCAGCGGCGAGGTTGAGTCTATCCTGACAACTGAGGGGAATAACATTCGAGAGGGAGACTGGATTCAAATTATTATCCACGGGCATAGCCGCAGACTGCTCATTTACAAGTGGGATAGAGCAGGAAGCAGTAACAGCGGTCACAACCTTAAATGTGTTTCCATAAGCCCCTTTCCCAACAGGCGTATACCCAATTGCTCCTGCAGGCCATGTTACTTTGCCACCGAACTCTGTACTTTTACATAATGATTGCTTACTGCCTAGAGCCGGGCCAGAAGCGGCGGCATTTTTCAGGATTCCATTTGAGATCGAAACCCCGGTACCATTTATCCACGCTGCGGCGACGAAGTCGGATTTCAACGTAATCGCTTTGATTGTACAAGAGTTGTCTATAGTATAGGCCGTCACTTCGGCTCCTATACAATCACTTGCAATTTCGTTCGGAACATTATATTGAGTGAATCGGACTTTCTTAAAGTAAGTCCAGAACGTGGACAGTGTATAAGTTGGAACTTTTACTGATTGTGCAGATGTAGTACCAGGAACGCTCGCATTCCAGGTTCCGTCTTGCATTTTGACGTATACGTCGGGTGGAACGCTTGTAAGGTCTAGCTTGAGCGTAGGAGACCCAGGAGTTTGATTTTTAAAAACCTGAGTATAGATGCCGTTGATTCCGTGAAAGTTTAGGGTCAGGTCGCCTTTTGTTCCGGTGGGCGCGGTCAACTTGACCGTGACTAGACCATCCATAATATCTCTTGTGTCCGTTACGACTGCTTTGAGATTGTCGATCTGCGCGGTAGCTGTCGCCGCGAACGGCGCGCCGGAGGGGGGCGGGACTAGTGTTGTTCGCATTCGCCACTGGCGCGGCATTGCCCACCATTGCCCTTGCAGTGCCGGGAGCCCTGACGACGTCGTCCGATCCGTTCATTGGGCCGCCGTACATATTGATTGTGGCCGTCTCGTCGGGGTCGGTGTCCGCGGGCGCCACGGTAGCGGTGATCTTGGTTGAGTCGACGACGGTTACGTCGGACAGCGTCAGGGACCCGGCATTCACGCCAACGGCGATCTGGGTCGCGAAACAATTTG
>Ga0302267_10002276_pt1 | contig 23388 bp, 14 predicted proteins | sample III_Bog_E1_3_FD_194555 | JGI IMG/M metagenome (GOLD analysis project Ga0302267, IMG submission 194555) | Peat permafrost microbial communities from Stordalen Mire near Abisko, Sweden - III_Bog_E1_3 | ecosystem: Environmental > Terrestrial > Soil > Wetlands > Peat | place: Sweden: Abisko...
GGGTGGATCCCTGGCGCACCGGTGCCCGCGCGCGTATGGTGCGCGGCGAATGGTTCCTTACGAGATCCGCGCCGCCCTGCCCGGGGATGAACCGCAGCTCCTCCGCTGCGCGCGGCACCTCGACTCGGTCAACCTCCCCGACGACCGCACCGCCATCCACGAGATCGTCGAGGCCAGCCACAAGAGCTTCAACGGCGACATCACCGACCCGCGCCTGCGGCAGTACGTCTTCGTCCTCATCGACCGCGCCCGGGAGCTGATCGTGGGCACGTCGATGATCTTCGCCCAGCTCGGCCGGCGCGGCGCGCCCTACATCTTCTTCGACGTCCTCGACGAGGAGAAGTACTCGGCCACCATCGAGCGCCACTTCCACCACACCGTGCTGCGCATCGGCTACTCGTACGACGGCCCCACCGAGATCGGCGGCCTGGTGCTGATGCCCGAGTACCGCCTCGCCACCGAGCGCCTCGGGACGATGATCTCCTACGTGCGCTTCCTCTACCTGGCCGCGCACCCCACCGCCTTCCAGGACGAGGTCCTCGCGGAGCTGATGCCCCCGCTCCAGCCCGACGGGACCAGCCACCTGTGGGAGGCCGTGGGCCGGCACTTCACCGGGATGAGCTACGCCGAGGCGGACAAGCTCTCCAAGAAGAACAAGGAGTTCATCAAGGCGCTCTTCCCCGAGGGCATCATCTACGCGAGCGTGCTGCCGCAGGACGCCCAGGCGGTGATCGGCAAGGTGGGGACCTCGACCCGCGGCGTGGAGAAGCTGCTGCGGCGCATCGGCTTCCGCTACGCGCACCGCGTGGACCCGTTCGACGGAGGGCCGCACTTCACGGCGCCGATGGACGAGATCTCGCTGGTGCGGGAGACGCGGCGGACCGTCGCGACGCGGCCCCTGGCGCCGGGCGGCGGCGACAAGCGCGCGCTCTGCGCGGTCGAGATGAGCGAGGCGCCCTACTTCCGCGCGGTGATGGCGCCGGTCCGGAGCGAGGGCGGCGGCGTCTCGGTGGGAGCCGCCGCCTGGGAGCTGCTGGGGTTGCGGGAGGGTGGGGCGGTGACGGTGCTGGGGATCGACTAGGACCCTGGTCATCCCGGGGCACGCCGTGGGCTGCGCGAGAGCGTCCCGCGACCCCGGTGAGGGAGGCGAGGGCCAGCGCGTGGACCGAGTGGTACATCGAGGGTGATGGGTGCGGTGGCGCCTCCATTCCTCCGTAGATCCCTGCCGGTGAGAATATCCACGTGAAGGGTGAGCCATGACCTACCGAACCCCTCCGCTCGATCGCCTCTACCTCTGCCCGGGTTGCAGCTCTCCCGAGCGCGCGCCGCTCCAGGGTGGAAACGTCACCTGTTCTCGTTGCCGCACCCCGCACGCACTGCCCGACCGGCGCGCGCTCCCGGTCAATCCCCGCGCCCTGGAGGTGCTTCCCCACGACCCGGCGCGACTCCAGTACCTGCGGAGCCAGGATGGGCGCCCCCGGCAGGTGCCGCCCACGCTCCAGTCGGTGCTGGGCGGGATGAACGTCCAGCCAGGGCGCGAGCAGGAGGCGATTGCCATCTGGCAATCCCTGCGCGCGCGTGCGCAGCAGGGGGACGTCGCCGCCAGCGAGGACCTGACGATGCTGACGCTGCTCCTCGGGCAGCTGCCGGCGACGCAACAGCACCCGGCGCTCGAAGAAGCCCTGGGCGAGAGCGCGGTCGACGCGGCGGTGCTGCCGCGCCACCGGCAGGAGCAGCTCGGCCGCCTCGCGCGCCGGGCGATCGGACGCGGCGATCGCGCGCGCGCCGGGCAATACCTGGCGTGGATGGTGGCGGGGGCCCCCGATCTGGAGATGGACAGCGAGGCGCGCGTGTCGGCGGCCATCGTCGCCACGTTCGATCGCGACGGGGGACGAGCGCTCGCCCTGCTCGGCCCGCGGAAGGACACGATCCCCATCGACGACTCGATGGACGCTCTCGCGTCGGTGTTCCGCGCCAACGCATACGAGATGCTCGGCGAGCCGGGGACCGCGGCGCACACCCTCCGCGAGCTCCCCGACCCGCAGCTGCTCGGGCGCGTGATGGGGCAGTTCCCGGCGCTCGCGCTCTGCGCGCAGTCGGGGCCGGCGTACGCCGCTGCCACCACCGCGGAGGCGGCCAAGCGCGCGGCCTCCAGCGCGGGGAGCATCGGCACCCTGACCGGCGGCATCCTCGCCTTCACGGGGCTCGTGCAGATCCCCTTCGGCCTGATGCACGGTGGAGGGGCGAACCTGGTGATCGGCGCGGCCTTTGCCGTCGCCGGCGTCACCGTCGTCGTCCGCGCCCGCGCCAAGGGGAAGCACGCCGCCTGGCTGCGAACGAACGGCGTCCCGCTCACGGCCCGCATCGTGAACGCCCAGCCCACCGGCACGCGCATCAACGGCGTGCCCGTGTACCGGTTCACGCTGCAGGTGGCGGGGCCCCAGGGACCGTACGCGGCGACCTTCGAGAAGCTGGTCCCGGAGCACCAGGTGGCCATGCTTCTCGGCGGGGAGGCGCGCGTGCGGGCGAACCCGAGCCATCTGGCCGAGGTCATCCCGGAGGAGTGAGCCTCACGGGCACACCCTGGTGCGCAGCCACCCCGCTGCGTCCCCAGGCGGCGCCCTCACCGCCGCTTGAACGCGGCGATCATGGCGAGGAGCCGATCGCGCAGGGGGGCGATGTCGCGCTCGTCCTGCGCCTCGAGCGCGGTGCGGAACAGGGCGAGGAGCTTGCTCTGGGCGGCGTTCCCCTGGCGCGGCTCCCCTCACCCGATCCCACCCGTCCGCCGGGGCGCCCGCTTCGGGCGATCCTGCGCACGGCTCACCGACGCACGCGCACCGTCCGTCGTCCCCTGCCTCGTAGGACCGTCCCCCGGCCCGGGAACGCTGACCGCGTGCAAGGGACACTCACCGCTACGCTGGGACCGTCGTCCGCGCTCAGCGTTCACCGTCCGCTGGTACAATGACGACTGTCCGCTGGGCAGGGACCGTCGTCCGCGGCCAGTGTTCACTGACCCTCGCGCAGGGACCGTCGTCCCTGGCGAATGTTCACTGTCCCTCGCGCAGGGACCGTCGTCCCTGGCCAATGTTCACTGTCCCCTGCGCTGGGACCGTCGTCCGCGACCAGGGGACGGCGCTCACGCGCAGAATGACGACTGTCCGCTACGCGGGGACCGTCGTCCGCGGCCGATGGTCACTCACCCCCGCGGAGGGACCGTCGTCCGCGGCCGATGTTCACTCACCCCCGCGGAGGGACCGTCGTCCGCGGCCAAAGATGACCAACATCGGCGAATTTCGCGGCAATTCCCGGCTTTCGGCGCGCGGCGAGAGCGTAGAGGATGCAAACGCGTACCGGCGAGCCAGTACTCCGCGGCGCCATCGTCGCGCAGGACAAAATCGATAGGCTTACGGGCGTCGCAGCCTCTCCCCCGAGACCGGCCGGCGCCACCCTCGAGGCCGACGCCATCGTGACCCTTCCTCCGACGCCCCGCGAAGCCAAGGCGGGCGGGCGTCTACTGCGGCCCGCTCTGCGAGCAGAAGCCGTTGATGCACAGGTTGGTGCTGTCGCAGCAGTCGGCGGCCGTCGCGCACTTGTCCGAGAGCCCCGAGCAGGTGCTGTTGGGCGGCGTGTTCGAGCAGGTGAGCCCGCCGTCCCCCGCCTCGCAGTAGCCGTTGCAGCACTGATCGCCGCTCACGCAGCTCGTGCCGTCGGCCTGGCAGGGGTCGAGCGTCCAGAAGCCGCGCGCGTTGCCGGCGAGGATCTCCTGCGCCGGCAGGTAGAAGGCAGGGTGGCTCCCGTCGACGCCGGCGCCCTGGCTGAGGTCGACGGCGGCGACCCAGAGCTTCTTGGGGGTGATGTTGGTGATGAGGTTGACGCCGCGCGGGTCGCTGCAGAACGAGCCGATGGTGGCCACGCTGCCGTACATGCGCCGGCTGGTGAAGACCACCCAGGCATAGCCACCGGAGGCGACGGGGTTGACGGTGGGCTCGTAGTTGACGTCGACGTCGTCGCTGTGGTCGTCGTTGAGGGTGCCCGTCGCGGGCGAGGTCGTCTTGCCGCAGGCGTCGCTGCACGCCACCCCGGACGCCGCCGCGAGCTTGGGCAGGTAGCCCTTGCCGTTGAGGTTGTCGAGCGGCGTGACGGCGGCCGGGCCGCCGAGGCTCGTCCAGTAAATCTGCGACCGGGCGCCCGACCGGGTGACGAGGCTCCCGGCGCCGTCGCACAGGCTGGCCACGGTCTGGTCCTCGAACACCACCGACTTGCTGTCCGGGAAGAACGCCGGCCACCCGGGCTGCGCCGGAGCGGTGCCCTGGGCGACGAGCGTGAGGCCGCTGAAGGTGCTCGTCGCCTTGGCGAAGCCCATCACGTAGAGCCCCTGCTGGAGCACCAGCGGCGCCGGCCCGGCCAGCGGGTTGAAGACCACCATCGTGCCGTCCGGCGAGAACGCGGGCTGACCGAGGTTGGTCGCGGTGAGCCCGGTGGGCGTGATCGGCGTCGGATCCGCGGGCAGCGGGAGGAGGGAGCCCGAGGCCGTCAGCGCCAGCGATCCATCCGGATACACGGCGGGGAACTCCGAGCCGTTGGCGAGCACGTGCTCGGTGTTGCCGGCCGGGGCCAGGTCGTACGCCGAGCTCGTCCCGTAGCTGTCTCCGTGCTGCACGACCAGGCGCGAGCCGCTCGCGGCGACCGAGTGGCAGACGCGGCACCCGCTGGTCAGGGTGTTGGTCCCGGCCGCCAGCTTGGGCGCGGTGTCGCCGGCGTGAATCGAGAGCACGGCCCCGCCGAACTCGCCGTTGCCGCCCACCGCGCCGGTGAAGTTCTGCGCGAGCTGGGTGCCATACGAGTTGTAGTAGATGGTCCCCGAGAGCCGCGCCTCGGCGATGGTGTACGTCTGGGTGATGGGGCCATAGGCGACACCCCCCTTGGCCACGGTGAGCCCCACCGTGAGCTGGTCTGCGGCGCCCCCGGCGGTATTGGTCGCCATGTCCCACACGTCCTGGGGGAGGGGCATGCGGATGAACTTGCCACCCGTCGTCGTGAGGATGGCCGGGCGCCCGAAGGTCCCGGTGTACGCGAACGAGCCGGTGGTGGTCTTCAGCGTGACCTGGATCGCGTCCGCATCCCCCGTCGTCCATGTCCACATCAGCAGCGGCGCCGGCAAGCCGCGCGGCCACACCGTCTTGTCGTAGGGGTAGAGGAAGGTGAGCCCCTGCGTCGCGCCGTTGCTGGTGGGAGCCCCGAGCGCGGTGAGCGTCGCCGGGTCGGTGACCGCACCGCCGAGCCCCTCGCCGCCGACGCCGCCGACGCCGCCGCCTGCGGTCAGCTGACCCACGGTGGTGGGGACCTGCCCCATCTCGCCCGCGGTCGGACCGTTCTGCGAAGCGGTGAGCTTGACCAGCACCTGCCGCGCCACCGTCTTGCCGTTGAGCCCGGCCGACACCGTCACCAGACCGCCGGTGGTCCCCGTGGGCGCGAAGGTGGCAGTGCTCGACGGGCCTGCCGGGATGGTCCCCACATTGCCCTTGTCGACCCCCCACCCGGCGCCGATCGGCTGACCGTTGAGCGTGGCCGTGTACTTGACCGTCGGCGTGGTCTGCCCCGCGGCGACGGTGATGGTCTGGAGCGCGCTCGGCTCCACGTCGAGGCCCGCCACGGCGCCGCCGGTGCCGCTGCTGGTGCCCGATGAGCCGACCAGCGTGAGGCTGCTGCCTCCGGTACCGCCGGTCCCGCTGCCGCTCCCGCCGGTCCCGCTGCCGCCTCCGGTCCCGCCGTGCGCGGTGCCCGTGGTGACCTTGCCGCCTCCACACGCGGCAGCGAGGCCGGCGGTGCAGAGCGCGAGCCCGAGGACCGTGCCGAAGCGTGAAGCTCGTACCATCATCAGGGAACGATAGGGCCTGCCGCGAGCGCACGGCAAGCGCGACGCGGCCTCACTGCGGGCCGCTCTGCGAGCAGAAGCCGTTGATGCAGAGGTTGGTGGTATCGCAGCAGTCGGCGGCGGTCGTGCACTTGTCCGAGAGGCCCGCGCAGGTGCTGTTGGGCGGGGTGTTGGAGCAGACCAGCCCGCCGTCGCCGGCCTCGCAGTAGCCGTTGCAGCACTGGTCGCCGGTCATGCAGGTGGTGCCGTCGGCCTGGCAGGGGTCGAGCGTCCAGAAGCCGCGCGCGTTGCCGGCGAGCAGCTCCTGCGCGGGCAGGTAGAAGGCCGGATGACTGGAGTCGGTGCCCGGCGCCTGGCTGAGGTCGATGGCGGCCACCCAGAGCTTCTTGGGGGTGATGTTCTGGATCAGGTCGACCCCGCGCGGGTCGCTGCAGAAGGGCGGGATGGTCGCCTCGCTCCCGTACATGCGCCGGCTGGTGAAGACCACCCACGCGTACCCGCCGGAGGCGACCGGGTTGACGGTGGGCTCGTAGTTCATGTCGACGTCGTCGCTGTGGTCGAGGTTCGGGCTCAAGCCCGCGGTGGGGTTGGCGGCGACCGAGTAGCTATCTGCCAGGCACGACAGGGTGCCGGGCGCGGGGAGCTTGGGCAGGTAGCCCTTGCCGTTGAGGTTGTCGAGCGGCGTCACGTCCGTCGGGCTCTTCAGGCTGGTCCAGTAGATCTGTGCGTACTGGCCCCCTCGGGTGCCGAGGTTCCCCTCGATGCCGACGCCGGTGACGGTCTGGTGGTGGTAGACGACCGATTTGCTATCGGGGAAGAACCCCGGCCACCCCGGCTGCGTCGCGGCGGGCTGGGCCGAGTCGTCGGCGACCATGGTCGCGCCGCTGAAGGTGGAGGTCGCCTTGGCGAAGCTCATCACCCAGAGCGTCTGGTTGGGCTTGGAGGCGAGGCCGCGGGGGTTGAACGCGATCATCGTCCCGTCGGGCGAGAACGCGGGCTCGCCCAGGTCGGGGAACACGCCGGCGAGCCCCGTGGGAGCGGTCGGCGGGGCGCCGGTCGGGAGCGGGAGGATCTGCCCCCCTTCGGTGAGCGCCAGCGAGCCGTCCGGGTACATCGCCGGATACTGCGCGATGTTGGTCATGATGGTCTCGGTCGCGGGGGTGGCCGAGAGGTCGTAGGCCGAGCTGAGCGACTCGTTGTTGCCGTCCACCACCACGAGGCGCGCGCCGCCGGAGGCGACGGCGTGGCAGACCCGGCACCCGGTGGGGCTCGTCGCGGCGGTTCCGGCGACGACCTTGGGAGCCGTGTCACCCACGTGGATCGAGAGGACCGCGGCCCCGAACATCTTGTTGCCGCCCACGGCCCCGGGGTAGTTCTGCACCAGCTGGGTGCCGTACGACTGGTAGTAGATGGTGCCCGAGAGCCGCGCCTCGGCGATGGTGTAGGTCTGGGTGATCGGCCCGTAGGCGACTCCCCCCTTGGCGACGGTGAGGCCGAGGGTGAGCTGGTCGCCCGCGCCGCCGGCGGTGTTGGTGGCCATGTCCCACACGTCCTGGGGAATGGGCATGCGGATGAACTTGCCCCCCGTCGTGGTCAGGATGGCCGGCCGCGCGAACGTCCCGGTGTACGAGAACGAGCCGGTGGTGGTCTTGAGGGTGATCTGGATGGCGTCTGCGTCGCCGGGGGCGGCAGCGCCGCCGGGCGGGGCCCACGTCCACATCAGCAGCGGCGCCAGGAGGCCGCGCGGCCACACCGTCTTGTCGTAGGGATAGAGGAACGCGAGCCCCTGCGCCGAGCCATTGCTGGTGGGGGCGCCGAGGGCCGCCTGGGTGGCAGGATCGGTGACCGCCCCGCCGAGCCCCTCGCCGCCGACGCCGCCGACGCCGCCGCCGGCGGTGAGCTGACCGACGGTGGTGGGGACTTGCCCCGTCTCGGACTGGAGGGGCCCGTTCTGCTGGGAGACGAGCTTGACCAGCACCTGCCGCTGCACCGTCTTGCCATTGAGCCCGGCAGAGACGGTGACCAGGCCGCCCGCGGTGCCGCTGGGGGCGAAGAGGGCAGTGCTCGCCGGCCCTGCCGGGATGGTGGCCACATTGCCCTTGTCGACCCCCCATCCGGCGCTGATGGGCTGGCCGTCGAGCGTGGCCGTGTACTTGACCGTCGGCATGGTCTGCCCCGCGGTCACGGTGATGGTCTGGAGGGCGCTCGGCTCCACGTCGAGGCCCGCCACCGCGCCCCCGGTGCCGCTGCTGCCGCTGCTGCCCGTCGAGCCGACCAGCGTCAGGCTGCTCCCGCCGTTGCCTCCGGTTCCGCTGCCGTTGCCTCCCGTTCCGGTGCCGTTGCCGCCGGCTCCGCCGCCTCCGGTCCCGCCGTGCGCGGTGCCGGTGGTGACCTTGCCGCCCCCGCAGGCGGCGGCCATGCCGGCGGTGCAGAGCGCGAGCCCGAGGACCGTGCCGAAGCGTGAAGCTCGTACCATCATGATGGAACGATACGGTGTGGCGAGAGCCCGCGGCAAGCGCGACCCGGCGCTCGGGTCAGTCGGGGAACGCTCTCGGGCGTTCCCCAGGATGACCGGTCGGGTGGGTGATCGCGGGGAAGGTGGGACCGCCGCTCACTGCGGAGCTTGCTGTGCGCAGAAGCCGTTGATGCAGAGGTTGGTGGGGTCGCAGCAGTCGGCGGCCGAGGCGCACTTGTCCGAGAGGCCCGAGCAGCTGCTGCCAGGCGGGGTGTTGGAGCAGACCAGCCCGCCGTCGCCGGCCTCGCAGTAGCCGTTGCAGCACTGGTCGCCGGTCATGCAGCTGGTGCCGTCGGCCTGGCAGGGATCGAGCACCCAGAAGCCTCGCGAGTTGCCGGCGAGGATCTCCTGCGCCGGCAGGTAGAACGCGGGATGGCTGGAGTCGACGCCGGCGGCCTGGCTGAGGTCGACGGCGGCGACCCAGAGCTTCTTTGGGGTGATGTTCTCGATCAGGTCGACGTGGCGCGGATCGCTGCAGAAGGGCGGGATGGTGGCGACGCTGCCGTACATGCGCCTGCTGGTGAAGACCACCCACACGTAGCCGCCGGAGGCCACGGGGTTGACCGTGGGCTCGTAATTCACGTCGACGTCGTCGCCGTGGTCGGGGCTGATGTTGCTGATCTCCCCGACGTCGTCCTCGCAGTACACGGTGGAGGGCGCCGCCAGCTTGGGCAGGTAGCCCTTGCCGTTGAGGTTGTCGAGCGGCGTCACCCCCGCGGCGCTGGTGGCGCTGGTCCAGTGGATCTGCGCCAGCGCGCCGCCGCGCGTGACGGGATCGGCGCCCGCGCCGTTGTTGCCGGCGGCGCTCTGGTGGTGGAAGACCATCGACTTGTTGTCCGGGAAGAACGCCGGCCAGGCGGGCGTCAGGCTGGTGCCGGTGTCGTCGACGACGGTGGTGCTGCCGGTGAAGGCGCCGGTCGCGACGGCGAAGCTCATCACCGTGAGCTGCGGGCCGACGCCGGAGTTGAAGGCCACCAGCGAGCCGTCGGGCGAGAACGCCGGCATCTCCGGGTCGGTGGGGAGGCCCGAGACGGGGAGCGGGGTGGCGTCGTTGGGCAGCGACAGGAGCAGGCCGTCCGCGGTGAGCATCCTCGAGCCGTCGGGGTAGATACCGGGGTACCACGACCCCTGGTTGGTCAGCGGGATCTCGGTCGCGCCGGTGGGGGTCAGCTCGTAGTCGGAGCGCGCGCTGTAGTTGCTGCCCTGGGAGACGACGAGCCGCGAGCCCCCGGCCGCGACCGAGTGGCAGACCCGACAGTCGGTGTTGTTCCCGGCGGTCAGCTTGGGCCCGGTGTCGCCGACGTGGATCGAGAGCACCGCGCCGCCGTACTGCCCGTTGCCCCCGACGGCCCCGCCCGAGTTCTGCGCGAGCTGGGTGCCGTAGGACTGGTAGTAGATGACCCCCGAGAGCCGCGCTTCGGCGATGGTGTACGTCTGGGTGATGGGCCCGTAGGCGACTCCCCCCTTGGCGACGGTGAGGCCCAGGGTCAGCTGGTCGCCCGCGCCTCCAGCGGTGTTGGTGGCCGCGTCCCACACGTCCTGCGGGATGGGCATGCGGATGAAGTTGCCCCCGGTCGTCGTGAGGATCGCCGGCCGCCCGAAGGTGCCGGTGTAGGAGAACGAGCCGGTGGTGGTCTTGAGCGTGATCTGGATGGCGTCGGCGTCGCCGGGCGTCCAGCTCCACATCAGCAGCGGCGCGAGGAGGCCGCGCGGCCACACGGTCTTGTCGTACGGATAGGTGAAGGTGAGGCCCTGCGACGAGGCGCTGCCCGCGGGCGCGCCGAGCGCGGTGAGCGTGGCCGGGTCGGTGACGGCGCCGCCCAGCCCCTCGCCGCCGACGCCGCCGACGCCGCCGCCGGCGGTGAGCTGACCGACGGTGGTGGGGACTTGCCCCATCTCGCCCGCGGTGGGCCCGTTCTGCTGGGAGACGAGCTTGACGAGCACCTGCCGTTGCACCGTCTTGCCGCTGGCCCCCGCGGTGACGGTGACCAGGCCACCTGCGGCGCCCGTGGGAGCGAAGACGGCCGTGCTCGCGGGGCCGGCCGGGATGGTGGCGACATTGCCTTTGTCCAGCCCCCACCCGGCGCTGATGGGCTGTCCGTTCAGCGTCGCGCTGTACGTGATGGTCGGCGTGGTCTGGCCGGCATTGACGGTGATGGTCTGGAGCGCGCTGGGCGCGACGGCGAGGCCCGTGGTCGAGCCTCCGTTCCCGGTGGAGCCCACGAAGGTGAGGCTGCTGCCCCCGTTGCCGCCGTTGCCGTTGCCCGCCCCACCGGCCCCCCCGGTGCCGCCGTGCGCGCTGCCGGTGGTGACCTTGCTGCCCCCGCACGCGGCGACGATGCCGGCCGTGGAGAGGGCGAGCGCGAGGACCGTGCTGAAACGGGAAGCTCGTACCATCATGATCGAACGATACGGCCTGCCGCAAGTGCGCGGCAAGCGTCACGGCTGCCGCCGGCGCTCGGTGGAGACGCGTCAGCGGCGGTGCTTCCGCTCCAGCGCGCGCACCCACGCGGGCTCGAAGACGCCGTCGACGCGCACGGAGTAGCGGAAGAACGGGTCCGGCAGGACGCCGTGATAATCCATGTCGTTGAACCAGTAGACGGGCGCCTGCACCACGGTGCGGCTCCCTCCCTCCGGGTCGACCAGATAGAGTCGCTTGTTGCCCCGGGGCGAGAACGAGATCGACTGCGCCACCGAGAGCGCCTGCCCCGGCTCGCTGTCCCGGTGCAGCGGCGCGTGATCGTTGGCCTCCAGGCCGAAGATCACCGCGCGGCCGATCTCCGTGAAGGGCAACCCCTCGACGAAGGCCACCGTGCGCGGGAACACCGCGCGCGCCTCCGCGCTGAAGCCCTTGCCAGCGCCGGAGTGCTTGTCCTCCCAGCGCTGGTTCTCGAGGAGGTGATAGGCGTGGCGCCAGGGCCAGTAGACCCCGTGGCGATAGAGCAGATAGCGCACCTGGGCGGGCGTGAGCGGGTGGTCCGTCTCGTCGCCGAAGGTGTACTCGCCGCGGCGATCGGGGTCGAGTGCGCCGGGATCCTCGGCGAGGGAGGCGAACCGGACGAACTCCTCCCGCGTGAAGCGCGCGATGACGTGGCCGTAGTCGAGGTAGGGATCGGCGTGGACCCAGGGGGCGACCACGTTCATCCACTTGAGGCTGCCGCCGGTCCGCTCGGTCTCGACGCGGGCCAGGCCATAGGCAATCTCGTCGTCGAGCACGGGAAACGAGGAGGTGTCGATGTCGCCCGAGAGATCGATGTAGGGGCGGCCCCAGATCCCCCAGAGCCGGCTCGGCCGGGGCGGCTGGGAGACCTCCTCCTCTTCCTCCTCCTCTTCGTCCGCGTCGAGGAGGCTGGTGGCGTAGCGCTGCGCGACCAGGCGGTCGAAGGCGTGGACCCCGTCCTCGACAGGGGCGTACGCGGTCGGGGTGAAGCCGCGCGAGCCGACCCCGATCTGCTGTCGCTCGCAGATGGCGCGATCCTCGGCGTTGACCTGCTCCCAGAAGTCGAGCACGTCCGCGAGATCGAGGTCCTCTGGACACGACGCGTGGACGAAGGTGTCGGCGATGATCTCGGTGCGATCGACCGCCCGCGGATGGACCCGGTAGGTGAGCAGGTAGTCCGGCTGGAGGCTCAGGAGCAGGCCCGGGAACAGGTGGGCATCGCACACGCGGCGGCGGGCGTCCTCGGGAGCGATGAAGAGGCGACCGTTGCGGCGGCCGCTCTTCGAGACCGTCTCTGCGCCCTCGACGAGGTCCATGATCCCGGTGAACCAGGGGCCGTCGCCCAGCACGGAGGCGGAGCTCTGGCAGGGCGTGAGCGCCTCGAGCGCGGGGTGGATCACCGGGAAATGGTGCGCCTCCTGGAAGTTCTCGACGCAGAGCTTCCAGTTGGCGCGGGTCTCCCAGCGGACGCGGCGGACGCGGCGCAGGCGCGGGAGCTGGGCGAGCCACGGCGGCGCACCCGCCAGGGCGCGCGCAAGGGCGGGCGCCTCCGCGTCGAGGCAGACGAAGAGGAGGCCGTGGAGGGCTCCGGCGCGCACCGGCGTGAGGCCCGGCAGCGCGTGATGAATGGGCGCGCCGTCGAGGCCGAAGGCGAAGCCGTGATAGGGGCACTCGAGCCGCGCGACGCAGCCCGACGCGGCCTCGACGAGCGTGGCGCCCCGGTGAGGACAGACGTTGTAGAAGGCGCGCACCTCGCCGTCGGCGCCGCGGACGACGAGGATGCCCTCCTCGGTGAGGGGGGCGAGCAGCCACTGGCCGGGCTCGGCGATCTCGTCCTCGCGACCCACGCAGAGCCACGAGCCCGCCCCGAAGACGGCGGCGCGCTCGAAGGCGAGGACGGCCTCGTCGCGATAGGCGCGCGGTGGCAGGGGCCGGGCGCTCGCGAACGGCTCGAGGACGGCGCGGATCTCGTCGGCGGAGAAGGGGAGGGGGCCCAAGACCGCGAGTCTACCCGAGCGCCGCTCGCCTCCCAACCGACGGTCGCCATGGACACCCACCGGGGCGACCTTCTACGTTCGGCGAATGTGGGTCACCCTTCGCCGCGTCGTCGCCGCGGGCTGCGCTCTCGCCGCGGTCGCCGACGTCGCCCCCGCCCTGGCCTCGGACATCGGGCCCGACGGCCAGCTCGTCTTCGCCACGAATGCGCTGGCGACCTACGGGTTCGAGTCCTTCGCCGACCTCCAGAGCGCGGGAGCTTGCTCCATCGCGTGGGCGACCACCTCCACGGGCGACGTCCTCGACACGACCCCGCTGACCGAGGGCGTGGCGACGGCGGTCCTCACCGATGCCGCCGGCGCCCTCGAAGGCAGCCACGCGCTGGTGGTGCGGCAGGGCGCCACCGTCGGCCTCGCGCTCCGCGACGTGAAGACCCTCGGCGCGCAGACCGGTAACCGCATCTCGGTGAGCATGTGGGGCCGCTCCTTCGGCGCGGAGCCGGTGCTGGAGATGGTGTATGCGCACAACACCACCAACGTCGGGCCGGCGCGGGTCCACGTGACCGCCATCCGCACCGGGCGAGAGACCAGCGACGGGTGGGTCGAGTACTCGACCGGGCCCATCGACGGATCGGAGTGGACCACGCCGCTCCAGGCCATCGTGCTCACGGCGCGGGTCGCGACCGACGCGGGGAGCTCGGTGCTCGTCGACACGGCGTTCGGGCCGAGCCAGCCGAGCCCGCCGCACATCCTCGATTCCACCGCCTATGCCGTGATCGACGCCGTGGAGATCGAGCTCGCCCCCGGCGCCGCGTCCACGCCCGCGGCCTGCACCCAGGCCACCGCGGATGCCGTGTGCGGCGCCGCGGGGGAGTGCGAGTTCGGGCACTGCATCGACGCGGCGCTGGTGTGGGGCCCCGTCCCCCAGGCGGCACAGCACCGCGCCGATCTGGTCGGGCGCTGGGCCTTCCAGGCGCAGAGCCTGCTCTCCGACCGTCAGGCCGTGGTGACCGCCGTGAAGACGTTCACCGGGATCGCGCCGGGGTTCACCGCGCAGACGTCGCCGCGCGGATATTATGGCCAGCTCAACCAGCTGGTCACGGGCCTGCGCGACAGCCACACCACGCTGGGCGAGCCTCCCTCCGTCAACACCGTCCTCTACCCCCTCGCCAACGGCGCCTCGGGCCCGCTGGACCTCTGCTTCGGGCTCGCCGACGACGATCTCGACACGGGCGAGACCGTGTTCGCGGTCTTCAGCGTCGGCACCAAGCCGTCGATCAGCGAGGTGCTCCTCCCGGGCGACGTGCTCACCGCCGTCGACGGCCTCGCGCCGCTCGCCTGGCTCACCGCGTACGCCGCCCGCCTCCTGCCCTATCAGCCCTCCGATCCCGCGGCCGACCCCTCGCACCTGGCCCGCCTCCTGCCCAAGCTGCTCGGTCACTGGGCGTCGAGCGTCACGTTCTCGCGTTGCCAGCCCGGCGGCGGTTGCTCCCCGCTGCCTGCCATCGCGCTCGGGGACCAAGTCTACCAGCTCGTCTCCACCACCGGCGGCTACGACGGCAGCACCGAGACGTGCGCGCTGCGCTTCCAGCCCTCGGTGCCGGGCGCGCCGAGCGACGCCGCCACCGTCGACGTTCCGGCGGTGCAGATCGTTCCCGGCGGGATCACCAGCGTCCAGTTCGACGGCTTCGAGGGCGCCTACGACGGCACCCAGGCCAACCCCTGGTCCGGGTGGGAAGGCCCGATGGCGAGCGCGTTCACCGGCGGCGCCCCCGTGCTGGTCGACGCGCGGCTCGGCCATGGCGGCTTGTTCGTGCTGGGCGAGTGGCTGTTTCAGCTCCTGCGCGGCACCGATCAGCCTTACGGCGTGTTCGCGGTCCCCCGCGGCGCCTATGACGACCCCGATCCCCCCTGGCTCCTCTCGGCGAACCTGGGCGCCTGCGGGAGCCTCGGCCCCGGCGCGAACCTCTGCGCGTGGACCGGGGGCCAGACGGCGTTCACCGTCGACGCCTCGCCCGCGGGCGAGCCGTCGAAGATCGCCTGGGTGAACGGCGACGACCTGTCGATGAACGACATCGTCCCCCGGCTCATGCAAGGGCGGACCGCCTTCCGGGTCTTCGGCCCCCACGCGAGCCACGGCGCCTACGGCGAGATCAGCCAGCTCCCGCCGATCACGTCGTCGTGGGGCGCGGGGAGCATGCAGGTGCTCGACATGCGCTTCGGGGCGACCCTCGCCGCCGCCGAGGCGGCGACCTGGCAGAGCGGGCAGGGGGTCGTGCCCGATCAGGTGGTGTTGCAGAAGGTCTCCGACATCCTCGCGAACAAGGACACCGTCCTCACGGCGGCGCAGACGTGGCTCGCCCAATGAGCTCCAGACACCTCACGCTCGTGCTCGCTCCGGCCCTCCTCGCGCTCGCGGGGTGTCCGTCGTCCCCGCACGCGGTCATGGGCGAGCTGGACGGTGGCTCCGACGGGGGGGACGCCGGGGACTCCGGCGCGCCGGTGCGCACGGCGACGACCCGGGCCCTCCTGCCGACCTCGCTCGAGAACCTGCTCCTCGATCCCTTCGTCACGGCGGACACCTCGCTGGGGCACTTCGTGGGGTTGGTGCTGCCCACGGTGGGCGCCAGCTACCAGGAGCTCACGGCGGGGCGCGCGTTCGTCAGCCAGGCGCCGGCGGGCGTGGCGGCGCCGGTCGCCGTCCTCGCGGCGCTGGTCGGGTACGGCTCGCCGACTCCAGTGACGAGCGGTGAGATCCTCGCGCCCTTTCCGGGCGGGACCGCGCCGTTCAGCGCGCAGGTCTGGGTCTCCGCGGGGGACGCCTCCGGCAAGCCGGTCCCGTTCGCGACGGGGGGCAAGGGGATCGCGGTCAGCCTCCTGCCGAACGACAGCACCCTGCCCGCCTACGCGCTCACGGTGAGCGGGGCGCCGGTCGAGCTCGACGGGCGGGAGTGGGTCCTCCTCGCGCTGGCCACGCCGGTGGCCGTGACCGAGGGCGGGTGGTTCTCCATCGTCATCGACGACGTGAATGCGTCGTTCCAGCTCCAGGCTCCCCAGGTCACGCCGGCGACCGCCGGGGCCGGGGGCGGAGCCGGCCCACGCACCACGCCCCGCACCGAGCGCGACCGCGAGGCGGTGGCCGCCTATGCGGTGCTGACGCAGCGGTCCCGGCGGCGGTCCCGCTGAGGGCTCTCAGTACGCGCCGATGTCGAAGCTCGCCGCCAGCGGGCTCAGGTCGAAGTTGCTGGTGACGCGGCTCGCGACCGAGGTCGAGTCGGCCCCGACGGCCGGACTGCCGGACCCGAGGTGGAAGTCGGACCCGGCGGCGACGAACAGGGGGTTGGCGGACACCGCACCGGCGCCCGGGGGCGGGCTGCTCGCGTTGTACCAGAGGTTGTCGGTGAACACCCCGGTGGCGCCGAAGCCGTCGCCGCTGCCACCCGCGTAGGGCGTCCCGGTCGCCGCCCACACGATGTTGTTGGTGAGGGTGACCGCCGCGGCGTCGAGCTCGTTCGAGTCGTTGTCGATGGCCCCATCGTAGGTGTCGCCGCCGCCGCAGTCGTAGAACGTGTTGTTGAAGACCTGGGCCGCCACCAGGTTCGTGGAGTTGAACCGCAGGCAGGCGAGGTTGATCCTGGAGCAGACGTTGTCCCAGACGGCGACGTCGTTCGCCGAGCCGTCGGCCAGGTTGATGCAGCCCTTGCCGGTCACGTCGTGGACCAGGTTGTGGTGCACGTGGATGTGCGAGATCGTCGGAGAGCTCCCCTCGTCGTCGTAGGCCTGGATCCCGTAGCCGCTCGCGACGTTGTAGATCACGTTGTAGGCCACCTCGTACGAGCCGTCGCCATCCATGTAGACGCCGTGGTTCTCGCCGCCTGCGCCGGTGATGTCGTGGATGCTGTTTCCGTAGATGGCCATGTTGGTGCCGTCGCCGTTGACCCCTCCGGCGAGCACGGTGACACCGCCCGTGCTGGGGGCCGAGAGCTCGTTGTTGACGACGCGCCAGTGGTCCGAGGCGACCTGGAGAGCGATGACGCCGGCGGTGCCGTCGCCCTCGATGTGGAGGCCGGCGATGGTGACGAAGTCTCCGCCGGTGTAGCCCCCCGAGGTGTGGTCGAACGACGAGAACGCGATGCCGTCGCTGACTCCGCCCTTGCCGTTGACGATGGTCACGGTCTCGCCGGGATAGGCGACGAAGGCCAGGTAACCGGTGCCGGACGCGCCCGTGGGGGCGCTCCCGCCCACGTCGATGACCTTGACGAAGTCCTGCCCGTCGCCGAGGTCGGTGTAGGGGGTGCTGGACCCCCGCATCACCACCGTGTCGCCCGCGGTCGCCACGCCGAGCGCGGTCTTGGTGCTCGAGGGGAGCTGCACGTGCTGGAACGGGTGGGTGATGTCGCCGGGGACCGCCGTGGCGTCGTCGCCCTCGGCGTTGTCGACGAAGAGCATCCGCCCGGGGTTGGGGGTGAAGGTCGGGCCGCTGCTCGACGACGCGACGCCGTTCACCGCGACCTCGATGGGCAGGGCCGTGCCCGGCGTCGGGCTCCCGAGCGCGCCGACCTGGACCGTGATCTGCTCGATGTCGGAGCGGCCGAGCGACGCGCCCAGCGAGCGGTAGCTGGCCACCTCGACCCCGCCGATGCGCACGCGCACCGTCGAGCCGAGCCCGGCCTTACCGAAGTTCTTCCCGAAGATCGCCAGGTAGCTACCGTGGTCGTCTTCCCCCCCGGAGGTCGGGCCGGAGACGATGTCGGTGTAGAGGACGACCGGCGCTCCCGCCGGAGCCGCACCGCCGCTGCCGGAGCTGCTGGAGGAGCCGGTCGACGCGCTGGAGCTGCTCGACGCGGCACCGCCGGTGGACGCGGCGCTGCTGCCACCGGTGCCTGTGCCGCCTGCGCCTGCCCCCGACGGCGTGCTGGAGCACGCGGCGGCGCAGGCGAGCGGGACGACGAGGAGGCACCTCTCGAGGAGAGTCGAGGAACGCATGGGTCACAGCCGCGTGAAGAGGGTGTAGACGCCGGCCGATCCCGCTCCCATCACCCCGCCCGCGAGCTCGAGCTGGGACCCGCTCGCGCAGTAGCCGGCCGGGGCGGTGATGACACCGGTGGTCGTGGACGTGGTGGTGAAGTCCGTTCCCGCCGTGGTGTAGGTGCCCGTGTCGGTCACGGCGCCGGTGACGGTGACGGCGCAGGTGCAGCTCTCCGCCACGGTGCCGGTGCACGTGGTCGTCACCGTGACCCCGCCGCTGGTGCTGGTCGAGTTGATCGCGCTGCAGGTCGCGAAGCCGCCGAGGCAGGAGGCCGGGTAGACCAGCGTGCCCGTCTCGTCGTCCGTCACGTCGAGCGCGTAGCTGCCGTCGCTCTTGAACGTGTAGGTGCCGCTGGCCAGGGGGGAGACGGTGCTGGTGACCCCGGCGCACGACAGCGCGTCCAGGTTGCTCACGTTGCAGCCGAGCTCGAACGACCAGGTCCCGACCAGGGAGCCGCCGCAGGGCGTGAAGGTGTCCGCGCAGGTGGGGGCGCTGCTGCTGCAGGCGCCGACGAAGATCGCGAAGCAACCGAGGAAGAGCGAGATGGGCAAGCGCACGAGAGCCTCCAGGAAGTAAGAAACCGCGCCGACATTACCTCATCGCCGCCGCGCGCGCCGCCGCCACGACCTCGTCGAACATGGCCGCCGTGAGCCGCCCGGTCTGGGTGTTCTGCTGGCTCACGTGGTAGCTGGCGAAGAGCTGGACCTCGCCCTGGCCGGTGCGCGGATCCGGGATCGTCGCCACCACGCCGTGCCCGAAGGGCGGCGCAGCCACCCGGTCGCGGCGCACCGGAGCGCCGCTGCCGGAGCGCGCGCGGGAGAGCCGCAGCACCGCCTCGTACCCGGTCTTCCCCAGCGCCAGGTAGATGGAGGCGTTGGGCAGCAGGGCGAGCTCCGCTTCCAGCCAGCTCCGGCAGGTCTCGATCTCGGTGGGGGAGGGCTTGTTGTCGGGCGGCGCGCAGCGCACGGGCGCGGTGATGTAGGCGCCGTGGAGGGTGAGCCCGTCGTCCGCGCGGCGGCTCTCGGCCTGCGAGGCGAGGCCCGCGCGGTGGAGCGCCGCGAAGAGAAAGTCGCCCGAGCGATCCCCGGTGAACATGCGCCCGGTGCGGTTGGCGCCGTGCGCGCCGGGCGCCAGGCCGACGAGGATGAGGCGGGCCTCGGGATCGCCGAAGCCGGGCACCGGGCGGCCCCAGTAGGTCTCGTCGCGGTAGGCGCGGCGCTTCTCCCGCGCCACCCTCTCGCGCCACTCCACCAGGCGCGGGCAGCGGCGACACTCCACCAGCGCGGCGTTGAGCGTCGCCAGCGCGCGGTTCATGCGTGCGGCTCCTCGGCGAGGAGCATCCCGTCGACGATGCGATCCATGGCCAGGTCGAAGCGCACCCGGGAGAACTCGGCCCCGCTGGAGAGCCAGTCGGTGTGGCCGCCCGCGCCGGGGAAGTGACCCACGATGTCGAGGTGATCGGCGCGGCCGATCCACACCAGCTCTCCCCAGATCTGCGAGAAGAGGGGGACGATGCCGTCGCTGGCGTCGAGGGGCGGCTCCTCGCCCAGCATGGCGCGCACGACGCGGTGGGCGGAGCCGTCGGCCGGGCAGCAGGGATATCGCTCCTGGTGGCGGCCGGTGATCTGGTGGAGCGCGGCGAAGAGCGGGGCCGAGAGCGCGCCCCAGGGGGAGCGGAAGGCGGAGAGGAACGAGGTGGCGCCGCGGCCCGGGGCGAAGGTGGCGACGCACTGGTAGCGGACGCCGGGGCGGTCCTCGACGCCGGCCTGGAAGAGGTCCATCGCCTCCGGCATGATCTGGACGATGCCGCCCTGATCGTCGCGGAGGAGCTTGAGCCAGGCGCGCAGCTCCCGGCTGGAGGCCTCGTCGAGCACCTTGACGATGGCGTCGACGGTGCGGTCGACCAGCTCCAGCTCGAAGACGTCGAGCTGGACCCGCCCGAACGCGGCGATGAGCGCGCTGGTGGCGGCGAGCGGCGGGGCGCCCAGCTTGAGCGCGATCACGGTGAGCGCCGAGACCGCGTAGAGCAGGCGCTGCCCGCTGACGGTGGCGAAGAAGCTCGCCAGCGGCGTGCCGTAGTGCGGCGTGTTGACCGTGGTCACCGAGCGCAGGCGCGCGACCCAGGGGATGGGCACCAGATCCGGCTCGCCGACGTTGCCGCTCGGCGAGGCGACCAGGCGCGCGTCGAGGCCGCCGGTGGAGTGCCCCATCAGGTGCACGGGGCCGTCGTCCCCCGCCGAGGTGGCCAGCACCATGCGCGCCAGCTTGGCCGCCCGGCGGCGCACCGACGCGGTCGGGTGCACCTCGACCACGTGGACCTCGACGGGGCGGCCGCGGCTCCGGAACCGCTCCTCCACGGCGCGGACCACGTGCTCGAAATACTCGAACGAGGCCAGCCGCGCGAAGCCGAACATGCCCGGGGCCAGATAGACGCGAGAGGGTGCTGCCACGGGCGCGACTCTGCCACGTTTCGCGGGAAATCGGGTACCGTGGCGGGATGTCCACGGGAGAACGCGCCGAGATCGAGGAGGCGGTGGGGAAAGAGCTCGCCAAGGTCGGCGTGGAGGGGGCCATCGTCCTCGCCGGCAACGGCATCGAGCTGCACCCGGCCGGCGGCGGCGCGCCCGTGTCCATCGACGTCGAGCTCATCGTCAAGCAATGGCCGCTGCTCCCGCCGGACCTGCGCAGCCGCAAGGCCAACGAGATGGCCCGCCGCCTCGTCGGCGCGCAGCAGGCCGGTCGCGCGGCCTCCGGGCAGCGCGACGGCGACCTCGACACCGGCGCGCGCTCCCGGATCACCAGCGCGGTCGCCGGGGTCTTCGGGCTCCTGGTGCTGATCGGCGCCGGGCGGTTCCTTCTCCCTCGCCTCACCGGCCCCGACAAGGTCGAGACCAAGACGCCCGCCGAGGCCACCGGGGTCCGCCAGGACCGCCTCGCCCGCGCCTGCGAGGCGGTGCGCAGCAACATCGACGAGGGCAAGGCCTTCGGGCCCTTCGCGCTCGAGGGGTTCGTCGTCGAGCTCTGGCTCGCCAGCAACAAGACCCGCGCGCTCCGGGAGAGCCCGGCCCTCACCGCCCTCGTCGCCGGCGGCAAGCTCCACCCTGAAGACGACGAGCAGCTCGCCCACGTCATCGACGGCACCCTCGAGCTCGCCGACGGCTTCGACGCCGACGCCGCCACCCGCTCGCCCGCCTGGACCGCCGTCACCGTGCGCTTCCGCGACGGCTACGCCCGCGCCTTCTTCGCCGAGGAGAGCCGCCCCCGCTTCCTCGGCCTCGCCGAGCGCGTCGCCGCCGCCGCCGGCGCCGACCACGCCGCCCTCTACGCCCGCTGCGCCCACCTGCCCACCCACGACGTCGGCGCCTGGTTCCACGGCCCCGACCTGGCCGGCGCGGCCGCGACGATGGTCTACGAGATGGGCATGGGCCCCTTCGCCGACCCGAAGATGATCGACCGCGGCGCCCTCCGCGGCCCCGGCGACCTCGACGCGCTGCGAAAGGCGGCGGGGGACGTCAGCGACGCGATCCCGCGCATCGTCGGCACGGCGGGCGGAAGCGTGGGGACTTCCTCGGGCGCCACCTTGCAGTTCTCGCTCGCTGCGCCGGCGAGGGCGACCAAGGCCGCGCGCGGGCTGGCGAGGAAGATGGGCGTCGGGCTGGGGACCGCCGAGGATTGACGGTTGCGGGGCGCGGGGGCGGTCCCGCGCGGCGCCGGACGCTTCGAGCCGTTGCAAGCGTCTTGGCAGCGTCCGCAAAGAACGACGACGCCGCGCCTGGAGAGCCGGCGGACGCCGAGGAGGCTCGTTCGCCCCGCCGAAGCGCGCGCCCGGCGCCGCGGACGGGCGACCGAGAGGCGATAATTGCCGAGGATTTCTCGATGTTGGTCCTCTTTCCGCGGTGTCGACCGTCCCTGCGCAGGAAGCACTGACAAAAACCGAGGGCCGACCGTCCCTCCGTTTGAAGCAGTCGCTTTTCTGCCCGTGGGGACCGTCCCTCGGCCTGTTGCGCCCCGATTTCCAGAGGGACACCCGTTCGCGCGCAAGGGAGACTGACTTTTGTGGGCGACACGCGGACGTCGCGCAGGGATCGTCGAACAAAACGCAGGGACGCCGGTCCCTGCGCAGGGGAGAGTCGCTTTTGTGCCGGCGGACGGTCGTCGCGGGCCCGGGAGGGCTACGAATCCGCAAAAGCGAGTGTCCCTTGCGCAGGGACGACGATCCCTCCGCAAGGTTCGGTGAACATTGCGCAGAATCGATCGCGGATCGCCGAGAGTGAGTTACAAAAACCGGGGGACGGTCGGCGCTCCGCTGGAGTGACTTCACCTTGCGCGGGGTTCACTCGACGCGGGCGCCCCGACAGAAATCGAAGCTGGAGGCGGAGAAAACGGAAATCGACCCCCCGCCGGACAACTCCCGCCGGGCTCGGGTCGACGATCCCACGTGGACCTGCCCTTCGATCTCTGGCACCTCGCCTTCGTCAACCTGATCCAGCGGCGCGCGCCGCCGAACTTCGAGGTTCAGTCCGAGGTGCGGCTGACCATCGAGCCCCAGCGTGCGGACATGCTGCTCTTGCGCCGGATCGGCGTCGAGCGGCAGGATCACCTGGCTCGTGTCCTGCGCACGCTCTGGCCACGGCTCGGCCTCGTGTCCGTCCTCGAGTACAAGAGCCCCGTGGACTCCGCCTTCCGCCCGGGCGACTTGCTGCGCCTCGTAGGCTACGGCGTGCTCTACGACACGGTTCACCTCGACGCGCTGCCGAGGCGCGAGGACCTGACGCTGGTGCTCGTGGTCGCGTCCGTCACGCCGACCTTGCGCGACGAGCTTGCGAGGATGGGTTGGACGTTGACGCCGCTCGGCGGGGGTTATGGTCGGATCGACGGGACGGTGTACACTACGTTCGTCGTCCTCACGGATGAGGTGACCGAGGCGGAGCGGGATGAGTATCTGCGGCTGTTCAGCCACCGCCCGGCCGAGCAGGGCGAGGCGACGCGGTGGCTCAGGCAGTGGATGAGAGACACGAAGATGAAGCAGCCGGACATCGAGGAGCTCCCTGGGTTCGAGGAGCTGTTCCAGAAGACCATCGAGGCGATGCCGATCGAGAAACGGCTGGCCGGGCTCGCCCCCGAGCAGGTGCTCGGCACGTTCGCTCCCGAGCAGCGGCTGGCCGGGCTCGCCCCCGAGCAGCGGCTGGCCGGGCTCGCCACGGACCAGTTGATCTTGGCGCTGCCGCTCGACGTGCTGCGGGTGCTCCCTGACGAGTACGTGCGCTCACTCCCCGCCGAGGTTCAAGAGCAGATCCAGAAGCGCCTCCGAGAAGCCGTCCACTGATTCACCGAGGTCTCACGGGACGCTGGCACAGGGGCCCAAGCCGCCGCTGCTCTCCATGGCGCAGACACGCCACGTGAAGCGTCCTTACCCCTCGAGTCACGCTCGAGGCTCGCGCTCGGCTCTCAGGTCGACGGGCCGAGCTGCTTGGCGCCGCCGCCCGCCGGCCTCGACATCTTGACGAGCTGCCGCAGCATGAACCCGGGCGCGAG